>FWPV01008848.1_pt1 | contig 17362 bp, 15 predicted proteins | sample 2228371 | NCBI WGS metagenome assembly FWPV01 (sample SAMEA103939776, study PRJEB20133) | metagenome | reverse complement strand
GCGGGGGCCACGATGTGGAGCCAGGCGGAGTTGGGGTGAGGGGGGCGTCTGGATCGCGAAAGACGCGAAACGATCGCGAAAGACGCGAAAGCGCGAAGGGGTTTCGCGGGTTTCGTGTCCTTTCGTGACCTTCGCGGTCCAAACGTCCTGGTAGCCACGGCAGCGGGGGCCACGATGTGGAGCCAGGCGGAGTTGGGGTGAGGGGGGCGTCTGGATCGCGAAAGACGCGAAACGATCGCGAAAGACGCGAAACAGCACGAAAGACGCGAAAGTGCGAAGGGGTTTCGCGGGTTTCGCGTCCTTTCGTGGCCTTCGCGGTCCAAACGTCCTGGTAGCCACGGCAGCGGGGGCCACGATGCGGAGCCAGGCGGAGTTGGGGTGAGGGGGGCGTCTGGATCGCGAAAGACGCGAAACAGCACGAAAGACGCGAAAGCGCGAAGGGGTTTCGCGGGTTTCGCGTCCTTTCGTGGCCTTCGCGGTCCAAACGCTCTCCGAGAAGATAAGGGACACGGCCATGACTAAACCATCTTCCACCAGGGGTTACGAGTTCAACCAGTTATCCTATGACACCATCGGTGCCTGCATTGACGTGCAGAGCCAATTGGGTGTCCACTGCACGGAGGTAGACTACCAACGTGCGTTGGAATTGGCGCTGCCCAAACGCGGCTTGCAGTTCCAACGTGAGGTGGAAATCCCCATCACCTTTGATGGGGTAGTGGTCACCAAACGCCGGGTAGATTTCGTCATTTGGAACGACACCGACGAGTTGATCCTGGAAACCAAAGCCCGGAGCGTCATCCTGCCCGAGGACGTGGAGCAATGCCTGCTTTATTTGCACCAGGGCAGCTATCGGTTGTGCCTGCTGGTCAACTTCGGAGAGAAGCCGTTGGGTATACGCCGTTTCGTGCATACGCCGCCAGATGAAGCACGCAGGGGCTGAGAACGTTTGGACCACGAAACGCGCGAAAGAGCGCGAAAGCCTTTCGTGCGTTTCGCGCCCTTTCGTGATCTTCGTGGTCCAAACGTCTTAGCGGCCACAGTGACCAACGGCTGTCCACCGCCACGGGTTGACAAGAAAAAGCCAGCCCCCTGTAGGCCAGGCTCGTGTACCGAGCGCACGGCATGGAGCCGGCTTTCGCCTACAGGCGACTGGCGGGGGTCTGCGATGGCCTACGGCCATCCACCTCCACGAACTGGATTGCTTGTATTGTACCACCGATGTCAAGCGAACGGAGGTCGCCATGCCGAACCCACTGGCTGGCCTGGCGCCGGCCCTCCAATCCCTTGCCAGGCACGCCCACATCCTGCCGGCCACCGGCCAGGCCGTGGAGGACCTGCAGCGCCCCGACCAGGATGAGGTGGTGGACTCGCTCCTCACGCTGGACGAGCGGCGGGTGGACACGCTCATCGAGGCCCCCAACCGCGACCTGTACCGGCCCACGCCGCCCCTGCCCCGCACAGAGCACCACCTGTTCCGCTACTTCCTGGACGGCTCCCAACGGACGTACTTCATCGGCACGGCGGTGGAGAACGAGCGGGCCACGCCGGTACACCTGGCGCAGATCGGCGCGGCGGCCATCCGCCGCAACGACGACGGCAGCGTGGGCCAGGCGGTCCTGATCCGGCGGCTGCTCCTGCTCATCGCCAAGTCGCAGGTCTCGGACGAACTGTGGAACGACCTGGCGAAACTGAGCGGCCCCTTCGTGCTGGTGGACATCACCGAGCGCGACCCGATCAATGGCTCGCCGGGAAAAGAAGCCGACCTGCGAGCGCGGGCCTCGGGCCGGGTCAACTGGAAGATGCAGGAGATCGAGGCGGAGGCGCGCAACGCCCTCGCCGGCCGCGCCCCCGGCGAGTGGCTGATCCTGGACGGCAACGCGCGGCTGCGCCCGGTGATCGAGACCGCCCGCGAGACCATTGCCGTCGCCAAGTCCTTCAGCAAGGAGCCGACGTTCTCCATTGGCCGTGGCCCAGCCCGGCAGCGGATCAACATCATGCAACTCCTGGCCGACCTGCCGGCCGAGCACCGCACGTCGGCCTTCGCCGGGGCCGGCGGGCAGGTGGCCTTCTGGTATCTGCGCCTGCGGGAGCAAGGCCAGATGGATTACCCGCTGATGGGCGTCGTGAAGGTGGAACTGCCCAACCCCTCCGGCGAGGCGGTGGACTCTGCGTTGCTTGACCGGCTGTCGTGCGCCCTGGCGGCCGAGCGGCACGTGACCCCACACGGGCGCGACCGTCGCTGGCACGTCCACCTGTACCCCATTTTCCAGGCCGAGCAGGTGATCAAGAACTCCATGCTATCGTCTGAGGTGATCCGCAACAGCGTGCGCTGGCCGCTGAGGTGACCCCTCACCTACCCTCACCCGGCCCCTTCCCTCTCCGCTACGGCGAGGGGAAGGGGAGTAAGGAGCAAAACCGATGACCAATCCACCGGCTGAACCCATCGGCCGCGCCTCGGCTACCGAGCGCGACCCGAACACGTCCAACGAGTTTTCCTTCTGGCTCAAACCCGGCACGCTCGTCAACCCGTTCGACATCGTGGAGGCGGCGCAGGCCAACGCCAGCCGTACCTTTGGGCTGGTGCTCAACCTGGAACATCGCACCGACGCCCCCACACACCTCTCGAACTTCATCTCGAATGACTTTGGCGAGATGACCGCCGCCGAGCCAAACACGGCCCGCGTGGGCACGACGGTGGCCCGGGCCGGGGTGCTCTCCAACACCGCGAATATCTACATGCCGGTGCCCAACGAGAGCCTGGTGCGCTTCGCGGACGAGGCGGGCATCCACGTGGCCCTGGGCATAGACACGATGGACCCGTCGCGGCGGGTGCCGGCCGGGCTGATCGAGATGAGCAACGGCACGCGGGCGGTGGCCTACGTGGACCTGAACTACGTCCTGGGGCCGGAATCGGCGCACGTGAACATCGCCGGCATCTCGGGCCTCGCCACCAAGACCTCGTATGCCATGTTCCTCATCCAGGCCATCCTGCAAACGGCGAACGCGAAGGACATCGGCGTGATCATCCTCAACGTCAAGCACGGCGACCTGCTGATGATTGACCAGGAGGTGAAGGGCCTGGAACCGGAGCAGCACGACCGCTGGGCCGCGCTGGGCCTGGAACCCCGGCCGTTCAACCAGGTGCGCTACCTGCTGCCGCACGGCAAAGACACGCCGACCACCGGCAAGCCCAACAGCTTCTACATCCCCGATGCGTTCGCTACCTACGCCTACGCGCTGGACGACACGCGGGACAAGCTCGACTTGCTGTTCTCCAACATCCCGGACCCCTCCGACACGATTGACTCGCTCATTGGCGAGATCACCAACGGGCTGGTATCGGGCAGCAGCCGGTGGGCGAAGGTGTTGGATTGGGATAGCCTGCTCGACGGCGAGCCGTTGGCAAAAGATGGCGTGCCGCAGACCGTGGGTGACATACGGGCCTCGTCGGTGGGCAAGTTCCGGCGGCAGTTGCGGCGCATCGTCAAGACCCGGCAGTCGGGCGTGTTCATCCGCCAGCGCAGCCGCAACACCGTCAACCTGTCCAAAGAGATCGCCGGCATCAAGGGCGGCCACACCTACGTGGTGGATATCGCCCGGCTGACCGACGAGGAGCAGACGCTGGTCTTTGGCGACATCCTGCGCACGGTGTACGCCCTGTACGCGGAGGAGGGCAGCGAGCGCGAGGACTTGCCCAAGAAGGTGCTCATCTTCGTGGACGAGCTGAACAAGTATGCCCCGGCCGGCGGCCGAGGCTCGTCCATCCTCTCCCAGGTGCTCGACATCGCCGAGCGCGGGCGGTCGCTGGGGGTAATCCTGATCTCGGCGCAACAGTTCCTCAGCGCGGTACATCCGCGCGTCACGGGCAACGCCGCTACCCAGGTCGTGGGGCGCACGGGGGCCTCGGAACTGGGGGAACCGGGCTACCGCTTTCTCGATCCCGACGTGAAGGCGAACCTGACCCGCCTGGGCAAGGGCGAGTTGCTGTTGAGCCACGCGGTCTACCGGCAGCCGGTGAAGATCGTCTTTCCGAAGCCGGCGTACCGGCAGCAGGTGTGAGGGGGAGCCGGGGAGCAGAGGAGCAAGGGGGGCAAGCGATGCGGTGGATGGCGGTGGTGTTGATTGGCCTGGGCCTGCTGATCCTGGCGATGGCGACGGCCGGCTGGTTTTTGTTCCCGGCCTGGCAGCAGACGCCGGGCGGGATCGACGTGCTCCTGGGCCTGACGATGGCGAGCGTGATCCCTCTCGTCACATCAAGGGGGCGTCGGTTTTCGGGTAGTGTGGGCGTCCCCCATCGTCTCTGGTCTCTGATCACTCTGGACTCTGGGACTCTGGAAAAAGGTTGAAACCGCCAAAGGCGGTCGCGGGTAGTGGAAGAAACTGTACATTACGAATTGCAGACAGGATGGCTGCCGTCAGTCATTCACCAACGGCCACCCGCCTGCGCCGCGGTCAGCTGGTCTGCCGCAGCCGGTCGAGGAACTGCGCCGGGGTCAGGATCGCCAGGCCGCGGAAACGGCCCAACACCAGGAGGTCCTGGTCGCCGGACACCAGGAACGCCGCCCGGCCGGCCAGGGCGGCCTCCAGGAGCTTGTCGTCGGCGGCGTCGCGGCAGGCGTGCACCCGCTCCCGCGGCTCCACCCAGATGGCTTCCTGGCTGATGAGGGTCAGCCACTCGGCGGCGAGGCCCGGGTCCGCGCCGAACTCGGCGACTTTGGCGCGCAGCGTCCGCTCGAGTTCGGCCAGGGTCTCGGCCGAAATCACCACGTCGCAGTCGCCGGCGCGCCACGCCTGCAGGACGCGGTGCGGCGCGCCACGCCAGAAGATGCCCGACAGCCAGACCGACGTGTCAATGACGACTCTAGGCATGGAGGATCTGCTCGGCGGCTTCGTCGCTCAGCGCGTCGGGATCGTGGCCCTGGCGCGCCAGGTAGTCGCGGAAGGCTTGTTGCGATTCCCCGACCGCCGCGTCGAAGCGCTGCTGCCAGGAGGCCGGCCGCGGCACCGTCCGGCGCCGGCGCAGGAAGCGCTCGAAATCCCCCGGCTCGATCCGGTAGGTCTTGCCCAGACGGAGGGCCGGCAGCTCCCCGCTCCGGATCCAGCCGTAGACGGTGCGCTTGTCTACGCGCAGGTACTGGGAGACTTCCTGGGGCGTCATGATCGTCGTTTCCATCGTGGTTCCCTCCATGATACTATCTTACACTGGAATACACTATCTGTCAAGCGCGGCCATTCACCATCTGCAGGAGGACATCATGCCAGACACATTCGCCCACGGCTACGCCCTGCTCATCGGCGTGAACGAGAACCAGGCCCCCGGCTGGGCCTTGCCCGCTGTGGTCAAGGACATCCAGGCCCTGGCCCAGGTGTTGGCCCATCCCCAGCGCTGCGCCTACCCCGCCGACCACGTCCAGACCATCACCGGCCCGGCGGCCACCCGCGACGGCATCCTGGCCGGCCTGGATGCGCTGCGGGCGCAGGTGGCGGCGGACGCCAGCGGCAACGCCACGGCCGTCGTCTACTACACCGGCCACGGCTGGCGGGACGCGGGCGGCGCGTTCTACTTTATCCCTTACGACGTGCAGGCCGACCGGGTCCGGTCGAGCGCGCTGCGCGCCGAGGACCTGGCCGAGGCGGTGAGCGCGCTCCAACCTCGCCGCCTGTTGGTGGTGCTGGACTGCTGCCACGCGGGCGGCATGGGCGTCAAGGGCGCGCCGCCGCCGGCCGGCTACGTGGGCGCGGCCCCCGCGCCGGCGCTGTTCATGGCCGCCGAGCCGGCCGTCGGCCCGGGGGCCAAGGGCGGCCCAGACCTGAGCGCGCTGGCCGCGGGCTGGGGCCGGGCCGTGCTCAGCTCGTCCACCGGCGAGCAGCCGTCGTACCTGCGCCCGGACGGCCGGATGAGCATCTTCACCTACCACCTCATCGAGGCGCTCACCGGCCACGCCCAGCCTCAAGAAGGCACCACGGAGGTGCTGGTCTCCGACGTGATGAGCCACGTCTACCGGCGCGTGCCCGCCAGCGCGCGGGCTATCGGCGCGGAGCAGACGCCGGACTACCAGGTGAGCGGCAATTTTCCGATGGCGCTGCTCCTGGGCGGCCAGGGCGTGAGCAAGGACCAGCCGGCCCCGGACCCGCTGGCCCCCCTCGCGGGCCAGCCCCCAGCGGCGGTCTACCAGATCGGCGGGGACTATGTGGCCGGGGACAAAGTCGGCGGGGACAAGGTGGCCAGCGACAAGATCGTCGTTGACGCCAGCCGCCACGACCGGCACGACGTGCACATCCAGGCCGGGGGGAATGTAGCGTATGCGGCGGAAGGCGGCATCGCCACGGCCGGCGACGGCAACATCAGCGTGGGCGGCGGCGTGGGGGGCCACATCATCATGGCTCAGCAGGGCAGCACGGTCCACCTGGACGGCGCGCGGCCAGCGCCAACCGATCTCCCGCCCAGCGCGTACCACCTGGCCGCCGTCCGCGCGCTGCTCACCGTTGCCCTGGACGACAGCGACCTGGTGGCCCTGGCCTTTGACCACTTTCCGGCGGCCTACGAGTCCTTCGGCCGGGGCCTGGGCAAGGCCGAGAAGGTGCAGATCCTGCTGGACTATTGCGAGCGGGCCGGGCGCACCGGGGAGCTGCTGGAGCTGGTGCGGCAGCACAACCCGAGGCGCTACGCCGAATACGAGCCGCGCTTGCGCCGGGCCGCAACCGAATCCGTAGCATAGCCCCTGGTGGGCGTGCGATAGGAGGTGTAAATGCGTTGTTCCCAATGCCAGCGCGACTGGCCCGCTGAGTTTCGCGTCTGCCCCATCTGTGCCACTCCCTTGCCCGGCGACGTGGCCCACGCCGAGAAGGACAGCATCGCCACGGTGGGCGACGGCAACATCAGCGTGGGCGGCTCCGTCCTGGGCAGCATCTACCACATCTACCAGGCCCCCCTGGGGCCCCGCACGCTGTCTGAGGCCGGGTTCAAGCGTATACTCGATGATTACCTCACCTGGGTCTGGAGCGAGTGCCGCTACGCCCGGCTCCACGGCCTGCAGGCCCTGGCCGGGCAAGGCCCCAAGCGCAAGCCCCTGGCCGCCATCTACACCTCGCTCCAGGTGACGCACGGGCCGGCGGTGCAGCCCGGCGGCCGGCGCGGCCGCCGCGAGGAACTGGAAAGGCTGCCCGGGCGGGACGCTGCCCCGCGCGCGGTAGACATGGCCGACCTGCTGACCCTGGGGCCGCGCGTGGCCATCGTGGGCGGGGCTGGCAGCGGCAAGACCACCTACCTGGCCTTCGTCGCCGCCAGCCTGGCGGATGCTCTCGGCGGGGCGGCTCTGGACACGCGGCTCAAGCCGCCGCGCCCGGACCGGCCGCTGCCCATCCCCTTCCTGGCCCCGCTGCGCTTCTGGAACGTCTACCGCCGGGAGTGCCGGGCGGTCCCCGGCCGGCGGCTGGAGCACCCGGACGAAGGCTCGCTGGCCGGCTTTCTGCTGTGGTACCTGCGGCTCAGCTACCGCAACTTTGACGCGGCCGGCGACTTTTTCGACCGGCTGCTGCGCGGCGGCGGGGCGCTGATCATGCTGGACGGCCTGGACGAGGTGGTGCAGCGGGAGGAGCGGCTGGTGGTGCGCGACGCCATCTCGCGGCTGCTGGACCGGCCGCCGTACCAGGGCAACCAGTGCCTGGTGACGGCGCGCGAGGCCGGCTACCGCGACGCGCCCTTTGGCGACGACTTTGTGCGCTGCGACGTCCAGCCCATGAGCGAGGAACAGATCGCGGCGCTGGTCCACGCCTGGTGCCAGGGCATCCCGGAGCTGGAGCGGGCCGAGGCCGACGTGGTGCGGGTCATCGGCGAGCTGAACGCCGAACGCCGGGCGCGGGGGCAGGAGCCGCTGGTGAGCACGCCGCTGATGGTGACGATGATCGTGAGCGTGCGCTACAGCCAGCGGGAGTTGCCGCGGGAGCGGGCCAAGCTCTACGACGCCTGCGTGGACGCCATTTTGCAGGCGCAGTACGGGGCGGACGCCGACGCAGCCGGGGCGCGGGAGGCGCTGATCACCTGGGGCGGGCCGCCGGACAAGCAGCGGGAGTGGCTATCGCACCTGGCGTTCCAGATGCACCGGGCTGGGGCGGATGGCGCCGTGGCCGACGAGGCCCGGGTGCGCGCGATCCTGGCCCCGGCCCTGGTGGAGCGGGGGGAGACCGACCAACTCGAAGCGTTCATCGGCGCGCTGCGGAGCCGGGGCGGGCTGTTCGAGGAGCGGGGGGAGCAGTTCCAGTTCCTGCACCTGACGTTCCAGGAATACCTGGCGGCGCAGTACCTGGCCCGGCAGTGGGGGCAGTGCGCGCCGGGCGAGGTGGCGCGATGGGTGGCGGACCCGTGGTGGCGGGAGGCGCTGCTGCTGACGGTGGGGAGCCTGGACTCGCCAACGCCCTACGAGCAGCGGCGAGCGTTCATTCAGCTGCTGCTGGGGCTGGCGGGCGATGCCGAGGCGCAGTTGGTGGCGGCGGAGCTGGCCGGGACGGGTCTCTTGGACCTGACGCGGGCGGAGCCGGGGCTGCTGGCGGCGGCCCACGCGCGGCTGTTGGAGCTGCTGACGGATGACGCGCTCCTGAACCAGGCCCGGCCGCCTGTCGGCGGACCGACACGCGCCCGCGCCGCCGACGCCCTGGCGCGGCTGCCGGGTGGGGATACGCGCCCCGGCGTGGGCCTCTCCCCTCTCCTCGTAGGAGAGGGGCCGGGGGAGGGGTTACCCGACCTGGTGTGGTGCCTGGTGCCGGCCGGCCCCTTCCTCATGGGCAGCGACAGGGAACGAGATCCGCAAGCCTGGAGCGCCGAGCTGCCGCAGCACACCTTCACCATCCCAGAGGACTACTACATCGCCCGCTACCCGGTGACGAACGCGCAGTTTGGGGCCTTTGTGGCTGCGGCCGATGGCTACCGGAACGACCGGTGGTGGACGAAGGCGGGGCTGGCGTGGCGGCGCGATCGGTCGGGGCCGGAAAAATACGGCGGGGTCTTTGACTTGCCCAACCACCCGGTCGTGGGCGTAAGCTGGTACGAGGCGGTCGCTTATTGCCACTGGTTGACCAGCAGGATCCAGGATACGGGATACAAGATGCAGGTGTGGCGCAACGGCGCGATCCGCAATCTACCATCCGCAATCCGCAATCGCGTGGTGCGGTTGCCGAGCGAGGCGGAGTGGGAGAAAGCAGCGCGAGGCGGTCTCCCCTCGCCCTTACAGGGAGAGGGGCCGGGGGTGAGGGTCTACCCGTGGGGGCACGAGCCAGACCCGAACCGGGCGAACTATGGCGATACGGGGCTTGGGACGACGAGTGCGGTGGGGTGTTTTCCGGCGGGAGCCAGTCCGTATGGGGTGCTGGATATGGCGGGCAACGTATGGGAGTGGTGTGCGACCAAGTGGCAGGGCAATTACCAGGGCTATCGGGACGACAACGACCCGGCTGGGGATGCCGCGCGGGTGGTGCGTGGTGGGTCCTTCGTCTATACCAGTTGGGATGTCCGCTGCGCGTGCCGCAACGGGGTCGAGCCGTACCTCCGCGGCAGGCTCGTCGGTTTTCGGGTAGTGTGGGCGTCCCCCATCGCCTCTGGTCTCTGATCACTCTGGACTCTGGGACTCTGGAAAAAGGTTGAAGCCGCGCGGAGCGCGGTCGCGGGTTTTGAATATGGATACATAAATAATTGTCGAGTGCGAAACTGCCGAAAAAATATGCAGGCCAATATGCATTGGCCTGCGAACTTGCTTTGACCTCGTGCCTGCTATTCGCCTCTTCGCTGACGTACCCGACGGCGTTGTTGTTGCGAAAAGGTATTGGAGCCGGCGGGGGGATTCGAACCCTCGGCCCGTTGTTTACGAAACAACTGCTCTGCCACTGAGCTACGCCGGCCTTCCGGGGATTATTATAACACTTGCTTCCGTATTGTCAACCGGTATACCCATTGACCAAAAACGAAAAGGATGATATATTGAAACCCGTGTGCGCACCCCGCGCACCCCGCCGACAAAATGAGACAGGTTCCATCGCGGGTCCCGGCCCGTGATTCGCTTGCCTGTCCCCCGGGAGTGCCAGATGGACATCACGCTCCGACGCGCCATGCCGCAGGACAAGCCGCGCATCATCGAGATCTCGTCACAGATCTGGGACGGCGAAGATTACGTGCCCGATGTCATTGATGAGTGGCTGACGGATGAGAATGCCGAGTTGGTCGTGGCCCTGCGAGGCGGCCAGGTCGTCGCCTTTGCCCGGTACGTGTGGCTATTGCCCGGCCATGGTCCGGCGCAGCCGGGCTACGCCTGGTTCGAGGGGATTCGCACCGACCCGGCCGCGCAAAACCGGGGCATTGGTAAGGCCATCACGCGCTATTTTCTCGACCAGGTGGCGCGGGCCGGCGCCCAGCGCGCCGCGCTCTGGACCTATCTCGAAGACCCGGCCTCTATCCACATCGTGGAGGCCCACGGCTTCCGCCAGGTGGCCCGCTTTGTTTACCTGGAGGCGCGCGATTCCTCGCCCGCGCGCGCCGCCGCCCGGCTCTCTGAGCAGGTCGAAGCGGTGGACGAGACCGAGGCGGCCGCGTTCGTTCGGGATTCGTCATTCCTGGTCACGTCACGGGGTTGGTTCCCACACCGCTGGAGGTTCTATCCCTTCGCCCGATGTGCCGGGACTGCCCGGCTCCCGATCCCCCCTCGACCTCACGCTGACGGACTCGGACAGGCCGAATGGGGTGACGGTTGGCGGCCGCGCGCGCAACACGTCATCGGGATCCGGGAGGGTGATCAACTCGTCGCCCTGCTCTGCGCCGGCTTGCCCTTTCCTCAGCGACCCCACGAGTTCAGCATTGACTACGTGGATGGCCCGGCACAGCACATCGAGACGCTGGTCCGGCACGCCTTGTACCTGGCCCGCGAACGCCAGATGGTTCTGGCGATTGTGCCCCGATGGGGCGACGAATCGGCCCGTGCCCTGGATGTGCTGCGCGGCCTGGGCTTCGAGGCCCCCCATGGGTTCCAGGAAGACATGTTCGTTTACGAGCGGGAGATCCGAGCGACGTGATGATGCGTTGTTGCCGGGCCATCGGCCTTATCATGATGTTGCTGCTGGCCGGCTGCGGGCCGGCCAGCCCCGGAGCGTCTGGCCCCGACGCGGGCGTCGCCCAGACCATCGAGAACAAAGGCTCCGACACGCTGGTGAACCTGGCCCTGGCCTGGGCCGAGGAGTACATGCACCTGCACCCGGAGGTGCGCATCTCCGTCACCGGCGGCGGGTCCGGCACCGGCATCACCGCCCTGATCAACGGCACGGCCCACATCGCCAACGCCTCGCGGGAACTGAAGCCGGAGGAGATCGCGGCGGCCCAGAGCTACGGCTTCACCCCGGTCGAGCACGTCGTGGCCCGCGACGCCATCGCCGTCGTCGTCCACCCATCCAACCCGGTTCAGGGCCTCACCCTCCAGCAACTCTCGGCCATCTACACCGGCCAGATCATCAACTGGCGGCAGGTGGGCGGCGAGGACCGGCCCATCGTGCTCCTCTCCCGCGAGTCGAACTCCGGGACCTACGTCTACTTCCTGGAGAATGTGGTCCGGCTGGGCCAGAAAAGCGACCGGCTCTTCTCGCCGGATACGCTGCTCATGCCCTCGTCCGAAGGCATCAGCGCCGAGGTGCGCCAGAACCCCAACGCCATCGGCTACGACGGCCTGGGCTACGTGACGCCGGACCAGAAGGTGCTCGCCGTGGCCCGCGACGCCGCCGGCCCCTACGTGTTGCCCTCCGTCGAGACCGTCAACGACGGCTCGTACCCCATCTCACGCCCGCTCTACATGGTCACGGCCGGCCAACCCACCGGCGCGATCAAGTCGTACCTGGACTGGATACTGGGCGAGGGGCAGGCGTTGGTGTCGGAGCTGGGGTTCGTGCCACTCAAGTAAAACGTGAAACGTCAAAACGTCAAACGTCAGGCGTCAAACGTCATTGCTCCCCAGTGACGAATGACGTATGACGCATGACGTATGCCAGAGGTTCGCATTGGCTGGAACCAATACGCCGAAAAAGCCCGTCCGCTGGACCGAATTCGCCATCGAAGCCCTCATTCGGGTGGTGGGATTTTCCACCATCGGCTTTGTGGGGCTGATCTTCCTGTTCCTGCTGCGCGAGGACCTGCCGGTCTTCTTCGAGGTATCGCCGGACAACCTGTTCGGCACGCGCTGGTATCCCACGTTTGGCCTGTTCGGCACGCTGCCGCTGATCCTCGGCTCTGGGCTGGTGACGGTGACGGCCATCGCCATCGCGCTGCCGCTGGGCGTGGCGACGGCCGTGTTCGTGCGGGAGGTGGCGCCGGGCTGGGCGCGCGAGGTCCTCAAGCCGCTCATCGAGGTGCTGGCCGGCATCCCGTCGGTGGTGCTGGGCTTCCTGGGGATGACGCTGATCGCGCCGCTCGTCCGGGAGATATTCGGCGCGCCCACCGGCCTGACGGCCTTTACCGGCGCGCTCATCCTGGCCTACATGGCCCTGCCCACCATCGTCAGCGTGGCCGAGGACGCCCTGGACGCCGTGCCCAAGAGCTATCGCGACGCGGCCCTGGCCATGGGGGCCACCCAGTGGCAGACCATCTGGCGCGTGGTGGTGCCGGCCGCGCGCTCCGGCATCGTCACGGCGGTGATGCTGGGCCTGGGCCGGGCCATCGGCGAGACGATGGCCGTGATGATGGTCACCGGCAACGCGGCCCGATTGCCCCTGACCTGGGACTCGCTCTTCCGCCCGGTGCGCACCATGACCGCCACTATCGCCGCCGAGATGGGCGAGGTGGCCCAGGGCAGCGTTCACTACCACGCCCTCTTTGGCATCGGGATCATCCTCTTCGCGCTGACGTTCTTGATCAACCTGGCGGCGGCCTCCACCATCTTTAAAAAACGGCGGCGGGGAGGGCTGCGCTGATGGATCGCTACCTCGTACATCGTGGGGCGGCCTTTCCAGGCTGCCCGCCGCAGGCTCGAAAGCCTGCGCTACGATGTTCGGGCGCTGCGGGAGGGCTGCGCTGATGGATCGCTACCTGATCCAACGGCTGGGCTTTGGCCTACTGGCCCTGATCGCGTTCATCGTGGTAGCCCCGATCCTGCTGGTCATTGGGGCGGTGGTGGTGCAGGGCATCGGCGCCATCAACTGGGAGTTTCTCACCGCCATGCCCCGCGAGGGGATGAAGGCCGGGGGCATCTTCCCAGCCATCGTGGGCACGATCCTGCTCACGCTGGGGACCGCGCTGGCGGCCATCCCGGTGGGCGTGGGCGGGGCCATCTACCTGTCCGAGTACGCCCGCGACACCTGGCTCACCCGGTCCATTCGGCTCGCCATCGTCAACCTGGCCGGCATCCCGTCGGTGGTCTATGGGCTGTTCGGGCTGGGGATGTTCGTGCTGTTCCTGCAATTCGGCACGTCCATCCTGGCCGGCTCGCTCACCCTGGCGATCATGACCCTGCCGGTCATCATCAGCACCTCGGAGGAGGCGCTGCGGGCTGTCCCCACCGAGTTCCGCACGGTCAACGCCAGCCTGGGCGGGACGCGCTGGCAGGGGATTCGCCGGGTGGTGCTGCCGCAGGCGCTGCCGGGCATCATCACCGGCGTCATCCTGGGGCTGCTGCGGGCCGCCGGGGAGACCGCGCCCATCCTCTTCACCGTGGCCGCTTTTTACCTGCCGCGTTTGCCCCAATCGCCTTTCGACCCGACGATGGCCCTGCCCTATCACCTGTACGTCATCAGTACCCAGGTGCCGGGCATGCCCCTGCACGTCCAATACGGCACGGCCCTGGTGCTCCTGACCCTGGTGCTCTCCATGAACGGGACGGCGACGCTGATGCGGAGCTATTTCCGAAGGCGGAGACAATGGTGAAAAACGTCAAACGTCAAAACGTCAAAACGTCAGGCGTCAAAACGCGATCGCGAGTGATGCATGACGGATGACGCATGACGCATGACGGATGACGCATGACGGATGACGCATGACGTTTGACGATATGATGTGCTATGTCCCAACCAAGTAACCCGAAAATCCGCATCGAAAACGTGAGCTACGCTTACGACGGCAAGCCGGCCCTGCGGGACGTGACCCTGGACGTGCCGGCGCGCGCCATCACGGTGGTCTTTGGGCCGGCCGGCAGCGGCAAGACCACGCTGTTGCGCCTCATCAACCGGCTGAATGACCTGGTGGAGGGCACACAGATGACCGGGCGCGTGCTGTTGGACGGGCGCGACGTCTATGCGCCGGGCGTGGACGTGAACGACCTGCGCCGGCGCGTGGGGATGGTCTTTGCCCTGCCGTTGCCCCTGCCGCTCACCGTCCGCGCGAACGTGGAATACGGTCCCCGGCTGGCCGGCGAGCGACGCCCGGCCCGCCTGGCCGAGATCGTCGAGCGCAGCCTGACCCAGGCCGCCCTGTGGGACGAGGTCAAGGACCGGCTGGATCAGCCGGCCAGCGCGCTCTCCGGCGGCCAGCAGCAGCGGCTCTGCATCGCCCGGAGCCTGGCGTTGGAGCCGGAGGTGCTGCTCCTGGACGAGCCGACCTCCGGCCTGGACCCCATCTCCACGGCCAAAGTGGAGGAGTCGTTGCACCAGCTCAAGCAGCACTACACCATCGTCATCGTCCCGCACAGCATCCAGCAGGCCGCGCGCGTGGCCGATTACGCCGCCTTTTTCCTGATGGGCGAGCTGATCGAGTTCCAGCCCGGCCGCGCGCTCTTTACCACGCCGCGCGACAAGCGGACCGAGGATTACATCACCGGGCGGTTTGGGTAAAGTTTACCTCACCCATCCCCACCCTGAGCGGGAGAGGATAGGAGAGGTCAGTGAGTTGCGATGAGCAAGATTCAGGCCGAACACCTCAACTTCTATTACGGCAGCAAGCTCGCCCTGATGGACGTCTCCATCGCCATCCAGGACCGGCAGATCACGGCCTTGATCGGCTCGTCCGGGTGCGGCAAGTCCACGTTCCTGCGCTGCCTGAACCGGATGAACGACACCATCCCCGGCGCGCGAGCCGAGGGCCGGGTGCTGCTGGACGACCAGGACATCTACGCGCCCGGCGTGGACGTGGTACGCCTGCGCCGGCGGGTGGGGATGGTCTTTCAGCGGCCCAACCCCTTCCCGCAATCCATCTACGACAACGTGGCCTTTGGCCCGCGTGTCCTGGGGCTGTGCCGCAACCGGAGCGACCTGGCGGGCATCGTGGAGGGGAGCCTGCGCGGGGCCGGCCTGTGGGACGAGGTCAAGGATAACCTGAAGCAGGACGCCCAGAGCCTCTCGTTGGGCCAGCAGCAGATGCTCTGCATCGCCCGCGTCATCGCTGTCCGGCCGGAGGTGATCCTGATGGACGAGCCGTGTTCGGCCCTGGACCCCATCGCCACGCTGCGGGTGGAGGAGTTGATGCGCCAACTGCGCGAAACCTACACCATCGTGATCGTCACCCACAACATGCAGCAAGCCGCGCGCGTGTCGGACTATACCGCGTTTTTCACGGTGGACGAGCGCCGGGCCGGGATGCTGGTGGAGTATGGCCCCACCAGCCAGATCTTTACGAATCCCCAGGACCCACGCACCGAGGATTACGTGACCGGACGGTTTGGATGATGGAACGCCCGCGTGAAGACAGGCCCAGCAAGGTACTGGTGGTGGAAGACGAACCCACCCTGCTGGACACGCTGGAATACAACCTGACCCGCCAGGGCTACGCCGTGCTCACCGCCGCCGACGGCTGGGCCGCCCTGGAGACGGCTCGCCGCGAACGCCCGGACCTCATCGTGCTGGACGTCATGCTCCCCGGCCTGGACGGCTTTGAGGTCTGCCGCATCCTGCGCCGGGAGACGAACGCGCCCATCCTCATGCTCACCGCCCGCGCCGACGAGGTGGACAAGGTGGTGGGGCTGGAGGTGGGCGCAGACGATTACCTGACCAAGCCCTTCAGCATGAGAGAGCTGTTGGCCCGGGTCAAGGCGTTGCTGCGCCGGGTGCGGCTGATGACGGAATCGCTGAGCGCGCAGCAGACGCCCGCCGCCGGGGAACGCCGGGTCTATGGCGACCTGACCATAGACCTGGACCGCCGCGAGGTCACGCGGCAGGGCGAGCCGCTGGCCCTGAAGCCGAAGGAGTACGAACTGCTGGTCTTCCTGGCCCAGCACCGGGGCCAGGCCCTCTCCCGCGACCAGATTTTAGAGCAGGTCTGGGGCTGGGATTTCGTGGGCGGGAGCCGCACGGTGGACGTCCACGTGCGCTGGCTGCGGGAAAAGATCGAGCCGGACCCGGCCCGGCCCGTTCGCCTGGTCACCGTGCACGGCGTGGGCTATCGCTTCGAGGGGTAGGCCATGTTTCGGCGCATCCGTTGGCGCATCGCCATCCCGCTCATCGCCCTCATCCTGCTGACCATGGCCGGCCTGGCCCTCTACCTGTCGGACCGGGTGCGGAATGTGTACCTGGACGACCTGCGCGCGCAGTTGACGGCCCAGGCCCGGCTGGCCGGCGAGGCCCTGGCCGGGCCGTTGGCTCGCGGCGAGGCCCTGGACCCCCTGGCCCGGCGCTATGCCGACCTGCTGGGCGCGCGGGTCACGGTCATCGGGCTGGACGGCGTCGTGCAGGGCGAGTCGCACGAGGACCGGGCGCGGATGGACAACCACCTGGATCGGCCAGAGGTGCAGCAGGCGTTGGCCGTCGGGCAGGGCAGCGCGATCCGCTTCAGCCAGACGTTGGGCTGCGACATGCTCTACGTGGCCGTCCCCGTGCGGGACGCCGCCGGCCGCACGCTGGGCGTCGCGCGCGTGGCCCTGCCCCTGCGGGCCATCGAAGAGCACGTCAACCGCCTGCGTCAGGCCATCCTGGCGGCGACGCTGCTCGCGGCGGCCCTGGTGACGCTGCTGACCCTGGTCATCGCCGAGCGCATCGCCCGGCCCATCCGCCAACTGACCGAGGTGGTGGAACGGATGGCCGGCGGCGACCTGCGCGCCCGGCTCCTGCCGGCCACGCGCGACGAGGTGGGCGCGCTCACCCGGGCCTTCAACGACCTGGCCGAGCAACTCCAGGCCGAGATGACGGCCCTGACCGATGAGCGGAGCCGGCTGGCGGCGGTGCTGGAGCACATGGCCGACGGCGCGCTCATCACCGATGGCGAGGGCCGGGTGCTGCTCGTCAACCCGGCGGCGGCCCGGCTCCTGGGCGTCGCCGAGGAGCAGGCCCTGCATCGCTCTTTCGCCCAGGTGGTCCGGCACCACCAGCTCGTCGAGGTATGGCGACGCTGCCGGGAGCGCGGCGCGGAACAGTCCGAGACCATCGAGCTGGGGCGGCAAGGCCCGTTCCTGCACGCCATCGTCACCCCCCTGCTCCC
>FWPV01008846.1_pt1 | contig 17365 bp, 16 predicted proteins | sample 2228371 | NCBI WGS metagenome assembly FWPV01 (sample SAMEA103939776, study PRJEB20133) | metagenome | reverse complement strand
ATCTTCGATACGGCGGGTTGTTATGCAAATGGTTTTTGACATCAGCCAAGATGAACTCCCCATTTTTCTGGCGGAGGTGGATGAGCACCTGCAAACGTTGGATGAAACGCTGGTGGAACTGGAACACCGCAGCGGTGATGCCGATTTGCTGCAAAATGCTTTTCGTGCGGCGCACACCCTCAAGGGCATGTCGGGCATGATTGGTCATCATCGGATGACCAATCTCACTCATGCTTTGGAAACGGCTTTTGATGGTTTGCGCAAGGGGCAGTACCCGGTTACTACCGCGCTGATTGACCTGTGTCTGGATGCGGTGGATGGTTTACGAGCGTTACGCGAAGAGGTGATTAACGGCAGCCTCAGCGATTACGATCCGCAGCCGCTCATCGAAGCGTTTGCAGATTTCACCTCAACCAGCGGTCATCATGTTCAACCCGAACGGCGGGTTGAGTCTTCCCCTGAGCCGCCGCTTCCTCACCCAAGGGAGGCGCAATCCAACGGGAAACACGTGCTCTATATTCAGGCTCAAATTGACCCGCGCAGCGTGGCTTCGGCTGCGCGTGCCTTTCAACTGATGATGGCGCTGCAAGAAGTGGGGGAAATTTCTACCATGCAGCCCACGCTGGAACAGATTGAAACGGCTCAGCCGGTGCAAACCTTTCAGGCACAGGTGCTGACCACAGCCGGTCAGGAAACCGTCCTCGAAAAACTGAGCCAAATCTCCGAAATTCAGCACATTGAAGTCCGCGCGGACGGCGCGGGCCAGCCGGTGATCAAGAGCGAAGAACCCGCGGCTGCACCGCCTCAGTCCAATTCAGATGCCGTAAAAGTGGAAGCGCAGTCTCAGGCCGTCCCGGCCAGCCAGCCTGCCAGCCGCGGCCGTTCCAACGGCTCGGCTGCCCGCGGGGTGGAGATGACCGTTCGTACCAGCGTCGAACGGCTGGACAGCCTGATGAATCTGGTTGGGGAATTGATTACCGACCGCAATCATCTTTTTCAGGTGCGTAATAAACTGGAAGCGCAGGCCCGCAATGACCCGCTGGTTGAGAATCTGGCCGAAACGGTAGCGCACATCAGCCGCATTACCGATCAACTGCAGGAAGAGGTGATGCGCATTCGGATGCTACCGATTGGCAACTTGCTGCACAAATTCCCGCGCATGGTGCGCGATATGTCACAAAAGGCCGGCAAACTGGTGGATGTGGTCATTCACGGTGAAGATACCGAACTGGACCGCTCGATGATCGAAGAGATCAACGACCCGTTGATTCATCTGGTGCGTAACGCGATTGATCACGGAATCGAGCCGCCGGAAGAGCGCCGCGCGGCCGGCAAACCGGAGCGCGGCACGGTAACCCTCAACGCGTGGCACGAACAGGGGCGCATCATTCTAACCGTTTCGGATGACGGACGCGGGATTGACCCAGCCGTGTTGCGGAAGAAAGTGGTGCAGAAGGGATTGATGAGTGCCGAAGAAGCGGCAGCCCTGAGCGATGAGCAGGCGGTTGATTTGATTTTTCTGCCCGGTTTTTCCACCGCCGAAAAGGTTACCGATATTTCCGGGCGGGGTGTGGGCATGGATATTGTCCAGACCAACATCCAGCGGGTCAACGGCACGATTCATATCGAAACGGCCGTGGGACGCGGCACGACTTTCCAGATTGTGCTGCCGCTGACCCTTGCGATTGTGCCAACGCTGCTCGTGCGGGTTGGCCCGGCTACTTTTGCCATTCCGCTGGTAATGGTGCTGGAGACCCTGCGGCTTTCTCCGGCGGATATTAAGACCATCCGCCAGAAGCCGGTTACCATGCTGCGGGGCAGTGTGCTGCCGCTCATTTACCTCAGCGAGTTGTACAACATCTCGGAAAATGGTCAGCAGCGCAAGCGGTTATTTGCAGTGGTGATTCAATCCGGCAAGCACCGCGTTGGTCTGGTGGTGGACGGCTTTATGGGTGAGGAAGAAGTGGTGGTTAAGTCGTTAGGAAAACTGGTTGGAGAAATTCCGGGCATTTCCAGCGCGGCTATTTTGGGAGATGGCAGTATCACCTTGATTGTGGATGTGCCGGCCCTGCTGCGACTGGCGGGTATTCATTAAGGGAGGAGGTTATGACCAGCACGCTTGAATTTGATGAACGATTAATTGATACGCTGCGTTCGATTACGACAATTGGTATTCACAATGCTGTGCGCGGTTTTTCCGGTTTGCTGGGGCATAAACTGGAATTTGGCGAGCCGAACGTCAAACTGGTACCTCTGACCCAGATACCCATGATCGTTGGCGGGCCTGAAAACGAAGCCGTCGGCATTTACCTGCGCGCCGAAGGTGACTTTCATGCTCAGATTATGATGATTCTGCCGCTGGAAAAAGCCTACCAGCTGGTGGATTTGCTGATGGAACAGCCGGAAGGCAGTACCACCTTTCTGGGCTCGCTGGAGCGCTCCGCGCTGGGTGAGGTGGGCAACATGACCGGCACCTTTTTTATGAACGCTGTTGCCAATGCGCTGGGGCGGGAAATCCGTCCGACTCCGCCGGCGGTGATGGTGGATATGGTCGGTGCTATTCTGGACATCATCGTTGCCACGACCGGCGGAGTGAGCGACCATGTGCTGCTCATCCAGACCTGCTTCAAAGATGGCAGCCGTTCGGTGCTGACGGATTTCTGGGTCATTCCGGATGCTCAGTCCTTACAAGCCTTACGACAGGTTGAGAAGAAATAATGAAAGAACCGATCAGCGTCAATCTGGGTGAGGTGGCAGTTTCCAGCGATCCGGCTGATGTGCTGGTGGCTTACGGTTTGGGGTCGTGTCTGGGAATTACGATGGTAGATAAGCAGCGCCATATCTGCGGCTTGCTCCATGCCGTCCTGCCTCACCGCTTGAACGGTGCTGATCCGTATTGTGCTAAATATGTGGACAGTGGCATTGAGGGTTTGTTGAATGCCATGCTGAATGCCGGTGCTGACCGCCGTAATTTGATTGTTCGCATCGCCGGCGGAGCCAATATGTTAACCACAGCGGGGCTTTCCAAAACTTTCGATGTCGGTACGCGCAATATCGAAAGTGCGCGCGAAACGCTGCGCCGCCTGAACCTGCCTCTCCATGCTGAAGAAACCGGCGGTCACAGCGGCAGAACGGTGCGTGTTTACGTCGCCAGCGGACGGGTAACCGTGCGGGTGGTCGGCGGAGTTGAAAAGGATTTGTAATTCTTTCAGGAGGAAGGACGAATGACCAAGATATTGATTGTGGATGACGCTGAATTTCTCCGCGTTCGGATCATCAAAATGCTCACCGGTCAGGGTTTTGAGGTCTACGAAGCGGAAAACGGCGCCAAAGCGGTGGAAAAATACAAAGAAGTGCGTCCGGATGTGGTGCTGATGGATATCACCATGCCGGAAATGGACGGTCTGGCGGCCTTGAAGGAGATCCGTGCCTTCGATTCGCAGGCCAAGGTGGTCATGCTGACCGCGCTGGGTCAGGAATCGGTGGTGCTGGAAGCGGTAAAGTCCGGTGCGCGCGATTTCATCGTCAAGCCCTTTGAACATGACCGTGTGATGAGCGCCATTCATAAACTGGCCGGGTAGGTTTTTCTGCATGGTTTCCCTGCCGCAGTCCTCGAATGCCTCTGGCTCTGCTCCCACACCGGTACGGGTGCTGGTGGTGGATGATTCGGCCTTTATGCGCTTTTCGATCAGCCAGCACTTGAACGGGCGGGACGGCATTCAAGTCATTGCCACGGCGCGTGATGGACAGGAAGCCCTCGAACTCATCCCTTCATTGAACCCGGATGTTGTCACACTCGATGTAGAAATGCCGCGTCTGGATGGGATTTCAACCTTGCGGGAAATTATGACCCGCTTTCCCCGTCCAGTAGTGATGTTGAGCAGCCTGACCCGCGAGGGCGCGGTAACGACCATTCAGGCCCTGACGCTGGGGGCGGTGGATTTTATCACCAAACCGGATCGGCAGCTGGATATTCAAACGGTGATGGATGAGGCTGCCCACAAGATCAGACGAGCCGCCAATGCGCGGGTGCGGCCGTTCGCACTGGCGCGGCCCGCTCCCCCTACCAAGTCTGTGGCGGAGAAACCGGTACGCCCGCTTAAGAATACCGAGCCGATTGTGGTCATCGGCAGTTCTACCGGCGGCCCGCGTGCCCTCAACGAGGTCGTACCGGCCTTGCCGGCCAGTTTACCGGCAGCGGTCGTGATTGTGCAGCACATGCCGGCCGGCTTTACCCACTCGCTGGCGGAGCGGCTGAACAGCCTTTCCAAACTGCTGGTGCGCGAAGCCCAGCCGGGAGACCGGCTGATGGCCGGACAGGCCCTGCTTGCGCCGGGTGGTTTTCACATGGTGCTGGATGAAAACGAACAGATCGCCCTCAACCAGAATAGTCCCGTCCATGGGGTGCGCCCGGCAATTGATGTAACGCTCACCTCACTGGTTCAGCGTTATGGAAAACGGGTTATTTCCGTCATTCTTACCGGCATGGGTAGTGATGGAACGAATGGCTCGGTTTTGCTGCACAGTGTAGGCGGGACGGTCATCGCCGAACATGAATCAACCTGTGTGGTGTGGGGGATGCCGCGCAGCGTTTTAGAAAAGCAAGCGGTAGATGTGGTAGTGCCTTTGCCGGACGTAGCCGATGCAATTCAAAAAGCCGTGCAGGAAAACCTTGCAAATTCGGTTGGGAGGTAAGTCGAGATGGAAGCCGAGACTTACGTTCAAATCAAGACTTCGGTCAAAAACCTGTTGAATATTGACCTCAATCATTACAAAGAAGAGCAGATGAAGCGCAGGCTCGATTCGTGGCTGGCGCGTTCGCGGGCTTCCTCCTGGAACGATTACTTCACTCTCTTGCGTGAGAACAAAGACGAATTAGAAAAATTCCGCAATTATCTGACCATTAATGTAACCGAATTTTTCCGCGATCCGGAACGCTGGGCAGCGCTGAGGCGTGATGTGATGCCGCGCCTGCTGGCAGAAGCCGAGCGCGACCCGCAAAAACACGGCGGTTTGCGGGTATGGAGTGCCGGCTGTTCGGTGGGGGTAGAAGCCTATACCCTCGCCATATTACTGGAAGAAATTGCGCCGGGAAAACCGCATTACCTTTTGGCCAGCGACCTTGACCGCGGCGCACTGGCAAAAGCGCGGGCCGGCGGGCCGTATCTGGCTGAGGAAGCGCGCAACCTGACGCCGGAGCAGCGTGTGCGTTTTCTTTCTCCGGCTGCACCGTTTTATGTCAAACCCGAGGTGGTGCGCAGGGTTACCTTCCGCGAACAGAATCTGCTCAATGATCCCTTTGAAAGCGGTTTTGATTTGATTGTCTGCCGGAATGTGATCATCTACTTCACCAACGAGGCCAAAACCCTGCTTTACCGCAAGTTCCATCAGGCACTGCGCCCCGGCGGTGTGTTGTTTTTGGGCGGAACGGAGATTATGCCGCGCCCGGCTGAGCTGGGTTTCCGGAATGCCGGCATTTCCTTTTACATGAAGGAATAAGAGGTCGAGATGATGCGTTATACACTGGATGACCTGATCCGAGAAGCGGGCAAATTACCCCCCCTGCCGCAAGCCTCCCAGCGGGCGCTGGAATTGATGCGTTCACCCGACTGCAATTTGAGCGCAGTGGCGGATGTGCTGGCGGTGGATCAGGTGCTTTCCGGTGTGGTTTTGCGGGTGGCTAATTCCGCGTTTTACGGAATGCCTAATCGGATCGCCACGGTTCATCAGGCTGTGGTCGTCATCGGTCTGCAAGCCCTGTACGAGATCATCTTGGCGGCCAGTCTGGGCAGTTTTCTCAACCGTCCGCTGCCCGGCTACGAACTGCGTAAAGGTGAGTTGTGGCGGCACTCGCTGGGCGTGGCAATTTGCGCCAGAACGATTGCCCAGAAACGCCGCTGGAAAAATATTGAGGAATTTTATTTTGCCGGTCTGCTCAGCGATATTGGCAAACTGGCACTGGAAAAGTTGCTGCGCAGCATGGTTTTCAGTTTAGGTGATTGGCAATCGGCCTCATTTTTGGAGATTGAACGCTCGTATTTTGGAATTGACCATGCCATGCTGGGAGCTGAGATGGCACGCCGCTGGCGCTTGCCCGAGGGTCTGGTGGCGGTAATTGCCCACCATCATAACCCGGCCGCTGCCGGCCCGTATCAGGCACAGGCTTATGCCGTGCATGTGGGCGATAGCATTATGATGATGTTGGGCATTGGAATTGGAAGAGACGGCTTGCAGTACGCTCTGGATGAGCGCGCAGTGGCCGCTCTCAACCTGACCGAAGCCGAACAGGAAGAACTGGTTTCGGCAGTGATGGATCAAATTGAACTGGCAGAAATGTTAATCACACTGCCCGGCTCCGCTTGAGGCTGCCGTGCGGTGACTCAGGAGGCATGAATGTATGGATGTTAAATTCTTAAATCCCTTTGTTGAGGCAGCCGTTGAAGTGTTAAAGGCGGAGATTGGCGTCAATGTTCAGCGCGGCAGTCTCTCCCTGCATCAATCCGCGCTGACCACCGACGATGTTACCGTCCTCATTCATCTGGTCGGGCAGGTACATGGGGTGGTCATGTACGGGATGAACACCCAAACCGGCATACGCTTTGTAACGCAGATTTTAGGTCAGGAATTTACTGAATTTGATTCGTTAGCGCAGAGCGGTGTGGCGGAACTGGGGAATGTCATTTCCGGGCGGGCTACGATTAAATTCTCACAAGCCGGCTACGCCTCCAATATTTCACCGCCCACCCTGATCAGCGGCAAAGGGGTGCAGATTTCCACCCTCGACTTCCCGCGCATTGTCGTACCTCTTCAAACCAATCTAGGGGAGTTGACGGTGCACCTGGCCTTGCGCGAAAACCGCAACGGCAAGCCCGAAGAATTTGTGGCTCTGACCCCTGCCGCCAAAGGCAGTTGAGCAGAAAGGATTTGCCATGAACGTCAAGTTTCTCAACCCATTTGTGGAAGCGGCTTACGAGGTGCTGCGCGCCGAAACCGGTGTGGAGATAAACCGCGGAGAATTGCGGCTGGAACAGGGCATGTATGTGACCGATGATGTGACGGTCATCCTTTCGCTGGTTGGAGCGGTTGAAGGCACTGTTTTTTACAGTATGAACCGCCCGGCTGCGGTACGCTTTGCTTCCATCATGCTGGGAGAGTCTCTTTCGGAACTGGATGGGCTGGCACAATCGGGCATTGCTGAAATTGGCAATGTCATCACCGGCCGGGCCAGCATGAAACTCTCCGAAAACGGTTATGAGTCGAATATCTCCACTCCCTCCCTCATACTTGGTAAGGGGGCTTCCATTTCAACGCTGGATTATCCGCGGCTGGTGGTGCCGCTGGTAACTGACGCAGGCTCGGTTGAAATCCACCTGGCGCTGCGTGAAGGCAAACGAGGTTTGAAAACACCTCAAATTCCCGTCCCAAATGTCAAAGCCGTCAACGGATAGATTTATAAAAAAAATGAAAGGAGCAAAATAAGCGATGGAACATCAACTGGTAGTTTTTGAACTGGAAAACGAGAAATACGGCGTGGATATTGCCTCGGTGGAGGGCATCATTAAAATGCAGGAAATCACCCGCCTGCCGCATGCGCCAGAATTCATCGAGGGCATTACCAACCTGCGCGGCACGATTGTGCCGGTGGTGGATTTGCGCACCCGCTTTGGCCTGCCCCGCAAAGAGCCGACCCGCGATACGCGCATTGTGATTGCCAACATGGACTCCAGCAAGGTGGGCATCATCGTGGATGCCGTGACGCAGGTTATTCGTGTTCCCGACGATAAAATCGAACCCCCTCCTCAAATGTCAGTGACAATTAATTCGGCGTTCATTAAGAACATTGCCAAACTGGAGAGCGAACTGGTCATCCTTTTGGATTTGGGCAAAGTGCTCTCGACTGAAGAGCGGGAATCTTTAGCGGTAATGGCATGATTTCCCCGTTGCGATCCATCCCCGACCGGCGAGTAGCCCTGGCGTACTGGCGGCAAAAAACTGGCCGACGGGCGGCTGAGCGTCTGGCTGCGCCCGACCTGCTGGAGATTTTGCTGGACGGCTACTGTGTGCTGGATGAACAGGGGCGCATCCAGCACACCAACCCGGCACTGGAAAATCTGCTGGGTTGTCCGGCCAGTCAGTTACGCGGCAGGCTGCTGATGGATTTTATCGAGCTAAACTGTCAGACCGATTACCTTTCTCTGCTGGAATTGATGAAATACAGCCACAGCCGGGTCGGGCCGCTGGAAATCGAGATGAAATCGGCTGCAGGGGAGCCATTGGCTGTCTTTTTAACCCTAGCCCCTTACCCCAACGGCAGTCCCAACAATGCTCAGGTTTTGCTGCGGGATGTTTCCCAGTGGCGGCAGGTGCAAAATGAACTGGTTGCCGTCAATTTGATGCTGGAACAATCCTTTACGGATACGCTCGAAGGCTGGGCGCGGGCATTGGAATTGCGCGATTATGAAACCCACGGGCATACCCAGCGGGTGGCCGAAGCCACGGTTCAGCTGGCTCTGGAGGTCGGTTATCGCGTGGAAGAGGTGTTGAACCTGCGGCATGGTGCTTTGCTGCATGATATTGGCAAGATGGCCATCAGCGATACCATCCTGCTCAAACCCGGCCCGCTCAACGAGGCCGAATGGGAGATTATGCGTCGCCATCCGGTTTACGCCGAACAGTTGCTGCGCCAGATTGATTACCTGCGCCCGGCCATTCCCATCCCTTACTGTCACCATGAGAAGTGGGATGGAAGCGGTTACCCGCGCGGGTTAAAAGCGGAGCAAATCCCGCTGGAGGCACGGTTATTTGCGGTGATTGATGTGTACGACGCCTTGCGTTCCAGCCGCCCATACCGCTCTGAGCCGTGGAGCGAAGAACGAACACTGGAGCATATTCGCCACGGGGCGGGAACTCACTTTGATCCAGAGGTAGTCAAAGTCTTTTTGCGAATGAAGGGATTTGCGTAAAGAAAAGCGGTGAGGGGGGAAGGCAAATCATTGGTGAGAGGACTGCCACCACGCCACCCCCACCAGACCCGGCCCGGCATGAGCGCCGATGACCGGCGTCATCTCTGTAATGTAAAGTTCTGCTGGATGCAGTTTCTCTTGCAGGACCTGGGCCAGTTGCTCAGCACAACCGGCATCATCCGCATGGAAGCAGATCAGCACACTGCCCTCTGATTTGAGATTTTTTTCCAGCCATGTCAACATGCGCTCGATTGCCCTGCGGCGGGTGCGCTCCATGCCTTCCAGATGAATCTGTCCCTCCCGCAGGGTAAGGATGGGATAAACCCGCAGGGCCGCGTTGAGCAGCGGGCGAATGGCACTTACCCGCCCGCTATGTTCAATAAAGGAAAGTGTATCCAAGACGCCGATCATTCCGATGTGCTGACGGGCATCGGTAAGCGCCTGTTTAATTTCATCCAGCGATGCTCCCTGCCGGGCAAGCCGGGCTGCCAGCATTGCCATTAAACCCTGCGCCGGGCCGGCAACTCCGCAGTCAATTACCTCAACCTTCAAGTGATCGCTCAGTTGCTCGGCCGCCAGACGGGCGGAGTTATAGCATTGGGTCAGATCGGCGGGCGGGGTCAGCACCAGCGCAGCCGATACCCTGCCGTCCAATGTCTGTATGCGGCTGAGATACTCCCCCGGTGAGGGTGCCGCGGTGGTGGGCTGGGTATTGCTGGTGCGTAAACTCTGGTAATAGGCGCGGCGGTCAATAGTCTCGTCATCGGGCAGGGCCTTTCCATCCAGAATCAGGCTCATCGGTACAATGTGGATGCCTTCACGCTCGGCCAGTCCGGCCGGCAGCGAGGCGATGCTGTCGGTAAATACCGCCGGGGCGCTCGAACGAGCCGGACGGGGTGAGTAAGCCGGGAATAATTCGACCAGTATTTGACGCTTATCATTCAGTTTGAGCCAGCGGGGCAGCAGGTGCGGAATGGCACACAGAGCGGTGGTGAAAGCCAGAATTAATGGCGACCAGATCACCCAAGCGTGCTGACCCTGCAGATAATTCAAATAGATGAGCAGCGGGAAAGCAATCAGGGTTGCCAGAATGCCGCTGCCGAGTGTGGCAAAATAGACCAGTCCATAGACCGGCAAGGCGATGAGGGTGGAACCCGGCGTCAGGGCCAGCAAGCCCCCCAGTGAGGTGGCCAGGCCGCGTCCGCCTTTGAAGCGGAAATAGACGGGGTAGTTATGGCCTACCACGGCGGCTACCACGCAAAACACAGCACAACCCTCACTCAATAAAAGTGCCCGGGCGGCCAGCACGGGGATGCCGCCTTTGGCAATATCCAGCAGGGCGACGAGGGCTGCCGGTACCAGTCCCACCGAACGGGCTACATTGGCCGTTCCGGCGTTACCATCCCCCAGCAAGCGAATATCGGTTTTCTTCCATAAACGGGTAATCAGTACCGCCGAGGATACCGAACCCAGCAGATAACTGAAGATCAAGGCGAGCACACACTGCATCATTGTTCCACCTCCTTCCTGTGCCTTGCCTGAGGAGAAACCGGCCACAATGCGGCTGCTCAAAAACCTTTATTTGATTGTAACAAACAATTATAGGATGATGATTAACAACAGAGCGAATCCCCCCTCAGGGAAGGGTCAAATCAATCGTGCGTGGGTCGAGAGGGGCAAAGACGGGAGGGATATGATCGGGGCGGTAATCGGCCTGGCGTGCTGCATGGATGGCAGGCAGGTTGGATGCCGAGGCGGGGTATGCGGGTGCAAAGAGCAAGACCAGCGTTGTGGTTGTTAGAACGGCTGCAAGCACCAGCGTGAGGATCAATTGCAGGGTCAGGCGGGAGAATGAGGTCTGAGCAGGCATCTGTTATCGTCCTTAGAGGGTGACTTCCACTTGCGGAATTTCACGCGGGGCGGAAATACGGTAGACCATCACCCGTTCCAGTTTGCCTTTCACCGAATGCAGCCCGAGCGGTTCGAGGGTGAATTGCTGCTGATTTTCTTCCAGTGCGGTAAAAGTTGCATGTCCAATTACCGCACCAGTGCCCTTAATCAACTGGCGGGTGAGTGATTCCAGCCGTTGAGCGGTATTGACCGTATCACCGATGATAGTGTAGTGCAGACGATCTTTGGCGCCCAAACCCCCGGCGATGACCACGCCGGTGTTGATGCCGATACCGGTAATCAAGGGCGGGTCACCGCGCTGCTCGCGGGTGCGGTTGAGTTCGTCAATGGCGGCCATCATCTCCACCGCTGCCTGACAGGCCGCCAGGGCACTCTTTTTGGGGCTGAGCATACGCGGCAGAATGCCAAAAAATGCCAGCATGGCGTCCCCGTCAAACTTGTTAACCACACCGCCGTGCTTGACAATGATCGGCACGATCCGGTCGAAGTACTCGTTCAGCCAGTTCATCACCCGGGCCGGATCGGCCTGTTCACTGAGGGTGGTAAAACCGCGAATGTCACTGATTAATACGGTGGCGACGGCCTGTTGACCTTCCAGCCGCACATTGCCGGAGCCGAATGTCTGGCGCAGCTGCTCGCGCACTTCCGGTGAAACGGTGCGCCCCAGCAGGTCACGGTAGATAAAGCCTTCCTGCAAGCCGGCAATCATGGCATTGAAAGCATGAGCCAGAACGGATAACTCATCGTTGCCGTCAACGCTGACTTTGACACCCAGATTGCCCTGGGCTACCTGCGAGGTAGCCCGCACCAGCCGCAGCAGAGGCCGGGTGATCAGGTTGGCTAAATAAATCCCGACCAGAATGACTAGCAGGATGGAAATGGTGATCAATAAAAAGACTTGCAAGCGGGTGATCTGGCTGGTGCGAACAAGAAATGCCTGCGGCAGGGCCACTCCCAGCAGCCCCAAATCTTCTCCACTACGCACTTCCCATGGGCCGAGCAGTTCGGTGTAATTGACGCCGTTGATGTTCAGCGGCCTCGATTTGCTGGCTTGATCCTGCGTTTCCAGTACTTCCAGCGCCAGAGTGGAGTCGAGGGTGGGCTGAAAAGCCGGAAAGGTGGTCGCAATCGCGTTTCCGGCAAGGGTGTAAAGCGTGGTATCACTGAGCGTGTCCTGTTTCATTTCCCGCACCAGCGAGGCCGCCGACTTGCCGACCAGCACCACCCCGCTTAATTGCCCCTGCGCATCGAGAATCGGCCCGCTGATGTAAAAGTAATCCCCCCACGGGGCTTGCACAAAGGCGGCAAACTTATCGCCGCGGGCGTCCTGTTCGCGGCGCAAAACCCGCTGCACAAATGGCTGCTGAGTAAAAAAGGGGTCGGCCCGCGAATATGTATACTCGCCCCGTTCGGCACCCGGGGGACGGCGGGCCGAAAAAATGGTGATGCCCTGATTATCGAGTATTTCAACAACTTCTTCGTTGTTGTTGACCGCCAGCGGCAGGGTCAACAGGCGCAATTGTTCGGCATCCCCGTTTTGAATTGCCTCAGCAACCCCCTGAGTGTTGGCGATCAGCCGCAGGGTCGAAAGCAGCCGCTCTTCTTCCCGCACCATCCAGTCGGTCGTCTGGCGGCCGGTGGCCACCAGTTGATTGAAAAAACGATCCTGCACCGATTCGATGACGACTTGTGTGACGATATAGGCGGAAGCCAGTGCAAAAAGCAGAGCAAGGATCAGGTAAGGCAGCGTGATTTTGAGGCGTACCGGCACCTTGACTGCCGGCGGCTGGCTGACGGGCAGTGCGGCGGCAGGCGGCTGTGGACGAGGCTGGGTGGGCACATCCAGCGAGTCCAGCCGCCGAACGGCCTGTTCAATCCAGCGTGCCTGAAACGGTTGACGCAGGAACACATAAAACCCGTTGGATTTTGCCAGCATTTCCCGCTGCACATCCGGATATTGATTGGTGAGAATGACCCTCACCTTTGGGTCAGCGGCGCGGATGCGGTGTAAAAATCCCAGCCAGCCATCACCCGGAAAATGCAAGTCCAGTAAAATCAGGTGGGGTTTGACCTGCTTGAAGAGGGCTTCTGCCTGTCCCAGTTCCCAGGCTTCCCACACCTGTTCGCCCCGGCTGCGGAAGTAACGGGTAAGCGCCTGAGCCGGCTGTTCTTGCTGTTGAACAATGAGGACACGCTGGGCAGGCATTGATCCTCAGGCAGAAATCTTTATGAGAGATATTCGCGCAGATGACGGCTGCGGGTGGGGTGGCGGAGTTTGCGCTGGGCCTTTGCCTCAATCTGACGGATGCGTTCGCGGGTTACATTGAAGTAACGGCTGACCTCTTCGAGGGTATGATCTTTGCCGTCAATCAAACCAAAGCGCAGTTCCAGCACCTGCCGTTCGCGCTCAGAAAGCGCGCCAAGCGCATTTTGCACCTGCTCGCGCAGCATCTCGCGGGCGGCGGCATCCATCGGCTCCATGGCGTCATCATCCTCGATGAAGTCACCCAATTGACTGCTGTCCTCATCCCCAACCGGCCGTTCTAACGATACCGGTTCCTCTGCCGATTGCAGGATGCGTTGTACTTTGGCGGCGGCCCAGTTCCAACGTCGCTGCACTTCGGGGTCGAGCGGGAGATTGGCTGCCTGGGCTTTCTTAATCAGGCTGACATCCTCATCGCTCAGAAAACCGCCTTCCAGTGCCAGTTCTTCGTTGGTTGGTTCGCGCCCCAGTTTTTGCACAAGGCTGCGCTGGACGCGCAGCAGGCGGGTGATGGCTTCAAAGAGGTGTACGGGAATGCGGATGGTGCGCGCCTGTTCGGCGATATAACGGCTGATGGACTGGCGAATCCACCAGGTTGCATAGGTGCTGAATTTGAAGCCGCGCGTCGGGTCAAACTTGTTGACTGCCCGCAGCAGCCCCAAATTACCTTCCTGAATCAGGTCGAGAAAAGTGATGCCCCGCCCCAGATACCGTTTGGCGATGCTGACCACCAGCCGCAGGTTGGCCCGAATCAGGGTCTGGTTGGCTTCCTCGGCCAGATCGTGGATGTTCTTGATTTCTTTTTCAAGGTCGTATTTGACCAGCCGGGCTTCAAAGAAATCAATCCCCGGCAGATCTTCGCCTTTTTGTAAAATTTCAAAAAGTTCCTGCGCCAGTTCGGCGGGCAGCAGGTACAGGCACAGGTAGAGGGTAAAAGCGTTGCGAACCAGTCCGTCCCAGAGAGAATCCTTTCCCCACAAACCATTATCGAGGAATGAGCGCATGTAAGAAGGGGTATCGGACTGCCATGACTGACGCAATGCCTGTGCTTCCAGCAAGATCAGGCCCAGATCGGGCACCTCTTCATTGCTCAGGCGGTTGACATCTTGTTTGAAGCGTTCCCACGATGTGTACAGGTCTTCAACCACCGCCAGATATAATTGCAAATTGGGGTCAACACTGGGGTTTTTACCGTCCAGATGGCGGCGCAGAGTTTGAAGATACTGGCGGGCTTCGATGCGCGCTGCCAGACGGAATTCGCTGTCTGCATCCAGCAGGTTGATCTGGCCGATCTCTTTGAGATACAGGCGTACCGGATCCTCAGAGAGTTCAACCGCTAAAGCCGGGTCTTCCAGAATTTCCAGCGGATCTTCCAGCGGGACTTCGGCTTCGACCCATTCGTCCGCCGGTACTAACGGTAATACCTCTTCGATATCATCGTTCAATACGGCGCTGAGGTCGTTGTTTTCCAATCCGGCAGCGGCGGTTAAATTCAGTGGATCCAGGATTCCACCGCTGGTTTCGGGGGCAGCCGTCTCGCTGCTGGTTTTGACCGGGCGTTTCTTGCCGGTGGAGGGGGTAGAGGGAGAGGATTTCTTAGGGGTGCGAGCCATGGTTAATAATATACCATAAAAAGAAAAAATCTCTTTTTCTAGTCAACTTCTGCCACTTTTGCAAGGGCTTTTTCCAATCGGCTGCGGGCCTGAATGTAAACCGGAATCAATTCCTGATAGGGGGAAACGGGCGAAGTGCTTTGTTCCTGCAGGTCTTGCTGCATAAAGCGCATTTGCAGGATGTTTTCGTTGACACGCGTCAGGCGCAGCATGAGAAAAGTACGCATTAAATCTTCCATGATGCGGTTGGCTTTTGGTTCTCCGTATTTGAGCGGTTGTTGCAGTTCCTCCAGCAGGGGTTTGAGTTCAGGTGGACAGGATTGATGAAGAAAGGCGGTTGGTTCCATTTGATCCTGTGCCAGTGATTGCAGTACGAGAGCAGCCAGGCTCTGATGTTCACCCGATTCAAAATCCAATGCCGAAAATCGGCTCAGGCCGTTGGCCTGCAGGTGGCGGTCAAGGGTATATAACGCTTCCGGGTTGCGCACCAGCAGCCGCAGGCAGTGTTTTTCCATTTCGTGTGCCTGCCGGCCCGGTTGAGCATCGGGCGGAGGGGCAGGTCTTTCGGGACGGGCCTGGCGGGGTCGGGGCGATGCTTTACGGCCTCCAGAGCTGGCTTGCGGCGAAATGGCTTGCAGGGCGCGTTCGTCAATTTTGAGCAGGCGGGCTAAGCGCTGGCGGTAGGTATCGCGCTCAACTGCATCGGGGACATCGTTGATTAACGTTAACACCTGGCGGGCAATTTCGCTTTTAACTTTGGGGTCATCCACATTCCGGCTGGAAGCCAGCGATTCCATCACATGGATGACCACCGGTTTGGCCTCAGCCACGATTTTTGCCCAGTCGGCCGGGTCATTCAGGACGACATCATCGGGGTCTTTGCCGGCGGGTAAAGTGGTAACGCGCAGGTCGGCTTGCAGGCGCGCCTCATGGCGTAGCAAACCGCGCGCATCGAACACAATTTCATCGCTGTGGTCAAAAGCCTGCCGGGCAACTTCCAGGCCGCGCAGGGTGGCTTTTTCGCCGGCGGCATCCGCATCCAGCGCCAGCACAATTCGGCGGGTAAAGCGTTTCAGCAGGCGCAGTTGATCTTCGCTGAGGGCAGTGCCCATCGGAGAAACCACGTTGTTGAATCCGGCCTGATGGAGGGCAATCACATCCAGATACCCTTCCACGATGACGGCCTGATCCTGGGCGCGGATGGCTTTGCGCGCCAGATGAAGCCCATACAGCAGACGGCCCTTGTCAAACAAAGGCGTTTGGGGGGAATTAAGGAACTTAGGTTGATCTTCGGCGCGCAGGACACGGGCGCCAAAACCGCTGATTTTTCCGCTCATATCGCGGATGGGAAACATGATGCGGTGGCGGAAACGGTCATACCCGCCGCCACCTTCGGGACGTTCGGTCAGTAATCCGGCCTCGCGGATTTCTTCATGGGTGTAGCCTTTGCCGCGCAGGTAATTCAGGGCAGCATCCCATGTATCCGGGGCGTAACCGAGTTCAAATATTTCCATGGTTTGGGGCTGGATGCCGCGCTGCTGCAGGTAAGCCATGGCCTGTCTGCCAGCAGGGGAGTTGAGCAGTTGATGGCGGTAATACACCACCGCTTCCTCCAGCAGGCTGCGCAGCCGCTCATATTCTTCGGCCTGTTCTTGCTGCCGTGGGGATGGCGCTTCCAGCGTTACTCCAGCCCGTTCTGCCAGATAGCGCAGGGTTTCGCTGAAATCCCAGCCTTCTTTTTTCATCACATAGCGGAAAATATCTCCGCCCTCGTTGCACTGCCCGAAACAGCGCCATGTGCCGGAGTCGGGAAAGACTACAAATGCCGGCGTGCGGGTGTTGGCGTGAAATGGACAAAAACCGATGTAGTTTTTCCCCGTCCGGCGCAGTTTGACCGTTTCGGAGACCAGTTCGACGATGTCAATCCGGGCTTTGATTTCATCAATCGCGCTCATAAGTTGATTTTAACGGTGAATCCCCCTGCGGTTAAGCAATTAACCCTTGACATTCCTCGAAAATTGTTAATTCGCTAAAAGGTATTCTTTTATATAATTGAAATATATCCTTTTTTCTTTTTTGGAATTATCAAGGGGAGTGTAAATGAAACAAGAAACAGAAGGTCAGGGGCTGGTTGAGTATGCGTTGATCATGGTGCTGGTGGCACTGGCGGTGATTGTCATTCTGGCGCTGCTAGGGCCGACCATCGGCAGTTTATTCAGCAACATCATTCCTCTCATCTAACGCATCACCCATTGAATATCTGTTTTTTTGAACCAACCGAATGATCCTTCGGAGGATGTCGGATTGAGTTGATCTTTAAGTAATCTGCGCCCTTCCCAGCCGGGTAGAGCGGGAAAGGCGCAGGTTTGTTCCTTTACTTTGGCGGGTTTAAAAACCTTCCAGGCGTGAGAAATCCGCCACGCCGCGCGCCAGGCCGGCAATGCGCTGCAGCATTCCCAGCCGGTTGGCGCGCTGAACGGCGTCCTCCGACATGACCAGCACTTCATCAAAGAAGCGGTTGATGGCCGGGATCATGGGCAGGAAAACGGCGAAAAAGTCCTCCACCGAGCCGCACCGGCGGGGGGTGGTTTCGGCCTGCAACAATGCGCTCAGCA
>FWPV01008843.1_pt1 | contig 17366 bp, 14 predicted proteins | sample 2228371 | NCBI WGS metagenome assembly FWPV01 (sample SAMEA103939776, study PRJEB20133) | metagenome | reverse complement strand
CTCAATATCGACTTTCTGGAAAGGATAAGAGAGGAGAGGCGCTTCGCCACTGTGGATGACCTGAAAGCACAGATAGTTAAAGATATCGCAAAGGCGAGGGAAATACTGGCTGGAAAGCACCATGGAGAGGAACTTTAAGCGTCTTCTGAAACGCGGCGTAGCCGAAGTAATAGTGGAGTCTGAGCTGCTGGAATTACTGGAGTCCGGCAGGCCACTCAGGCTCAAACAGGGCTTCGACCCCAGTTGCCCCGATATTCATCTGGGGCATGTAGTTGGCCTGAGAAAACTGCGCCAGTTCCAGGAACTGGGGCATAAGGTGATACTCATCGTGGGCGACTGGACAGCGCAGATCGGTGACCCCACCGGGGTTTCCAGCACCCGTCCCATGCTCACCGCCGATGAGGTGCGCACCAATGCCCGGACGTATATGGAGCAGTTCTTCAAGGTAGTAGACAGGGACAGGACCGAGGTAAGATGGCAAAGTGAATGGTTCGGCAAATTCGGCCTGGAGGACGTCATAAGGCTTACCAGCAAGTTTACCGTAGCCCAGTTCCTGGCCAGGGAAGACTTCAGTAAGCGGTATGCATCAGGGCGCCCCATTGCCCTTACAGAACTGCTTTACCCGCTGCTCCAGGCTTATGACTCGGTCGCCATAGAGGCCGATGTCGAGTTCGGCGGCACCGACCAGAAGTTCAATTGTCTCGTGGGCAGAGAACTGCAGCAAATGGTGGGGCAAAGGCCGCAGCAGATCCTGCTCGTGCCGCTGCTCATCGGCACCGATGGCAGTCAGAAAATGAGCAAAAGCCTGGGAAACTATATCGCTATCGATGAGCCGCCCAATGAAATGTACGGTAAGGTCATGTCCATCCCGGACAGCCTTATTTTGGACTACTTCGAGCTACTCACCGATGTCAGCGATGAGGAGATGTCTGAATACAGCACCAAAATGGCCAGCAATGAGGTCAACCCCATGCTCGATCTAAAGCGTCTTGCCTTCGAAATCGTGTCCCAGTTCCACAGCCCGAAGGCAGCACAGGAGGCCGAGCAGCATTTCACAAAAGTGTTCCAAAAGAGGGAAGCCCCTGACGAAGTGGTCCCACTGGCAGACCTATCGGGCGACAATATTACGCTGACCATCGCCCTGACCCGCGCCGGACTGACCAGAAGCCGCTCCGAAGCTCGAAGGCTCCTTGAACAGGGGGCTATAGAGGTCAACGGCAAAAAGGTCACTGAAGATCTTGAGCTAGCCAGCATCGCTAAGGGAAGCGTAATCAAAGTCGGTAAACGCCGCTTTGCTTCAGTGTGATAAATCAAAAACAAGAAGGAGGACTTGGAACAATGCAGTTAAGAATACCCGGACCAACCCCGTGCCCGCCACAGGTCTTAAAAGCCGTTGGCAGCCAGATGATAAACCACCGGGGTGAGAAATTTGCCCAGATCATCCGTGACGTCACCGAGAAGCTTAAGAAGCTGTTCCAGACCAAGAACGATGTCTTCATCCTTACCGGTTCGGGTACTGGTGGCATGGAGGCCGCTGTGGTCAACACCCTCTCCCCCGGCGACAAAGTGCTGGCGCTTTCTTGCGGCTTCTTCGGTGACCGCTTCGCCGAAATCCCTGAGTGCTACGGTGCCGAGGTAAAGAGGCTAAACTTCGAATGGGGCAAGCCCGTCGACCCCGATGCCGTCCGCAAAGCCCTTAAGGAAGATGCCGGCATAAAGGCAGTGCTGGTGACCCATAACGAGACATCCACCGGCGTCACTAACGACCTCAAGAATATAAGCGCTATAGCCAAGGAGTATGACAAACTTGTCCTCGTCGATGCCATCAGCAGTCTCGGCTCAATTGAACTGCCGGTGGACGAATGGCAGTGCGATGTGGTGGTCACCGCTTCACAGAAAGGCTGGATGGTCCCCCCGGGGCTGGCAATGGTCAGCGTTAGCGAAAAGGCCTGGCAGGCACACGCAAAAGCCAGAATGCCAAGGTATTACTGGGACTTCACCAAAGCCAAGAGCTACCTGGAAAGGGGACAAACACCCTGGACACCGTGTGTCTCCACCTTCTTCGGCTTGACCGTCGCCCTCGATATGTTGCTGGCAGAAGGTTTGACCAACGTCATCTCCCGCCATGCCAGAGTCGCCGATTTCACCCGTCAGGGCGTGAGGTCACTGGGACTGTCCCTTTTCCCGGAAGAAAAATACGCCTCCAACACGGTGACCGCGGTAAAAGTTCCGGAGAAACTCAACGCATCAAAATTCCTGCAGGTACTCGAGGACGAATACCAGGTCGAGCTTTCCGGTGGCCAGGGCAACCTCTCCGGAAAGATCTTCCGCATCGGCCACCTGGGCTGGGTGCAAGAAAAGGACATGAAAGAGGTGCTCAGGGCAATATCCAAAGCTCTTCCCAAGGCAAGCGCATAACAAGCATGTGGTGGCTACTATAAGGAAACTGTTATGAAGGTTCTTATCACTGACCCCTTGGCAGAAACAGGAATCGATGCCCTTAGATCCCAGACAGAAGTCGATGTCAGGCTGGGTATAAAACCCCAGGAGCTGCAGAATATCATCGGAGACTATCATGCCCTGATAGTGCGCAGCGAGACAAGAGTCACCGCTGACATCATCGAAGCCGGGAGGAGACTCCAGGTAATCGCCCGCGCCGGTGTTGGCCTGGACAACATCGATGTCGAAGCAGCCACAAGACGGGGCATCGTCGTGGTCAATGCCCCCACCGGAAACACCATCGCCGCTGCTGAACACACCATGGCACTCATGCTGGCACTGGCCCGGCACATACCCCGGGCTAACAACAAGCTCAAATCAGGAGTATGGCAACGGACTGAGTTCGTGGGCACCGAACTGAAGAACAAGACGCTGGGCATCATCGGCTTGGGAAACGTCGGCTCCGAGGTCGCCAGACGCGCCCAAGCGTTCAAAATGCGTCTCATCGGCCATGACCCCCTGGTCTCGCCAGATTACGCGCGCAACCTCGGTGTCGAGCTCGTCCCTCTGGAACAGCTACTGCAGGAGTCTGACTTCATCACACTCCATCTCCCCTTGACTCCAAAGACAAAAGGGCTCATCGGCGCCCGAGAGCTCTCCAAAATGAAGCCCACAGCACGCATCATCAATTGTGCCCGCGGCGGTCTTATCGATGAGGAGGCCCTGTGCCACGCCGTCGAGTCCGGCAGAATAGCTGGCGCTGCCCTGGATGTCTTCTCCAAAGAGCCTATTACCGACAGCCCGCTCTTCCGCTGTGAAAACATCATCGTCACTCCCCACCTCGGCGCCTCTACGACAGAAGCACAGGAAAGCATCGCTCTGGAGGTTGCCGAGCAGGTTATCGCTGTACTCAACGGTCAGCCCGCAAAGTACGCTGTGAACGCGCCGCAGATACCCGCCGAGCTCTTCGCAGTCCTGTCACCCTTTATGCAGGTAGCCTCCACACTGGGGAGTCTTGCCAGGCAGCTCATGGAAGGACAAATAAAGAGCGTCCATATTAAGTACAACGGGGAGATAGCTAACTATGATACCGCTGCAGTGAGGGCTGCAGCCATCGGCGGCTTGCTTGAAGGTATAAGCGAAGAAAGGGTTAATCTGGTCAATGCCAACATCCTCGCCAATCAGCGGGGAATAAAAGTGCTGGAGCAGAAAGAAAGCGCTTGTGAAAATTATTCCAGCCTGATTACCCTGGAAGTGGTCACCGACACTGGAAAAATAACCGTCGCCGGCACAGTCCTGAGGGGGGAGACGCATATCGTCCGTGTAAACGACTTCTGGCCAGATATCGTCCCAACCTTTGTTTTTTTATGATACGGCGACCACCGAGACCGCCCCGGGCTCATCGGCGCCGTAGGCACCATAACAGGAAAGGCAGATATAAACATCAGCTCCATGCAGCTTGCCCGTCTCCAGCCCAGAGGCAAAGCTCTGATGATCCTGGCCCTGGACGAGGCGCTTTCTGAAGAGCATATACAGCAAATCCTGGCACTTCCCGATGTCCACACTGCCAAGCTGGTAAGACTATAGCCGGGCTCGCTGGAAGCGAGATAAGCAAACACCGATTGGTACCACCAACGCGTTAACAAGTTGTTGCATTCGCCTGCCTGTACGCCGTGCTTGACAGCATTCAGGGGAAAGGATAAAATGAGTCTCCGTTGGCTTGTCCTCTATCGAGGGTGGGTATCTATTAAACCAGGAAGGAAGTGATGCAGCGTGCCCGAGGTAAAACTTGAACCCGGAGAGAGTTTCGAAAGCCTCTTGAGACGGTTCACCAAAAAGGTGCAGCAAGAAGGAATAATCAGCGAGGTGCGGCGGCGTAGCTTCTACGAAAAACCTAGCGTGAAACGGAAGCGAAAAGAGGCAGCAAAGCGGCGCAAGAGCAGTAGAAGTAGCGCCAGATAAAAAGATGTCTCCTCTGAGCCAGAAAATCAAAGCCGACTTAGAACAAGCGATCAGGAATCGGGACAATTTCAAGTCAACTGTGCTTCGTTCACTGATGGCTGCCATCAGGAATGCCGAAATTGCCCAGCAGAAGACACTGGACGACACCGGCATTATCGCCGTCCTCGAGAAAGAAGCCAAGATGCGCCGCGAGAGTATAGAGGCATTCCAGAAGGGGAACCGCCAGGACCTGGTAAGCAAAGAAAAGGCAGAGCTGGATATAATACTCGGGTATCTCCCCGAGCCCATGGGCCGCGACGAAATCGTAAAGATAGCCCGCCAGGTAATAGAGGAACTAGGCGCCAGAGGGCCCAAAGACAAGGGCAGGGTCATGTCACAGCTAATGCCCCAGCTCAGGGGACGGGCATCAGGACAGGAAATCAGTAACATCGTCTCTGAACTGCTGGGAACGGTGTAGACACTGGTGGCATCGCTAACCTATGCCAGGACTGACCAATATCGCCTTCCACATACGGTAGAACGCAGATGAGGTTCGGCATAGTCGTCTTTCCCGGCACATGGAGCGACAGGGACTGCTATCACGCCATTAAGGATGTTTTGGACCAGGACGTCAGCTACGTCTGGCATAAGGAGACCGACCTTTCACAGTATGACTGCATCGTGCTACCAGGTGGTTTCTCATACGGGGACTATCTGAGGCCGGGGGCCATTGCCCGCTTCTCTCCGGTCATGGCCGCAGTTGAGGAATTCGCTTCCCGAGGCAAACCGGTTATCGGTATTTGCAACGGATTTCAAATCCTCTGTGAATCAGGGCTGTTGCCCGGAGCCCTGCTACGTAACGACCACCTCGAGTACCGTTGCCAGTGGACCTATCTCCGTGTGGAAAATGAGTTCACTCCCTTCACCTCACTGCTTCAGAAGGGACAGGTGCTTAAGGTCCCGATCTCCCACTATGACGGCAGGTACTACGCTGATGAGGCCACGCTCAAAGAACTTGAGACCAACAGGCAGGTCGTCTTCCGCTACGCAACCCCCAACGGTAGAGTGACCCCGGCGAGCAACCCTAATGGTTCTTTAGACAACATCGCCGGCATCACCAACAGGCAGAAAAACGTACTGGGGATGATGCCACATCCTGAGCGCGCCTGCGAGCCACTGCTCGGCAGCACTGACGGCAATCTTATCTGGGAGTCCATAATTGCCAGTATCCAAGAAAACGCTTGATAGCATCGCTCTAAGCGAAAAGGAATACCAGCTCATTGTGGAGAGACTTGGCAGAGAGCCAAATGAGGTAGAGCTGGGCATGTTCGGTGCCCTCTGGAGCGAGCACTGCGGCTATAAGCACTCGAAAGCATTGCTCAAGCAGTTCTTCTCTCGCACCAAACAGGTGCTCGTCGCCCCGGGCGAAGAAAATGCCGGCGTCGTGGATATAGGCGATGGTCTGGTAATAGTTATGAAAATAGAGTCACATAACCATCCATCGGCTATCGAGCCTTTCCAGGGCGCAGCCACAGGTGTGGGCGGCATTGTGAGGGACATTTTCACCATGGGTGCCCGTCCCATTGCCCTGATGAACTCGCTGCGCTTCGGCCCGCTGTCCAGCCCCCGCAACCGCTACCTCTTCCAAGGCGTGGTGGGTGGCATCGCTGCCTATGGCAACTGCCTCGGAATACCGAATGTGGGCGGCGAAATATTCTTCGCCGACTGCTACTCGGATAACCCTCTGGTCAACGCTTTTTGCCTCGGGATCGCCAGAAGGGAAAACCTGGTAAGGTCAAAGGCATACGGAGAGGGTAACCTGTTGATGCTGGTTGGTGCCGACACCGGACGCGATGGCCTACACGGCGCCTCCGGACTGGCATCGCGCACATTCGAGGAGGACACCGAGCTGAGGTCAGCCGTCCAGGTGGGAAACCCCTTCTTGGAGAAGCTCCTCATCGAGGCCTGTCTCGAGCTCGCCGCGACGGACTGGATTGTGGGCATGCAGGACCTGGGTGCTGCCGGACTGACCAGTGCCTGCGTTGAATCGGCTGCCAGAGGGAACGGGGGCATCGACATCGATGTCCTCAAGGTGCCCAGACGTGAAAAGGGCATGACACCCTACGAAGTAATGCTCTCTGAATCTCAGGAGAGGATGCTGATACTGGTGAAGAAGGGATATGAGGCACAGGTGAAGGCACTCTTTGACCGCTGGGAACTGCGCTCCGACGTGATCGGTCGAATCACCGGCGATGGTATGGCCAGGGTCAGAGAGGGAGAGAAGGTGGTAGCTGAAGTACCCATCGCGCTGCTTACCTCATCCCCCGTATACCGGCGCCGTGTCAAGACTCCGCCCTGGACCAACGAACTGCAATCGGTCAACCTGAGTTCCATTCCCGACATATCGCCCCGAAAGGCAAACAGGGTGCTGCTCACCCTGCTAGCCTCCCCGAATATCGCCAGCAAGCATTCCGTGTACCGTCAGTACGACCATCAGGTGGGCAACAATACCGTGGTCTTCCCCGGAAACGATGCCGCAGTGCTCCGCATTAAGGGGACGAAAAAAGCCCTCTCCCTGACCACAGACGGCAATGCCAGATATTGCTATCTTAATCCCTATCTGGGAGGGGTGGTCGCAGTGGCCGAGGCCGCAAGGAACCTGGCCTGTAGCGGTGCAAAGCCTCTGGCAATAACGGACTGCCTCAATTTCGGCAACCCGGAGAAGGACGATGTCTATTATCAGATGAAAGAATGCATCGCAGGCATGGCACGCACCTGCCGCGAACTCAGAATCCCGGTAATAAGCGGCAACGTAAGCCTCTACAACGAGACCAGGGGCAGGGCGATATACCCCACCCCGGTGGTCGCCATGGTGGGCGTCATCGAAAATGTGGAAAGACACTGCACCGCCGGCTTCAAACACGAAGGGGACTACGTGTACCTGCTCGGATGCACCCAAGTTATCGATGCTAGCATCGGGGGCAGCGAGTACCTGCAGGTGGTGCATGGCACGGTAAAAGGCAGTCCTTACATCGATTTGAAGCTGGAGAAACGGCTGCAGCGCTGCTGCCTGGAGGCGATAAGAAGGGGCATCATCAAGTCGGCGCACGATTGTTCCGAAGGCGGACTGGCCGTAGCCCTGGCAGAAAGCTGCCTGCTCGGCAACGTGGGCTTTATCAGCTTCGAGCCTGATTTTGAAGGCAGGCTGGATGCTGCCCTTTTCGGTGAAGCACAGTCGAGGATCATCGTCTCCGTATCGCCGGAGCATGCCTGGCAACTGGAAAAGATAGCAGACCGTATGGAAGTGGGGATGCTGAGGCTGGGTGTGGTCAGCGGCAACAGACTGACGATCAAAGGCATCATAGACCTGTCGCTCAGCGAGCTGGGCAAGGCATGGTGGAACGGTCTGGCAAATTTCTTCAACTGGAGGAGGTAACTTGGCCGAGATCTGTCCCTTCTACGGAGTGCGCTACAATCCAGAAGTAGTAAAAGACATAGCATCGGTTATCTGTCCCCCCTACGACGTCATCTCTAAAGATGAGCAAAAAGTTTACTACGAGAAGAGCCCGTACAATATCATCCGCCTCGAGCATGCCATGGAGCTGCCCGGTGACTCCAGCAACGACAATAGACATATTCGCGCCAGCACCACACTTAATCAGTGGTTGAAAGACCGTGTGCTGGTGACCGACCATGTCCCTTCAATCTATATCCACGAGCACACCTTCACCTATCAGGGCATCAGGAAACGCCGCCTTGGGTTTACCGCCTGTGTGAGATTGGAGCCCTGGGAGAAAAGGATGGTCATCCCCCATGAAAATACCGTCGCTGGGATCAAAAGCGACCGCCTGGACCTGATGCGGGCATGCAATGCCAACTTCAGCCCCCTCCTGGGCCTCTACGAAGACCCCGGGCAGAAGATCGCCAAGCTACTCAGCGTGCAGATTAGCAGGAAGCCAGTGCTGGACTTCACCACAAACGATGAGGCACACAGGCTCTGGGTGGCCAATGAGCCCGAATTCATCCAGCGGATAAGTCATTTTCTGGCACCAAAGCCCATCTACATTGCCGATGGCCACCACCGCTACGAGACTGCACTGGCCTATCAGTCTGAGAAACGCCAGAATAGCCCCCATGTCAGCGGACACGAGGCCTTCAACTTCGTCATGATGACACTGGTATCCTTCTCCGACCCCGGGCTGCTAGTACTGCCAGTCCACCGCCTGGTCAAAGGTATTTCCGCCGAGGACATGAAACGCTTTGCCGAGGAACTGGCTGCCATGTTCCACACAGAGTCACTTCCCCTAGAGGGCCCAACCAGATTGCCAGAGATAAAAGGTGCGATAGCCAGAGTAGTAGGTCTGAAGGAAGGAGTGGTTACCGGACTGAAGCTTCGCCCCGATGTACATGTGAAAACTCTCATGCCGCAGAAGCACTCGGATGCTTACAACAGGCTGGAGGTAAGTATCCTGCAACATCTGGTCCTGGATAGGCTAGCGACTATCGACAGCGGTGTGTCAATAGCATATACGCCAAACATCGAAGCAGCACTGAATATGGTGGATCGCGGTGACTACCAGCTGGCCTTCATCCTCAACCCCATAGCGCTCAGTGCCATCAAGGCAATAGCCGATGCCCACGATAGGATGCCGGGGAAATCCACCTACTTCTACCCCAAGCTCCCCACAGGACTGGTCATCAACCTGCTGCAGGGGACACTATGAGCGGGATGTCTGTCGCTTCACAAAACTTTCGCGCAGGTCCGGTGTAAAGAGCTTGTACCTCGCCCTCCCCTCCTCCTTAGCATGGTACATAGCGGTGTCAGCATTGGTCAGCAACAGATCAGCCCGGTCACCGCTCTCCGGATAGATAGCAATACCAATGCTGGTGGTCACATTCAGTTTATGACCGTTAATTGCAAACGGCTCGGCAAAAGAGTCGAGTATTTTCTGGGCAACTTTGGTAGCATCTTCTATGGCCCCTATCTGCGGGAGCAACAACACAAACTCGTCACCACCCATCCGCCCCACAGTATCGCTCTTGCGCAAGTTACCGGCAAGCCTCTCGGCCACAAGCTTGAGCAGCTGGTCACCAACCCCGTGTCCGTAAGTATCGTTGACACGCTTGAACCAGTCCAGATCAAGCATCATCACCGCCAGCCTGCTGCCATTGCGCTGCGCCTGAGCCAGCCCCATGTTCAACCTGTCGTCCAGCAGCACGCGGTTGGGTAGACCGGTGAGCGGATCGTGAGTAGCCATCTCAGACAGCTTCTGCTCAAGTATCTTACGCTCGGTGACATTGCGGCTGATGCCCCTGAAGCCGATGATCTCACCACTTTCATTGCGCAACGGCAGGACAGAATTCTCCACATACAGTTTCCTTCCGTCCTTTGTGAGCTGGGTCATGGGATACCACCTCAAAGAGGTGCCGGTGCGGTATACCGAGTTGTAGGCGCGATAGATGTTCTCCCAGTCATCCTGCGGGGTATAGGCACGATAGTTGAGTCCGATGATCTCTTCCCTGGAATACCCCAGGAGACGACAGAGCGCATCGTTGGCAAAAGTGAAGTTACCTCTCAGGTCCACCTCATAATAGGCCTCGTCCATCTCTTCAAGGAGCGTGCGGTACCTCTCCTCTGACTGCCTCAGCTCCTCCTCTGCCTTGACGCGCTCGGTGATGTCCTCTGCCACCCCCCGAAAACCGATTATCTCCCCCTTCTCATTGCGCATCGGGAACGCCGACATCTCCACCCACCTTACCTCGCCCGTCGTGCTGATATACCTGCTCCGCATCCCCCTTACCGGCTCGCCCGTCTGGTACATCCTATTAAAAGCCCTGAACGTGTTGTCCATATCCTCGGCAACTGTAGTCAGTTTATAGCTGGCACCGATTAACTGCTCCCTGGTGTAGCCCGTATTCCGACAGATAGCCTCGTTGACAACGGTATAACGACCGCGGAGGTCGACCTCAAAATAGGTCTCGTTCATCTCGTCCATAATAGTACGGTACCGCTCTTCGGAGCGCCTGAGCTCTTCCTCCAGCCTCTTGTATTCGGTAATATCCATAAAACTACCGACGGTAGCCGGCTTTCCCTGGTACTGCACGGAGGTCACCTGCTCCACTATCCACGCCACCTCACCGTTTTTCTTTAGAAACCGGTACTGATATGGCTCTGAAGCTTTACCCTTCAGGCTCTCTACAGCCTTCTGCCGCACAAACTCCCTGTCATCCGGGTGCACCAGGTCCAGCGGATACTTCCCCTCCAGCTCGTCCAGCGTATAACCGCTGACTGCCAGGAAAGTAGGGCTGGCATAGACAAACTTCCTCTCCTGGACGATGTATATACCAACGCCGATCCTCTCGATCAGGTCACGTGCCAGCTCGAGTGGCACTTCCGTTGAAGCCTTGCCGCCTTGTCCCTGTCTGTTCACCCTGTTCGCCATAGCCCTTTACTCAGTTCCCCTGTCCCGGGGATTTTCCACATTTTAGTGTACATTATACGAATAGTCAATACCTCTGACCCCAATTTACTAGTACTTTACAGATGGTAATAAAGTACTAGTCCACACCCCTACCGCGGATTTTTCTCGTCGGGCGCCGCATTGTTGATTCCCGGACACAGGCGGAATAAAATGCACACTAGCAAGCATAAGCACCAAAAAAGCAACAGCTGACGATGGTCTATGGTTAAAGAAAATAGCCAAAGCCTTGGTTTCGGCATCGGTGTGGACATAGAAAGCATCCACCGCTTTCGCCGGCTGGCGGCTGATGACGCCTTTCTGCATCGGGTGTTCACCCAAAAAGAACTGGACTATTGTTTTGCCCACAGGTCACCGGCACCCCATCTCGCCGCCAGGTTTGCCGCCAAAGAAGCAATCATAAAAGCCCTGTCAGGGTTCAATATGACCGGACTCAGCTACAAAGACATCGAAGTGACGAACAAGGAGTCTGGCTTGCCCGTGGCCCGCATCCACAAACAAGGCTTTGAGAAGCTCCACATAGCCCTGAGTTTGTCCCACTCACAGTCCCAGGCCGTTGCCTTCACCGTTATCACAGAGGCACCCTAGCATACCCGGCATTTGCCAGCTGACACCAAATACAAATCACCAGCTGTGTTCGATAGCATTTGTGGGACAAACGCTGTGACAGTTCACCTCATGCCGCTGACCGCAGAGGGCAAAGCCAGGACAGAGTAACGCCAGCTTTTTCCTCACCTCCCCTCTCACCGTAACTTTGTTTTCCCCATCGCCCATGGCCAGTACGCCCGCGGGACACGCTTCCACACATTTGCCACAGCCATTGCACTGACGCATGTCGATGGTGATGTAATACTCACCGGTACCATCGGAATAGCCATACTGTGCTTTCCCCGCCTCCAAACCCTTCCCTTCCAGCCGCTCCCGGGCGAAAAGGGCTGCCCCCAGTGCTCCAACCAGCTGCGGGTCATTGCATAACAGTGGCTCCATCCCTACCTTTTCTGCCAGCCGCCTCACCATCCCCCTGTTTTTGGCAATGCCACCGGTGATACTAAACTCCCTCTGAACGGAGACCCGGTTTAACAGGTTAACGGCACGCACCGCTATAGCATCATGGAGCCCGGCCAGGATATCACTTTTGCTCACGCCCTTCCTCAGATAGGCTATGGCCTCGGACTTGGCAAAAACGGCACACACAGTATTGAACGGGATACCATTCCCGGACGCCAGAGAAAGTTCACCGATGTCCTCGAGTCGCACGTTGAGCACATCAGCTATCAGCTCAAGGAACCTGCCGGTACCGCCGGCACACTTGTCGTTCATCACAAAATTGGTGACCAACCCCTTTTCATCACAGTTAATCGCCTTACAGTCCTGGCCGCCCATGTCCAGGATGGTCCTCACCGAAGGGAAGTACCAGGTTATCCCTTTGGCATGACAACTGATCTCGGAGATGTTCTCATTGGCAAAAGGCACCAGCACCCGCCCGTATCCTGTGGCCACAATATAGGCGATGTCCTCCAGGACCAGACCCGTCCCTTCAAGGGCCAGCCCGATGGCAGTGTATGCCGTTTTCACGCTCTCCGGACCGGTGTCAGTTATAGCCGACGACAGTATTTCTCCATCTCTCATCACCACCACTTTGGCAGCACGAGAGCCAATGTCTATCCCGGCAACGATCATCAGCGTGCTCCTCTTTCATAAGTCTCAGCCGCAACCAGGGCAGCTCCTACCGCCGCCACAATCCGCGGCTCTTCAGGCACCAGGACAATGGAGCCCAGCTCCTTCCCCAGCACTTCTATCAGCCCCCTGTTCAACGCTACTCCTCCCGTTGCCACCACGTCTCTGGCCATGCCCACTCTTTTAACAAGTGATACCACCCGCCCCACCACCGAATGGTATACCCCGGCAACTATCTCCTCCCTGGGAGTGGGAGGGACACGGTGGATATGGGATATTATTTCGGACTCGGCAAACACCGCACAGGTGTTGGTGATTTCAGCAAACCTATCCGGTACAGGTAGACTGCCCATCTCCGATAACGATAGGTTCATCAACTTGGCCACCTGGTGCAGGAACAGCCCCGTCCCCGAAGCACACTTGTCCTGATTGGCCCAGTCCATCAGGCGTCCTCTTTCGCTCATCCTGACCACCGTGCTGGTCTCAGCCCCAAGGTCCACGACCAGTCTGGCTGTGGGGAAAAGGAAAAAGGCCCCCCGTGCCAGACAGGTGGCAAGAGCCTTCTGTCCCTGACCAAAGGAAATGCCCCTGCTCCCAATCCCGGTGGATATTATGTAAATATCCTCACCCCGGACGGCACCCGCTTTTTCCAGGGCGTGCTCCACGGCATGCCTTGCCGCTAGTTCCACTTCCTCTCCCAGCTCATCGACCACATAGGAGACGATCCTGCCACCTTCCATGACGACCGCCTTGGTCGTCAGACTGCCGATATCTACTCCCACGGCTTTCATGGCTTCATCCTGCTAGCGCTCTTCGAGGAGCTCAAAGAACTGCTCTAGTTTTTCGCGCACCTCATCCTCGGAGGTAACTGTGGAGTCTACCACATCGCAATCGACCACCAGCATGGGCACACCTTTTTCCGCCAGAATATCTTTGAACAGCTTAATGGTGGCACAGCTATGCCGACAGCCTACATCAGCATAGTATATGGCACCGTCTACTTTATAATCATCAACACACTGGACGATAGCGTTGATTGCCCGCTCGTCAAGGGGTCCGTACATCCGCATCTCCGGTATCATGTATGACTTCCTGGCAACGCTTTCCAGGGGACGGGCCGGGTCCAGCCTTCCCTCCCCCCAGTAGGTGAAGAACGGCTCGATGACACTCACCGCACCAAATTGACGCGACATCCTATCGAGGAACCCCATCAGGTACATCGGCGGGATGAAAAGGGTCATCAGACGGAAACGCTCCTCCTTCACCGCCCCCTTGCCCTCTCTGACCGCCTCGGTCAGCTCCTGATGCAGGGCCTCAAGGTATTCCACTGCCTCCGGTTGTCCCGGGAAGAGATAGCCCACAGTGAGCAATTCCAGAAAGCCCTGGGGGCGGAAAGGTGTAGGTATATTTTTTCTCAGTTCGTTTATCTGTCTTACCAGTTCAATTTGCCTGTCCATCCGGGCTACAATCTCTGATAGCCTGTCCCAGTCCATCTTCCTCCCCGACTTCTCTTCGAGAAAACATACCATATCCTCCAGCTCGCTGACCAGGTAGTCTATTTCATGTTGGCTCCGCTTGAACGGACGGTCAAGGAAAAAGCCCGGGCAATGACAGACCTCCATGATCAACTCTCCGCTCTTGGCCGTGTTGTCACAGACCATGTTTGACCAGAGCATCACGTCGGGATGAGGCAAAGCACCGGAAGCAAAGGCACCGGTCAGCCCCCGGTGGGGTGTACAGATCTCCTGGGCCATCCCCAGGCGGGCACCGGAAGCCAGTATGTCGCTGGATGGACCGGTGAACAATGCCATTGTCCAGGTCGCCGTCTCGGTGTGCATCGGGACCAGTCCCATGGCGTAGATGATCTCAGCAGGGAAGAAGACCGTATGCCCCACCACAAAGCCGCCCTCCTCCTTAGCCTTCAGGATACGGGCAAAGTACTCTTCCAGCATACTGTAATACATGAACTGGCTCTGCCGTGCCTCAGGGTCGGCACGCAGCATCCGTCGCACCAGACGGCACGCCCGAATGATGACACTTAACTTATTCTCAGTCACCTGTGAGGTCATTTCCGCTTCGCCTCCAGCATCTCTATGAAAGCCTGTACCCTGGTCCTAATCTGCCCCGAGCCGGAGGTCCCATACTCAATGTCGAGGGCCAGCATGGGTATCCCGTATTCCCGCAGCCTTTTCTCCAGCAAAGGCAGATCGTGCGCATAGGGCACACAGTACCTGATCGTCTCGCTGATCACCCCGTCTACCCTGAACTCCAGAGCAGCATTGACTATGCGGCGGAAACGTTCTTCGGAAGGGAACATGCGCGCGCAGGGGAAATTGTTTAAATAACGGCGGGAAATAGCCTCAGTAAGCGAAATGCCGCCATCCAGCACCACCGGATCGCCCCAGTACCTGGTGCTGGTACAGAGCTCGTCCGTGACAATAATCCCGCCCTGGTCTTCAATAAACTTGACAAACTCAGTATTGGTAAGCACACTGCCCACCAGCATTAGCCTCACTCGCCCCGAATACCGCCTGTCAGAGGATACGACCTCGTCAAGCAGGTCCGCTAACCTTTGATTGAAAATCTCTTTGGGCATCCGGAAGCTGGCATTAAGTACCTCCAGCGTCTCAGCTCCGGATATAGGCGGTCTCTCCTGCTTACGCAAGTCGTAAAGCTGCCGCAGCAGCTCCCGCGACTGGTTATAGAGCAGGATAGAACGGTGGAGTGCCTCATCGGTTATTTTTAAGCCTAGATGCTCCTCAAGATGCTCCTTAAAGTCCAGCACTTCACGATGATAAAGCGCATGTGCCCGCTCGGTATACTTGCGGGGGACGGTAAGCACATGATGGAATGGAGTCCGCACATATTGCCGCCACAGGTCGAAAAGCCGTCGGGCACCATCGCAGGTCGAACCTCCTACCACACCATCGAGAAAACTATACTCGCCCCTCAGTCCCATCTGCAGGCAACTGCGGGAAAAAGAGCAGTTGTTCACATACATGTAAGCATTACCGTCGTCGAGGTCCATCTCCTGGGAATAGCCCACAATCCTGATGGGAAGGACACCGGCGGCATGGATAATCTCTTCAGGCACATACGTGCACAGCCAGCCAAGCACCTTCCCACCCCTGCCCTTCCATTCCACAAGTTCCCTATTTCTGGGGAAAGTCCTGTTTACCTCTCTGAACTTCTCCAGTGTAGCCAGCCCATCGACCTTACCGTTGACCATTTGACAAGCGCTTCCTTTCTGACCTGTCAGTAATCTACATGGTTACCTCGGGGTGGAAACCAACAAAGATAACCCCGGGCCCGGCACCGTAGCCCATCACCGGGCTAAACTCACCGATCACCATACTCAGGCATTTAAAACGACTTCTGAGCTGCTGTGCAAACTCCTCTGCCTGGTCAGGCACCGCCGCATGCGTGACCATAAAGTGGAGCTCGCTGGTCCCCATCTGGCGTCCTATCATATCCACAAGTCGGTTAAGCCCCTCGGCCTTCTTACGCACCCTGTCAACAAACTCCACTTTACCTTCGTCGGTGAGTTTGTTTATCGGCTTGATATTGAGCAGCGAGGCGATCTGCGAGGCAGCCTTGGAGATACGCCCGGTGCGGTAAGCATAGCGCAAGGTGTCCAGCAGCATCAGCCCGCCGGCGGCTTGTCGTACCCTGCGAGCAAAGTCCTCCACCTCATCGAGGCTCTTCCCTCGAGCTGCCGCCTTTGCGGCCGCCAGTACCACCAGGCCCTGAGTCGAAGCACAAGCTTTAGAGTCCATCACCCGTATTGTCATGCCGGGCTTGCGCTCCCGAAGTAGGTCAGCGGCTATGGCAGCTGTCCTGGAAACAGCGCTCAGCGCCGAGGATATGGTGATGAAAAGTACCTCCTGGTATGTTTCTGAAAGCTCCATATAGGCATTGAGCAGGTAGTCCGGCGAGATCGCCGAGGTGACAAATCTATCCGGGTCTTCAGTGATCAAACGGTATGCCTCTGCGGTCTTCAGGGTGACACCTTCGATATAGCTCTGTCCATTAACGATTATGTTTGCCGCCGGCACGACCTTGATGTTAAATTCCCTGACCAGGTCTTCAGGTATACAGGCTACCGTATCAGTCATCACCAATACTTTTGACATCAGCCACCTCCTGCCCTGTTATCTACTAAAGGCACAAACTTGCCTGTTAGGACACCAAGTAACCGCCATCGACCACTATCATCTCACCGGTGACATAGCTGGACAGGTCAGATGCCAGGAACAGGGCCACCCGGGCAACATCATCGGCATCGCCCATCCTCCCCAGCACCATGCGGGACATGAATGATTTGAGCTCTTTGAGCTGCGCTCTCTCTTCCTCAGCTGAACCCGATTTACCCAGATGTGAGAACACCCCCCTTGTCCTGATCGCCCCCGGTGCGATAGCGTTTACACGTATGCCATACTGCCCCAGCTCCCGTGCCATGCTCTTGGTCAGCGCCCACACTCCGCCCTTGGAAGCATCATAAGCCGACATGCCTGCCGCCGAGGGGTGCAGTGCCTCTATTGAGGCTATGTTTATAATGCAGCCACCCCGTCGTTGCTTCACCATCTCCACACTCGCATAACGACTGCAAAGGAAAGTTCCCCGCAAGTTCACCGCTATCACCCCATCAAAGTCCTCACCTCCCATGGCATCCAGCGACTTCCTCGGATATATGCCGGCGTTGTTCACCAGTATATCTATTCCGCCTGCCCGTTCCACACAGGCGCCGACCATCCTCCGCACATCAGTCTCTTTGCTGACATCGCACCCAAACCAGTCAGCCCTGTACCCCAGAGCGCTCAGCCTTCGAGC
>FWPV01008842.1_pt1 | contig 17367 bp, 15 predicted proteins | sample 2228371 | NCBI WGS metagenome assembly FWPV01 (sample SAMEA103939776, study PRJEB20133) | metagenome | reverse complement strand
CCTGTACTACGCCCCCGACCCCTCCTCCCAGATCGCCTGCACGATCGGCGGCAACGTGGCGGAGAACGCCGGCGGCGTGCACTGCCTGAAGTATGGGCTGACCGTGCACAACGTGCTCGGACTGGAGGTGGTGACGGTGGAGGGGGAGCGGCTTAGCCTCGGGTCGCAGGCCCTGGATGCCTCCGGCTACGACCTCCTGGCCCTGCTGACTGGCTCCGAGGGCCTGCTGGCGGTGGTGGTGGAGGTCACCGTGCGCCTGCTGCCCCTGCCGGAGCGGGCCCAGGTGCTGCTCGCCGCCTTCGACGACGTCGCCCGCGCCGGCGCGGCGGTGGGGGACATCCTGGCCGCCGGCATCGTGCCCGCCGGGCTGGAGATGATGGACAACCCGGCCATCCGCGCCGCCGAGGGCTTCGTGCACGCCGGCTATCCCGTGGAGGCCGCCGCCATCTTGCTCTGCGAGCTGGACGGCAGCAACGAGGAGGTCTCCGAGCAGGTCATGCAGGTGCGGGACATCCTGCTCACCAGCGGCGCCACCGAGGTGCGCACCGCCCGCGACGAGGCCGAGCGTCAGCTTTTCTGGAAGGGCCGCAAGGCCGCCTTCCCGGCCGTGGGGCGCATCTCCCCCGACTACTACTGCATGGACGGCACCATCCCCCGCAGGCGGCTGCCCGAGGTGCTGGAAGGCATCGCCGCGCTGTCCTGGGAATACGGCCTGCCGGTGGCCAACGTCTTTCACGCCGGCGACGGCAACCTCCACCCCCTGATCCTCTACGACGCCAACCGCCCGGGCGAGCTGGAAAAGACCGAAGAGCTGGGCGGCCGCATCCTGGAGCTGTGTGTCCGGGTGGGCGGCACCATCACCGGCGAGCACGGCGTCGGCGTGGAGAAGATCGACCAGATGTGCGTGCAGTTCGCCGCCCCGGAGCTCGCCCAGTTCCACGCCGTCAAGGCCGCCTTCGACCCGCAGGGGCTTTTGAACCCCGGCAAGGCGGTGCCTAGCCTACACCGCTGTGCCGAGTTCGGGGCCATGCACGTGCACGGCGGCCGACTGCCTTTCCAGGACCTGCCGAGGTTCTAGGATGGGGAAGGGCTTGCAGGCTCAGGATGGCGCCCTGCGGGCGCCACACCCCCACCCAGACCCGTTCACGGAAGAACCTGCATGTCCTTCCGGTTCCGGCGGCGACGAGCAGTGCTCGTCGAAACCCCGCCTTCACCCCCTCTCCAGGGGGACGGAGGAGGACGGAGGGAGCATCGGCGGTTCCGCTCCCTCCCCCTCGAGGGGGGAGGGCTGGGGTGGGGGTGACGCCCGCACCCAGCGAGCCCGAACCCTCCGGTCCAACCCGACAGACGCCGAGCGCAGACTCTGGCAGGGCCTGCGCGGCCGGCAGATGGACGGCTTCAAATTCCGACGCCAAATGCCGCTGGGACCCTACATCGTCGATTTCGTCTGCCTGGAGGCCAGGCTGGTCATCGAGGTGGACGGCGGCCAGCATCAGGGCAGCCAAAAGGACCAGGCGCGGGATGCCTGGCTCACCGCCGAGGGATACCGTGTGCTTCGCTTTTGGGACCACGAGGTGTTGGGGCGGACCACGGAGTTGTTGGAGCGCATCTGGGACGCGCTGCACCCCCATCCCGGCCTTCCCCCCTCGAGGGGGAAGGAGAGGATCGGTGGGCGTCCCGGTGGCTGTGGCCCCTCCCCCTCGCGGGGGGAGGGCTCAATACCTGCCCCCTCCATCTCAATGGGCGAGGGCTCAATGCCTGCCCCCTCCCCCTCGATGGGAGAGGGCTCAATACCTGCCCCCTCCCCCTCGAGGGGGGAGGGTTGGGGAGGGGGTGAGGTCGGCGCAGCCGACCATGACCAATGACGACCATGACCACCGACCACACCGAGGCGATCGCGGAGCAGGTCCGTGCCGCCCATGCCACCGGCACGCCGCTTCGCATCGCCGCCGGCAACACCAAGGCCTGGCTGGGCCGGCCGGTGGCGGGTGAGCCTTTAAGCATCGCCGGCCATCGGGGCATCGTCCGGTACGAGCCCACCGAGCTCACCCTCACCGCCCGCGCCGGCACCCCGCTGGCCGAGCTCGAGGCCACGCTGGCCGAGCGTGGACAGTGGCTCGCCTTCGAGCCGCCCCATTACGGCGAGGCTGCCACACTGGGCGGCACGGTGGCCTGCAACCTCTCCGGTCCCGCGCGGCCCTATACTGGCGCCTGCCGGGACTTCGTGCTGGGGGTGCGCATCGTCAACGGCAAGGGCGAGGTGCTGCGCTTCGGCGGCGAGGTGATGAAGAACGTGGCGGGCTTCGACCTCTTCCGGCTCATGGCCGGCGCCCAGGGCACCCTGGGGGTGCTGCTGGAGGTGAGCCTCAAGGTCCTGCCCCGGCCGGCCGGGCAGCAGACCCTGGCCTTCGAGATGGATGCCGCCACCGCGCTGGCACGTTTCAACGCCTGGGCAGCGCGGCCGCTGCCCATCACCGCCGCCTGTCACGATGGCGAGCGGGCCTATGTGCGCCTGGCGGGCAGTCCGGCGGCGGTGCGGGCGGCATGCAAGACCCTGGGCGGCGAGCCCCAGCCCGAAGGCACCGCCTTCTGGCAGTCGGTGCGGGAACAACGGCACCACTTCTTCCGGGCGGCGGGCAGCCTCTGGCGCCTGTCCCTGCCCCCCACCGCGCCCGTGGACCCGACGCTCCCCCAGTTCATCGACTGGGGCGGGGCGCTGCGCTGGGTCCGGAGCGAGCGGCCGCTCTGGGAGACGGCCGCCGCCCTGGGGGGGCACGCCACCCGCTGGCGTGCAGGTGATGCCGGTGAGGTGTTCCAGCCCCTGCCTGCGGGCCTCATGGCCCTGCACCGGCGCCTCAAGGCGGCCTTCGATCCGCAGGGCATCCTCAACCCGGGCCGCCTGTTCGAGGGGCTTTGAAGCATGCAGACGCGGCTTGCCGAGTCCCTGCGCACCACCCCCGAAGGCCGGGAGGCGCAGTCCATCTTGCGTGCCTGCGTACATTGCGGCTTCTGCACGGCCACCTGCCCCACTTACCAGCTGCTGGGCGACGAGCTGGACGGGCCGCGCGGACGCATCTATCTCATCAAGCAGGTACTGGAGGGCCATGCCCCCAGCCGCAGGACCCAGCTGCACCTGGACCGCTGCCTTACCTGCCGCGCCTGCGAGACCACCTGTCCCTCCGGGGTGCGCTACGCGCGGCTGCTGGACATCGGCAGGGGCCTGGTGGAGCGCAGCGTGGGCCGGCCGCTGGTCGAGCGCCTGACACGCCGGCTGCTGCGGGCGATCGTGCCGTATCCTGCCCGTTTCGGTGTCCTGCTGCGCCTGGGCAGGCTGCTGCGCCCGTGGCTACCAGGCAGGTGGCGCGACAAACTGCCCCGTGCCCAGGTGCCGCCGCCCTGGCCGGAGCCCAGACACCCGCGCCGCATGCTGGCCCTGGCCGGATGCGTGCAGACCGCGGCGCTGCCCGGCACCAATGCGGCCCTGGCCCGGATCCTGGACCGCCTGGGCATCACCCTGGAGGAGGCGCCAGGGGCGGGCTGCTGCGGGGCCCTGAGTCACCACCTTACGGCCCCGGAGGAGGCCACGAGGCAGATGCGCCGCAACATCGACGCCTGGTGGCCGCACCTCGAGGCCGGCGCCGAGGCCATCGTCATCCCGGCCAGCGGCTGCGGCGTGATGGTGCGGGAATACGGTGGTCTGTTGGCCCACGACCCGGCCTACGCCGTGAAGGCCGCGCGGGTGAGCGCCCTGGCCCGCGATCCGGTGGAGGTGCTGGAAGGGCTGGATCTTGCGGCCCTGGGCAGTCCGGGCCGCGGACGCCGCATCGCCTTCCATGCCCCCTGCACCCTACAGCACGGCCTGGGGCTTGCCGGCCGGGTCGAGGCCATTCTCACCCGCCTGGGCTTTGAGCTCACCCCTGTCCGGGACGCCCATCTGTGCTGTGGCTCGGCGGGCAGCTATTCCCTGCTGCAGCCGGAACTCGCTGACCGCCTGCGGCAGGACAAGCTGGCCCACCTCGAGGCCGGGGCGCCGGAGTGCATCGCCACGGCTAACGTAGGCTGTCAGCTGCATCTGCAGGGCGCCACCTCCCTGCCTGTGCTGCACTGGTTGGAGCTGGTGGAGAGGGGATGAGGCTCACACCATAGGCCACTGACGGTGCATGCCTGGGGCCCTGCCATCCCCGGAGGCCCATGCGCGCCCCCAGCGCTCCGAGCTCGAATCCGCTCTGTGAGGAGAGCTGCTGGTGCCGCGGGGAGGAGGGCCTTGAATTACACCGGCCTGCGCCGCCATTTGTCTGCACCTGCCCCGGCGGGACTGGCACGTCAGGGTATGAGAGACGGCTGCCATGCCGCCCTCAGCCATGACCCGGACGACCTCGTGGATGCGCCCCTCCCTGTGGAGCTGCAGGCCTGGAGGCCGAGTCCCGCGACGCTGCGCCCGGGAACAGGTGGGGGTGGAAGTCCCGCGCCACCCCCAGGAAGTAGGAGCGGGTCTCGTCGCGGGTGAACAGGGGCAGCAGCCGCTCGATCAGGGCCCGGTAGTGGCGGCCGTCCCGCTCGAGCGGGCGCAGGCCCAACAGCAATAGCCGGGCGATGGCCAGGCGGTGCCCGCGGGCAGAGCGCTCCAGGCCCTCCCTTTTCAGATAGGCGTCGTAGTCCTTCAGGGCCCGCGCCTCCGCCGCCGTGGTCTTCATGGCCAGGGCCTGGCGGACCAGGTCGTCCAGACCGTCGTGAGGGGGCAGGGGGACCGGGATCTCCTCGGGCCGCGCGAGGGGCGCCTGCGCCTGTACCGGAACGCGGCGACCCGCCTCGACGAAGCAGGGGTAGAACTCCCGCGCCACCTGCTGGCAACGGGCGGCGGCGGCCGGATCGGGCAGGCCCTCCACCACCCGGTCCACAGCCAGGCGATAGCCCCGGTCTGAGGTGTCGGCGGGGTCCAGGGCCGCGAGGATGCGCCGGGCCATCTGCAGGCGTCTTTCCACCCCGTCGGTACCATAGCCGCGCCTTTCCAAGGCGGCGCGAAACGCCTGCAGGGGGTCCTTGGGTAGTTGGGCCATGGGGGCTTTATCGGCAGTGATGGCGGCCGAGCTTAACAGGCCGCGCCCGGGTCGCACACGGCCCCATCCGCAGACCCTCTTGGCCTTGACCGCGGGTTGTATCATCCGAGTCAAAGAAACGACGTCTCCTGCGTCGTCCCCTGCCCGAGGATCGCCATGGAACAGCCGCCAAGACCCACCGCCCCCACTTTCCTGGAGGCCTTCCGCTACTGGCTGAAGCTCGGTTTCATCAGCTTCGGCGGCCCGGCCGGACAGATCGCCATGATGCATCAGGAGCTGGTGGAGAAGCGGCGCTGGATCAGCGAGCGCCGCTTCCTGCATGCCCTCAACTACTGCATGCTGCTGCCGGGGCCCGAGGCGCAGCAGCTGGCCATCTACATCGGCTGGCTGCTGCACCGCACCTGGGGCGGCATCGTCGCTGGCACCCTGTTCGTCCTGCCTTCGCTATTCATCCTGGCAGCGCTGACCTGGGTCTACCTGGCCTTCGGCGACGTGACCTTCGTCCAGGGGGTCTTCAACGGCATCAAGCCGGCGGTGGTGGCCATCGTCCTGCATGCCGCTTGGCGCATCGGCGCGCGGGCGCTGAAGAACAATGTCCTGTTGGCCATGGCCGCCGCCTCTTTTCTCGCCATCTTTGCCCTGGACGTGCCCTTTCCTTACATCGTCCTGGGCGCCGGCCTGCTGGGTGCCCTGGGAGGGCGGTTCATGCCGGACAAGTTCCGGGTGGGCGGCGGTCACGGCAGCTCCGACAAGGACCACGGCCCGGCCCTGATCGACGACGACACCCCGCGCCTGGCCCATACGCTTTTCCGACCCGGCCGGCTGGTGGCGCTCATCCTGCTGTTCGTGGCCCTGTGGGGGGCGGCCTTGGCCTTGCTGCCGCATCCGGTGCTCAGGGACATGGGCGAGTTCTTCACCAAGGCCGCCCTGGTCACCTTCGGCGGCGCCTACGCCGTGCTGCCCTATGTCTATCAGGGAGGGGTGGAGACCTACGGCTGGCTCACCGGTGCGCAGATGATCGACGGCCTCGCCCTGGGCGAGACCACGCCGGGGCCGCTGATCATGGTGGTGGCCTTCGTCGGCTTCGTCGGCGCCTGGACCAAGGCCATCTTCGGACCGGATCTGCTCGTGCTCGCCGGGCTCGCCGGTGCCGGGGTGGCCACCTTCTTCACCTTCCTGCCCTCCTTCCTGTTCATCCTGGCCGGCGCCCCGCTGGTCGAGTCCACCCATGGCGACCTGAAGTTCATTGCGCCGCTGACCGGCATCACCGCGGCCGTGGTGGGGGTGGTGCTGAACCTGGCACTCACCTTCGGCTGGCATGTGCTGTGGCCCGAGGCCAGCGCGGCGGCTCCCTTCTCGGGCCGCTTCGAGGGGTTCTATGCCTTGATGTCGGTGGCCGCCTTTCTCGCCCTGTGGAAGTACAAACAGGACATCCTGCGGGTGATCGGCGCCTGTGCGGCGCTCGGACTCCTGCACACCCTCGCCGGCGGATAGCCGCCTTCAGCAGCGCGGGGGGTAGCCGAGGGAATTTTCTACACCTCCAGCCCGTCTTATGAAGACACCGAAAATCTCCTCGCCCCCGCTGGCAGTGGAGGGGCTGAACAACGTCATCACCCTCGCCTCGACCCTCTCCCAGCCTGCCGGCAGGCAGGTGGTAGAGAGAGCTTTCAGCGTTTGGAGGTCGTAACCCCGATCGCGACGCGATGCCCACCGGACCCATGCGACTGCTGCAGACCCTGCTGTTCTGTCTTGGAATCACCACGGCGCTTGCCGCCTGCGCCCGCGAGGGCGCCCCGCCCGCGCCCAAGACGCCCGCGCCTGGCGGACTCCAGTCCATCGTCCTGGGCATGGGCTGCTTCTGGGGGGCGGAAAAGCGCATGTCCGAGTTGCCCGGTGTGGTGGACGTGGAGGCCGGCTATGCCAACGGCGAGATAGAGGGTAGTTACAAGGCCGTCCTGGCCCAGGAGCGCGCCCTGCGCGCCGGCCGCAGCAGCAAGCGCAACCACGCCGAGGTGGTGAAGGTCAGCTTCGATCCTGCCCGCACCACCCTGGAGGCGGTGCTGATCGGCTTCTGGGAAAACCACGACCCCACCCAGGGCGACCGCCAGGGCAATGACATCGGCAGCAACTACCGCAGTGCCATCTATTTCACCACGCCGGAGCAGGAGGCGATCGCCCGCAAGACCCGGGACGTATATCAGCAGGCCCTCAGGCAAGCGGGTTACGGCCCCATCACCACCGAGATCGCGCCGCTTACGGTCTATCACCGGGCGGAGGAATACCACCAGGACTACCTCAAGAAGAACCCGCACGGCTACTGTGGCCTGGGGGGCACCGGGGTGAAATACCCGCGCGGCCCGCAGACCACGGCCATCGCCAACCCCCACGCCAGGCTCGAGGCTAGGGGGCTGGACAGACGCCGCCAGCTGGTGGTGTTCGAGGCCGAGGACTGCGCCTACTGCAAGCTGTTCCAGGCCGAGATCCTGGAGCACTGGCAGTCCCCGGTGCCGGTGGCGCGCACCTTCAACCCCCATCCGCCCGAGGGCTGGACCCTGGAGCGGCCTCTGTTCGCCACCCCCACCATCGTGCTTTTCGAGGAGGGGCGGGAGGTGGCCCGCTACACCGGTTACAACGGGGATCGGCAGCGGTTCTGGCAGTGGCTTGGCTTCCGGCTGCTCACCCCCGAGCAGCGCCGCATCGCTTTCGAATCGGGTACGGAGCGCCCCTTCACCGGCTCGCACCTGGACGAAAAGCGCCCCGGCACCTTCGTGGATCCCATCACCGGCGCACCGCTCTTCCGCAGCGACACGAAATACGACAGCGGCACCGGCTGGCCTAGCTTCTTCGAACCGGTGCCAGGGGCCCTCACCTATCACGAGGACCGCTCCCACGGCCTGCGCCGGGTGGAGGTGAGGAGCGCGAGCTCTGGCATCCACCTGGGCCACGTCTTCGACGACGGCCCACCGCCCACCGGCAAGCGGTATTGCATCAACGGCAATGTGCTGCGGTTCGTGCCGGATCCCTGAGGTCTGATGAACGGCCCCTCAGAGGGCGAGCAAGAGCAGCCCGACCAGCAGCAGGCCACCCCCGGTCGCGCTGGCCAGGGTCAATGACCGCAACCGCGACCGGAGCCGCTCCATCTCTTCCTGCCAGGGGGCGGCCTCGGGCGTGGTTACTGCGGGGCCGGGGAGAACCTCGACGGGCGCCGCCTCGGCGGGGGATACACCGCCCTGGTTCTGGGCAGGGGTGACCCCTTCCAGGACGCGCTGACCTTCCTCCAGACGGACCACCTCCGCGGCCAGGACCTCGAGCCTGCGTCCCAGGTCGGCCAGCGCACCGTCCAGCATGTCCTGCAGGCGGGTCTGCAGGGCATCCGAGTCCTCCGGTGGGATGCCCGGGCTGGCCTCCAAGGCGCCAAGCCGCTGCTCGCAGGCCTCCAGGCGCGCCAGCGCTACCTCAGCGGCCACGGACCGATCCTGGAGCCCAGCGGCCAGGGCGTCGATACGCTGGCTGATGCCCTGCACGGCCACCTGCAGGCGTTCCTGTCTCGCCTCCATCTCTTGCCACAGATCGCGCCGCAAGGCCTCCAGCCCCGTCTTCTGCTGCGCCAGATCCTGACGCATGGCATCGAGCTGCGGGCGCAGGGACTCCAGCATCTCCTCCCCCCACGGCTGGGGCAGCTCCCCAGGGGAGGAGGCCCCCTCTTCCAGTCGCCGCAGGCGCTCGGCAAGGGGCTGCATTTCCTGGCGCAGGCGCTCGATGGCCGCCTTCAGGCTCGCCTGCTCCGCACGCAGCGGCTCGAACCCCGTAAGACCCAGCTCCACCTGGGCGATCCGCTGCTGCAGTGTCCCCAAGGGCGCGATCTCCTCGCGCCAGAGCTGTTGCGCCTGTGCGAGCCATTCCCCACGCAGCTCCTCGATCCTGTCCTGCAGGCCGCTCTCCGATGGGGCCTCCACCCTGGCCTGCCTCGCCAGGGGCGCCTCGGCTGCTTGTGATGCCGGGGCGGACAGCCTGTCCAGGATTGCGGCCAGGGCCGCGTCGGTAGGGGGTTTGACCATCACCGCCAGGGCTCCTGCGGCCTGGGCCTCGGCGACGAATTCCGACTCTTCCGAGCCGCTGATGACGATGACCGGGATGTCCTGCGTGGCCGGCGATGCCTTGATGCGCCGGGTGGCCTCCAGGCCATCCAGCCCCGGCATCATGTGGTCCATGAAGATCATGTCCGGACGCTGCCGCTGCAGATAGTCCAGGGCTTCGATCCCCGATTCGGCCAGATCCACGCCGATCCCCAAGGTCTCCAGTTTTTTGCGCATGGTGAGCCGGCCCACCTTGGAATCGTCCACCACCAATGCCTTCTTTAATCCGGTCATCGCTGCCGCCTCCTGGGCTGATCCTTCCCCTCTTTATCGGCAGTGAAGGCGCTTGCCCTTAGCGTGAAAGTCACGCAAGCCGCGTACGACGCTCCCCTCTCTCCCGCATGGCGGGAAAGGAGCTGGGGGTCTGCCTGTAGCCTGCTGGCAGGCAGGGTAGGCAGGCTTCAGGGGGACTGTGGCCATGTCCGTTGGAACTGGATTGCGCGGGCAGTGGCAGCAAAAAGGCCACCGGCCTTGCGGCGGGTGGCCTGGCAGAGGGTGCAGGATGGCTTACTTGTTGACCGGCGATTCGGGATCGAACAAATAGGCCATCACGTCCAGGATCTGCTGCTGGGTGAGCAGACCCTTGGCCCCGGCGCGGGGCATGTAGGTGCAGGCGAAATAGCTGTGCGGGTTGTAGATCACCTCATAGGTGTACTTGAGCATCTCGGGGCTCGTGCCGCGCAGCTTACCGTAGCCCGTCAGCGCGGGGCCGATGCTGCCGCCGGTCCGGTCGGTGGCGAGCTGATGGCAGTTGTAACAGTTGCCACCCGGCTTGCCCTTGGAATGGTCGTCCACCTTGTGGGCGGTGCGGAAGCCGAAGCCAGACCAGGCGATGTCCCGCCCTTTCTTCCAGTCACCCAGTTTGATGCCACCCTCCGGATACTTGATGGTGGCCATGGCCATCTTGTTGATCTTCTCGGCGGTCTTGGCGTCGATGTCCTTGCCGGAACGGGCCACCTCGGTGCAGATCTTCTGCAACTCGTCTTGGGTGAGACGGTCCTTGCCGGTGGTGCCTTCCTGGGTAGGCTGATCCAGGTGGTAGCTGCCGGACTGGAACACCAGATACTCGGCCAGGGCCTCGGGCGTCATCTTGGTGTAGTCCGGTTTTGCGGGTGCACTGGCGGTGGCGGCCGGTTTCTCGGCCTGGGCGGCACAACCACCGAGGGTGAGCACTGCAGTGGCGGCGAGCAGGGCCGCGATGGGGGTCTTCTTGATCATGGATGGGGTCTCCTCGCGATGGGGTGTCAGCGCTTCATGTCGGGCAGGATGGCCGGCTGGCCGCGGGCGGCATCGGTCCAGAACGAGATCAGTGCGATGTTGACGTCGGAGTCCGGCTTCAGGTTGGGATAGCGCATCTGCCACAGGCACTCCAGGACACGGTGCTGGGAGCTGCGCACGGCGTCATGGCTCACCCGCCAGGCCGGCCAGGAGATGGCCTTGGTCCACTCTTCCCTGAGCTTGTAGTTGGGCAGCACCGAGGCGCGGATGCGCGTGCCGGAGGGGTTGGCGTGGCAGGCGGCGCAGTTGAAGTCCATGGGGCCGGAACGACGGTAGAACAGCACCTCGCCGGCATCCCGCATGGCCTTCTCCAGGGGATGGTTCATGGGCGGGTTCCAGGGCATACCGTTGGACTGCATGGCCACGTAGGTGGTGATCTTCATGATGTCCGTGGCCCCATGTCGTTTCTTGATGGCATCGTCGCTATCGGTGAATCCCTGCAGGGTCTTCATGCAGTGCACCAGGCGGGATTCGAAGTCCATGACCTTGCCGGTGTCCGGGAAGTAGCGGGGCAGCTCCACGTAGGCCCCCTTGAGCACACCCGGCCCCTTGCCGAAATCGCATTGCTCCAGGGAGGCGTTCTTGGGCCCGCGCTTCTGTTTGAACAGCTTCTCGCCCTGTTCGGCCCATTCATAGGCCGGGTTGTCGGGCATCATCATGCGGTTTTGGGGACTTTGGGTGAGATATGGGGATTTGGTCTTGGCGGCCAGCTCGTCCAGGATGTCTTCTGGTGCCTTGCCGGCATGCGCACCCGTCGTGCCTGCGAAGGCCAGCGCCATGGTCAGCGCGCTAAGGGCTTTCTTGATCATGCGTCATCTCCTTGCGAACGGAACTTCGTTGGTCAATCGCTTCCGCGTCCAACCCCTGCCGTACCAGGTCCCGCAGGCTCAGCCGGGAAGGTTGGCCCGGGGCTGGGCCGACATGGTACAACTGGGCTTATGCACGATGCTATATGAGCCTAGGGCGGATGTTGATAGGCCATGACTACTATCCTATCGCGGCCCGCTGCGCAGCACTTCCACCACCGACCCACCCGGGAGACGACACTGTACGGACCGGTGCGCATATCTCAGGCCGGCGAGCGGGTCAAGCCCAAGTTATACCCAAGGTCATCAGCCCTTCATGAAGAGCTTGAGCTATCCTCCTGAAGGACCGAGGGATTTTATAACCCATTGAATATCATAGGACTATCTAGAGCATAAAATTTAGTCGCAGCCCGTCGATGGTCGTAAAGACATGGACTTGCATCGCTTACGACGGGATTATGCACAAAGTTATCCACAGGAATTGTGGACTTCTCGACAGGGGTATGGGGCTGGGGACACGACCCAAGACCAAATCTCCTGGGCTTCTGGTTTTTCTGCTCCCCGGATGGCGGTATAGTATGAATCTTCGTATTCCCCACGGCGGCCTATGCCGCCGTTTCGGTTTTCCTAGGGGCAGACATGTCGGACTACCTGATGCAGACCTATGCCCGCCAGCCTGTGGCCTTCGTGCGCGGCGAGGGGGTCTGGCTCTACGACGAGCAGGGCAACCGCTACCTGGACGCCGTGGCCGGCGTGGCGGTCAACGGCCTGGGACACGCCCACCCGGCCCTCGTCCGGGCCCTGTGTGAGCAGGCCGGGCGCCTGATCCACACCTCCAATCTCTACCGTATCCCGGAGCAGGAGCGTCTGGCCGAACGGCTGTGCCAGCTGTCGGGCCTGGAGCGCGCCTTCTTCTGCAACTCGGGGGCGGAGGCCAACGAGGCGGCCATCAAGCTGGCGCGGCTCCACGGTCACCAGCGGGGGATCGACAACCCTGCGATCGTGGTTATGGAGAAGAGCTTCCATGGCCGCACCCTGGCCACCCTGTCGGCCACCGGCAACCGCAAGGTGCAAGCTGGCTTCGAGCCCCTGGTCACGGGTTTCGTGCGTGTGCCCTTCGGAGACGCAGAGGCGGTGGCCAGGCTCGCCGAACACCACAACAACATCGTCGCGGTACTGGTGGAGCCCTGCCAGGGCGAGGGCGGGGTGAACGTGCCCCAGGCCGACTACCTCAGGCGGTTGCACAACATCTGCGATGCCAACGGCTGGTGGCTCATGCTCGACGAGGTGCAGACCGGTGTGGGCCGCACCGGCAGGTGGTTCGCCTTCCAGCACGCAGGCATCCTGCCCGATGTGATGACCCTGGCCAAGGGGCTGGGTTCGGGCGTGCCCATCGGCGCCTGCCTGGCACGAGGTGAAGCGGCCAGGACCTATACCCCGGGCAAACACGGTTCCACCTTCGGCGGCAATCCCCTGGCCTGTACCGCGGCCCTGACCACCCTGCAGGTCATGGAGGAGGAGGGGCTGCTCGACAACGCTGCCCGCCTGGGGGCGTTCCTCCGTCAGGAGCTGGCCGAGCGGCTGCAGGGCGTGCCAGGGGTGGTGGACATCCGGGGCCAGGGTCTGATGCTCGGCATCGAACTCGACCGGCCCTGCGGCGAGCTGGTCCCTCGGGCCTTGGGCGAGCGGCTGCTCATCAATGTGACCGCCGAGACGGTGGTGCGTCTGCTCCCACCCCTGATCCTGCACAAGGCGGAAGCGGTGCAGCTCACCGAGCGCCTCGCCGGGCTGATCCGTGCCTTTCTGGCCGGGGCGCCCTCATGAGACCTAAGCACTTCTTGCAATTCAAGGATCTGGGCCGGGAAGAGTTCGAATACCTGTTCGAACGCACCCGCATCATCAAGGAGCGCTTCAAGCGCTACCAGCCCTACCACCCCCTGGTGGACCGCACCCTGGCCATGATCTTCGAGAAGAACTCCACCCGCACGCGCCTCAGCTTCGAGGCCGGTATGCACCAGCTCGGCGGCACGGCCATCTACCTCAACACCCGCGACACTCAGCTGGGCCGGGGCGAGCCGGTGGAAGACGCGGCCGAGGTGATCTCTCGCATGGTGGACATCGTCATGATTCGCACCTACGAGCAAGAGATCGTGGAGCGCTTCGCCCGCCACTCCCGGGTACCGGTCATCAACGGCCTGACCAACGAATACCACCCCTGCCAGATCCTGGCCGATATCTATACCTACATCGAGCACAGGGGCCCCATCCAGGGCAAGACCGTGGCCTGGATCGGGGATTCCAACAACGTCTGCAATACCTGGCTGCAGGCGGCGGAGGTGTTCGATTTCAACGTGCACGTGTCCACCCCGCCTGGTTACGAGGTGGAACCGGAGCGGGCAGGGCTTTACGGCACGGATCACTACGAGCAGTTCGCCGATCCCCTGGAGGCCTGCCGCGGTGCCGACCTGGTCACCACCGATGTCTGGACCAGCATGGGCTTCGAGGCGGAGAACGCGGCGCGCCTCAAGGCCTTCGCCGACTGGCAGGTGGATGCAGAGATGATGCGCGTGGCCAAGCCCGATGCCCTGTTCATGCACTGCCTGCCGGCCCACCGGGGCGAGGAGGTGACCGCCGAGGTCATCGACGGCCCCCAGAGCGTCGTCTGGGATGAAGCGGAAAACAGGCTGCACACCCAGAAGGCGTTGTTGGAATACCTGCTGCTTGGTCGCATCAAAGATTGATGAGCGAAGGCAGGGTGCGGCCTGTTTGGGCGCAAGCCAAGCCTTGCGGCATCCCCACGACGGTTGGCTCGGGGCATGCCCACGCCACTGGACCGTAGGGAGCCACTGAACAAATCCCCTCGCCCCCGCTTGCGGGGGCGAGGGCAGGGTGAGGGGGATCGAGAAATCAAAGCGTTATCCCCGCACCCCCCTCTGCCAGAAAGAGAGGGAGTTCTTCAGCGTTTCCGTAGGGGCATCAAACCCCGGGAAGACTGTGTTACAGGCCCGCATCATCTGTACAGGGCTGGTGATGGGGCACATAATGGGATTGGGAGGGACAGGGTGCCAAGCACGGAATCTACACATGAACCGGCCGCTAGGGGGAACACGGCATGCCCCCACTGTGGCAGCCGGGATGTGCGCCTGTCCCGGCGCCGGGCGGCCGGTCTATTCAGCACCACCTACCGCTGCCGGCAATGCCGACGCCACTTCAAGGTCCGTAACCTCTGGGGCTATGGGTCGATGGGCACGCTCGCCTTGGCGGTGCTGATCATGGGCATCAGCCAGGGGTGGTGGGCAGGGGAGGAGGCAGAGGAAACCCCCCTTGCCTCGAACCTGCCTGGACCCGAGCTCTCCGCGGCCGAGATCGCCCAGGCCCAGAAGGGCGATGCTGCCACGCAGTACAAACTGGGGATGCAGCTATGGGCCCGCCTCGACTATCGGAAGGCCTTCTCCTGGCTCAAGGCCGCAGCCGACCGGGGGCATCCGGAGGCGATCTACCAGCTGGGCATGGCCTATCTCTACGGTCGCGGCACCATCCAGAACTATAAATACGCCCTGCAGCGCTTCGAACAGGCGGCCAGGCTCAACAACACCGAGGCCCAATATCTCCTGGGCATCATGCACCGGGATGGCATGGGGGTGCCGGTCAACAAACCCCTCGCCTACGCCTGGTTGAACGTGGCCGCCTCCAACGGCAACGAGGTGGCCGCCCTGGAGCGCGAGCGCATGGCCGTGCTCATGTCTGCCGCCGAGATCTCCCGCGCCCAGGAGATGAGCCTGGACACCCTGTCCGTCATTACGGCAGACGAGCCGCTGCCGCAGGCGGGGGATGCTGACACCCAGCGCCCGAGGTGATCCCCAGGGCGGCCCTTGCCGGGACGAAGGAGCGACACCCACCTGGGGACCCTCTGTTAAGATTAGGCTTTCGACAACCCCTGCGACACCCCACAGGCCGCCCCGTGCCCATGAACATTGCCTATTTCAGAGACACCGATTCCCTTTACCTGGAGTTCCTGCCGGAGAACCCGACGCACGCCTGGGAGGCCCAGCCCGGGGTGGTCATCAACCTGTCCGAGGACGGACGCGTGGTGGGGATAGAGATTGAGCGCGCCTCCCAGATGACCGACCTGCGGGCGCTCCGGGTGGGCAACTTCCCGGGCGAGGTGGTCACCGTGGACGGCAGCGCCCATTGAGTGAGCCGGGGAGATCGCCCATGTCCGAAGTGAAAAAGGTCGTGCTCGCCTACTCCGGCGGTCTGGACACCTCGGTCATCCTGAAGTGGTTGCAGGACACCTACCGCTGCGAGGTCATCACCTTCACCGCCGACATCGGCCAGGGCGAGGAGCTGGAGAGCGCTCGCGCCAAGGCCCTGCAGTTGGGCATCAAGCCCGAGCACATCTACATCGAAGACCTGCGGGAAGAGTTCGTGCGCGATTTCGTCTTCCCCATGTTCCGGGCCAACACCGTCTATGAGGGCGAGTACCTGCTGGGCACCTCCATCGCTCGGCCCTTGATCGCCAAACGCCTGATCGAGATCGCCAACGAGACCGGGGCGGACGCCATCGCCCACGGTGCCACCGGCAAGGGCAACGATCAGGTGCGCTTCGAGCTGGGGGCCTATGCCCTGAAACCGGACATCCGCATCATCGCCCCCTGGCGCGAGTGGGACCTGCTGTCCCGGGAGAAGCTCCTGCGCTATGCCGAGACCCATGGCATCCCCATCGACATGAAGCACCGGGCCGGCGGCAGCCCCTATTCCATGGATGCCAACCTGCTACACATCTCCTACGAGGGACGCCATCTGGAGGACCCGGCCGCCGAGCCGGAGGAGGACATGTGGCGCTGGACGGTCTCCCCCGAGCGGGCGCCCGATCAGGCCGAGTATCTGGAGATCGAGTTCCGCCACGGTGACCCGGTGGCCATCAACGGTGTCGCCATGAGCCCGGCGAGCCTGCTGGCCAGGCTCAACGAACTGGGCGGCAGGCACGGCATCGGTCGCCTGGACCTCGTGGAAAACCGCTATGTGGGCATGAAGTCCCGCGGCTGTTACGAGACCCCGGGAGGTACCATCCTGCTCAAGGCGCACCGGGCCATCGAGTCCATCACCCTGGACCGGGAGGTGGCCCACCTGAAAGACGACCTCATGCCCCGCTACGCCAGCCTGATATACAACGGCTACTGGTGGAGCCCCGAGCGCAAGGCGCTGCAGGTCCTCATAGACCATACCCAGGCCCATGTCAACGGCTGGGTGCGTCTGAAGCTATACAAGGGCAATGTCATGGTGGTGGCCCGCGACTCCAAGACGGATTCCCTCTTCGACCCCACTATTGCCACCTTCGAGGAGGACGCCGGGGCTTACAACCAGGGCGATGCAGGCGGCTTCATCAAACTGAACGCCCTGCGCATGCGCATCGCTGCCCGGCGTGATCGGCATCGGGGCTGAGGGGCAAGGGCATGGGCAGCGCCTCTGCCCGCTGGTATGAACGGGTTATGGCGAGAGCCTGCGGCCTGTCCTAGGGTGCGCCGCACCGGGGTGCCCGTGCCGCGACCAGGCGCGGGCGTGCCAACCCTACCACCACGCCGGAAGACCTGACATGACCACGACCCTGTTCGGCTACACCGAGACGGAGCTGGCGGAGCTTGGATTCAACTTTGGGGTGCCAGCCCTGATCCTGTTCATGCTCTTCATCATTGGCCACACCGCCTGGCGCGCCCAGGCCGGCCGCTACGGCACCCTCGTCCTCTATTTCGTCCTGGCCTTGGGCATGCTGGGGTTCGCGGCCAAGTTCGTCATCCAGTGGGCCCTGATGATCTGATCCTGCCTGGCCCGTGCTACCCCCATCCGGTATAGTTGCCGGGCAGGCAGACCTGAGCACGGATCGCACCATGCCCTCCTTCGACATCGTCTCCGAGGCGGACAAACAGGAACTGCGTAACGCAGTGGACCAGGCCAACAAGGAGATCGCCAACCGCTTCGACTTCAAGGGCCCCGACGCCCGCATCGAGCAGGCCGATTTCGAGCTTACCCTCTACGCCGACGACGATTTCAACCTAAAAACCGCAGTTGGACGGGCCCGAAGGCCGTGCC
>FWPV01008193.1_pt1 | contig 17369 bp, 18 predicted proteins | sample 2228371 | NCBI WGS metagenome assembly FWPV01 (sample SAMEA103939776, study PRJEB20133) | metagenome | reverse complement strand
CCGCTCGCTTTGGGTGGCCCGCACGGGGTTAGACGCGCAGCAAACGCAGCTTGATGTGATCTCGCACAACCTGGCCAATGTTGCCACCAACGGTTATAAGCGGCAACGGGCGGTGTTTGAGGACCTGCTGTATCAAACCATCCGCCAGCCGGGAGCGCAAAACACGCAGCAAAACCAGATCGGCAGCGGGCTGCAGCTCGGTACCGGCGTGCGGCCAGTGGCCGTCGAGCGGGTGTTCTTGCAGGGCACACTGCAAAAAACCGACAACCCGCTCGATGTGGCGATCCAGGGGCGCGGCTTTTTGCAGATCCAAATGCCGGATGGTTCGATCGCCTACACGCGCGACGGGGCGTTGCAGCTGGACAACCAAGGCAACGTCGTCACCGCGTCGGGCTATCCCCTTGCCGATGCGATCAACATTCCGGCCGATGCGCTCTCGATCACCATCGGCAAAGACGGCACCGTATCGGTCAAACTCCCAGGGGCGGTGGCGCCGGTGCAAGTGGGGCAGGTCCAGCTCGTGACCTTCGTCAATGAGGGGGGGCTGCAGGCACTCGGGGAAAACCTCTTTGCCGAAACCGCCGCCAGTGGCCCGCCGCAGATCAATGTCCCCGGCACCAACGGCGCGGGCAATCTTATCCAAGGCTATGTGGAAAACTCCAACGTCAACGTCGCCGAAGAGCTGGTGAGCATGATCATCACCCAGCGCGCCTATGAGCTCAACACCAAAGTGATCAGTACCTCGGATCAAATGCTCGGACGCTTGAGCCAGCTATAAAAAGCCTAAGGAGCGCAAGGCCATGACCACGGTCAGCACCCATGTAAACCTGCAACCGTACCTCGCGCGCCGCGATGCCGGTCATTTGGGCCGGCAAGGAGGGGGTCGGTGTATGCTGCCGCCAAGGGCAGCGGTGTTGTCTCGTCTCATGAGCCGCGCGCGGCGGGGGCTTGCGACGGGGATGGTGTTGTGGCTTGCCGGCTGCGCGGCGCTGGATACCACTCCGCCGGCGATCGTGCATCAACCGATGAGCGCGCGACCGCAACCGATTGAAGCGCAGCCGGCTACGAACGGCGCGATTTTCCGGCCACAGGCAGCGAGGCCACTTTTTGAAGACCGCAAGCCGCGCTTTGTTGGGGACATTTTGACGATCAACCTGGTGGAAAAAACCTCGGCCAAAAAGAACACCGATGCCAGCGCGACGCGCAAAAGTGGCAGTTCCGCGAAAATTGATTCCATGACGCGCTTGCCCTTGACCGGACTGACGGGTTTGGGGTTGAGCGCATCGTCCGACAACTCGTTTGAAGGCAAGGGCGCCGCTTCGGCGGACAACGCCTTTCAAGGCACGATTACCGTCACGGTGGTGGATGTGCTTCCCAACGGCAATCTGCTCGTCTCCGGGGAAAAACAAATCGCGATCAATCAGGGGCGCGAATACATCCGTTTTTCCGGGGTGGTGAATCCGGACACGATTTCGGCGCGCAATACCGTGGAATCCACGCAGGTGGCCGACGCACGCATCGAGTACGTGGGTAGCGGTTACCTTGATGAAGCGCAGCGCATGGGCTGGCTGCAGCGCTTTTTCATGAACATCTTGCCGTTCTAGGAGGGACGTCATGCATCGAGGCTGGATTCGTTCGCTGGTCATCGTGGGGTTGGCGGTGTGCCTTGCGTGGCCAGCGCTCGCTGCTGAGCGGCTCAAGGATCTGGCCACCATCGCCGGCGTGCGCGACAATCAGCTCGTCGGCTACGGGCTGGTGGTGGGGCTGGACGGTACCGGCGACCAGACCACACAGACGCCTTTCACCGTGCAAAGCACGCTCAACATGCTGCGCAACCTCGGCGTGACCTTGCCGCCGGGTACCAACTTACAGCTCAAAAACGTCGCCGCGGTGATGGTCACCGCGGAACTGCCGCCGTTTGCGCAGCCGGGGCAGCGCATCGACGTGACGGTTTCTTCGATCGGCAACGCCAAGAGCTTGCGTGGTGGCACGCTGCTGCTGACGCCGCTCAAAGGGGCCGACGGACAGATCTACGCCGTCGCGCAAGGCAACGTGCTGGTCGGCGGCGCCGGCGCACAGGCGGGGGGCGCCGCGCAGACGATCAATCACCTTTCGGCGGGACGCATTCCCAACGGCGCGACGGTAGAGCGGGCCGTGGAGGCAGCGTTTGCTGGCGATGGTCCGGTGATACTCGAACTCAAAAACAACGATTTCGGCACCGCGGCGCGGGTGGTGGAGGCGATCGAGCGGGCGTTTGGTCAGGGCCGCGCCGAGGCGCTGGATGGGCGACGCATCGCGGTGGTGGCGCCTCGGGACGCCAGCGCTCGGGTGGCGTTTTTGGGGCGTTTGCAGGAGCTCAGCGTCGAGGTGTCTGAACCGCCGGCGAAAGTCATCGTCAATGCACGCACCGGTTCGGTGGTGCTCAATCGCGCCGTACGCTTGGATCGCGTCGCCGTCGCGCACGGCAACCTCAAAGTCACCGTCGGCGAAGAGGTGCAGGTCAATCAGCCCACCGCGCCGCTGGCGGGCGGTCAGACCGTCGCCGCCCGTCAAGGGCGGGTCAATATCGAACAAGCGCCGGCGTTTTTGCATGACGTTGCTGGAGGTGCCGACCTGGGGGCAGTAATCAAAGCGCTCAACGCGCTCGGGGCCACGCCGATGGACTTGATCAGCATCTTGCAAGCGATGAAGGCTGCTGGCGCCTTGCGCGCCGAAATCGAGGTGCTGTGACATGGCGACGATGAGCTTACCCGCGTTCGATCCGCGTTCATTGGATTCTCTGCGCCAAGCTGCTCGGCGCGGTGAGTCACCGGAAACCATCCGCGCTTCGGCGCAGCAATTCGAGGCGTTGATGCTGCAACAGATGCTCAAAGCGATGCGCGCGACCGTGCCGAAAACCGAACTCACCGACAGCAGCGAACGACGCACCTACGAGGAGCTTGCCGATGAGCAGCTGGCGTCCGACCTGGCGCAGCGTGGTGGGGTAGGGTTGGCCAAGGCGCTGGAGCGGCAATGGTTGCCGCGGCTCGGTGCTGCGGTTGGCGCAGAGCACCCGACGGCAAGAGTTGCCGAACCGGCCCCAGTCAGCCAAGGACAAAACGACGATTCCCCACCTGAGTCGGCAGCTTCGGGCTCGATAGGCGCAGGGGTTGTCATCGCTGCGCCAGTGGAGGAGCGGTCGTTCGTGCGCGTGGAGGCCAGCGGGGATAAAGAGACGGCGGTCGAAGTGCAAGAACGTTCCTTCGAGCGCCTGACCCGCCCATGGTGGTCGCGTGATGCGGCCGTAATGGCGGCACAACCGCAGCTGCAACCCTTGACGGAAACCGGGCGCGCCCCGTCGTCAGCCAGTGTGGCGCAAAAAAATAGCCATGATCCTCAGAGCGTACCCGATTCCCCCCAGCAGATCACAAGGGTTCAGACTACAGACGACTTGTCTGCTACCGCCAATTCCGCCTCCTCTTGGTCAGAACGATTCATCGCCCAAGTGGGGCCGGCCGCCCGGAGAGCGGCGCAGCGTCTTGGTGTGCCAGCGGAGTACCTCATTGCCCAAGCGGCATTGGAAACCGGCTGGGGCAGGGCCATGCTCCGGCGCGCCGACGGGGCTCCCAGTCATAATCTGTTCAACATCAAAGCGGGAAGCAATTGGCAAGGGGAGGTCGTGCACGTTTTGACGACTGAATACCGCAATGGACGCCCTACGAGCGAACGAGCGGCTTTTCGGGCTTATCGCTCAGTGGAAGAGGCGTTCGAAGATTACGTTCGCTTGATCGAGGAATCGGCGCGATATGAGCGTGTCCGTGGCGCCAGGACGCCACAGCAATTCGCCAAAGGACTGCAGCAGGGGGGGTATGCGACTGACCCAAATTACGCGCGCAAACTAGTGGGGATCATCGCACGTATCCAGCAACAAACGGCGAACCCATGGGCAAATGTTGGCATGAAAGTTGCAGGTTGATCAGTACCCAGGTGTGAAATCCAGGTGCCAATATGGGCATGCTCCAAATCGGTTTGACGGGCTTGATTGCGGCACGTTACCAGCTCGATACCGCAAGCCACAACATCGCTAACGCCAATACCGCCGGTTACAGCCGCCAGCGGGTGAACCAGACGACCCAATTTCCTCAGTTCGCGGGGTTTGGTTACATCGGCCGGGGAGCCATGCTGGTGTCGACCCAACGGGCCTATGATCTGTTTTTGCAAAGCTCTTTGCTTTCTGCGACCTCCCGCCAAGGGCAAGCGCAGCATTTCAAGGAACTGATCGCACCCTTGGACAACCTGGTGGCCGACCCCGATGCCGGTTTGTCGCCGGCGCTGCAACAATTTTTCGATGCCGTTCAGGAAGTCTCGGACAACCCGGAAAATACTGCTGCGCGGCAGGCGATGCTATCGCAGGCGCATGTGCTCACGGCGCGTTTCCAGTTGTTTTCCAGTCGCATGGAAGAGATTGGTCGCGATGTCGAACAGCGCCTGGCGCAGGTGGCCGGAGAAGTCACCCAATTCGCTGCGCGCATCGCCGAAATGAACCGGCAAATCTTGCAGGCTTCTACGCGGGGCGCGGAAGCACCGCCGAATGATCTTCTGGATCAACGGGAAGAACTCGCCCGTCAGTTGAGCGAGCTCGTCGGGATCAAAACGATCGTCGACGACAAGGGTATGATGACGGTATTCATCGGCTCCGGACAAACCCTGGTGCAGGGGGTGGCCAGTGCTTCGCTGGCGGCAGAACCTGATCCTGCCGATCCACAGCGGCAGATGATCACTTACCGATTCGGCAGTGTAGGTGCAGTGCAGCGCTTACCAGAGTCATTGATTTCTGGTGGAGAGTTTGGGGCGCTGCTCTCCTTTCGTCGCGAAGCGCTCGACCGGATGAAAGATCAACTGGGTTTTCTTGGCGCGACGCTGGCGCTGGCGTTCAACGCCCAGCACCGTCAGGGCTATGGATTGGATGGTATTACCAACCGCGATTTCTTTTCTGGGGTCCCGTCATCCCAGACATTTACCGGCTCTCAGAGTAACAACTTGAACGTGGCTTGGTCCTTACCGCTTGATGTCGCGCAGTTGCGTCCCGACGCTTATGAAGTCCGTTTTGATGGTACGAATTACCTGGTCACCAGACTCAGCGATCAGCAAGTGATTTATAACAATACCTCGCTGCCAGCCACGGTGGAAGGCCTGACGATCAGCGGCACGCTCGTGGCCGGAGAACGCGTGGTGCTGCGGCCATACGACGCGATCGCGCGGCAACTGGACGTGGCACTGACCCAACCTGTCGAAATCGCCGCCGCGGCACAAAATCCCACGCTTGCAACCGGCAGTGGTCCGGCAGACAACGTCAATGCTCTGGCTTTGGCTGCTTTGCAGGTCAGCAAACGGCTCTTTGCTGATGCTGGCGGCAATCCGACAACCACTTTCCAGACCGCTTGGTCCAGTGCCGTGGCCGAACTTGGGTCGCGGGCCCGAAGTGGCAACATCGAGGCTGAAGCAAGCAAGGCCTTGTTGGATCAGGTCAAAGCAATGCGCGATGGCTACGCCGGAGTGAATCTGGACGAGGAAGCCGCTAACCTCATCCAGTTCCAACAAGCCTATCAAGCGGCGAGCAAGACCATGCAGATTGCGCAAAAGCTCTTTGACGAGGTGCTGGCGATCGCGCGTTGAGTGCGTCAGGGGGATTGGGTCGGTTCTGCCAAGCACGCCTTGATCTCTCGAATAGGAGAATAGGTCATGTTACGCATTGCGACCAGTCAGTTTTATGACCGCAACGTTTTCCAATTGCAGCGCAACCAGAGCGACGTGCTCAAAACGCAACAGCAAGTAGCCAGCGGTCGCAAGATGGTGTTGCCGTCGGACGATCCGGTACGCGCGGCGCGCAGCCTCGAGTTGCAGCAATCGCAAAGTGTCAACCGTCAGTTCCTGGAAAACATCGGTTACGCGCAAGACGTGTTGCGACTGACTGATACCCGTTTGACGCAAATGACCGACACGCTGCAATACATGCGAGACAAATTCGTCCAGGCAGGTGACGGGGCTTTGGCTGGGAACGACCGCGCAGCGATTGCGCAAGACCTGCGCGCTCAACTTCAGAACCTGGTGGCGCTGGCCAACAGCCAGGATGGCCAGGGAAACTATCTCTTTGGCGGTTTTCGCAATGATCGCCCGCCGATCGCTTTTGGCGATCACGATGGTAACCCGTTAAACCCCGATCGTTTTTACTATCAGGGCGATGCGTACGTCAAACAGATGCGCGTTGGAGCTTCACGGTTGATCGACGCCAATGTGCCCGGTTCGGCAGCAACGACCGCAGGAGGGCTGTTCAACGCCGATCAAAGCGCCTACAGTGCAGGTCCTCCCCCCGTTTATCCGCTGGCCGATTTTTTCAATCGGCTCAAAGACGCCGTCGATGCCGTGGATCCTGCCGTTCCTCCCAACGATGTGCATGGGAGTTCCCTTGGGATTGCGGCCGTTGACGCCTTTTTGGCCCGGGTGCAAGAATATACCGCGAAGGTGGGGTCGCAGCTTGCCGAGCTCGACGCTCTGACCATGATGGGGCGGGCCTTGGACGAGGACTATGCGCAGGCACGCTCGCGCATCGAAGACCTGGATTACCACGAAGCACTGGCACGGTTGAGCCAGCAACAGATGGTACTGCAGGCGGCGCAGCAGTCCTTCGTGAAGGTATCCAATCTCAGTTTGTTCAATTACCTCTAAACATGACGACGCATTCAATTCCAGTTTTCTGGACAAGAATCCCTGCCTTTATCATCGTGGTTGGGCTAGGGATGGGACTGTCTGGATGCACCGGCCTGCCGCAGCAGGCGGTCACCCTCGATGCTTTGACGCAATGGGGGGGTCCTGCGGCAGCGGCCTCGGGCAGCGCCTTGTTGCTGTCGCATTCATCGCTCGGCGTGGGCAGCACTGCTGCGGCCGAGGGGGGAGGAGCGGCGGCGGCAGGAGGAACGAGCGCAGCGGCAAGCGTGACCGGCTATGGAGCATTCATCCGGCCGCTCGGAGGAGCGGCACTGCTGGCATATGCCCTCTACGACCCTCTGGCGCCCAACTGGACGGTCGAAGTGCAAGCGCTCAATGAGCGGACGTTTCGCATCGTGATGACCCAGCGAGCCCTCACCACGGGTGGCAATGGCGAGTCCTGGCGGATCTTTCAGCGCGCTGCCCGCACGCTTGCGCAAAGACATGAAGCTGCCGATTATGAGATACGCTCCTATGAGGAAGGGGTGCATTCTACCCGGCCGTTGGCACACCGCTACGCTATCGGCGAGGTCCGCTTGTCGCGGCCCTGATCGGCGGGGGTGAGCGTTTGCACGAGCGGGACAGTGGGGTCAGTGCGCCCACCCCAATGGCGCAAAGCCGTGCGTACCGTCGCAAATGCGATTTCTTCCCACGGAATGGCATCGAACGCGAACAAGCGGGTTTCCAGAGATTCATGGCCGGGGGCCATGTCAATCCTTTGCAGACGGGCGCGATAAAAGACATGCACTTGGTCGATGTGCGGCACGTCGATCAACGCGTGCAACCCTTCGATGACCACCAGCGCTCCGGCTTCTTCCCAGGTTTCTCTTGCTGCCGCTTCATGGGTGGCTTCGCCGCATTCCATGAATCCTGCGGGCAGTGTCCATAAGCCCAATCGAGGGGCGATCGCTCGCCGACACAAAAGCACGCGATCTTGCCAAAGGGCCAAGCAGCCAGTGATGACACGAGGGTTGTCATAGTGAATCGTGCCGCAAGCCGGACAGACTTCGCGAAGGCGGTGATCATCGGGAGGAACGGTGCGCACAGTGGGTGTGCCGCAACGCCGACAAAACGCCATGACTAATTCCTCGATTAAGGAGGCTCGTTCATTGTATCAGCGCGTGTTGCTTCAGTGCTACAGGCAGCAGAAAAAAAGGGGAAAAGCCGTGTTATTCTGCGGTTGAGATTCCCAGAATCGTGCTACCCTATGAACAGTTGAGGGGGCCGGTATGCCGCATCCTGACTACAGCGACGAGATTCGCGAGCTCAACCTGAGCTTTCTGATGCTGGCGCAGCGCATGGCGCAGGCAGACTTGGCTGCGGCAGCGGTCAAGCTCGGGATTGAAGAAGAGGGGCTGCGGTGGTTGCTGGAGCTGTCGCCGGGCAAGCTCTTTCGGTTGGCGCAAGGCGCGATGTTGGTGCCGCAATTCCGGTTCGATGCGGCGTTGTTGCGCCGGCTGGCGGGAGAGGACGAGCGCGATCCGGCAGCAGCCCAGTTGCACGCCTATATTCTGGCGCATCAAACGCGCAAGAAATCGAGAATTCCGTTGGAGGATCATCATGGCCAAGAAGACCGCGACGATTGAGGAAGATGCCCGCGAGGTAATGGTGGCGGCCGAATTTATTCGGCTGGGCGCGAGGATGCAGTTGCTCGAAGCGGAAGTGGCATTGAGTCGTGAGCGTCTGTTGAAGCTCTACAAAGAGATCCGCGGCATTTCTCCCCCGCGGGGTATGTTGCCGTTTTCCGCAGAGTGGTTCATGACCTGGCAACCCAACGTTCATTCGTCTTTGTTTGCCGCTTTGTGGCACACGACCAAAGTCAGCGAACCGCGACACCGCTTAATCACCGCCTATCAGCTTTACCTGGACCACATCGACAACCTTGCGCTCGATCCGGTGTTGAGCATTACGCGCGCTTGGACGTTGTTGCGTTTTCTCGATGCCGAGATCTTGCAGCTGACCCGCTGTTCTTGCTGTGGCGCCAAGTTCGTTACTCACGCGTTCGAGCTGGAGAAAACCTTCGTTTGTGTGCTTTGCCACATGCCCTCGCGCGCCGCAACCAAGCAGGCAGCGAAACACATGATCGGCAAGTCACAACGCAGCATTCCACTCAAAAAAAACCGGCGCAAGGCTGATGTCTTGGTGTGACCCCTTTGCCTGGCAAAAGACGAAAAAGCCGCCTTTTGGGGCGGCTTTTTCGTGTGGATTTCGTTGCCCAATGGGGTATCATAATTTCATCGTGAAACCCTGAGTGCACAGCCACCATGTTTCTGCTCGTTGGCTACGTCATCATCCTGGCAGCGGCGCTGGGTACCTATGCGGTGCACGGCAGCCTGGCGGCGCTGTGGGTGCCTACCGAATACATTGCCATCATCGGATTGGTGATCGGCGGTTTCGTGGCAGGCAACAACCCCGATTCGTTGAAAGCGGTGTTGGGGAATCTTTCGGGAGCGCTCAAGGGATCCCCATACAACCGTCTCTTTTATATCGAGCTGCTGGCTTTGCTCTTCGAGATCCTGACCAAAGTGCGCAAAGAAGGGCTGATGGCGATCGAGCAGGATGTAGAAAATCCGGAAGGTTCGGCGATTTTCGGTAAATATCCCTTGGTGTTGCACGATCATCACCTGGTGGAGTTCATCACCGATTACCTGCGCATGATGGTCAGCGGTAGTCTCAATGCCCTGGAAATCGAAGGGTTGATGGACCAAGAAATCGAAACCCACCACATGGAAGCGCATCTGCCCGCGCATTTGGTGTCGAAGGTTGCCGATGGCGTGCCGGCATTCGGGATCGTCGTGGCGGTGATGGGGGTGGTCAATGTGATGGGCTCGGTGGGAGAGCCGCCGGCAGTGCTGGGTAAGATGATCGGTGGGGCATTGGTGGGGACGTTTCTCGGGATCTTGATCTCCTACGGTTTCATCCAGCCGATTGCCCAACAGCTCGAACTCAAGGTCGAAGACAGCGCCAAGCCATTTCAGGTGGCCAAAGTGGTGTTGCTCGCCAGTATGAACGGTTATCCGCCGCAAGTGGCGGTCGAATTCGGTCGCAAGGTGTTGTGGTCCAACTTGCGGCCCAAGTTTGCCGAGTTGGAAGAAGAACTGCGTAATCGCAAGTAAAGCGGTCATCTCCTATGAGCGACGACAGTCAGCAACCCATAGTCATCAAACGCATCAAAAAAGGCGGCGGTGGTGCGCATGGTGGGGCGTGGAAAATCGCCTACGCCGACTTCGTCACCGCGATGATGGCGTTCTTCCTGTTGATGTGGTTGCTGGGCTCGACGGCGCAGGGTGACTTGGAGGGCATTGCCGATCATTTTCAAAACCCGCTCAAAGTGGCCAGAGACGGTGGAGTCGGCTCGGGGGATGCCGAACGGATCATCCCCGGAGGGGGCGAAGACCTGTCGCGGCGCGTTGGCCAAGTCAAAAAGGGCGACACACCCTCCAAAAGCACATTTCAGCGCGACGGTGGCGAAGGGTCGATGCCGACCAAAGGTCGTTCGGACAGCAAGCAGGAAACGCCCGAAACGCAAAAGGTGCTCGGTGCTGCGGCCAATGAACACGTCTCTGAGGCCGATCGGCAAAAGGCGCTTGAGCAAGAGCGCGAGCGGCGCAAAGAGCTTGCGCAGATGGAACAAGTGCGCTCAATGATCGAGGCGATGATCGAGGCAGATGCCGACCTGCGGGCGCTGCGCGACCAGATCCGCATGAAAATCACCGACGAAGGTCTGGCAATCGAGATCGTCGATGAGCGCAACCGACCGATGTTTGCTTCCGGAAGCGCCCAGGTACAACCCTATATGCGCGAACTGCTGCGTCGCATCGGTCGCACCCTTCAAGGAATCGAGAACAAGATCATGATCGCTGGCCATACGGATGCCACGCCGTTTGCTGGCGGTGGGCGAGGAATGTCCAACTGGGAACTGTCTGCCGATCGCGCCAACGCCGCGCGTCGTGAGCTCGTGGCCGGTGGGTTCGATCCGCAAAAGGTGTTTCGCGTTGTCGGTATGGCCGAGACGCAACCGTTCGTGCCCGAAGATCCCTTGGCGCCACAAAACCGACGCATCAGCATCATCGTGCTCAAGCGTGAGGTAGAGGAATCGCTTCGCCGGCAGGGTACGCAAATGACCGAAGTGTTGCGTGGCGCCAGCGAGGCGGTTCGCAATGCTCCCGATGGCGGCCGTTTGTCGGGAGGCGCGTCTTCCACGAACGGCCTGCGCTGATCGCTCAGGACATGGGCCCATCCATGAACCAGCCGCTGGTGTTGCTTGTCGAGGATAGTCCGACGATGCGCGCCCAGATGACGTCTGTGCTGCAATCGCTGGGGTTTGTCGTCGACGCTGTCGAGGACGGCGAGGTGGCCTGGCAGTGGGCGCAGACGATGGCGCCGCATTGGCTCCTCAGTGATTGCGATATGCCGCGTCGCGATGGCTTTTCCTTGCTTGCCGCGGTGCGTCAACTGCCCCATTGGCGCAATGTGCCGTGTGTGTTGTATAGCGCCGAAGATTCGCCAGCGCGACGACTCAAGGCACGACAAGCCGGTGCTGCTGCGTGGATGGTCAAACCTGTGATGCGCCAAGACCTGCTCGCCGTATTGGCCGCGTTGGGGATCGTTCCTCACCAAGCAAGTGAGACCATCGCATGATTTCCGATCCCACGCTGGCTGCGCTGTATCACGAGGAACGTCGTCGATTGGCCCAGGCCCTGCAGCGCTGGGGGCGGCCCGTGCCTCCTGCTGACCTGCCGTGGCAGGAGTTGGTACGGCTAGCGCATTCGCTCAAAGGCGCCGCAGCAGCGGTAGCAGACGAGGCTACGCGTACCGTGGCGGAGCGTTTGGAACGTTGGGCGAGGGATCTCGATCCGGCGCATTTGGAACCCCAGCATCGCAACGCCTTGCCACGAATTGCGCAATGGTTGCTCGACGATGCGCGCGATCTTGCGGCGGTCACGGCACTGTTTGAGCAGATGAGCATCCCTGCACGGGAGGTTGCCGAGAATGAGAACAATGAGACGACGCGCTCAGTAGCTTTTCACGAACTGACTTTCGACCCCACGCCGCTGGTACGCAGCAGCGATGCGCTACAAGAGGAGCTTCAGCGGAATTTATCGTCTTTCGGGGCAGAGCTTCGAAAATCCCCTGAAGAGCGCTGGAGCGTTCGCTGGCGTGATGCCAGCGTTGCCGCGCCAGAGATCCGCAAGCTTCTTGACCTTTTCGCCGTTCCCGGCAGCGTGCGCGACGAAGCTCAGAACACGTCTCGTTCTTTCTCCGAACCGTTGGCGTTGAAAAGAACGGAATCGATCCCTGTTCCTGGCGAGACAACCCCGACGTCGCATTCTCGTTGGGAAATCTTTCCCGAGAACCTTTCCTTTGCGCCACCCGCGGAGGTATCCCCGTCACAATCGGAACCGGTGAGCAAACCAGAACCCGCAGCAAGCGAAGCGTTTCCGCACTGGGCGCAAGCACAGGTCTTGCTGCACGCGCAAGCGCTCGATCAAGCGTGGGCTTATGTATTTCAGAGGCTCCAGCATCGCTCCAAGGCCTTGGAAAGTCGCCAAGTCTGGCGCCGATGGCGAAAAGCCCGGCAGGTGTCCTTAAAGCGTTGGGCAGAGGAACTGACCCAGCGCTGGCAAAATGAGCCCCGTCTCGGATTTCGGGGGGGGAGAGTCTGGGCACAAGCAGGGGCTATTCCTGATGCGTTTGCCTGGCGTCTGTGGCAGGCATGGTCGTCACCGGTTTTGCCGCCCGAGGAAGCTCAGGGGGGAGTAGCCGGATCCTGGGAAATCCTTCTGGAAGTGCAGGCAGGGATGCTGCTGGCGTCTGGTCGGGCTGATGACGCGGTGGCGCTGCGGACCGTCTGCCAGCGGCTGTCAGCGCTGGTAGCATCGTTGGCAGGTCGGGCTCTGCCGGTGAGCGATGGGCAGCAGTGTCGTTTTGCCATGGCGATCGTGCCTGATGTCGTCGAACTGTTCTGGTTGCATCGCCCTCAGGGAGTGTGCGCGGTTACGTGCGATCAGGTGGTGGCTTTTCATCCCATTCCCCCGGCACATGCATTTACTGCTTTACAGAAAACTTGGCATGTCGTGACGGGCGACCGGGTCTTGCCATTGTTCTTATTCGAGGAGATCAACGAGACAGCACAGCCTCCTTGGGAGGCAAAACTACTCGTCGAAATGCGATCACTGGAAGGCAATTATCTGATTGCGGCCGAACGTGTCGAGGGACCGGACGTGGCGGCGTTGCAGGCATTGCCTGGCAATGAGTGTTCTGCCGATTCGCCCTGGATGGCTTTGGCGATTCATGGCGAAACATTGGCACCGGTGTTGGGGCTTACCCAAAGGACTTTTTCGGCGCATACGCGCTGATCGGCGCATCGAGAAACAAGCGCTGGCCGTGGACTCAAGTTTTTTCGTTTGCTGCCGTAAACCACGATGACTGACGATTTCGGAGTGGTTCGGTGCGCAAAGACCCGGATCGGGCAAGCCCTAGGGATCCGGCACGAGATCCCGATGCGCAGTGGCGGCATTGGCTGGCGCTCGCCCGGTTGAACGCTGAAGTGTTGGCGGCGCGGCACGAGGACGATCCTGCGGCGGCAGTGCTTGTGCGCCTTCTGTGCCAGATCGAACGACGAATGGTGCCGTGTGCCGAGCGACGGCAAGCACATGCGCCACAGCAGCAAAGTCATCAAGGGCTGAGCACGTCCGATTCCCAGAGGCGGCGGGGTGCGCCACATCCCCTGCGGGCGCACACCCAGGAAGTTCTGACCGGTGAGGAAGAGTGGGAGGAACTGCTGCGCTGACGATGGCGGGCGCCACCGGAAGGCAGGCGCCCACTTCTGGGGTTCAATGACTTTCGCACCGCGTCAAAGCGGGATCCTGTTCGCCGGCAGCGACCATCTGATCCAGACATTTTATGACTTCCTGGCTAGCGCGCTCCATCGCCGCCAGCGCCGTCACGACCTGTGCCCAGTTGCCGTTTGCTTTGGCGGCAAACGCTTGTTGCGCCGCTTCGTGCACGGTCCGATGGGGGGTGTCGAGTTCGCGAAATCCCGGAAAATGGTTGAAACACTGTCTTCCTTGCCCTTCAAAGTACCATTTGCCCAACCGGCAGGATTGATGGCTGGCGAATTCCTCGGGGCGCTTGTGGCTGAGCCCCAGGATGGCCTGATAGACGCTGAATTTGAACACCAGGTGGTCGGTCTTGGCGATCTCGACAAAGGCGCGCAGTGCCCCCAGCGTTGCCGAATCATGGAGCTGTTCGATCTCATCCCCCAGCATCATCGCCAGTTGCGCCGTGCGTTGTCCCTCTTCGCTGTGTTCATTGGCGCGCTGCGCCAATGTCACGATGGCGTTACGGCTTGAGGCACTGTCGGTGCGGATCTGATCGACCAACCGAGCGATGTCGGAGGTGGCCACCGCGGTGCGTTCGGCAAGTTTCCTGACCTCGTCGGCGACGACGGCAAAGCCGCGCCCCTGTTCCCCGGCGCGTGCCGCTTCGATCGCCGCATTGAGGGCCAACAGGTTGGTTTGATCGGCAATGTCGCGGATCAGATTGACGATGCCGCTGATTTGTTGTGCCCGCTCGTCGAGCGCGCCGATCCTTTCCATCGCGGCACGCGAATCCTCAGCCAGCCGGGCCAGATTGTGCGCGATTTGCTCGATGGTGTCTTCGGCACTTTGTGCCTGCTGCCGGACTTTCTCCGCTTCGTTCTTGTCCGTCTCGGCTCGGTTGGCGAGATGCGCCAGGCTTTGCTGTAACTGGCCCAAAGAATCGGCAAACGCCACGAACTGTTGCAGCACGTCGATGACTTGCTGTTTTTCCGTTTCGCAGCGTTGCGCCCGAGCCTCACTGGCTTCGGCTCGGGCTTTGGCTTGCGCGAGCTCTTGTTGCGTGAGGCTGAGTTGCTGGTTGAGCGCCTCAATGCGCTCCTGCAGTTCGCGAAGGCGTTGTGCGTTACTCCAGAACATGGTGAGGTCTCTCCATTCGTTGTTCCTAGTTCGATGATTATGGCATGTCTCGAGGCGATTGGCAGGAAGAAATGCTGGCAATTTTCCTATCTATTCTCCCCTAAAGTTTTTTCGCAACCTGCCGTAATATAACGTCAAGAGAACGCACGGGAGCGATCCATGTCTGATTTACTCAAGCGCATCGACGAGCGCACCAAGCTCGCCGGGACCAACAAGCTGGAAATCCTGCTGTTTACCCTTGGGGTGAGTTCCGCCACCGGGCGGCGTGAAACCTTCGGGATCAACGTGTTCAAGGTTCGCGAAGTGATGAAAACCCCTCCCATCACCGCGGCACCGGAAATGCCGCGAGCGGTGAAGGGGATGGTGAGCTTGCGCGGGGTGCTGGTGCCGGTGGTGGATCTGGGCGAGTACATCGGCGTGGAGCCAGGTTCCAAACGCGACATCATGATCGTCACCGAATATAATCAGAAGGTGCAAGGGTTCCTCGTCGAGTCGGTCGATACCATCCTGCGCTTGGACTGGTCGCAGATGCGGGTGCCGCCCGAGATGCTGACCGCTAAGATGGGGGGACTGGTCACGGCAGTCACCGAGTTGCCCGATGGGCGTTTGGTGATGCTACTCGATGTTGAAAAAGTGTTGGCCGATACCACCGGCGGTTTGGAAGCCGAGGAGGATCTGTTTGCTGGCATTGAACCGATGCCGGATGGGGATCGCTACACAGTCTACTTTGCCGACGACTCGGCGATCGCTCGTGAGCAAGTAGAGCGGACACTGCAAAAGCTCGGGGTGCGTTATGTCGGGGCGGTCAATGGACGACTGTGCTGGGAAAACCTGGAAAAAGCCGCTGAGCGGGCTCGCGTGAGCGGCCGACCGGTGCGGGACTACGTCTCGGCGGTGATCACCGACATCGAAATGCCCGAGATGGACGGTTTCATTCTGACCAAAAAGATCAAATCCGACCGGCGTTTTGCCGGCATTCCGGTGCTGATGCACTCCTCGTTGTCCGGCATGCAGAACCAGCATCTCGGTAAAGCCGTGGGGGTGGATGAGTACGTACCGAAATTCCAGCCGCGGGAGCTGGCCAGTATCTTGCGACGCGTGTTGACCCAGGGTGTGCACAAAGGAGAATGATCATGGCGTTGCCCGGTAAACCTATGGTCCTGGAACCCGAACTCGTGGAAGACAAATCCTCGAGCCCTTTTGAGGAAATCGAAGCGCGCGCGGGGCTAGCCGGCTCCAACCGCTTTGAGATCCTGCTCTTCTCGTTGGGAACCAGTGAGATCTTCGGCGTCAACGTGTTCAAGGTGCGCGAGGTGATGGCTACGCCCTTTATCACCCGCGCGCCCAACGTACCGCCCGGGGTAGAAGGCCTGGTGAGCCTGCGCGGCAACGTCATTCCAGTGGTGTCGCTTGCCAAAGTCATGGGCCTGGCGCCGATGGACGACCGGCTGGCCCCCACGATGATGGTCGCGGAATACAGCAAAAAGACCCTGGCGTTTTTGGTCGACTCGGTCGACCGCATCATTCGGGTGGAGTGGTCGCTGGTGCGCGAGCCGGAAAACGTCTCGCAGCAGGTGCATGGCATGATCACCGCGATCACCGAGCTGCCCGACGGGCGCATCGTCTCGATCATCGACGTCGAGTCTATTTTGGCGCGTGTCTTTGGCGAAGAGGCAGTGGGGACGATCGTGCCCATCCCCAATGGTCATCAATACCACGTCTTCTTCGTCGATGACTCTGGGGTGGCGCGCAAGAAAATCGCCGAAGTGCTCGACAAGCTCGGGGTCAAGCACGCGCACGCCAACAATGGCGCGGAAGCTTGGGCGCGGCTGGAGAGCATGGCCAACTTTGCCGAGCAAACGGGGGCCAGCTTGCGAGATCAGGTGGATGTCATCCTCGTGGACGCCGAAATGCCGGAGATGGATGGGTATGTGCTGACCAAATACATCAAGTCTGATCCGCGCTTTGAGGGGATCCCGGTGATCATGCATTCGTCCTTGTCTTCGGCGGCCAACCGCGCGATGGGGGAGCGCGTCGGGGTGGACGGCTATGTGGCAAAATTCGACGCCCATGCGCTGGCGGAAACGCTGCGCCCCTTGTTGATGCGCTGAACAGGAGAACTCTTTCATGGACAAAAGCAAGATTCGTTTTTTGGTCGTCGATGATTTTTCCACGATGCGCCGCATCGTGCGCAATCTTCTCAAAGAGCTTGGGTACACCAACGTCGAAGAGGCCGAGGACGGACAAGTGGCGTTACACAAGCTCGAGACGCAGCCGTTTGACTTCGTGATCACCGACTGGAACATGCCCAACATGGATGGGCTGACGTTGCTGAGGAAGATCCGCAGCCACGACAAACTCAAGCACCTGCCGGTGTTGATGATCACCGCGGAAGCGAAGAAAGAAAACATCATCGCGGCGGCGCAAGCGGGCGCTTCGGGCTATATCGTCAAACCGTTCACCGCGGCGGTTCTGGCGGAAAAGCTCGATCGGATCTTCCAGAAAATGGGCCAAAGCTAGGAGGAGGCAGCGATGACGGCCAAGCACACCAGCGGGGACAGTGAAGAACTGCAGGCGCTATTCGATAGCATCGTCGGCGCGGCAGCGCAGGCTCCCGAGGAACCGCTCAACGGCGACAGTGAAGAGCTGCAGGCGCTGGTCGAT
>FWPV01008841.1_pt1 | contig 17370 bp, 19 predicted proteins | sample 2228371 | NCBI WGS metagenome assembly FWPV01 (sample SAMEA103939776, study PRJEB20133) | metagenome | reverse complement strand
CGAGGCGGTTTGCTCGTGAAACCGCGCGAGCTCCTTGGCCGGCAAGGGCTCGGGGCTGGGGAGCTGGACCGTCTGAGGGTTGTAAGCGCTGCCGTTGATTCGTACTTCATAATGTAAATGCGGTCCGGTGACGCGACCGGTGGCACCCACAAAGCCGATCACTTGCGTTTGCTGGATGCGTTGCCCTGTTTTCAACGCCGCGGCAAAAGCGCTGAGGTGCCCATAGCGGGTTTCATAGCCGTTGCGGTGCTCCAGGATCACCAAGTTACCGTAAGCGCCTGAAAAACCGACGAATTTGACTCGACCATCGGAAGCCGCCAACACCGGCGTGCCGGTGGGGGCGGCGAGATCCACTCCGGCGTGGTTCTTGTATTCGCCCGTGACGGGATGATGACGCCGGCCAAAGGTGGAGCTGACGCGGGTGAATTTGAGCGGATAGCGCAAAAAGCCCTGCCCGAGCGCTTTGCCATCCAGCGTGTAAAAACCCGTTTCACCCGCCGCGTTGGTATAGCGCACTACGTGATAGGTCTTGCCGCGGTTGGTGAATTCCGCGGCGATGATGTCGCCGACCCGCTCTTCGCCAAGCGCCGAAACACTTACTTCATAGACGACGACGAAGTGATCGCCGCTTCTGAGGTCGCGGGAAAAATCGATTTCGGTACCAAACACTTCGGCGAGCCGGCTGGCGATTTCCATGGGCAACCCGATCTCGTCGGCGGTGGCAAAAAGCGATGAGCGGATCACCCCTTCGCGCACGGCATGGTATTGCTCGGTAGGAATGGCGTCGTTTTGTAGCAGCACGAACGCGTCGTCCTGCCGCTGTAACCACACCCGTTCGCCGCGCGTGAGCGGTAACGAGATGGCGTGCACCGTGCCGTCGTCTTGGCGCAACAGCGACACTTGCCCGCCGCCCAGCAGCCGCCGGTGCAAGGCCTTGGCCTCAGGCGCCGAGAGCGAATAGTCCAATAACGTCGCATCGTTGGCCCCCAAGCGGGCGAGCAACTCGGCAAAGGTTTCACCCGGTTGCAAACGATCGGTAATCAGTGTGGGAGTGGTCAGAGAGGAACGATCAGCGGACGGATCGTCGGTCAGCGCGTAAGTCCAAGTCAGGACCCGGGTTTCCGGAACGACGTTACGCTCCTCGTTGGCGCGATGCCACGCCGCGGTGGCCAACCCCAGCGCGGAGCATGAACAGATCAGAGCAGCCATCCGTAGGGGGGAGATTTTAGGCATTGGCGCTTGCTCCTATCACAGGGGGTCACAAGAGTCGTCGATTTTATCGAGCAGTGGTTGACAGGTCAAGGAAAAGGGCGTATCGTGGATGCTGTGTTCGTGCTCTGGCGCAAAGTCATCACAACACGGTGTGCCCGGGTGCTCTGCCCGGCGAGTGATGAAACGAAGTGGTTAAGGAAGTTGGCAATGGCAACAGGTACGGTCAAGTGGTTCAACGACGCCAAGGGTTTTGGGTTCATTACTCCTGATGGGGGTGGGGACGACCTTTTTGCGCATTTTTCGGCGATTAATATGCCTGGTTTCAAGACCCTCAAAGAAGGGGATCGGGTGAGCTTTGAAGTGACGCAAGGCCCCAAAGGCAAACAAGCGTCCAACATTCAGAAAATCTGACGCGCGAGCAACCGCGGTCGGATCCAAACAAAAACCCCCAAAAGGGGGTTTTTGTTTTCTGGGCGTTGGATGCGGCGCCAGCGATCCCGGCGCCGAGCTCATTACTTGAGCTTGGTTTCCTTGTACAGCACGTGCTTGCGCGCTTTGGGGTCGTATTTCATCAGCTCCAGCTTGCCCGGTTTGGTCTTTTTGTTCTTCGTCGTGGTGTAGAAGTGACCGGTACCGGCGGTGGACTCGAGCTTGATTTTTTCGCGGGCGGCTTTGGCCATGATGCGCTCCTAGAGTTCAATCAGACGGCTTCGCCGCGGGCACGCAGCTCGGCCAGAACCGCGTCGATCCCTTTCTTGTCGATGGTGCGCAGCGCGGCGTTGGAGACGCGCAGGCGAACCCAGCGACCTTCGGCTTCCGACCAGAAGCGACGGTAGTGCAGGTTGGGCAGGAACCGGCGCTTGGTTTTGACGTTGGAGTGCGACACATTGTGTCCCACCATCGGGCGCTTGCCCGTGACTTGACAGACGCGAGCCATGTCAGTGCTCCCAAAACGGTAATCAAAAGCGAATGATACCATGAAAAAACGCGATGTGGCTGACAACCGTTGTCGCTTGGCGAGCGATGCGCCGTCTTTACCGCAAGGCAAGCGGCGAGAACGGGCAACGTTTCGCTTACAAGAGCCCGCGCTCGGCGAATGACACCACCGCTTGCGCGGTGACGATGAAATGATCCAGGAGCCGCACGTCAACAAGCGCCAGCGCCTCGCGCAGGCGTTGGGTGATCGCAATATCGGCGCTGCTCGGCTCTGGGCTTGCGCTGGGGTGGTTGTGCGCGACGATCACCGCGCTGGCATTGGCCAAAAGCGCCGCTTTGACCACCTCGCGCGGATAGATCGCTGCTTCGTGCACCGTGCCGCGAAAAAGCGTTTCGCTGCGCAGCAGCCGATGGCGCTGATCGAGAAACAGCACGAGAAAACACTCGCGCGCTTCAAAACCCAGTTGCATGCGCAACCACGCCTCAACCTCCTGCGGCCGTTCGAACACCGGCGCTTCCCGAACCGCCTGGGACAACGCGCGCCGCGCCAGTTCTAGGGTGGCGACGAGCTGCGCCGCCTTTGCCAAGCCAATGCCTGGCACCCGCGCAAGCGTTGGCGCATCGGCACGCATCAGCGCGTCCAGGCTGCCGAATTGCGTCAACAGTTCTTGCGCCAATGCCACCGCACTCTTGCCGCGCACGCCCGTCCGTAGGAAAATCGCCAACAGTTCCGCGTTGGACAGCGCCGCGGCTCCGTGCTGCAGCAGTTTTTCGCGCGGCCGTTCCGCTTGAGGCCAGTGAGCAATCGACATGGAAGATCGAATCGCAAAGGCGAACGAGGGTGATGTTACCCCACCGTTTGTGCGCGGGCAACGTTTCGTGGTCGGGGTGACCGGTGGCATCGCTGCCTACAAGACTTGTGCGCTGGTGCGCCAGCTGCGCCAGGCAGGCGCCGAGGTGGACGTGGTGATGAGTCACGCCGCCACCGAGTTCGTCACTGCGCTGACGTTTCAGGCGCTGAGCGGGCGACCGGTATGGGTGGACGTCTGGGAGGGTCGTGCCGCCGATGGCATGGCGCACATCGAACTGACGCGCGGTGCGGCACTCATGGTGGTTGCGCCGGCCACCGCCGATGCGTTGGCGCGTTTTGCGCAGGGGCGGGCCGAAGATCTGTTGTCGACGCTGGCGCTGGCGCGCGCCTGTCCGATGGCCGTGGCGCCGGCGATGAACCAGGCGATGTGGCAACATCCGGCTACCCAACGTAACGTCGCGCAACTCATCGCCGACGGGGTGATGGTCTGGGGGCCAGCGAGCGGCGCGCAGGCTTGCGGTGAGACCGGCCCCGGGCGGATGCTGGAACCGGAGGAGATTTTCGCGGCGATCGAGGCGGCGCTCGCGCCCAAGTGCTTGTCGGGAGTTCGGGTGCTCATCACTGCCGGACCCACTGCCGAGCCGATCGATCCGGTGCGTGTGCTCACCAACCTCAGTTCTGGCAAAATGGGCTTTGCGCTCGCCCAGGCCTGCGCGCAGGCCGGCGCCGAGGTGCAGCTCATCGCCGGGCCGGTGGCGCTGCCCACCCCTTGGGGGGTGAGGCGCGTGGATGTGCGCACCGCGCTCGAGATGCGCGACGCGGTGATGGCTCATGTCGCGGCGTGCGATGTGTTCATCAGCGTGGCGGCGGTGGCCGACTATCGGCCGGCGCAGATGGCAAGCCAAAAGATCAAAAAAGGCGCGGAACGCTTACCGTTGGAACTGGTGCGCAATCCCGATATTCTGGCCGAAGTTGCCGCGCTGCCCAAAGCGCCGCTGTGCGTGGGTTTTGCTGCCGAGAGCGAGGACGTGGAACGGTACGCGCGCGACAAGCTCGTGCGCAAGGGCTTGGCGATGGTGGTGGCCAACGACGTGCGCGAAGCGCTGGGCCGAGACAACACGCGGGTGTGGTTGGTGGAAGCGCAAAAAACCACGCCCCTGCCGCCTGCCGACAAAGCCAGCACGGCTTGGCGGATCGTCACGCATCTGGCTCGCCTGTGGCAACCAGGTCACCGATGAGCGCAAGTAAAGGTTCGGTCATTTCCGCAACAAGCGAAGGCGCGTTCTGGCGCCTCCAAAGATTTGGCAATGCGTAAAAAGGGGAGCACCTTGATGACGATCGGTAACGCGCACCATCCGCGACACCAAGAGCCGACCTCTGAGGGTTCGCCGCTACCCACCGTCGCGGTGCGTTTTCTCGACGCACGCATCGCCGCGCAGCCGCCGCATTACGCTACCGCTGGCGCGGCGGGGATAGACCTGCGCGCCGCGATCGAGGAACCCATCGAACTGGCACCCGGCCAAACGGCACTGGTGCCCACCGGCATCGCGATTCATTTGGCCGATCCGGGGCTGGCGGCGATGGTGCTGCCGCGCTCGGGTCTGGGACACCGGCAAGGGTTGGTGCTGGGTAACCTCGTCGGTTTGATCGATTCCGACTATCAGGGAGAGATCATGGTGTCGCTCTGGAACCGTGGGCAAGCGACGGTACGGATCGACCCGCTGATGCGCATGGCGCAACTGGTGGTTGTGCCAGTGGTGCGCGTGCGCTTTGTGCCGGTGCATGAGTTCTCACCGTCGGCGCGGGGAGAAGGAGGCTTTGGCAGTACCGGTCATGAATGACGCGCGTTGCGACAAGTTCCCCGACAAGATGCATGACGAACCGGCGGCTCGTCACTGCTCTTTGTCGATCGGGAATGTCCAAGCGGCTCTTGGCTGTTTGCCGCGAGCCGCGGCAGCGCCACGCCACGCGATCCCGACTGCGGTACAGGTGCTGCTGCGCGATGCGGCGGGAAGAACCCTGTTTCTCCTGCGCCATGGCACTGGGTTTTTCGATGGCTACTGGAGTTTGCCTGGCGGCCACGTCGAAGCGGGAGAGTCTCTGCTGCAGGCCGCGGCGCGGGAACTGGCCGAAGAGCTCGGCATCCGCGCCGCAGTCGCGGATCTGCGTCCCGTGGCCGTCATTCATCGCGCATCAGACACCAACCGCATCGAGTTTTTGTTCGAGCTGACCTCATGGGAGGGGCACGTGCGCCTGGCCGAACCGCATCGCTGTGCCGAACTCTCCTGGGCCTTGGTGCCACCGCAGCCCCTCGTGCCCTACCTGGCTTGCCTTTGGTCGGAGCTGGGCCGGCGCTGGTGGTTCGAGATTGGCTGGTGAGGGGAAACTCAAAGCAACGATCCTCAGCGCTGGGGAAAGGTTCATTGTTTGGCTTGCGATAAAGCCATCGGGCCCCATGGCAACCCATAGTGCAAGACATCTAGTCCTTTGATTAGAAAATCATAATTTTGCGCTGCAGCACATCTTTTTCTTGACAAACAAGGAACAAGTTTTACAATCGCACGATCAAATATTTCGTTATTACTTTTGGTTCCAACCCCGTTTTGCTAGGAGAGCTGCTAATGAAAAAATGGCTCATCGGAGGCGCCCTCTTTGCTGCTGGCGCGCTGTCGCTCGGTGCGGTGAATGCCTTTTTCGCCTATACCAATACCACTGAATTTTGCACCTCCTGTCACACCATGCAGTGGAACAAGGAAGAGTGGATGGAGACGGTGCACTTCAAGAATCGCGTCGGGGTGCAAGCCGAATGTGCCGACTGTCATGTGCCCAAAGAGTTCTTTCCCAAAGTGGCTGCCAAGGTTATGGCGGTCAAGGACATTTACCATCACCTCGTTGGAACCATCGATACCAAAGAAAAGTTCGAAGCCTATCGCTGGACGATGGCCAACCGCGTTTGGGATAAAATGAAAGCAACAGACTCGCGTGAATGTCGTACATGTCACGAATTTGCCGACATGGATCTCACGCAACAAAGCCGTTCGGCTGCACGCAAACACGATAAAGCACCGATGGAGGGTAAGACTTGTATCGATTGCCACAAAGGGATTGCGCACCGCATGCCGAGCGAGCCATCCTGAGCCATGCCAAGCGAAACGAGGAGGGATGAGCGATGAGCCGCGCTAAGCACTGGGTGGCGTTGACTGCCCTGGTATGGGCAACGCAGGTCGCCGCTTTGACGGCAGAGGAAAAGGCGCTGTTTGACGCGGCGATGTTGGGAGACGCCGCGACGGTGCAGCAACTGTTGCAGCAAGGAGTTTCGGCGCGCGTTGCTACGGAATACGGCCAGACGGCGCTGATGTTTGCTGCCGAAAGCGGTGACCTCGCGACCGTTGAAGCGCTGTTGGCGGCAAAGGCCGACGTCAATGCCCGCTGCACCATCGGACGTTCGGCGCTGTTTTTTGCGATCGAGTCAGGTCGCCTGGAGGTCGCGGCGCGGCTCATTCACGCCGGAGCCAACGTCAATCACAAAAGCCGAAGCGGTGAAACGCCGCTTGGGTTGGCGACGGCACGCGGATATCATGAGTTGGTGGGTTTGATGCTGGCGCGCGGTGCGCATCCTGACAATGCGGATCGCAATGGGGTGACACCGCTGATGCGCGCCGCGGCCAATGGCGACGTCAGGGCGGTCGAATTGCTACTTAACGGCAGCGCGGACATCGATGTGCGCGATCGCCATGGCCTTTCGGCGCTTCACTACGCAGCCCGCAGCGGCCGATTGCCAGTCGTCCGGCTGCTGCTCGATCACGGCGCGCGGGGGGATGTCGTCGACGATGAAGGTTGGACGCCGCTGATGCATGCCGCCGCGCACGGTCATATCCATACCGCCGAGCTGTTGCTCGAGCGCGGGGCGGACATCAACCATCAAGACGTTGAAGGCTGGACGCCGCTGATGGCTGCCGCGGATGCCGGGAAAGGTCGCATGGTGGCGTGGTTGCTGGAGCGCGGTGCAGCGCCGTCGGTGCGCAGTCGCGACGGGCGGGATGCCCTGGCGCTGGCCAAGCGGCGCGGGCATGAGGAAGTCGTGGCGATCCTCGAAAAAACCAAGCACTGAACCCTGAGATCGCTGACAAAGATGGCTCCACGGACGTGGAGTGTTGTGTGGGTCCCCGGCTGGGGAGTTTGGGTGAAAGGAGAGCATCGATGCGTCAATGGAAAGCAGCGCTGATCGGTGTGGCGACGGCCGCCGCCTGGATGGCGGCACCAGCGCACGCCGTGGATTATGGCCAAATGTTGGCCGGAACTTGCGCCGGATGTCACGGCCCGGAAGGCTCGAGCCGTGGACCGGCCGCGCCAACGATTGCGGGCATGAGCCCGGAGATCTTCATTGAGGCGATGATCGACTATCGCGAAGGCATCCGTCCGGCAACCGTGATGAATCGTATCGCCAAAGGTTATACCGATGAGCAGATCAAGCTGATGGCGGAGCATTTTTCTAAGCAGCCGTTCCAGCGCTTTGCGCAGCCGCACGACGCCAAGCTGGTGCAGCGTGGCAAATCGCTGCATGACCGTTACTGTGAAAAATGCCATGAGGACGGGGGCAAGGCCAGTGCCGAGGCGGGGGTACTGGCGGGGCAATGGCTGCCCTACCTCGAATTCCAGCTGGAGGATTATCTGGCCGACAAGCGTCAGTACAAAGAAAGCAACATGAAGAAGCGCCTTACCGAGCTGATGGAAAAAGAGGGTAAAGACGGTCTCAAGGCGGTGCTCAGCTTTTACGCGAGCCAGAAGTGACGGGAGGTTTTCAGATGAATCGCATGCATCGTCGTACATTTCTGCAAGGCATGGGGGCTGCTGCGGCGGTCGGGGCGCTCGGTGTGCCCGCAATCGCGCTGGGCGCAGCCAAGAAAGTGGTGATCGTCGGCGGCGGCGTCGGTGGGACGACCGCAGCCCAGTATTTGCGCCGCTATGACCCCAGCATCGAGATCACCTTGATCGAACCGAACAAGGAATACTACACCTGCTTTTTCAGTAACCTTGTGGTCGGTGGCCTGCGCGAGATGAAAGCGCTGCGTCACGAGTATGGGGCACTGGCGAAGAAGGGCATCAAAGTGGTGCATGATACCGTCACCGCGATCGACGGCGCGGCAAAAACGGTGGTGACAGCCAGCGGCCAGAAATTCCCCTTCGATCGCTGCATCGTCTCGCCGGGCATCGAGCTCAAGTACGGAGCGATTCCCGGTTACAGCAAAGATGCCGAAACCAAGGCGCCTCACGCGTGGAAAGCCGGGCCGCAGACCGAGCTGCTGGCCAAGCAACTCAAAGACATGAAAGACGGCGGCGTGGTGGTGATGGTCGCGCCGCCCAACCCGTTCCGCTGCCCCCCGGGGCCGTATGAGCGGGCATGCCTGATCGGCAATTTCCTCAAGCAGCACAAGCCCAAGTCCAAGCTGATCATCCTCGATCCCAAGGACAAGTTCTCCAAGCAAGGGTTGTTTATGGCCGCCTGGAAGAAGCACTACGAGGGTATCGTCGAATGGATTGGGCCGGACAAAGGCGGCAAGACGCTCGAGGTGGACGTCAATACCCTGACCGTCAAAACCGAGGGGGGGGCGGTCAAGGCCGACGTGCTCAACTTCATTCCGCCGCAAAGCGCTGGCAAAATCGCGCTGGATTCGGGGCTTGCCGATGACAAAGGTTGGTGCCCGGTCAATCCGATGACGTTCGAGTCCAAACTTGTGCCGGGCGTGCATGTGATCGGGGACGCGAGTATTGCCGGCGCGATGCCGAAGTCGGGCTATGCGGCCAACACGCAAGCGAAAGTGTGCGCCGCAGCGGTGGCCTTGTTGCTCAACGGCAAGGATCCGATCACGCCGGCATTTACCAACACTTGCTACAGTTTCATCACCGCCGATCTCGCGATCTCGGTTGCGGCGGTGTATGAACTCAAAGACGGCGCGATTGTCGAAAAAACAGGTGGCTTGACGCCTGCAAACGCATCGGACGACATCCTGCGCCGTGAAGCGGTCTATGCCGAATCGTGGTACCGTAACATCACGACGGATATGTTTGCGTAAGCTTGCCCACGGGCTGACGCAGAAGAAAAGGGGGGGAGCTTTGCTCCCCTTTTTTGTAAGTGCACAAAGTGTTGCAGTGCACAAGCTGGCGTTGCATGGGAAGATGCTTAGGTGAGCGTTGCTGCAGCGCACAACATTTCGGTGTTGACGTAATGAACATATAAGCTTAAACTCATATCCACACATTGATGTGCGTCAAGTTTCTCGCAACGAGGAGTCACAGTCCATGAGTGAAGAGCTCAGCAAACGCATCGGCGTACTTCGGATGGCGCCAGAGAACTTCCTCTCGCCAGAGGACATCGCCGGAATCAAGCAGGGGCGGCGCGACTTCATCCGCAAGGCCTTTGCCACCGCAACTGCGCTGGCCGCCAGTGGTACCGTCGTCAACGCCTACGGTGAGGTACTGGAAAAGAAGGGTGACCCCAACATCCTGAACCTGCCGGAATGGTCGACCACGCTCGGCATGCCCGTCGCCACGCGCGGCTATGGGCTGCCTTCGCAATACGAGGCGGGACTGATCCGCCGGCAAAGCCCAGGGTTGACCCAAACCGCTGCCGCGTCGGTGTCTTTTACGCCGCTACAAGGCATGTTCGGGATCATCACCGCGTCGGGACTGCATTTCGAACGGCATCATCAGGGCTGGCACGACATCGATCCCACCAAACACCGCTTCATGATCAACGGCCTGGTGAAGACGCCGATGGTCTTTACGATGGACGACCTGATGCGCCTGCCCAGTGTCTCGCGCATTCACTTCATCGAATGTGGCGCCAACACCGGCATGGAATGGGCCAACGTCGCGGTGCCCACGGTGCAATACACCCACGGCATGATTTCCTGCAGTGAATTCACCGGGGTGCGGTTGATCGACCTGCTGGAAATGTGCGGTGCCGACCTCAAGAAAGGTCGTTATGTACTCGGGGAAGGGGCCGACGGTTCGTCGATGACCCGCACCATTCCGATGGAACTGGTCGAATCGGGCGAAGTGCTGGTCGCTTACGGCATGAACGGCGAGATGATCCGTCCGGAAAACGGTTATCCGTTGCGGCTCGTGGTGCCTGGCGTACAGGGCGTGAGCTGGGTCAAATACCTGCGGCGGGTGGAAGTCGGTGACAAACCGTACGGGACCAAAGACGAGGCGGTACACTACATCGACCTCATGCCGGACGGGATTCACCGCCAATACACCTCTGTGCAAGAAGTCAAGTCGGTCATCACCACACCATCGGGCGGACAGATTCTGCTCGACAAGGGGTTCTACAACATCTCCGGCATTGCTTGGTCGGGTCGCGGCAAGATCGTGCGCGTGGATGTCTCTACCGACGGGGGCATCAACTGGCGGCAGGCGCGGCTGGAACAGCCGGTGTTGCCCAAAGCACTGACGCGTTTCAACATCGACTGGGTGTGGGACGGCAAACCGGCAATCCTGCAATCGCGAGCGGTGGATGAAACGGGTCACATCCAACCCAGCTACGGCCAGTTGCGCAAGGTGCGTGGTACGCGCTCGATCTATCACAACAACGCGATTCAGTCTTGGCTCGTGAACGAAAACGGCGAGGTGAGCAATGTCCAAGTTCTCTAAAACCTTGTTGGCGCTGGCAGCGGCAGGCGTGGTGGGCACGGCACTGGCGGCGAAAATCGAAGGCGTTGGCCGCCCTGCCACCCCCGACGAAGTCAAAGCCTGGGACATCGACGTGCGACCGGATTTCGTCGGCTTGCCGCCGGGCAAAGGCAACGCCGAGATCGGTGAAAAGCTGTGGCTGGAAAAATGCGCGATGTGCCACGGTGACTTTGGTGAATCGAACGAAGTGTTCACGCCGCTCGTTGGCGGGACGACGCAGGAAGACATCAAGACGGGTCGCGTCAAGGCGCTTGCCGATGGCAGTGTGCCCCAACGCACCACGTTGATGAAAGTCCCGACCGTTTCCACCCTGTGGGACTACATCCATCGCGCAATGCCCTGGACGAGCCCGAAGTCGCTCAAGCCAGACGAAGTCTATTCGCTGGTCGCCTATCTGCTGAGCCTGGCAGAAATCATTCCCGTGGATTTCGAGCTCAACCAGGATACCATCAAGGAAGTGCAGAACCGCATGCCCAACCGCAACGGCATGACATTGGATCATGGCATGTGGCCGTGGGGGCCTGGGCTCAAGGGCGGTGGGATCGGCAACGGCGGTAAGCCGGATGTGCAGGGCAGCAACTGCATGAAGGACTGCAAGAAAGAAGTCGTGATTGCATCCAACCTGCCGGAATACGCCTGGGATGCACACGGCAACCTCAAAGAGCAGAACCGCGTGTTCGGCCCGGTGCGGGGTAAGGAAATCTCGGAAGCCAGCAAGAAGGAAGCCCAAACCAGCGCCGGCAAGCAGATGCAGATGCTGGACCTGGCCAAGCTCAAGGGGTGCACGGCGTGCCACGCTGTGGATAAGCCGATCGTTGGCCCGGCTTACAAGGACGTCGCCGCGAAGTACGCTGGGCGCGCCGACGCGGTTGACTATTTGGCCAACAAAATCAAAAATGGTGGTTCAGGCGTCTGGGGCAACGTCCCGATGCCGGCGCATCCGGCGCTCACCGACGACGAGCTGCGCAGCTTGGCGCAATGGATCGCCGCGGGCGCGAAAGTGCAGTGATTTTTTGTGTGTGAAAGGAGCCAACGATGCAACGTCGTGAAGTCTTGAAAGCGGGGGTAGGCGCGGGGCTGTTCGCCGCGCTCGTCAGTGCGGGTGTCTTGCAGCCGCGTGATGCGGTGGCGGCAAGCAAGCTGGAAGCCGCATTCAAAGCAACCAAACTCGATGAGGCGCTCAAAGGGCTTGGGGCTGCCGATGCCGCCGCAAGCGGTGATGTGGTGCTCGGGGCCCCGGACATTGCCGAAAACGGTGCGGTGGTGCCCATTGAAATGGAGAGCAAATTGGCCAACACCGAGATGATTGCGCTGCTCATTGAGAAAAACCCGAGCCCCTTGGCGGCGGTGTTTCATGTCACGGCGGGCGCGGTGCCGCGCCTCAAGACGCGCGTCAAGATGGGCCAAAGCTCGGATGTGATTGTCCTCGTCAAAGCGGGCGGCAAGTTCTACATGACCAAAAAAGAAGTCAAGGTCACCCTGGGTGGCTGCGGCGGTTAACCCTCTACGCCCAATCGTCAACGTTTTGAGAAAGGAGTATCGACATGGCAGCAGGACCTATGCGCATTCGCGTCGCATTGCAAGGCGATGTGGCCAACGTTCGCGCCCTGATTTCCCACCCCATGGAGTCCGGGCAGCGCAAGGATGCCTCAGGCAATCTCGTGCCGGCGCATTACATTACCGACATCACTGTTGCCGTCAATGGCACGCAAGTGATCCACGGTGAGTGGAGCGGTGCGATTTCGACCAACCCCTACTTCGAATGCAATGTCAAAGCCAAAGCCGGTGACAAGATCGTCGTGAAGTGGGTGGACAACAAAGGCGAGTCCAAAGAAGAAACGGTCGAAGTGAAGTAAACCCTGGTGGATGAATCGGCAAGGAACATTCGTTCCTTGCCTTAGCCATGAGGAGGACCCAATGAAAAGCAAAACCCGGTTCTTGCCTTTGACGGTCGGTTCGGCGTTGCTGATCGGTTCGGTAGTCCCAGCATTGGCCGATGCTGAGGCCGAGCGACTCAAAGCAATCGAAGCATATCGGCAGCAAATCGCCGACGGCAACCCTTCTGACCTGCTGGCGATGGAAGGGGAAGAATTGTGGCGCAAACCCTATGGCCCCAAAAACCAGAGCCTAGAAAAATGTGATCTGGGACTAGGCCCAGGGGTGGTCAAAGGCGCCTATGCAAAACTTCCGCGCTATTTTCCGGATACGGGTAAAGTGCAGGATCTGGAGTCGCGGCTGCTGACCTGCATGGAAACCCTGCAAGGGGTCGACCCGCAAACCGTGGTCAAAGAAAAATGGCTGCGCGGGGAAAAACTGCGTATGGCCAAGCTCGTTGCGTACATCGTTACCCAAAGCAACGGTGAGACGATCAAGGTCGATATGTCGCACCCGAAAATGAAGGAAACGTACGAGCTCGGCAAGAAGATGTTCTTTTACCGTGCCGGGCCGTTTGACTTTTCCTGTGCGACTTGCCACGGTGTGGATGGCCAGCGCATTCGCCTACAGGAGCTGCCCAATCTGACCAAGCATCCTGGTGCAGCCGCTGGCTGGGGTTCGTGGCCGGCTTATCGCGTCTCTAACAGCCAGTTCTGGACGATGCAGCACCGCATTTGGGACTGCTTCCGACAGCAGCGCACCGCAGAGCCGATCTACGCGTCGGATGCCACAATCGCTTTGTCGGTATATATGGCGGCGCATGCCAACGGCGGCGTGATGCTCACTCCCGGAATCAAGCGCTGAGCGGAGGATGGCGATGAAAAACCGTACTTTCCTTACCCTGGTGACGATGATTGCCGCTTCGTCTGCTTGGGCCGTGGATGAAGCGCGTGTCAAGCAGATGGTCGACACTTCATTCCGGAGTAGCGGCATTGCCGAAAAATATCGCATGCTGCAGCTGGATTTCCAGAAAGTGTGTTCTGAGCTCGAGGCGGGCAAAAAAGTGGATGCCAAGCTCATCGAACGCATGCAGCAAGAGCAAGCGCAAACCATCCGCTGGCCCAGCGATGGCAAATTTTTTGGTAACTGGAAAGAAGGCGAAAAAATCGCCCAGAGCGGCCGTGGTCTGACGTGGACGGACAAACCCGGCACGGTCAATGGCGGCGGTTGCTACAACTGCCATCAGATGGATACGAAAGAACTGTCCTATGGCAACATCGGACCGAGTCTTTCGGGCTACGGTAAGCTTCGTGGTAACAGCGAAGACGCGGTGAAGTATGCCTGGTCCAAGATCTGGAATAGCCGGATGTACCACCTGTGTTCTTCGATGCCTCGTTTTGGTGATGCCGGGATCCTGACCGAAGCGCAGATCAAGCACGTGATGGCTTATCTGTTCGATCCGGAATCCCCCGTCAATAAGAATCATAAATGACGATCTTTTCCTGCCGGCATGGCCGGCGGGACCAAACCCAGGGGTGGCGAGCCATCTCTGGGTTTGGTCCTAACGTGTGAAGGAAGATCCGATGTCGATGAATCGCCGTGAATTTCTGCAGGTCTTGGCCATTGCCGCCGCCGGCGGTTGGAGTCTGACCAGTAACGCCGAACAGGCGGCAAAAGAAGCACAACAGCTCTATAACCTACCGCCGTTCGGCAACGTAAGCATCTTGCACATCACCGATTGCCACGCGCAGTTGCGCCCCATCTACTTCCGCGAACCACAGGTCAATCTGGGAGTCGCGTCGATGCGCGGTCAGGTGCCGCACCTCGTCGGCGAGCACTTCCTCAAGTATTATAAAATTCCCCGCAACAGCATCGAAGCGCATGCGTTCACTTATCTCGACTTCGAAGAAAAAGCCCGGCTGTACGGCAAGGTGGGCGGTTTTGCGCACCTGCGCACGCTCGTCAAGCGCATGAAAGAAAGCCGCCCGGGGGCGATTCTGCTCGATGGCGGCGACACCTGGCAAGGCAGCGGGCTGTCGCTGTGGACGAACGCGCAGGACATGGTGGACGCCTGTAAGCTGCTTGGGGTCGATGTGATGACCCTGCACTGGGAAGCCACGTTTGGGGCGGATCGCATCAAGGAAGTCGAAGAAAAAGATTTCAAAGGCAAAATCGACATCGTCGCGCAGAACATCCATACGGCCGATTTCGAAGACCCTGTCTTCAAACCCTATGTGATCAAGAACATCAACGGCGTGCCGGTGGCGGTGATCGGTCAAGCATTTCCCTATACCCCAGTGGCCAACCCGCGGTACCTGGTGCCGAACTGGACGTATGGCATCAAAGACCAGCAGATGCAGGAAGCGGTCAACAAAGCGCGCGCCGAAGGGGCGCAGGTGGTCGTCGTGGTGTCGCACAACGGCATGGACGTCGACCTCAAGATGGCCTCGCGCGTCACGGGGATCGACGTGATTTTCGGTGGCCACACGCACGATGGGGTCTATCAGCCGGTGGTGGTGGAAAACCCGGGCGGAAAGACGCTGGTGACCAACGCCGGTTCCAACGGCAAGTTCTTGGGTGTGATGGATCTGGATGTCCGTAACGGCAAGATCCAGGGATGGCGGTACAAGCTGGTACCTGTGTTCGCCAACTTCTTGCCAGCCGATCCAGAAATGGAAGCGTTTATCCAGAAAGTCCGCGCGCCGTTCGAGGCAAAGCTGAGCGAAAAGCTGGCGGTCGCCGAGGGGCTGCTCTATCGTCGCGGCAACTTCAACGGCACGTGGGATCAGCTCATTTGTGACGCACTGATCGCGGTGCGCGGGGCCGATATTTCGCTTTCTCCCGGTTTTCGCTGGGGGACGTCGATTCTGCCGGGTCAGGACATCACGATGGAGCATCTGTTGGACCAGACCGCGATCACTTACCCGTGGTCGACCCTCACCGAAATGACCGGCGAGCAGATCAAAAGCCTGCTCGAGGATGTGGCCGACAACCTGTTCAATCCTGACCCGTATTACCAGCAGGGCGGGGATATGGTGCGCGTCGGCGGTCTCAAGTACGCGATCGACCCGAGTGCTCCCATGGGTAAACGCATTCAGGACATGAGGTTAAACGGCAAGCCGCTCGATCCGAACAAGAAATACAAAGTTGCGGGCTGGGCGCCGGTGGCGGAAGAGAACCGCGAAGCAGGCCCCCCGGTGTGGGAGATCGTTGCGGAGTACTTGCGCGCCCAGAAAGTGGCGCGGATCAAGGAACTCAACGTGCCCCGCATCATCGGCATGGAGGGTAACCCGGGCATCGAGTTGTGATGACGAGTCACGCGTCGGGGGGATTGCCCCGACGCTCTGCTGCAACACAGCAGCAAGGAGATGAGCCATGAAGCGTCGTGATCGAACTTCTGCTGTTCCTCTGGATTCAGCCCTTTCCTCTGCCTCAGTACCGGGTATGGCGCGGCGGCGTTTTCTCGCCGCGAGCGGCGCCTTGTTCGGCGCGGCAGCCACCGCCGCATTCTGGCCGGAAATTTCTGCTTTCGCCAAAGATACTGAGCTTTTCCTCAAGGGACCGCCGGTGCCGGATGTGCCGCCGCAGCGATTGAGCGAGCATGTGTGGATGATCTGGGCCAAAGACGGATTCCCGACCCCTGAGAACCGCGGCATGATGTGCAACATCACGTTTGCGGTGACGCAAAAAGGGGTGGTGGTGCTCGACTGCGGCAGTTCGTTGCAGATCGGGGAAATGGCGATCCGCATGATCCGCACGGTCACCGACAAACCGGTCGTGGCGCTCTTTACCACGCATTACCACGGGGATCACTACCTCGGTGCGCATGCGTTTTTCGAGGCGTTCGGCGAGCTGCCGTTCTACGCCCACCCGTATACCAAAGACATCATCGAGAAAAAAGAAGGCAGCATGTGGCTCAACATGCTCGAGCGTTGGACCAGCGGCGCGACGGCGGGAACGAAACTCATTCCTCCGAATCGCGTCGTTCAACACGGGCAAGTGCTCGATTTTGGGGATGTCAAGATCCGCTGCCACCATTATGGGGTAGCGCATACCCCGGGGGACATGTGTTACGAGTTGATCGAGGACCGACTGGTACATGTCGGTGACGTCGCGATGGATCGGCGCATTGCCAATATGGACGATGGCAGCTACCCCGGTTCGCTGCACTACATGACAGAACTCGAAAAAGCCTGTGGCGCCGATGCGCTGTGGGTTCCCGGGCATGGGCACGCGGGCAAGGGCGTACTTAAGTGGCAAAAAGAGCTTTTCGCCGGCATCTGGGAAAATGCCCTACAAGCGTTCGAGGAAGGGTTGGAACCGCTGGCGGCAAAAGAGCTCGTCCTCAAAGACCCACGTGTCGCGAGCAAAGCCAAGGAAACGGCCGGTTGGGAAAGCAATATTGGCAAATACATCAGCATTGCCGTGCTCGAAGCCGAAAAAATGACGTTGGCAGGTAAAGACCCGATGGCATGCCGGGCCGGTTGCCGGATCGATCTCTGAGTTTTGTCGCTTGCTGGGCGCGCTAATCGCTGCTACCATCGGCAACGCCAGCCAAATCTCAGGCGCTGAACCTTTCCTGTTGGAGTAAGAGCACCTGCGGCTATGCCAAAGGTGCTCTTGTCTTTTCGCCTTCCCCCGAACAACGTTCGTAGGGTCAATCATTGCATTCCCTCAACGGTTGGATTGTCGCTTGGCAAAAAGCTTCTTTCTCTGAGGGTTACGACCAGCGCTCTGAGGTTTCAGGAGGCCAAAAAAAACCCCGCATTTACGCGGGGCCAACACCAGGGAGTGTCAGCGAATTCAGAAACGGCTTGCACCACCTGCTGAGCAGAGGTACG
>FWPV01008840.1_pt1 | contig 17371 bp, 16 predicted proteins | sample 2228371 | NCBI WGS metagenome assembly FWPV01 (sample SAMEA103939776, study PRJEB20133) | metagenome | reverse complement strand
CAAAGACTTAAAAGTTTGGCAAAGGTCTTATCAACTATGTTTAGATATTTACAAAATAACAAAAGGGAAATAAGCACTTGAACCCTTGAATCCTTGAATCCTAAAATCCTTGAATCCTTTTTAGCAACTAAATTGGAGAAGAACCATATTTGTTAACACAAATAATTCAGATATTATGAAAAAATTTATTTTACTCGATACCCCTAAGAAATCGATCCCGATTTTCAGCGGGTTTCACAATATTTGCATTCTGTTAATTGCATTCTATGCTTAAATATTAATCGGAAATAAAAATGGCAAAAAAAGCAATTAAGAAAAAAATTAAAGCCCGCCTTCCTCTTGAAGCAGTTTTAAAACTCAGAAGTCATCCTGTAGAGTCAAAAAAAGGAAAGAAAGGTTATGATAGAAGACGATTGAAAAAACAAAATCAAAAAATATTGCAAGATTGGGATATATCTGTTGTTTAAACTGTTTAACAAGAAATGATTGGAAATTTTAACCATTTTCTGGTATATTTGATATAGCTTTGACATGGCAGATAGAGCTGGAAAAGCAGTAATTGAAGCACTTTTATTTCTCTCAGGTGAACCGCTAACAGTCTCTGCGATTAATGAGGTCATTGAACTACCAGAGACTGAAATCAAGCGTCTACTTGATGAACTTATTATGGATTATAGAGATAGAAAAGGAGGCATTCAGATAGTCGAGATTGCGCATGGATATCAAATGGTTACCAATCAGGAATATGCTGAATGGATCAGAAAGTTTAAGAATATCAATATTTCGACACGCTTATCTCTTCCTGCTCTCGAAACACTCGCTATTATTGCATATAAACAGCCCATCATTAGAGCAGAGATCGAACAGATAAGGGGTGTTAATTCTGATAGCGCTATCCGAACTCTTCATGAAAAGAGATTGATTAAGATTATAGGACGCAAAGAAGCTCCGGGAAGACCTTTTCTATATGGGACAACAAGAGAATTTCTACAATATTTCGGGCTGAAGGATCTAACGGAATTACCATCTTTGAAAGAGATAGTCCGTGAAGAAGCAGCATAAAATAAGGAGGTTAGTATGAAAAGGATTTTTCTTTTCCTAAATATTATGTTGCTATCACTTTTCATTGTAGGATATTGCTATGCTGATAAGACCTATACCATAGTGAAGGGAGATAATCCTGACAGGATTGCTAAAAAATTCAATATAAAAACAGATGATATTGTAAGAATCAATAACCTCGATCCCCGCAAACTCAAACCCGGCATGAAGATAATCATTCCTTCGAACAACAGAAAATCAGCAAATATAACCAACCTTTCCAATAAACAAAAGGATAGTATACATGATAAAAATCAAGCTGATAATCTTGATGAAGATAATTTAATTTATGTAGTGAAAAAGGGGGATACCCTTACATCAATATCAAAAAGATATGGAGTTTCTGTAAAGGAACTGAAAAAACTCAATCAATTAAGCTCATCTCGTTTGAAGATCGACCAGCAGCTTATAATTAGAGAACAGAAACCAAAAGTATATACAGTTAAAAAAGATGACACTATCTATGCGATTTCAAAAAGATTCAAGATTAATATCGAAGAATTAAAGGAAATAAACAGTCTTGAAACGGATCTTCTAAAACCAGGTCAAAAAATATTACTTGAAAAGGAAAAAGAAGCTGATTTGCCAAAAATTTATGATGCTATCATTTCTAAAGCACCTCTGGAGGAAGAAATACTATCATCAGAAGACTCTCAAGATGTAGTAAGTATAAAAGAGCGTCTTTTGCTTTTTGCAAAGAAATTGCTCGACATACCTTACAGGTTTGGAGGCAATAGTATCCTTGGAATTGACTGTTCAGCTTATGTCAAAAAGGTATATAGTCTTATCGGAATAGATTTGCCACGATCTGCAAAAGAACAGTTTATTGCGGGAAGCCCGGTTGATAAAGAAGACCTCTCGATCGGCGACCTCGTTTTTTTCAGAACATATGCGTCATTCCCTTCACATGTGGGTATTTATCTTGGAAATAACTTATTTATTCATGCTTCATCAAAAAAGAAAAAGGTAACAATCGATAGTCTTGATACACCCTACTATTTAAAGAGATTCATTGGTGCGAAAAGAATTATTGAAAATGAGGATGAGGAAAAACCAGATAATGACGGATAATTATGATTCAAAGAATATTTTGCCCATATCCGAAATGTCATAGCCCCCAAGGCTTAACACTATATTTCTAAATTCATTATCTTCTATGATAATTTTTACTAAATGCTGAACCATCTCTGTCTTATAAAATTCTTCAGGAATTACTATATCATAACGTTCTTTTGCGACCGGGATAAATTCAAGATTGAGTGCCTTCGCAGAAGCAAGAATTGCCAGCCCTGTATCTGCTACCCCTGTTAACACCGCTGAAGCAACACCCATATGAGTATACTCTTCACGTTCATATCCCTTAACATGTTTTGGGTCAATAGAAAGTTCTCTCAAACACTTATCTGTAAGTAGCCTCGTTCCTGAACCTCCTTGTCTGTTTACAAATACCACATCATTTCTTGTAAGATCATGAAAACCCTTTATATTCTTTGGATTTCCCTTTAGAACAACAAGCCCTTGCTCTCTATAAACGAGATTTATGAGTATAATCTTCATATCTTTAAGAAGTTTTTTTATGAAGGGGATATTATATTCTCCAGTTTCTTCATCAAGAAGGTGTGTCCCTGCCATATGAGCCTCACCCCTCTTTAAAGCTATAAGTCCTCCCATTGATCCAACATGAGCTGATGATAGTGAAAATTTGGGATACCTTTTTTTCAGTATATTTGCAAGCAGATCGAGTGCATTGTCATGACTTCCTATACAGACAATAGTATTTTCAATGTCATCTCTTGTTCTCAGAAGCTCTACATTAACATCTGCACCTGCACCTATCCCTTCAGACATTGCAGGTATCTGAATAAAACCATCTGCACGAACAAGTGACATCAGGACGCCTGCCCCGCGACTGATGGGAGTCGCAATAAATTGCTCCCCAACTTTTCCAACCTTCACTCTCACAAATTCCTCATGTCCAAGAGTTGAGGCAATCTGACGCGATATTTTTGCCTTCATAATTTCAGGCTTCTGCATCTCAAGTCCCTGTAATTTATATATTAGAGGTTTTGCAAAAAGATTGAACGTTATGTATGCAGATACAGGATAGCCAGGAATCCCAAGAACAGGCTTCCCTTTTATTAATCCCAGAATAACTGGTTTTCCAGGCTTTATGCTGACACCATGAAGGATAATTTCACCAAGTTCACGGAACGCTCTGGGTGTAAAATCCTCAGATCCAAATGAAGAACCTGCATTCACAACAATAAAATCGCATGTATCAATACAATTGACTATAGCCTCTTTAAGTTTTTCAATATCATCTGGGATTATTTGATGTCTTCTGGGGTTACCGCCCCATTCAGAAACAAGACTGCTGAGTATTCTTGAATTAAATTCAATTATATCCCCTTTTTTAAGATCTTTTGCTGTCTCAACCAGTTCTGTACCAGTCGGTATAATAACAACCTCTGGTCTCTTTCTTACCTTTACTTCAGTATGTCCACTGGCAAGCATTGCACCTATATCAACAGGCCTTATCTTTTGATTCTCAGGAAGTATTAATTCTGTCTCAACAATATCTTCTCCGATAACACGTACATGCTGCCAGGGAGTTGCTGGGGAAATTATCTCAATAAATTCAGGAGAATTTTTATCATCTAACTTCTGATTTCTACGTTCTGAACTCTGTCTTTTAATTATATTTACATCTTCAATCATAATAACCGCATTAAATCCATCAGGCAAAGGGTCACCTGTATCAACATAAATAGCATCTTCTCCAATTTTAAGCCGCTTTGGGCTACGCTCTGAAGCACCGAAGGTGTCTGTGAATCGAACAGCATACCCGTCCATTGCAGATGAGTGGTAAAATGGAGCGGATATTTTTGCAATTATGGGTTCAGCAGTAACCCTTCCGAGTGAATCAATTACCTTTATTGTCTCTTCTTTAAGTGCTTTAAAAAAACCTGATGATTCAATTCTTGAAAGCCAGACTGAAAGTGCTTCCTTTAATGGTGTGCTCTCAAGATATATCTCTTTTGACATTATTGCTTCTCAAGTAATTTTTTTATCATTGACTTTAATTCGTTCAAATCAGATGATTTTACAATATATGCTTCTGAAGCCCATACAGCAAAATCGTCCCTGTAATCATAGGCAGTTGACATTATTATGGGAACCTTTGGTCTTTTCTCCTTCATCTGTCGTAGAAGACGTATGCCATCTATATCAGGCAAAAGGATATCGAGTGTAACTATGTCAGGTGCCTCTGAATCAAACTTTTCCAGAGCCTCCTGCCCATTCGATGCAACAACTACCTCATAGCCATCATCCTCAAATTCCTCTTTATAGAGTCTCTGAATATGCAGATCGTCATCAACCACGAGTATCTTCATCTTTCTTTCCTCCTTTATCTAAGACTTTTTCACTAAAATCAGCTAAAGGTATAAGAACCTTGAAAGTGCTACCTTTTTCGGGTTTGCTTTCAACATCTATACTGCCACTATGTTCTTCTACAATTCTATTTGTGATAGCAAGCCCAAGTCCTGTACCACCTTCTTTTGTAGTAAAAAATGGGTCGAAAATAAATTGCATATTTTCTTCACTTATCCCTTTCCCTGTATCAGTAATTTCGAAGACACACAAACCATTTCTTGTATAAGTCTTCACGAAAATTGAACCATTTGTGGTTACAGCTTGAACTGCATTTTTTAAAATATTCATCAATGCTTCCTTGAATCTATTTGGATCCACAAAAACCTCAGCAGATTGTTCATATTGACGCACAAGGTTAATATTTTTTTCATCAATCTCAGACTGTATTAGAGATAGAGTATCTTCCATTAGTTTCTGTGAGTTAACAGTTTCCTTTGAAATTCTCACCTCTTTTACAAAACTAAGAATTTCATTAAGTATACCTTCAAGTCGCAAAACCTCTTTCGCTATAATATCAGCATATTCTTTAAGGTTTCCATCAAGGTTTTTCCTGAGTCTTCGTGCAAATCCACCGAGAGAAATAAGTGGATTTCTTATTTCATGAGCTACACGTGCTGCAACCTCTCCAAGTGCAGCCATCCTCTGAGTTTTAATAAGCTTTTCGCGAAGATTTTTCATCTCTGTTACATCCCTTACAATATTTACCGAACCCATAAATTGTCCTGACATATCGAATATTGGTGAACTTGATATAATAAACGTCCCGCCAAGGTATTCATTTTCAACTTCATTCACAAAAGCCTTTTTGGTCTCAATCGTCTTCTGATGTGGACAATTTGCCCATGGCTCAGTAATACCATGAAATATCTCATAACACTTTTTACCGATAATTTCTTCGGCTGGTTTCCCCAATCGAAGGCTCACAGCTTTATTGATGTTCTTTATCACATAGTCAGAATTAACAAAATAAACCATATCTGAAATAGACTCAAAAATATTCTCTAATTCCTGTTCTGTTAATCTCACCTGTTCAAAAAGCCTTGCATTTTCTATAGCTGCTGCGACATGATTCGAAAAAGCGTTCAAGAATCTTATGTCTTCTTCAAGAATTGGTTTTCGATTGAAATAATTATCTACCCAGAGCACTCCTATTACCTTATCTCGTGATATAAGAGGTACAGTAGCATATGCATGTGTTCCCAATTTTTCAATGAGGATATGATCAGAAAAAGGTTCTTCAGAGACATTTTTCACATTAAAGCTACTCTTTTCCTTGAATGTCATGGTCAAAATTGTCTTCTCTGATAATGGTATCTCCAAACTGCTACTGAGTTTGTCAAAGTAAGAATTTTTTGCTGAAGGTCCAGATTCAATCTCCTGCATAATGTCGGATAAAGTCTTCTTTTCGATTGAGAGACTTTCCCATATATGTCCAGCTTCTGCATGGCTGGTAGGTCCTACGCCCATCGCTCCTTTAAGCAAATTTCTTTTTTCATCTACAAGAAAGAGTATCGCTCGATTAAAACCAAGTCCGTCTCCCATTGTCACCGCAGTAAGAACCATTCTTAGTAATTTCTCCAGTTCGAGTGTTCCCCTCATTGCAGAGCTGATAAAGAAGAGCCTTGAAAGCTCCTGATTTCTTCGTATTAATTCATTCTCGACTTCTTTTATTTCCGATATATCTCTTGAGATACCACTGATACCAATAATTTTTCCTGCAGTATTTTTAATAGGAGAGAGGGTCAAACTTACAGTTATAATCGTACCGTCTTTACGCTTTCTGAATGTCTCAATTCTTTTGATTACTTCTCCTTCTCTGATTCTTTTATTATGTTCCCATTCAGGGTCTATAAGGAAATCAGGAACAAAAGGCAAGAATTTACCCAAAGCCTCCTCTTTTGTAAAACCATAAATCTTACTTGCTCCCTGATTCCAAGATGTAATAATTCCATTCAGATCAGAAGTTACAATCGCATCTGCTGAATTTTCTATAATACCTTCCATATACTCCTTTGTTTGTGCGACTTCATTGTAAAGTCTCATTATTTCGTCATGACAAAGCATTCTTTCTGTAATATCCTGTATGAAAATAACACATTCAAAGACTTCTCCGTTTTCATCGGTTATTGGATACACTGAAAGTTCGGCATATTGAGTATTTTCACCATCAATAATTTTTTGGGTTACAATGTTAACTGTGTTTGTCTCGAAAGTTATTTTCGAAGCGCAATGCGGACAAATAGAGCTTTTCTTATGAAAAAGATCAATGCAATTTTTGCCTATAATCTCAGAAGAGGGTTTTTCTATCCAATTCTCTACTGCTTTATTTGCTGCGATGATTACATAGTTCCTGTCAATAATAATAATACCGTCGCGGATATGTTCAAAAATGACTTCGGCTAACTTCTGCTTATGTATAATATCCATTAGTTAGATATACTTCTATTGCTTTTTCTTCTTAAGGCAATCATATATATTTTAAGATATTCTTCCGCTGATTTTCTCCACGAAAAGTCCGAATTCATACCTTCTTCAATAATCTTATTCATTTTATAATTATCGGTGTAAATACAGAAAGCCCTCTTCAATGAATCAATCATAGCAGAAGGTCTATAATCAGAAAAGAGGAATCCTGTGCCAGTTGAAAGCAATGGATTATAATCTTTTATTGTATCAGCAAGCCCTCCAGTCTTTCGTGCAATGGGTATACATCCATACCGCAGTGCAATTAACTGTCCAAGCCCACATGGTTCATATTTAGAAGGCATAAGAAAGAAATCTGTACCTGCATATATTAAATGTGCAAGATGTTCATCAAACCCTATTGTAACAGAAATCGTATGTTTGTATTTTTGCGATAATTCCATACATCTACGTTGATAAAGCTCATCGCCTTTACCGAGAATAACAAGCTTTATGGGAAAAGACAAGAGTTCTTCAGCAGAATCAAATATCAGATCCATTCCTTTTTGTTCTGACAGCCTGCCCACCACCCCAATAATTGGTGATTGGATGTCTTTTTGATTTGAAGATTTGAAAAGTAATTTTATTATCTCTCTTTTACAGACTAACTTGCCAGATAAATCATTATGATTGTAATTTGCAGGAATAAATCTATCCTTTGATGGATCCCACTCATCATAATCAATCCCATTTATAATACCGAAGAGAGAATCCATCCTTGTTCTCAATATTCCATCTAATCTAAAACCGTGCTCTTCTGTAAGGATCTCCCTCGAATAGGTTTTACTTACAGTATTAAGAACATCAGCAGAGATTATGCCAGCTTTTAGAAAATTAACATGACCGTAAAATTCTATGCCTTCGGGTTTAAATAAATCCCATCCAAGGTTTGTAATATACATCTCTGAAGCAGGGAAATTTCCCTGATATCCAAGATTATGAATCGTCAATATGGTAGCAGTATTTCTGAAAAATTCGTCATCTTTATAGAGTGTCTTAAGATAAATTGGCACAAGTGCGGTCTGCCAGTCATTACAGTGAATAATATCAGGCTTTAAATTGAGAGATTTGCAGGTCTCTATAATTGCCCTGGAAAAAAAAACAAAACGCCAGGCATTATCGGCATAATCTCCATCAGGTGTTCCATAAAGTTCTTCTCTGTCAAAAAATTCATCACAATCTATAAAATATGCCTTAGCATCGCTAAATATCTTTCCTTGAATCATCCTGTTTCCAACAGGAACATTGATTTGTATCCCTGTATTTTTTATATGAGGATTGGTATTTTTTATCTTTCTGTATAATGGCAATATTAGAAATGCTTCCTGCCCCATTTTATTGAACTCTTTATACAATGTGCCTGATACATCTGCAAGACCACCTGTCTTAATGTATGGTACCGCCTCTGGAGTGGCTATAACTATTTTCATATCTTTGCATCCTTCATAAACTTTGCAGATTCTTCAGGAGGAGTTGGATTTATATAAAATCCTGAACCCCACTCAAAGCCTGCAATCTTTGTTAGTTTAGGCACAATTTCTATATGCCAGTGATAATATTCGTTAATCTCATCATGAAAAGGAGAAGTGTGTAAAATAAAGTTATAAGGCGGGATATCAAGTATCTTATCAATCTGTTTTAAGACGATCTGGAGTATTTCAGCAAGTTGAGAAAAGTTATTCTCAGGAGGGTTGAAATTTGACTCATGTTTTTTTGGCAAAATCCATGTCTCAAAAGGAGCTCTGGGTGCAAATGGAGCAAGAGCAACATAACGTGAATTTTCATAAATAACCCTTTTTTTAGTTTCAAGCTCCTGATTAATTACATCGCAAAAAATACATCTTTCCTTCAAGTCATAATAACGTTTCGATGCATCAGTCTCCTCTTTCACCAGTTTTGGAATAATCGGTAATGCAATTAACTGAGTATGAGAATGCTCAAGAGAAGCACCTGCTGCATCTCCTTCATTTTTGAAAATCAGCACATACTTGAACCGACGGTCTTTCTTTAAATCAGTCAGCCTGAGATAATATGCCCATAGAACATCTTCAACTTTCTTTAGCGTCATCGTTGAAAGGGTCTCCATGTGATCAGGGGTTTCGATAATAACTTCATGCGCACCTATCCCGTTCATCCTGTCAAACATCCCCTCACCAGTTTTGTTTAAATCTCCAGAGATCTGAAGTGCGGGGAATTTGTTTGGCATTACACGTAAAGTCCAACCAGGTTCATTAGGCTTCGTATGGGGCGGTCTGAATGCTATAATCTCTGCTGGTGTTGTGTATTCATTTCCTGGACAGAATGGACAGAATCCACCTCTTTTTTTCTGAGAGGGAGATACAAAATCAGTCGGCCTTTTCCCCCTTTCTATTGAGATTATTACCCAGCGGCCTGATATAGGATCTCTTCGAAGTTCAGACATATTTCCTCCATATAAATAAAGAGCTTAGATTTAACCAGGCAGTATCTAAGCTCTTTATTTTCATCTATTTGGTAATATTATATCACAATGATATATAATCACTCATGAAACCCACATTCATTCATAGTCTTGTTAATAATCCATTTGAAGATCCTGTCCTCTTCATCAGGATTATCAGGGAAAAAAGGGCTTTATTATTCGATTTAGGGGATATCAATAGACTTAAACCACGCGATCTACAAAAGATAACGGATGTCTTTGTAACCCATACACATATTGATCATTTTATAGGATTTGACTTGCTTCTCAGGGCACTTCTCAGAAGAGAACAACCCTTAAGAATCTATGGCCCATCAAATATCGCAGACTGTGTAGAAGGTAAGCTAAAAGGTTATTCATGGAATCTCATAAAAGAATACCCACTTAAAATTGAGGTTTTTTGTATTGATCAAGATAGAATGGTCTCTTCAAGTTTTCATGCTGAAAATTGTTTCCAGAGAGTCGAAAACAACATTGAACCATTCACAGGTATTTTATTAAAAGAGCCTCTCTTTACAGTAAAAACAATCCAACTAAACCATCAGATTCCATGTCTTGCATTTTCAATAGAAGAAGATTTTCATATTAATATTAATAAGGTATCACTAAAAGAGAGGGGTCTTGCAGTTGGCCCATGGCTTTCTGAATTGAAAAAGGCTATTAGAGAAAACTATACCCCTAATACAGAATTTAAAATATTTGGGAAAATATATAGACTTGATGAACTGAAGGATATAACAATAATAACAAAGGGACAGAAGATATCTTATGTTACAGATGTAGCAATAGATGATGAAAATCTGAAAAAAATAGCGAATTTTGTGAGGGATTCAGATACATTTTATTGTGAAGCATATTTTATGGATAAAGATATTGAACGGGCATTCAACAGATTTCATCTGACTGCTAAATTAGCGGGAAGAATAGCACGTGAAGCAAATGTAAGAAATCTCGTTGTAATGCACTTTTCACCTAAATACATGGATAAATCAGAAGATCCAGGATCTGAAGCCTTACAAGAATTCAGAAATTCAAGCGTTTGAGAACTAAAACTGCATTAACTCCACCAAAACCAAATGATTGTGAGAGGGATGTTCTAACATCAGCAATTCTTGGTTCAGTCACATAATCAAGATCACATGCTTCATCTCTCTCTCTTAAATTGATCGTCGGCGGAATAATATTTTCTTTCATAGTCAGAAGAGTGAATGCAGCTTCAAGAGCTCCAGATGCTGCAAGCATATGACCGGTCATTGATTTAAAAGATGTTATTGGTATGCGATAGGCTGTGTTTCCAAAAACCATTTTTATTGCCTCTGTCTCTGTTCTATCACCCAATGGAGTTGATGTGCCGTGTGAACTGATAAAGTCAATATCTTTTGGCTTCAAGTTAGCTTCATCGAGCGCCAGTTTTATTGCAATCGCTTCACCCTCACTTGAAGGGATTGTCTGATGATGAGCATCCGTAATATTGGAATAGCCTATAATCTCTCCATATATCTTTGCATTTCTACTTAATGCATGTTGGTACTCTTCAAGAATCAAAATACATGCACCTTCAGAAATAACAAATCCATCCCTTGTTCTATCAAATGGCCTGCTTGCTGTCTGGTCATTTCTATTTGATAGAGCACCAGCTACACCATATCCTTCGACACATATCCTGCATATAGGTGCTTCAGTTCCTCCACATAAAATAAGGCTGTGATAACCTTCTTTTATTAGTCTATAGGCCTCTCCTATTGCATTTGTGCCAGATGCACATGCATTCGAAATTCCAAGGCAGTAGCCTTTTATGCCGAGCTTTTGCGCTATATATGAAGAAGCCATACTTATTGTCGTCGAAGGCATAAGATAAGCTGAGATACGAGCTTTCTTTATTTCTCTTTCTAAGGTACTAATTCCACCACGGCTTGACCCGATGATAATGCCCGCAGAGTTAAATGAGAAATCAGCAGATAGATTATCAATTATTTTTGATTGATCATTAATTTTTACTAATGATTGCTGACTGGTGACTGATGCCTTTCTTGTGAGTCCTGCATCCTCTATTGCCATCATCGCAGCAGCTATTGCATAATGAGCAAATAGATCAAGCCTGTGTATCTCTTTGAGGGACAGATATTTTAGAGCATTAAAACCTTTTACTTCACCTGCAATCTTCCACTTAATGCCCGAGGTATCAAACTTTGTTATGTATGATATTCCTGATATGCCGAGTTTAACAGCCTGCCAGGACTTATAAAATGAATTCCCTAATGGAGTAATAGCTCCAATTCCTGTAACAACTACTCTTTTCATAATGATTAATAATAACATGCCTCCGTTTCAAAAATACTAATAGAGCATTCTTAATTGTTTCCTCTCCTCTTACGTAACTATCCCCCTCTTTCCACCCTTAGCAAGTGGGGGATTAACCCATATTATTCATGAAAGATTTAGCAGATGCAGTATTTGAGCGGTTTTAAATTCTTTCGAAGAAAGAATTTTCCTCGATGGCTCGATGGATATCAAGCCGAGAATGTGAGAGAATACTGCGTCTGCCAATTATCTATAAGTTTATGAATAAAGTGGATTAAGGGGGGTTATCATTGCCCTGAGATAAATCATATGCTATTATTATCAAAAATATATCAGGTATCAACCTTGAATAAATAACTTATAAAAATGTATTCAGTTATAAATAAAGACAACAGACGTTTTAAGAGATATAATTGCAACAAAGAAATTCGGATATCATTCAAGGATAAAATTTATAATCTTCAGGCAATCAATTATTCATTAAATGGGATTGGCTTATATTTCCCTGATGAATCAATCTTTATCAATACCGGGACTCAGGTACATTTAAAAATTGATGATCTCGGGATAGATGATGAAGGTCAAATTATCTGGATAAAAAAAGTCGACTCTAAACTTCGAGCAGGGATTGAAAGAAAAACAATCTCCGGGTATCTCAGCGTTTTTTCGCCTGGTGATATACTGTTAGATTTAAATCACAATAAAAAGAACGGTATACTCGAGGTAACAAACGATAAAATAAATAAGAGAATATTTTTCAAAGAAGGTGATATCATCTTTGCAACCTCTAATAAGACCGAGGAGAGTTTCGTTGAGGTAATGCTAAAAACTGGCAGAATAACTGATGATCAGTATTATCAATTAATCGACTTTTCTGAAAAAACCGGCAAAAGTCATGGTGCAGCTCTTTTAGAACTCGGTTATTTAAAACCTGATAAGCTCACCTCTGCTATAAAAGATCAGGTTAAGGAAATCATCGCTGATCTATTCAAATGGGAAGAAGCAAGATTTATATTTCTTGAAGAACATCTACTCCCTGACAAGTTCATTAAACTAAAAATGGATATTGCTGATATTATTTATAGTGGATGTAAAAGAATCAGTAATATTATGTATCTTAAAAAATTCATGCCTCTAATGGATGCAATCTTATTACCGAGTCACAACTTAACCGATTTTACTCAAAATATAAATCTCGACCAGACAGATAAGGATGTTATGAATCTGATAAACGGTGAACGAAGCATGCAGGAAATAATAAACATATCTCCTTACGATAAACAGAATACCATGAAATCTCTTTTTGCCTTAATTAGCACAAGGATTATCAGAGTAAAGGAATCAGAACCACTTGAAGATAATACTTACAAAATTTCAGATGAATCAACAATTGATTATGATCAGGAGTTTGTGGATAAAGTCGAGGCAATTTATCAGAAACTCAATTCAATAGACTATTATAGCCTTCTCGGTGTCGAGAGATGGGCTACCCTTGATAAGATAAAAAAGGCATATTATGCCATCGTAAAAGAATTTCATCCAGATATACATAAAGCCTTACCAAACGAAACCCTCAAAAATAAATTGAATACCATCTTTGCCTCTCTAACTGAAGCATATAAAATATTATCTCAGTCTAATTCGAGAATACAATACGACCAAAAATTAGCAAATTCTCATATAAAGACAAAAATTAGCAATAAAGATATTGCGAGAGAGAAATATAACAAAGGCAAGCTTGCAATGAATAAAGGCAGATATGTTGATGCAAAACAGTTATTCGAACAGGCGATTTATCTTGATAATACTGTCTCTGACTATCATTTTTATCTTGGGCTAGCACTTAGCGGTGATAAAAAATACAATGAAGCAGCCAGAATCATAAATAAGGCACTGGAACTTGATCCTTTTAATAGTGAGTATTTAGCTGAACTCGGTCATATTTTCCTGAATCTTGGATTCACCCTCAGAGCCAAAAGAACTTTTGAAAAAGCGATTAAAATAGACCCTAAAAATGGACGTGCAATTAACGGACTTCGAAAAATTCATGATTAACAAAAAAATATGATAAGAAACACTTTCAGCATATTAAATGGAATAGGAGAGAAAACAGAGAGAAGATTGTGGGGAAAAGGGATACTTACATGGTCTGATTTCATAAACAATCATGATATACAATTCCTCAATACACAGAAAAAATTTATTTACGATAAACTCCTCACATCTGCATCGAATGAACTTAAAAACAATAATGCAGAGTATTTCGCAAGCTTTATTAAAAGAAGAGAACACTGGAGACTTTTCGATGTATTTAAAGAGAATTCGGTATGCCTGGATATCGAAACCAATGGATTGATGCCTGAAAACGGAGGGCATATAACTCTAATCGGTCTTTACGACGGATATGATTACAAATGTCTTATGATGGGTGTTGATCTCACTGTAGAAAATCTGAAAACCGCTCTTTCCGGATATAAATATATAATCACATTTTACGGCACTGCCTTCGATATTCCTTTTATCTTCAGGTCTATGTCCGGGATTAAGTTTAATATACCGCATTTTGATGTTTGTTTTGGTGCAAGGAGACTCGGGTTTAAAGGTGGTCTAAAAAAACTTGAGATCGAAACAGGGATTGAAAGGTGTGAAGATGTCAGAGGACTGGATGGTTATGACGCTGTAAAACTCTGGGAATATGCAAAGCAAGGAAGCAGCGAGGCATTGGAACTTCTCAAAATGTATAATAAAGAAGATACTGTTAATCTATATGAAATAGCTAAGATTATTTATCAGAAATTAAGAAGTAAGACCGGCATTGACGAATATCTATGATTCAGACAATGAATTTTCTTTGTTTGTCATTCCATGGCTTGACCATGGAATCCAGTCATTTATTTATTAAATTGATATGTTATATATTGTACAAACAAACCGGCCGGTGAAAGAGATGAGTTTGCTTCCCTTTAACAAAGTCCAGTGTTCCAAAGATGATTATTATCGTTGGGTTTGGGATACTGTTCATAAAGCTGAAAATCTTTACAAAACTCTTGTCAGCCATTTACATCAGGACAAAACTTTTTTAAGCCTTCTTAAAAAACTCGATAAGAGCATAGAAGCTACTCAAAAGGAGATGCATTTAACAGGAGTTACAGATGAATGTGCTGATTGTGCTCTCCATGGAGAAGGCACATGTTGTGGTTATCGAACAGGGTATAAATGTGACAGCATTCTATTATTAATAAACCTTTTTCTTGGCAGACCAATATCTATGCAATCTAACAACTCTGAAAAGTGTTTTTTTCTTACAGATAATGGCTGTTTTCTTAGAGCACGTCCAGTGATATGTGTGAACTTCGTTTGTGGTCGTTTACGCAACAAATTCCCTCATAAACAACTTGTCCACATTCAGGAGGTTGCAGGCAAAGAAATCGATGCACTTTTTGTTGTTGAGGAATATATAAAAAAATACCTACTTTTATCCGCCAATCTTTGACATCGGTCTCATACACTCTTGTCTTGAGCTCATCAATGTCCTTAGCTCAGCATTCTGGATTGTTATATTATGTCTTTTTGGTTTAACATCTATGGAAAGTTTAATTAAACGCTCTATTTCATCATCAGAAACATTACCTCGAAGTGCAGGCTTCAAATCTATCTCTGTTTCTGAAAAAAGACACGGCCTTAATTTTCCATCAGCAGTAAGCCTTAGACGGTTACACTCTGCACAGAAGTGATTGCTGAGGGGGCTAATGAAGCCAATAATTCCTGCAGCACCATCAAATTTAAAATACCGTGCAGGGCCAGATTTTTTCTTTGCTACAGGAGTAAGACGCCCTGCCCTTTCAACTATGTTTTTTATATCATCTGAAGAAATGAATTTTTCAGGTTTCCACATTCCCTGCGTGCCAAATGGCATAAACTCTATAAATCTAATCTGATACGACGACTCCATTGTCATTCTTGCGAAATCTTCTATTTCATCATCATTTATTCCATGAATTGGTACCATATTTATTTTTATCGGTGTTAGTCCTGCTCGTTCTGCTGCTTTTATACCATTTAAAACATTACTGATATCTCCTCCTCTTGTAATTTCTCTAAATCTTTCTGGACGTAAAGAATCAAGGCTTATATTAACCCTCTTCAATCCTGCATCTACAAGTTCTTCTGCATAGCGATCAAGAAGGATTCCATTTGTAGTCAAACTAAGGTCCCTTATGCCCTCAATATTTTTTAATAATTTGATGAAATAGATAACATTTTTTCTAACGAGTGGTTCTCCACCAGTAATTCGTATCTTTGTTAATCCACGATTGACTGCTATCTTTACAATTCTTAATATCTCTTCGAAACTGAGTATTTCTTTATGTTCAAAAAGCTTTAGGCCATCAGGTGGCATGCAATAAATGCATCTCAGGTTACATCTATCGGTTATTGATATGCGGAGGTAATCTATCGTTCGTTCGAAATTGTCCTTGAGTTTATTCATGTCTAATAATATCTTAATTTTGGTTTTCCTTCAAGATAGAGTTTTAATCAGACGTCAGCAAGTTATTTCTGGAAACCATTGTAAAAATAATAGATGCCTTAAATTTAAAATTACGTGATATAATAAGCCAGACAAAGCAATATGAAAAATGAGGAATTCCTGATGGACATAAAGAATCCTGCTTTTGTCAAGAGCTATCTAAGACACAGCCTTGAAGCAGTCTTTGATATTGGAAGACACATACTTACAAAAATATACGGTTTCAAGGACATAGAATACAAGGCAATAACCAGAGCATTGGGGGACAAAGGTATCATATCAAAAAATCTTTCCGAAACTCTCCAGATCATGGCGGGTTAAAGTTTCAGTTCCCTCTTCTTTGGGAAGTAAACTGCATCGGAATAGACCACTGACGACAGTCTACAGTTGACAGCTCATAATCTGATGGTATTTCTCAGGGACTGTATTCCCTTAAATAAGTCCTCACCAAATTGGTATGCCTTCATAAAAATAGCTTCGTTAATATAATTCCTCCTCTTTGCCAGATAGAGACAGTTAATGGTTTCAAGGCAGGATCTAAGGGCAATACCTAAATATCTACTGAATTCAGCATCAGACTGACCAATTGAACCCTCCGCTATATTATTAGATATTGAAGTAACAGACCTACAAATCTGTGATTTCAAATTGAACCTCTCTTCTTCTGGAAAGTTTTGTGCAATCTCATAAACAAGATCAAAATATTCGAGAGCCATCTGCCACACCCTCAATCCCTCAAATTTGAATGCCATTTTTTGCCCCTTGCTGTGGTCTGTAGTCCGATGACTGTGGACTTCCACTCCAGTTCCCTCTTCTTTGGGAAGTAAACTGCATCAATCGCAGGAAGTGATAAACCTACATTGTTGAAGCCGTTTCAGTTCCCTCTTCTTTGGGAAGTAAACTGCATCTATTTTGTATAACACCGTAAACAAAATGATAGTACTGTTTCAGTTCCCTCTTCTTTGGGAAGTAAACTGCATCTACAGAAGAATATAATGGAGTTTCATGGACTTCTGGGTTTCAGTTCCCTCTTCTTTGGGAAGTAAACTGCATCATCAAACTGGGTCATAAAAGCATTGGGT
>FWPV01008839.1_pt1 | contig 17371 bp, 19 predicted proteins | sample 2228371 | NCBI WGS metagenome assembly FWPV01 (sample SAMEA103939776, study PRJEB20133) | metagenome | reverse complement strand
TCTCCAGACCTTTTCAACAGTTCTATTTCGGTCTCATCCTTTACCACCCTGATTTTACGGATAAGATAAGAAGCATCCACCAGCTCCGCAGAGGGAAACACATCATAGATACGTTTATAGATATTGAAAGGAACCACATCTGACTCAAGTCCAATCCTTTCTGTTTTGTAATTATATTTTGCAAGAACAGGAGGGATATCGTTAAAACTTTTTAAGGAATAAATATGGGTTAGAAAAGATTCCTCTTTTGCCCGCTCCAGATCCTTTTTTACAAAAAAAAGGGCATCTCCCTCCTGTGGAACAAATAAGAGCCCCTGCTGAAGGGTTCCTGTAAAGTAAAACAGAGCCATTTTTTGCATAACTATGACAGCATCTGTTTTACTTTTTTTAAGTTCCTGCTGGAGTTTTAATACTCTTGTGGCAGATAAAGAGCTATTACTCACCCTTACCCCAGATTATGGCAAGGATTTTAGTCCGATTTTTACCAACACAGGCGACTCTGTGAGGAATGGTGGAGTCATAGTATATAGAGTCACCTTTATGCAGTATTTCTTTATAATCCTTGAGCTGAACCTCCATAGACCCTTCGAGCACATATATAAACTCTTCTCCCTTGTGGACAGAAAGCCCTGTCTGTTTGACCTCTGTGGGCTCCAGGGTTATAAGAAAGGGTTCAAAATGTCTATCTTTTTTTCCCACACCTAAGGACATATAGGTGTAGCCATAATTAACACCCTCTTTTGAGGCAACCCTTGATACCGGATGTTCTTCTCCCCCCCTTATTATAACAAAGGGAGCTTCATTGTCTTCACCAAGAAGCTTACCAACACTTATATTAAAGGCATTTGCAATATTCAGTAACGCCCCCAGAGGCGGAGAGATAAGATGGTTTTCTATTTGTGAAAGTATGGATTCAGAATAACCTGTTTTGACAGAAAGGTCTTTAAGGGACATGGATAGACTTTCTCTCATCTCTTTTATTTTTTGTCCCACATTTATAAGCTGCTCTTTTTTCATTTTATCAACCCCTCATTTTTTTAAAAAGCTCTACACCTGCCAGTATTGCCTTTTCATTAAGAGGTATTAACCTTTTATGTTTTTCACTAACAACCTCTTTTATTGAGGATAACAGACTTTTAACATCAACACATTTTGTTAATGCTGTCATAAATCCGAGCATGACCATGTTTGCCAACCTGTCATTTCCCACAGCCTCAGCAGAAACCATGTTGGCAGCTATAAAATACTTATTCACGTTATCTCTTGTAACGCTTTCCTTCTGAATTATGTCTTCGTTGATAAGAAGAAGTCCGTTTTCTTTAATAACGTCCTGAAACCTGTCGAGGGCAGGTGTGCTCATAATAATGCCTGTCTGGGGTGCTGAAGGAATGGGAGAACCTATCTTTCTGTCAGATATAACAACATAACAGTTTGCCGCCCCCCCTCTCATCTCTACCCCATAAGAAGGAAAAAAGGTGACTTCTCGCTCCTCCTTAAGTGCAGCGTAACAAAGAAGCGTTCCGGAAATAAGTATTCCCTGTCCGCCGAAACCTGCAAACACAAAATCATTATAAAAACTATGTTTTTTAGAGGACATCAGAAACGCTCCTTTCCTTAAAAGTGCCAAGCGGGAAAAAGGGAATCATCTCCTCTTTTACTCGCTTCAATGCATCAAGTGGCTGCATGTTCCAGTTGGTGGGACAGGCGGAGAGAATCTCAACAAAGCTAAAGCCCATATTGTTTATCTGCATTTCGAAAGCCTTTTTAACAGCCTTTTTTGCCTCAACAATCTGTTTCGGCGTGGTAAGTGCAACTCTGGTGGAATAGGCTACTCCTTCCAGGGTGGCAAGCATTTCCGCCATCCTTATTGGATAACCGTCTCTCTGAAACTCCCTGCCAAAAGGTGCCGTTGTTGCCATTTGACCCAACAAGGTGGTTGGTGCCATTTGTCCGCCTGTCATGCCGTATATGGTGTTGTTTATGAAAATAACCGTAATGTTGTCCCCCCTGTTTGCAGCATGCACCGTCTCTGCCATGCCTATGGCGGCAAGGTCGCCATCACCCTGATAGGTAAACACAATCCTTTCCGGTCTTGCCCTCTTTACCCCTGTTGCCACAGCAAGACCTCTTCCGTGAGGTGCTTCAAGAGAGTCAACATTTATATAGTCGTATAAAAAAACTCCACACCCAACCCCAATAACAGCTATACACTTTTCCACAATGTTTAACTGCGTGATTGCCTCAGCAATAAGTTTGTGTGCATTGCCGTGATTGCATCCCGGACAAAAATGAAAAGTTACATCTCTTAAAACATCTGGCTTTTTATATACCGCTTTCATAAATAGTACTCCCTTACCTTATTTAAAAGTTCCTCAGGTGTTGGTGCATAGCTGCTTGGCTTCCCATAGAACTCTATCTTTACATCCTTACCAAGAATTCTCTGAACATCGTACAGCATCTGCCCCATATTCATCTCTATAACAAGAAACTTACCGCAAATACCACCTAATTTTTCCAGTTCCATTTCAGGAAAGGGCACAAGTGAAACAGGTCTGAACAATCCCAACCTGATGCCGTTTTCCCTTGCTATATCAACGGTTGTCCTCGCTATCCTCGCAATCATTCCAAATGCAACTATAATAATATCTGCATCGTCGCAACGATACATGTCCACAACAACTTCGTTCTTCTTAATTTCCTGAAACCGTCTGTTAAGTTTCCAGTTATGCTCTTCCAGATCGTGTCCTTTTAAATAAAGTGATTTTATTATCTTTTGTTTTTCTCCCATTCTGTCAGAAAAAGCCCACTTTTTTTCAGGTGGTTTTACACCTTTTTTATGAGTTCTTATTACAGGTTCTTTCATCAGGCTTACCATCACATCACCCAGCAAAATAACAGGCATTCTGTATCTGTCTGCCACATCAAACGCCCTGATTATCAAATCATACATTTCCTGAACAGAATATGGTGAAAATACGGGTGTGTAATAGTCCCCATGACCACCACCTTTTGTTGCCTGATAGTAATCACCCTGAGATGCACCTATACCACCAAGCCCCGGACCCCACCTTGTTATATTGACTATAACAGCCGGCAGTTCAGAACCTGCAAGATAGGATATACCTTCCTGCATTAAAGATATTCCCGGACTTGAAGAAGAGGTCATTACCCTGAGCCCACAGGCACTGGCACCCAGCAACATGTTTATAGAGGCGATCTCGCTTTCTGCCTGAATAAATTTACCGCCTGTTTTATGAAGTTCTCTCGCAAGAAATTCAGGGATATCATTTTGCGGCGTAATTGGATACCCTGCATAAAAATTAAGCCCCGCATCTATTGCTCCTAATCCAAGAGCCTCACTGCCTCTTAAGAAAAGTTTTTCCATTACTCCCTCCAAACCTCTATTACTGCATCAGGACAGATTTCTGCACAAATACCACAGGCAACGCATACATCTTCATTTTGCAGGAAAACAGTGGTGTAACCAAGTTTGTTTATTTTTTTACCAATGGCTAATGCGTTTTTTGGACAAAAACTCACGCAAAGCTGACAACCTTTACACCTGTTTGACTGAATAACAAGTTTCTTGTTTATCATATATCCTCATGAAATTATATTTTTACGATTTATAGAAACTACTCGTCTTTTATAAGTTTCTTTTTGATTTCCTTCCCCATTTTAAAGAAAGGTAACCTTTTTGGCGGGACATCAACAATGACGCCTGTTTTGGGATTTCTACCCTTTCTCGGCTTGTAATTTTTAACATAAAAGGTGCCAAAACCTCTTACCTCAATTCTCTCACCCTTAACTATTGCCATCCTCATCTTTTCAAAAATAAAATCAACTATTTCTGAGGATTTCTTTTGTGAAATTGATGCTTCCTTGGTCAGTGCATTAACAACATCAGATTTTTTCATTTTTTTTCTCTCCTTTCTTTTGTTCAGAAAATATAATAGATATTTTATATTTTTCTCCCCCATAACTGCAAGTAACTTTAGCATTTAAAGATTCTAATAAAACCTTTAATTCCCAGAATGCATAATAAATACAATCTGTAATGTCCTTCCATTCATCCGCAACAAGATGTTCAAAAACATTATCGGCAACTGACGTAAATGATATATTTAAACTAAATGAGTTATTGCTGTTATCAAAGTTTAGGGCTATTCTTTCCCCACCCCTTTTTATCAGTTCAAAAAGGATTATCCTCATAAAAAACTTAAACTTCTCAAAATCACCAACTATCTGTTTTTGCGGAACATCTTCAGGGAATAAAACCTTTTCAAGTTCCGGCAGACTCTTCAGGTTTTTAATCAGCATGTCCATAGAAAATATATGAAAATCCGACTCTTCCTCCAAACCAACCTTGTTTAAAACAGACATGGCATCTTTAAGACTAATCATGGTGGCATAACAGCCCTTTATGTTGTTCAATATGGAGCTGATTTTCTGGTTTTTCTCACCTTCAATAAGGCTAATGGAACAACCAAGATTAGAAAGGCATCGGTTAATATCCTCCGTAATAATCTTTGATATGTTTTTTCTGTTTCTGTCTGCCCATTTCAGGTAGTTTATCTTTTCTATCATGTTTTCTGTTATTACTTCAGCCCCCTGAGAGTCATCAACAGTTATAGCTTTGTTTGAAACATATCTGTTAAAAAACTCTTCATTGGCTATATAGACCGAAAGCTGATTGCCTACCGCTTCGAAAAATTTAATCTCCTCTTCGTCAAACTCAGTATTTGAACTCTTAAATCCTATAAGTGTCCCTAAAAAGGTGTTACGAAAAACCATTGGTAACCATAGTATGGGCATGTTGTCAAACTTAATTTTATTAAGTTTTGCCACAGTCTTTACATTAATAAGCCCGCTTTTTTTCCACTCTTCTATTTTATTGACCCAGAAGGTTATCTTTTTTTTCTCCGATTCCAGTGCCTTTCTCTCAAAAGCGGTAATCCGTCCGCCCTTGAAAATGCCATCACATGCAAAAAGCAGAGATATATTTGTTGCGTTAACCAGCCTTCTTAATTCATAGAGAACATACTGCAACACATCTTTGTACGGCAGATTAGAAAGAAAAGCCTGTGTAATATTAAAGAGAGAGCTTATCTGCATCACCTTGCTCTTAATACTTGTAACATCCTGAAGTATAACAAATGAGCCACCTGTTTTGTTAGAACTACTGGGAATATTGTAAAAGGAACAGTGAACCGTTTTTTCCCCGATTTCACAAACAGCCGTTTCTCTTCGGGCAGAGGAAAGTTTTTTTAAATTATTGTACGCCTCTCTCAGTTCAGGCTTTTTTTCAAAATCTAATATATCATTCAGAGTATGTCCTATCACCTCATGTTCTTTTTTATTTATTATCTGGCAAAAGGATTTATTTGCAAAAACAGCAACTCCCTTTTCATCAAGCTCCAGAATTCCTTCAACAAGACTTTGAAATATGACCGAATAGTTCAGCTCCGTTACAAGCAGTTCTTTGACTATCTGTCTTGGATAGATGTTTTCAAGACCAATTACGCCTTTACTTTTTTTATTTTTTAAGCTGTCAATGTGTGGCAGAATCTCATTGAACGTTTCTTTCATCTTGTCAAAGGGTGCCTTTGCCACATATATGTCAATGTAGGCATCGCTCTCATTCATTGTAACGCTTTCCAGTGCAGCAGCCGTGATCAGTATTATGGGAGTGTCCTTATAATGATTAATTTGCCTTAAATACTTAGCCAGTCTCACACCATCAACCTTAGGCATTACAAAGTCAAGTAGGAATAGATCTATCTTTTCTTTTCTGGCTATATCCAGTGCAATCAGTCCATCGCTTGCGGTAATAACTTCATAGCCATGCCCGGCAAGGACATCACTGAAAAACTGCAAATAAAACAGATTATTATCGGCAACAAGACACTTTTTCATAAAACACCTCTAATTTTTATAAACCTCTACCCTGTTTCTGCCATTTCGCTTGGCGTCATACAGGGCAATATCGGCAAATTTAATTAAGTCTTCCGGGGTGTTTATATAAGTTGCCGGATAGTTCGCAATTCCGAGACTGATGGTTATAACACCTTTAGCATTAACTCCACTGAAAAAATGCTCTTCTATTGACTTCCTTATACGTTCCGCCTCATTGTAGGCACCATTTTCAGACGTATGAGGGAGAAGCAGCACAAACTCCTCTCCGCCATAACGTGCAAAAACATCATTTTTTCTAATATTCTGCATGATTATAACAGCCAGTTCGGTAAGTATAGCGTCACCGGTCATATGTCCATATTTATCGTTAATATTTTTAAAAAAGTCTAAATCAATCATGATACAGGCTAAGGGGGTTTCATACCTTTTAGCCCTTTCAAACTCCTCTTTTAGTTTATTATGAAAAAAGCGGTAGTTATAAATGCCTGTCAATCCATCTGTTATTGCCAGATTTTCCAGTTGTCTGTTTTTTTCCTCCAGTTCATCCTGTAGCTGCTTCAGTTTAATTAAAGAGTTTATCTTTGCCACCAGTATTTCTGATTCAAAAGGTTTTGTAATGTAATCGTTGGCTCCACAATTTATTCCTTCTATTATATCCTCTTTTTCACCTTTCGCTGTCAGCAGTATTACAGGCAGGCGAGTGCTTTCTCTTATCTTTCTAATCTCTTTGCAAACGTCAAAACCAGACATTCCCGGCATCATAACATCAAGCAAGACCACATCTATGTCCTGAGATGTAGCTATTTTTCTCAATCCTTCCTCCCCTGAGAAAGCGGTATCCACCTCAAAATCCTGTAATGAAAGCATAAGCTTCATCATGTTAACAAAATCAAAATCGTCGTCAATTATAAGTATTTTTGCCATTATTTTTTCTTATTTTTTTCTTCAAATATTCAAAAACTTTATCTGCATCAACATTCTCAATACCAGTCCAGATACCAAAACTTTTTACCCCCTGATACACAAGCATATGCAGTCCATCAACAGCCCTGATCCCCTTTTTTATTGCGTTTATAACAAGAGGCGTTTTAGTTTTACTATAAACCATATCAAAAATTTTACATTCTTTCAATAATATATCATAATCTAAGGGCAGAGATTCTCCCTTAAGTCCGACAGTTGTTGTATTAATTATCAGGTGTATATCCTTCTTGGCCATAATGCTATTAAGTCTGGTTAAGCCAAACAGAGAAACCTGATAACTGTAGTTTTCCTTAACATATTTTTCAAGAGCCCTGGCTCTGTCAACAGAACGGTTTACAATTATGACCTTCTTTGCTCCCATAAGCTCAAGGACAAAAAGTGCAGCCTTTGCAACCCCACCAGCTCCCACTAACAAAACGGGTCTGTCATCAAGTCTGAAAACAGAAAGACATCTTTCAAGCGTCATCTTTATACCATAAACATCTGTATTGTCTCCATAAAGCAAACCATCTTTAACGGTTACAGTGTTAACGGCACCAACCTTTTCTGCCTCAAAAGAGATTTTATTGCAGTGAGGCATTATCATTTCCTTAAAAGGGACAGTTACATTGAAACCTGTAATATTCTCAAGATGCCTTATCCCGTTAATAAACAGGTCAAAATGTTCCTTACTGACACAAAAAGGAAGATAACTCCAGTTCAATTTATATTTTTTTATCAGATAGTTTTGAAAAAGTGGCGACAGACTATGACTTACAGGATTGCCAATAACACCCAGTATTCTTTTTTCTCTGCTAAAATCTGTCTCCATCAGAAAAATCCTATCACCGAAATCGCCTGAGGTTTCAAGCTCGGTAACAACTCAACCGCTTTTTTTACAAGCTCTCTGCCTGAGCTGTCATTGTTCATAACCAGACTTACACCTACATCATAAAGACAAAAGGCATAAATAGATATTGCCTTTTCTGTATCAAGATCTTTTAATTCATTAAAATCATTCAGTCCTCTGAAAACAGCATAATCAAAATTATCTTTCTTTGCCTTGACAAAATCTTCAGAGAAGGTGTAAACAAAACCATCAGGATAGAAATACAATCCCGGCAGGTTTATAGAATATTTGGTTGAATAATCTATGTGAAGGGGTCGTTTACCATATAACTCACGAATAATAAACCTTACCATGTTCTCTGGTCCCGCAGAAGTTTCCCACATGGAATAGAGCCTGTCTTTTTCCACGATACTGAGTTTATCATTCCAGTACCAGTAGGCATCCAGATGAGGGCAATGAAGCAAAACCACATCAGTCCTGTATTTTTCAACATACTGAAGATACCATAGCGGAAAGGCACCGCTGTCTCCCCATGTAAAAAGAACAGAGTTTGGTTTGCAAGACTTCAAAACATTTTTTCCGTAATCATAGGAAATGTGATAGTTATACCAGTTATTGCTGTAAAAATTAAGAGCAAAGGAAGAAGCAGGTATAACTACAAGAAATATAACGAAAAAAAGCAGTCTTTTAACTTTAAATCTTATTAGAAAAAGGTGCAGTTCGTTCACAGCAACAGCTATAAAGACAGACAGAATCAGGTATCCGGGCGTGTGAAAACTTTCCAACAGGAAGATGTTTTCTTCAATCGGATTCCCATAAATCACAACTCCAACATTTAAAACCAGAATAACTATAAGTGCAACCACTAAGTATCCTGTAAACTTTCTGAAAGAGCTCACAAAACCAAAGATAACAAAAAAAAGTGGTAAAATTCCAAATTCACGATAGAGATTAAAGCTTTTTATCTGTTCAATAAAAAGAGAAAATGTGCGTTCAGGTCCGGGTACAGCGTAACCTTTTCTCAGAATTAACCATAAAAATTGTGCAAGATTTGACGGGTCGCCCCAGGTCAATGCGTTAATCTGCCATGCCCTGAAAGGCAGATAAAGAAGGGTGCTCAGTCCAAAAAGAAAAAAAGACAGACAGGCAGATATCACCTTAAAATCTGTAAGTAAACCTTTGTTTTTCTTCAAAAAAAAAAAAAACATTATGGGAAAAATAACCAGAGATGTGTAGTGAGCTGTAATGGAAATACCAAACAAAAAGGAAACCAGATATAGATACTTTGTAATCGGCTCTTTCAGATATTTCAGAAGAAAAAATATGGACAAACCCATGATAAAGGTGGACAAACAATAAACTTCAGCAACAACAGACTGAGACCACACCGTATAGGTGAAAGCAAAGGAGAGAGAGGCGATTAACGCAAGCAGTTCCTTATTTTCCAGATCATCAAGTATGCAAAGGGTAATTTTATATGCAATAAAACAGCACAATGCCCCCATGACAGATGAAAAAAGAACAACTTTAAATGCACCATTACCGAGGGGCAGATATCTGAAAGGATGGGAAAGCATTATATATAACGGGTATCCGGGTGGATGGCTGATACCCAGTGTAAATGACGAAGAAATAAGCTCTCCGCTATCAAAAAAAGATACCGAGGAACAGGCAGTAAATAAATAGACCAGAAAGGGTATAAAAAAGGCCAGATAGATGGTGTATTTTTTCATTTAAGTATCCGTTTCGCCCTTTCAATATCGTTCTTTATCTGCAATTTAAGCTCTTCCACATTTTTAAACTTTTCTATGCCCCTCAGTCTGTCACGCAGTTCTACAAGAACCTCTTTGCCATAAATATCGCCTTCAAAATCAAGCAAATGCACTTCAAAACTCCGTTCATTGATATGAAAAGTAGGAGCAGGTCCGGTGTTCACAACAGACCGAAACCTGACACCGTCTATATAGGCGTAGGCAGCATAAACGCCCCTTGCAGGCATGAGATAATCTGTTACAAGCAGATTGGCTGTTGGAAAACCAATTAATCTTCCAATCTTTCTGCCCTTTACCACCAGCCCCTTGATGGTGTAGGGTCTTCCGAGAAAATTGTTTGCCTCTTTTATCTGTCCTTCTTTTATCAACCCCCTGATACGGGTGCTGCTTATAATCCTGTCATTCTCTTTCAGTGGCTCCATAACTATCACATCAAAACCAAACTCTTTTCCATAATTTTGCAGCATTTCTATGTTTCCAGACTTATCTTTTCCAAAGGTGAAGTCATAACCTATAACCACTTTTCTTACGTGCAGTTTATCAACAAGAATGCCCTTTACAAAATCCTCTCCGCTGATCCTGGAGAATTCATCGTCAAACTTAATCAGAAAAACTGCTTTAATGCCATACTTTTCAAAAAGGGTCATCTTGTCTTTCAGGGGAGTTACCTGCTCTATCTGCAAATAGGGATTTATAACTGTAAGCGGATGGGGATAAAATGTCAATACGCAGGGCGTTCCATCTATTTTCTGGCTTTCTTCAATCACCCTGTTTATTAAGGTTACGTGTCCCCTGTGAACACCGTCAAAATTTCCTATTGTCACAACAGGATCAGGAAGTGAAACTGCGGTCTTCAGTCCGTCATAAATTTCCATAGAGGCAATTCTATCAGTTTTCTGAAAAAAATTGAAGTTTATTCTTTTTTCTGAGAAGCCTTTGAGTAAATATAGTAGACAATGATTAAAACAAAAATGACACCTACATTAGATGCCATCTCTATTATGTGGTCATAGCTGTGAGTCTCCGATGTTGCCTGTGAAGCTTCAATGAAAAGAAGCCTTCTTGTAGCAGAAATTATACCTACGAACAAGAAAGGGTTTAGCGAGAACTCCTCTTTTTTCAGAAACTTAAGAACAGGCCAGAGAATTTCTGCAATTATAAGGGCAAGAAGGATATCATTTACAGCATGAAGAATAGATGAGTGGCTTATTTCGTTGAAACTGAACAGTGTCTTTATAACTATAATAAAAGCAAGTAAAATCAGGAAAAATGCAATAAGAATATGAATGAGAGAGTCTAACTTAAACAAAAAGGAAACTATCTTTTTTTTAATCTCTTCCATGGCGGCTTAATCAGCAGGTCCTTCAATACAGAAATATTCACCAGAAATAACATTCTCATCGTATACAGGACAATGTCTGCAAAGGCATCCCTTTTTATCCCTTACATCACCTTGCCTGCCAACGGCACAAAAAACACCTTCTCTTTTCGGAAAGGTGGGTTTTGGATAGGTCTGACAATCTTCACAAAGACAATCAGCTAATTTATCATCATCAAAAATAACAGCCATAATAAAATTATAGTCACCAAGTAAGAAATGTCAAATACAGAAATAAAAAAATTATCTATATAGCGGAAAAAGCTTGTTGTATGTGTCCTCAAGCATCTCGTGCAACACCTTTGTTCCACCTGTTACAGGCATAAAGTTGGTGTCCCCTCCCCATCGTGGCACTATATGCCAGTGAAGGTGTTCGGCAATACCAGCTCCGGCAACAGAGCCCAGATTCATGCCTATGTTAAACCCCTGCGGGTTATATACTGCCTTTAATTTTTCAACAGCTGTTTTCACATTTAGAATCAGATCCTTAAGTTCTTCTTCTGTAAGCATTGATAGTTCTGAAGTGTGTTTGTAAGGCACCACCATCAGATGACCGTTGTTGTAAGGGTATTTATTGAGTATCACAAAACTGTGCAGTCCTTTAAACACAACAAGATTTTCAAGTGAAGGCTCACCTTTTTGACGATTGCAAAATATACAGCCTTCCTCTTTTTTTTCTTTGTTTTCAATAAAATCCTTTCTCCATGGAGCAAATATGTGTTCCATAAAAAATCTCCTTTTAAAGTTCCACAATCCTGCCTTTTATTTCTCCGCCGGAAAGCTCCAGATAACCTATGGTGTTTTTCAAAGAAAATCTGTTATCAAAAGGGGAGCCCGGGTTGAAGAAAAAGGTGCCGTCAATGTTTTCACAAAAGGGTTTGTGGGTGTGCCCAAAAACAATACAGTCAACCTGTTCAAACTCTGCCCTGATTCTTTTTTCAATCCCTTGAGGTGCACCATAACCATGAATCACCCCTATCTTTCTGCCATCAACTTCCAGCACCCTTTTCAAGGGCAATGTGCTTCGGAAATCCATATTTCCCCTCACAGCAATTACAGGTTTTTTTATAACAAGCAGAATATCATCGCTCACCAGATCTCCCGCATGTATAACATAATCACAATGAGAAAAATATGTTTCACAAAGCTTTAGAAAAATATCGTCAACCGCTGATAAATGGGTATCAGAAATAACACCTATGAGGGTTTTATTCATTAACAAAGTCACCTATCTGTGTCAATGGAGATAGATAAAAGGGTAATCTGAGCTCTGAAAGCAACATAAGTATCCTGCCCTTTGCATCGTTTTCTGAAATACCTGACAGTAAATCTAAAAGAGAAACCTTTTTCTTCTTAGGATAAAGCAGTTTCGGCTCACCTTCTATGTTAGCCAGTTTTTTGCATAACAAAACAGCATCATTAAAATTACCGATTTCATCAATCAGTTTTAGTTCTTTTGCCCGCTTTCCCGTCAATATCCTGCCATCCGCAATGGGTAATATTTGTTCTTTTTTAAGATTTCTGCCAACCGAAACAGCCTCCAAAAACTGGTTGTGCACATCATCAATAACAGACTGAATGTAAGCCCGCTCTTCCTTTGTCATTTCTCTTAAAGGGGAACCTGTATCTTTGTATTCCCCGCTTTTCACAGCTTCGCCTTTTATACCGAATTTGTTCAGCAACTGGTGAAATGTGTAAAACTGTATTATTACCCCTATGCTTCCTGTAATTGAACCGGGATTGGCAACAACCTTTGTCGCCCCGGAAGCGATATAGTATCCGCCAGAAGCCCCCAGCGTTCCAATAGAGGCAACAACCGGCTTGTTTTTTTTGATTTTCATGATTTCGCTATATATTTCCTGTGAAGGACCTACAGCCCCACCGGGACTGTCAATTCTGATCAAAATTGCCTTAACCTTTTTATTGTTGTCAAACTCATAAAGTTGTTTCAGTATTTCGTCAGAACTTTTAATTATGCCGTTAATCTCAACAACACCAATCCTGTCACCTATAACAGGCTTTTCAAGTCCCAGATTGAGAACAGCGGACAAAATACCAGTAATAAAAAATAAAGCAAAAATCACCGCAACTGCGACAAATATCCTTTTTTTGTTCATAAATGGCACCTTACTTTTTCAGGAAGTCTCCAAGAGTCACCTTTGCACCGTTCTGGTTTTTGTATTCCGCAAGAGCCTCTCTTTCCTGCTTTAACTCCAACCCTCTGTAAGTAAGCAACAGCTTCCTGTTTTTAAAGTCAAAATCCTTAACAAGCAACATCATTTTATCCCCAACTGTAAGCCCTGCATCCTTCTTGCCTCTTTCAAACTCTGCCTTTTTAACAACACCTTCCACATGAGGCAAAACTTCAAAGAAAACAACCTTATCGGTAAATCCTGTTACAATTCCTTCAACCTCATCGCCATTTTTTATCTTTTCCTTTGCTTCAAGCCAGGGATCCTTTGTCAAATCCTTTATACTAAAAACCAGCTTTCTTTTTGCCACGCTACTTTCTATTAATTTTGCAGTAATTTCCTGACCAATATTAATACTATTTTTAAATTCATTAACCTTACTCCACGCCAGACAGTCACTAGGGATGAAACCCTCCAGATTATTATCCAGCTCAACAACCACACCACTGTTTACTATTTCTTTCACCTTACAGGTAACAACAGAGCCTCTGGGGTGGGCTTCAACAAACTCCTTCCACGGATTTGAGATGATCTCCTTTAAACTTAAAGACACCTTCTGGTTTTTTTCATCTATAGATTTAATGGCACACTTTATTTCATCACCAACACTAAAGTATTTATTAGGATCGCTCACCCTTTCTGTCCAGGAAATTTCGGAAACATGCATAAATCCGTCCAGTCCATCCATAATTTCAACAAACAATCCGGTGTTTATGATATTTCTAACAACACCTTCCACCTTATCGCCTTCTTTATAATTCTTTACAAACCTGTCCCAAGGCTTTTCTTCCAGAGCTTTTTTGCTTAAAGTTATCTTTTTTTTACCCGTATCTATTTCAATAATTTTAGCATCTATCACATCTCCAACCCTTAAAAGCTCCTTTGGTGTCTTGATTCTTTTATATGTCAGTTCCGAGAACGGAATAAATCCTTCTGCCTCCCCCAAATCTACAAAAACACCTTTTTCTATGATTGTCTTTATTCTGCAGGAGACAACCTCTCCAACCTTTCTTTCTTCAAAAAAACGCTTTAGTGCCAGCTCTTTTTCCAAGTTTTCCAGTTCAGAAACAGAACAAACAACGTTGTTATCTTCTTCTTCAAACTTTATCACCAGTGCCCTGCAACTTATGTTGTTAGCGACTTTCTTTACTCGTCCCGCCTGAGAGGCTGGTAAAAAGATATTTATCCCTTTGTATGAAGCTGTATAACCACCCTTTGTAGGTTTTAACACCTTAATCTCAACAGGGGTTTTGCTTAAAAAGGCAGATTTCAGTTCCTGTAAGGCAACCAGTGCTCTTGCCTTTGAGTAGGATGTTTTTCCACCGGAAACAAGCACCTCCAGTTCATCATCAACCTTTACAGCCTCCCACTCATCTTTTAAAAATTCTTCCTTTGGTATAAACCTGTCAGCCTTTGTCTTAAGGTCAATAAACACACCATCTTTCGATTTTTTTACAACACGTCCCTTTATCAGTCCTTCCTTATATCCAGACTGACTTTCATTTAACAGTTGCTCAAACTGCTCCATCAAACTTCCCCCTTATTTATTTTTTAATTTTTTAAGCTTTTCCACTAACTTTTTAATATGTTCCTTAGGTGTTGAAGCACCTGCAGTAATCCCAACCTTTTTAACACCATTAAACCAGTCATCCTGAATTTCATCTGGTGATTCTATATGAAAAGTGTTTTTAAGAACAGAACCGCATATTTCAGCCAGTTTTCTTGTGTTTGAACTGTTTTTTCCACCAAGAACAATCATAATATCAACATTTTTAGCCAACTCTAAAGCCTCTTTTTGTCTTACAGAAGTGGTTTTGCATATGGTGTTAAAAACCCTCAACTCCTCACACTGACTTATTAGCCTTTCTGCCGATCTTTTCAGAAGTTCCATCTTCTGGGTCGTCTGGGAAATTAGCCCAATCTTTTTGAAAAATGTATTTTCTATATCTTCAGGATTTAAAAAAACAAAGGCATCATTATCTATGTAACTTAAGAGTCCCTTAACTTCAGGGTGATTTTTATCGCCCAGAAAAAAAATTTTATAATTTTCCTTTTTCAAAACCTCCAGAAGCTTCCTTGCTTTTGTAACAAAGGGGCATGTGGTGTCCACAACATTAATCTTATCCTTCTTCCTGTCAAGATATTCAGACTCTTCTCTGGATACACCATGAGACCTTATTATCAATGTGCCATTTTTTACTTTGTTAACGTCATCTATAACTTTCAGCCCTTTTTTTTCAAGTTCTTCAACCACCTTAGGATTATGAATTATGGGACCTAAAGTAAAACAGTTCACATTGTTTTTTATGGTGTCTTCAGCCATTTTTATAGCCCTTTTCACACCGTAACAAAAACCCGCTGACTGTGCAATTATGATTTCCACAGCGAATACCTTCCCTGTACTTTTTCATAAAGAAAATTTACCACATCCTCAATCCCCAGATCTGATGTGTCAAGGATAACAGCATCTTCCGCAGGCTTTAAAGGAGCTATGTCCCTTTTGCTGTCCTGCTCATCTCTTTTAATAATATCCGCAAGAACCTGTTCATAGGGAACAGCTTCGCCTTTAGCCACAAGCTCTTTGTAACGTCTTTCTGCCCTTACCTCAGGCTTTGCCACAAGGAAAAATTTGGCAAAGGCGTCATAAAAAACCACCGTACCCATATCCCTGCCTTCCGCCACAATTTTACCTTTTTCACCAATCGTTCTTTGTAGCATTCCCATTTTCTCTCTTACCTTTTTCTCTTTTGACAGGGTTGACGCCCACATACTTACTTCATGCATTCTAATTATATCAGTTACATCTTTCCCATTTGAAATAACCCTCTGAACATCTCCTTCGTTTTTAAACTCCACAGAAAAATCATCCAGCAAAGGTAAAAAAAGATTCTTGTCCCCCTCTGCAGAATTTTCCAGAGCAAACAAGGCAAAGGCTCTGTACATGGCACCGGTATCAAGATAACTGAAGCCGAGCCGTTTTGCAAGAAGCCTGGAAACGGTGCTTTTTCCACTACCAGAAGGTCCGTCTATAGTAACCACTTCAATCATGATTTCAGTTCCTTAATTTTATCAAAAAATTGAGGGAAAGAAACACTTATAGATGACGTATCATCCAGTTCCACACCTTTTGAAGAGCAAAGTCCAAAAATGTATAGTGACATTGCAATCCTGTGATCACCATAGGTGTTAACCTTTGAAAAAACAGGCTGCCTTCCCCCCTTGATTATCATACCATTTTTCGTCTCTTCTATATCAACATTTAGCTTCTTTAGCTCTGTAACCATCGCCTTAATCCTGTCACTTTCTTTAACTCTTAACTCAGCTGCGTCATCAATAACGGTAACCCCTTCTGCAAAAGAGGCTGCAACAGCAATGACAGGAATCTCGTCTATAACCTTGGGAATAACGTCTCCTTTTAATGTTACACCTTTTAAACCTTTTACACCCTTAATATGAATGTCTCCAACAGGTTCTCCGCACACCTCGTGTAAATCAGATATTTCTATATCAGCTCCCATCTCCTTCATCACGTCTATAATACCTGTGCGGCTTGGGTTCAGTCCCACACCTTTAATAACAACTGAAGAACCGTATAAAAGTGTTGCTGCAACAATAAAAAAGGCTGCAGAGGATATATCACCGCAAACAGTAATATCAAAATCCGGTAGTTTATCAACCATTGAAACAGTCACCGATAAACCTTCCTGAACAATGGGCACACCTAAATACCTCATAAACCTTTCTGTATGATCACGGGAGAGAGCCGGTTCTGTCACCTTTGTAACGCCATCAGCGTAAAGTCCAGCTAAAAGAATGGAAGATTTTACCTGTGCACTTGCTATCTTTATTTTATAATCTATGCCATTCAGTTTACCGTTTCCTTTAATTGCAAGAGGAGGATAACTGTTTTCAAGCCTGCCAAAAATATTCGCCCCCATAAGAGAAAGTGGTTCAACAACCCTCTTCATAGGTCTTTTCACAAGGTATTTGTCCCCTGAAATGACACTAAAAAAAGATTGGGCAGAGAGAATACCGGTCATTATCCTTATAGTGGTTCCTGAATTGCCAGCATTAAGAACAGAAACTGGTTCTTTTAACCCCTTCAGACCAACCCCATAAACAAGCCATTCATCGTCAGCCTTTTTAATCCTTACACCAAGCTTTCTGAATATCTCAATGGTGCTCTTATTATCCCTACCTGTACCAAGATTTTTTATTCTACATTTACCATCAGAAAGAGCAGCGAATATGATTGCTCTGTGAGATATTGACTTGTCACCCGGAAGGGTAATTTCACCTT
>FWPV01007713.1_pt1 | contig 17372 bp, 15 predicted proteins | sample 2228371 | NCBI WGS metagenome assembly FWPV01 (sample SAMEA103939776, study PRJEB20133) | metagenome | reverse complement strand
GGTCCTCACACGAAAGATCCTCCACCAAGGGCGAAAGGCTACGGGTGGGCACGGATTCGAGAGGCTCACCCTGAGCGTCAACCCGTTCGTGCCCAAACCCGCCACCCCGTTTCAGTGGCATCCCTTCATGGAAGACAGTGAGTTGAAGGCCAGGATAAGGAACCTGAGGCGGCACCTTCAGAAGGAGCGTACCGTCACGGTCACTCACGAGCCGCCCAAGTGGGCCAAGGTCCAGGCCGTCCTTTCCAGGGGAGACCGTCGGTTGAAGGAGGTCCTGGTCCGGGTCTCCCAGGGAAAGGGCTGGTCCGAGGCCTTCAGGGAGGTGAACGTCAATCCCGATTTCTACGTCCACCGCGCCAGGGAGGTTGACGAGATCCTCCCTTGGGATTTCATAGATCACGGATTTTCCAAGGAATCACTCTGGCGCACGTACCGGAGGGCCATGGACGAGGGCTCGGCCCCGAAAGCGGGCCCCAGCTGATCCTGGCATGTACCGCTCCATCTCACAGGGACACACCGAACACCACAACCGAGCGCAGGCCGTCCTCCCTGGGCTTGCAGGAAGTCAGAAGATCCCCTCCTCTTTCAGCCAGGAGAGGTCGACATCCAGTGACCCAAGAGGGGGAGAGGGACCATCCACCGCGGGCTTCACCAGGGTGAAGGCCCCTTGCAAGGTCATCGATGTCCTTCACCCCTGACGGCGTGCCTAGGGCAGGCCAAGGCTTGAGACAGCCCCATAGGTCTGGTTCACACCGTGACCGGGGGCTTGTCCTTTTGGGCCACGTCTTGAAAGAGGGCCACCGCCTGCTCGGCAGCCCTCCGGATCTCCTCGACTGGGTCCGATCGCGCCACCCCCTGCAACACCCGAAGGGCCTTGGGGGACTGAACCCTCTCCAGGATGCCGCTCAAAGCCGAAACTGCGCCGCGACGCACCTCCTCCGACTCCATCCTGGCGAACAGCCCCTTGCGAACCAGCAAGGCCTCCAGCATCGGCACATCCTCCTCCTGCCCCAGGGAACCCAAGGCCCGCAGGGCCTTGATCCTGACCACCGAGTCCCTGCCACCCAAACCCGAGGTGCGCGCCGCAACGGCCCTCAACCTCTCCCTGGCCTTGGGGCCCCCCATGGCTTGAAGGACCTCTACAGCCCTGGCCCGAACGCCTTCGTCCGGGTCATCCATGGCCTTCAGCACTCCCTCCTGGGCCTTGGGGGTCCCGATCCTCCCCAGACCCAGGACCACCTCCTTGCGAACCCGCGCCTCCGGATGGCTCAGGAGTCCCAGGAAGGAAGGTACTGAACGGGTGTCGTTCAGGTCGGAAAGGACCTTGACCGCGTTACGGACCAGGTACCATCTCTGATCCAGCAGGGTCTTTCTCAGAGGCTCCAGTGCCACCTCTCCCAACTCCGTCAGTGCGCGAAAGAGGCGTATCCTCTTGCTCATCTGGCGTTCCTGCCCGAGGGTCTCCACGACCCGATCCACCCCCCTGGCCCCGATCAGACGGATTATCTCCAGCGCCCTCTTGAACTCCGCCTGGGTCCCTTCGGTCAGACCCCTTATCATATGCCCCAGGACGGACTCCCTCGAGAGCTCATCGCGCGCCCCCTCTCTGCGCTTGGCTACGTATTCCGGATCGAGATCGCTCACTGCCAACCCCGAAAGGACCTTGAGGAGGAGGTCTACCCCCTCTTTCACATCCCCCTTCCTGATATCCGCCATGGCCACATCTTCGAGCCCCTCGGCGAGGAGCCTGAAGACATCCTTGTCCGGCTCGCCGAGCATCTTGCGGAGTGCGAATTCCCGGATCTTCGTCAGTGTAGCCTCGGGGGCCTCCACTCCCCCCAAGGCCTCGAACATGCCCCCCAAGGTGGAGGCCACGGTCCTGCGGACCTCCCACTCCGGGTGATTCAGCGCGTTGAAAAATCTGTGGGCAACCTTCAGTGCCTCTTCCCTCTTTCCCTGAGTCCCCAGGTGGCGCACGAGATCAGCCGCATAGGCCATGTCATCCGGCAGGACCATGTGCCCCTGGAGGAACCTGCCTAGGCGTTCTTCCACAGAGGGCTCCTCGTCCATCAAGAGCCTCAGGAATTCCTCCTTCGGGATCCCGTACTCCTCCAGCTTCCTCTCCACCTCCGGCAGGAGATCGCGCCGCTTGGCCGCCTCCGGGACCAATTCCTTTATGAATTGGCCCTTCTGCTCGAGCCCACGGGCCGAGGCCAGCTCCCTTGAGACGATGTCCGCCAGGGCCCCCTTGGGGAGGGCGTCTGCCAGCCTCTGGGCCTGGAACCTCGTCTCCCCTTCTCGGACCAGGGCCTGCCGGAAGAACTCCGCCTGAGTCTCTACCCCCACACTCAGGATCAGGCTGGCCAGCCGATCCTTGAACAGGTCCCACTCCTGCGGATGTCCTGCCAGGAGTTGCTCCATCAGGACCAAGAGCCGCTCAGAGGCCCAACGGGCACGCTCCTGGTCGTCTCGACCTTCTGAAGCGGCCCTCTCTGTCACTGCCCGGCGTATCCCCTCGGGATCGTTGAAGAGTAGCTCCTTGAGGGCGTCTCTGGCCTCTTGACCCTGCAACTGGCCCAGGAGAAACCTATCCAGGAAGATGTCGCCGATAGCCTTCTCGTCTCCCAGCCCGCTGTCCCTGAGGGGGTGAATCCAAATCCTCGTAACACCCCGCCCTTTGAGGATCTCCTCGCAGGATCCCTCATGTAAGAGCTCTTCCGGCCTCCTGGCCAGGAGCTCCACCAAGGCGGACAGCTCCGCCCTCGTCACCTCGCGGGCGATGGTTATCCCCCTGATGCCGCGCCTGACCAGATCGCTTGCAAAACCCTGGGCCACGGGCCCCAACACGGACACCCTTTGGTCCACCAGGAGTTGGTCTCTCACGACGCTCAGCGAAAGGCGCTCCTTCTGTGCGATCACCGCCTGAACAGTGTCCGCGAGCTGGTCCATGGTCCTGAGGAAGGCGGGGTGCTGGGAGGTATACATGGAGAGGTTGCGAACGGCCACCGTCAACAGACGGACCACTTCCTCAGGCGCGGCGGAGGCTGTCGGTCGCTGAGGTGTCATCGGCCCTTTCAACGTCCCCGATCTCTTCGTCCGGATGCCCCGGTCCTTTCCGAGCACGGGCTGGCTGCAAGTATAGATAAGTACGCCTGCCATATCAACAGGCTATGATCAGACCAATAGCCCTCTCCCAACAGGAGGACCACCCTTTCACACGAGCTCGAGGCCTTCGGCGCACGGGCCCCTGGGCCATCGGCTTTCCTCAATGTGTAAACCTTCGGATCCATTCATGGGTCTTAAAAAATTGACAAGATTCCATATTTTTACTATCCTTTAGCACGATGTCTGACTCGAACACAAGGGTATCTCCAACCGCTTCAGGGCCCTCCAGTCCGAAGGTCCGCCGGCCCGCTGTATGCTCGGGGTTTCCCATCCGCTGGGGAGGGACATGGGATTGAACCTCACGAAGGGGACCCTCTTTGTCTGGCTCATCACCGCAGTTTCCACAGGGTGCACGCTCTTCGACCGTCCGGTGCAGCCGCCCAAGGGGAGGACCGCGGACCAGTTGTACAAGGAAGGATCGGCTCAACTCGAGCAGAGGAACTATCGTGCCGCCATCGAGGCCTTCTACAAGCTGAAGTACGATTACCCCTCTGACACCGCTGCCATGTTGGCCGACCTCAAGATCGCCGACGCCCATTATGCCAACAAGGAATACTCGCAGGCCATCGAGAGCTATTCAGATTTCAGGAAGATGCACCCGGCGAGCCCCTACATCCCGTACGTGGTCTACATGATCGGGCTTTGTCACTATCAGGAGATCCTCTCCGTGGACAGGGATCAGACCAACACCGAGAAGGCCCTGAGCGAGTTCCAGTACCTGCTGACCCACTTTCCCAACACCCCTTATGCCTACGATGCGAACGAGAAGGCCAGGGATTGCATGAAGAGGCTCTCGGACCACGAGGTCTACGTGGGGAACTTCTATTACCGCATGAAGAAGTACCCAGCGGCGATCCAGAGGTTCGAGGCTGCGCTAACCAAGTATCCCTCAATCCCCCTGGATGAGGAGGTCCTCTTCGCCTTGGCCGAGGCCTACAGGCTGACCCAACAGCCGGAGAAGAGTCAGAGGACCCTCAAGGCCCTCCTGGAACAGTACCCCAAGGGCAAGTACGCCAAGAAGGCCCAGGCGTTGATCCAAGAGGCGCCATCCGAACCCGTTTCCCCCGTCCTCCCTCAGCCCGCGACCTCTCCACCGCAGGGCCCTGCTCCCCTGGTCTCGCTCGGCAGGGACACAGGGCCGGTCGCCCCTGCGGCGGTCGCGAAGGCACAGGAGAAACGGCCCACTCAAGTGACTCCCCTTGGCAGGGGCGAGGCGGACAGTCCCCTTGCAAAGGGGTCTATCTCAGAGGACTCCGGGGAAGCGGAAAACCCACAGACACGTTCAAATGCCCCTGTGACCAAGGCCTCTCCGGTCGAGGAGGCGGATGTGCCCATCGAGAGGCCACCCCAGCAGCCCAATGCCCCCATCCAGGAGGAGCGTCCCGTCCCCGCCTTGACACGGGGCCCCTCCCCTTCGGAGGTACCGAAGGAGTCCCATCCTGTGGCCGAAGAGACATCAATCCCGGCCGCACCTCCTGAGACCCCGGCCCCCATCGCTCCTGCCTCGAAGGAGACGGGCAAGGGCGAGGGCCCTGGCGGGCCTGGGGAGGGCACCTCACCGGGGGCACCACGGCCTTCAGGTCCTCCTGGGGCGGAGAAGCCTGCATCGGCCAAGACCTTCGACGATCGCATGGGTTTCGGTCAGCTGAAGGGAGACAAGCCGATCAACATCTCAGCGGACAGGATGGACGCCTTCCAAAGGGAGAACCGGGTCATCTTCGAGGGCAACGTGGTCGTCAACCAGGAAGAGACCTATATCTACGCGCAACGGATAACCGCTGACATGGCGAGCCAGGAGACAGGAGGCGGTATCCAGAAGGTGGTGGCTGTCAAGAACGTGCGGATCACCCAGAACGATCGCGTGGCCACCTGCGACCGGGCCGAGTTCGATCACATCTCTCGGACCATCGAGCTATCAGGCAGCCCCAAGATCTGGCAGGGCAAGGACTGGATCGACGGCGAGAGGGTCCTGGTGAACCTGGACCAGGACAGGATGACCGTGGTGGGTGGAGAGGAGAAGCGTGTCTCCGCAGTCCTGCATCCCAAGACCGTCAAGGAGACCGCCGAGGCCCCTGCAGGCGCCAAGGGGTCCCGGCCCACCCTCACAGCGGCCTTCGCGCCAGCGACCAAGGAGCCCGGGGATTCCAGGGGGGAAGAGAAAACCTTGGCCGAGCCCCCCACCACCAGTCGCCCAGAGGGGGCAACGCAGTCGCCCCAGGGGGTCTCGGATAGGAAAGAGGCCCCTGCCTCGATGGAGGGGGGACAGGAGGGGCCAAAGGCATCCAGGACCCCCCCTGTTCAGGCACAACCCGCCCCCCCTACCCCGGCCCATGCTGAGGAAGAGGATGCCGCAAGGATCGCGCGGGCCGCCTTGGCTGAGCCGCCCAAGTCAAAGCCCTCCGCAGAGGCCGCTGAGACTGTCAGGACACCACGGCAGGCACCCACCACACCGGCCACCCCCAGCCTCCTGGCCCCTGTCAAGGACTTCGTGGAACAGTGGCGGAAGGCATGGGAGTCCAAGGACCTGGATGCCTATATGGCGTGTTACTCCCACAGGTTTCAATCCGAGAAGCGGGATTGGAAGGCGTGGCGCTCATACAAGGCTGGCCTTAACGACAGGTACAGATCCATCCGCGTGGAGGTGGAGAAGCTTGAGGTCACGCCCCACGAGGGTGGGGTCAAGGCCTCTTTCGTGCAAAGGTATCGGGCGGACGGATACCAGGATGTCGGACGCAAGGTGCTGGAATTGGTTCAGGAGGATGGCCGTTGGAAGATCATCCGGGAGACATGGCGGGCACTGTGACCAAGTCGCCATTGGAAGGCCGCTCTATGCGTAGGGTTGCTCTTTTCTGCCGGGGGAGCGTCGGGAGGCTTGTGGGATGACCTTGCTGGGATGGGTCGGAGGGTTGTTGGGCCTGCCCGGTTCGCCTGCTGTTGGGGCCAGGTGGAGCCTGATCGACCTGATCCGCAGTTCAGGGACCGAGGTTTGGGCCGTCTTGTTGATCCTTCTGGGTTTCTCGGTCATTTCCTGGGCGATCATCGTCTCGAAGATCCTCCTGCTGAGGAGGACCAGGAGGGAGTCGGAGCTCTTCTTCCAATCCTACGAGCAACAGCCCACTTTCTCGGCCATCTACAAGGATGTCGAGGCCAGGGGGATTCATGGAAACCCCTTCGCCTCCATATTCCTCAAGGGGTATAGGGAACTCCTGAGGATCTCCACCACCCCCTCGAGCCAGAAATCACAGGAGGGGGGGGTTCGTGAGCCGGCCAGGCTGGCAGTGGAGTGGACTGGACTGGAAAGCGTGGAGAGGGCCATCCGACAGGAGGGTGCGCTCCAGGTCCATCGGTACGAGAAGGCCCTGAGCTTCTTGGCCACCACGGGGAGCACCGCCCCTTTTGTGGGGCTCTTCGGGACGGTCCTCGGGATCATCCGCTCCTTCCACGAGATTGGCATGAGGGGATCCGCCTCCCTCGCCACCGTGGCCCCCGGTATCTCGGAGGCGCTTGTGGCCACCGCGGCAGGACTGGCCGCCGCCATCCCGGCCGTGGTGGCGTACAACTTCTTCGTACAGAGGATAAGGGGTGTGGCCTCGGAGATGGATCAGTTCACTACCGAGTTCCTGAACCTAGTGGAGCGCCAGATGAGACCGGCCAGGGCGCGCAAGGAGGCAACCCAAGCCGACACTGCCAAGAGACAGCAGAGCATGCCCTTTTGAGCCGGGCGTCAAGCCTGGGCCGGGACCCAAAGAGGGCTGTTTCCTCTTGAGACGGATCCCATGAAGGAATACATGTCCGCCCAAGGAGGGGTGTGTCACCTGAGAGGGGTCTCACCCTCGGGCGCTCCCTAGGCGGACGCTGAACCCGAACCGGAGGTGCTTGGAGATGCCGGCCCCACAGCAGCGCATAGGGACCGTGATGTCCGAGATCAATGTGGTCCCGTTGGTGGACGTCGTACTGGTGTTGCTTATCATCTTCATGATCACAGCCCCCATGCTTCAGATGGGTGTTGACGTGGACCTGCCCAAGACCACCACCAAGGTACTGCCTGTGGAGGAGGAGCGCGTACTGGTGACACTCACCAAGGATCAGAGGATTTACATAGACCGTTACGAGGTGCCCCCGGACCAGTTCAAAGACCGGCTCAAGTCCATCCTGGAGCGGAGGGTAAACCGAGAGGTCTTCTTGAGGGCGGATCAGGCCTTGCCATACGGGGCCGTCATGGCGGTGATGGGACAACTGAGGGAGTCAGGGGTGGAAAAATTGGGTATGGTCACGGAACCGCTGGAGGCGACCAAGAGACCATGAGGTGGAGGTCAGCTGGTCCTACTATCTCGGGGAGCGATGAGCCTTCCTGGCATTGGATGGTCTTCCTATCCCTGTTTCTCCACGGGGTTGGGGGTCTGTTCATACTGGGACTGGAACAGTACGCCCCCCGCAGGACTTTCAACCCAGAGGTGATCTCCGTCAGGTTGGTCGGCCCGGTGGACACAGGCGTGGCCCGGGCCACTGCCAAGCCCTCCGAGCCCCAGGGCCAGCCTTCCGCGCCGCAGCACAAGGAAGCCACGCCACCGAAGAGGATCCCGGTAGCGGTCCCCCAGGCCGAGAGGAAGACCGTGAGCATCAATCCCTCGGATGTCAAACCGCCCGAGCGCACCCCTCCGAAGACGATCGAACCTCCCACTTCACCCCAGCCCCAGACTGGGTCTCCGTCCAAGACGGGGCAGGCCGCCACCCCCGGTCCCAAGGCCGTGTCGGGTCCGGCCAGAGAGGGGGGAGGCAGTATTGGCTCAGAGGAGGCCAGGTACCTACAGATGCTGCAGCAGCGCATCGAGGAGAACTGGAAGGCCTATCTTCCCCCGGAGCAGGGGGTGCTGGGTGAGGTGCGCATAAGGATCTCACCCGACGGTGGCATCAGGGAGTTCTCATTCGTCAAGGGCTCAGGGAAGTCTCATGTGGATGCATCCATCGTCAGCGCCATCAAGAAGGTGGTCCTGCCCCCTCCCCCTTCCAGCTTGGCGGACAGGCCCCTGGTCCTGCGTTTTTGGCCCTCCGGCCAGCATCCTTGAGGGTGCAAGAAACAGTCCACGAGGAGGCGCTGTGTCTCGATCCCCGTCGACAGGCTCGGTGCGAAGAAGGTGCGTTTTGTCCCTCATGTCTTGGCTGCTCGTCCTCGCCCCGGCCCTCGGTTTCGCTCAGCCGGTCATCGATATCTTCGGGCCTTCCATCCCGCGATTCCCCATAGCTGTATTCCCATTCCCGCCAGGGGGGGGCGCAACCGGATCCCCTTCCGAGGCAGATGAGCTGCACCGGATCCTCACCCAGGACCTTCGAGTCTCGGGCTTCTTCGAGATCATCGACCACTCCAAGGCCTTGGCCGATCCCTTTGCCGCAGGACTGGATCCCCGCGAGGTCGACTGGAACGCCCTTCGCCTGCTGGGGGCAGACATCGTGGTCGGGGGCAGGGCAGGTATGGAGGGACAGGAGTTGAGGTGGGAGGCCCGTCTTTACGACCAACCCCAGCACCGGATGCTCTTCGGAAAGGTCTATCGGGGGGGGCGCCAGGATGTCCGGATCATGGCACACCGTTTCGCCGACGAGATCATCCGCTACTTCACTGGTTCCCCGGGCATATTCCAGACACAGATAGCCTTCGTCTCCACTCGGTCGGGCAGCAAGGAGCTGCATATCATGGACGCCGACGGGGAGAATCATCGGCAGCTCACCCAGGATCGAAGCATCGCCTTGTCGCCCAGGTGGTCTCCGGACGGCCGTGAGATAGCCTTCATCTCTTACTCCGGCCCCAACGCCCACCTGATGGCCCTGGATCTGGGGGGGTTGAAGAAGCGCGTCCTCTCGGGGCGGGACAACTTGAACGGGCCCGCCGCATGGTCCCCGGATGGGAGCCGGCTGGCCCTGACGCTCACCATAGACGGGAACCCTGAGCTCTACCTGATCGACAGGAAGGGAAGCCTCCTCCAGAGACTGACCCATCACCCGGGGATAGACGTCTCCCCCAGTTGGTCCCCTGACGGTCGATCCCTGGCATTTGTCTCGGATAGGGCCGGGGGGCCACAGGTCTTCATCCTGGACATCGCCTCCGGCCAGGTCAGGCGGCTCACGTACGAGGGGAAGTACAACTCGGAGCCGGCCTGGTCACCGAGGGGGGACCGGATCGCCTTCAGCTCCCTCCAGAGTGGGAATTACGAGATCTGTACTATCCGCCCGGACGGCAGGGAACTCCTCCAGATCACGAGCTCCCCGGGGGACGACAACGCGCCCTCCTGGTCCCCGGACGGCCGGTACATCGCGTTCTCCTCCACCCGCTCCGGGCCTTCACAGATCTTCATAATGCTATTCAACGGACAGAACCCCATCCAGATAACCCGCATGTCCGGGGAACAGAGTTCGCCGAACTGGTCACCGTGGCCGGCCGAGAGGTGATCCAGGGACCATTGGGGGCCACAGGTCCCGTGGGAAATGCCCCTGCGCGTATGGGGCGACTTCGGTCGGGACTCATGCCGGCCTCAGGATCTCGGTTTCTGCCCTGGTAGGGCACCGCTCGATACGATGACACTGGCCCTCCCAGCGTGCCGAATGCACAGCGAATCCACGCCAATCAGCTCCTCGGTCATATCCTCGCCGTCCAGCTGAACGCAGGTCTTTGCCAAAGGCCTGATCTCCACGGCGCTGGCCCTTGCTCGCCACCATCGGCCTTGGAACCCGAGGTTGGCGAGACCAGGGACCCTCATGGCCATGAGCTCGGCATAGTGGCGCATGTGGCCGAAGAGGGTGATCTCCAGCAGCCCATCCTCCACCCGGGCCTCAGGATCCGTCAGGGCCCCTGCCGCATAGTAGGGGGTGTTGGTGAGGGAAAGGACCCTTGATCCTCCAAGCGGCATCGTTTGCCCTAGCCCACGGTGGTCGGTCCACGACAGCTTGACGCCAGGGGGGATGCGATATCTGATCTTCCCCAACCAAACGGCGATGTACAGGCCGAAATAGATCCCCCTCTTGCCCAACTCGGGGTGTCTTTGGAGCCACTGGCGAATGCGACAGAAGTCCCTCACCACGGCCGCATCCAGGCCCAGGCTCATGTAATTGACGAATATCAGCCCCCCGTTCACGGACCAAAGATCCACCAGGGCCACACCGGGACTCCTTATGTAATCACGGATCTCCTCCAGTCCCCAAGCGCGTCCTTTGTACAGGCCCAAGCTCCTGGCGAGATCGTTCCCTGTCCCCAGCGGGACGATCCCCACTGGGGTTCGCAGCCCGAGGGTGAGGACCGCTTGCATCAACTCGCTGACTGTCCCGTCCCCACCCACCGCTACGATGCGGTCCCTTCCCTTGCCGTATTCTCGAAGCTGGGAGAGGATGCCGCGTTGTTCGGTAGGGATCACCTTGCCTGTGAGTCCCTCTTGTGAGCCTTCCACGAGGGCACACAGTGCGGGAAACCAGGCTGCCCCGAGGTTGTTGCCGGCCCTGGGATTGACCAGCATCAAGACGTCCATCTGTCTCAACCCTCCCCTTCCCCCAGCATCCTGCGTCTCCTCTGATGGGCGATCTTTCGGAGATCCACCGCCACATCGGATTCATCCACGATCTCCTGCCCCAGGATCTCCTCGAAGACGTCCTCCAGGCTCACGACCCCTGCCATCCCCCCGTACTCGTCCACCACCACGAAGAGGTGCTCCCTGCGCTCGATGAACTGCTGGAGCAGCCGGTCGGCCTCCAGCGTTTCGGGCACTATGTGGACCGGCACCATGATATCTCCCAGGCGCAGGTCCGTCTTGTCATCCGCAAGGGCCGCCAAGACGACCCTTCTTTGGACGATCCCCACCATGTGATCCTGGTCACCTTCGTACACCGGGACCCGGCTGTGAGGCCATGGCCAGACAGGCGAGGCGGCCTTCAGCTCCCCGAGCTTCAGGTCCTTGGAAAGACCGAAGACCACGGTCCTCGGGGTCATGATGTCCTTGACGCGGATCCCCCTCAGGGCGAGGATGTTGCGGATCACCGTCTCCTCCATGCCCCTGAGGGTCCCAGCGCGTCGTCCCATTCGCGCCATGACCTGGATCTCCTCGGCCGTGATCCCCACCAGTGAGCTGGTGCTGCCCAAGGAACGGGTCAATAGTGAGGTGGCCCAAGTCACGGGCCAGAGCACCCACTGGAGCAAGTAAATGGGCCAGGCCATCAGATGACAGAGCCCCTTGGAATGTCGCACCCCGATGGTCTTGGGCAAGATCTCCGACAAGAGCAGGATCCCGAGGGTGAAGCCTGCAGAAAAGACCTCCAGGGACTCCCTCCCGAAGACCGCCACAGCCGCGGCCCCGGCCACTGCCGCCCCGAAGGTGTTGGCCACCGTGTTCAGGGTCAGGATGGCAGAAATCGGCCTCTCCACGTTCTCCCTCATCCTCTTGAACAATCTCCCGGCAGGCGCTCCCCTCCTGGAAAGGGCCTCTATGTAAGAGAATGGAACGGAGTAAAGCACGGCCTCGCTCAAGGAACAAAGGGCAGATATCCCTATGGCCAGGGAGACTGAGATGACAAGCTCTGTCATGGCCCGACTCTCCTACTGTATCTAATGATCCTTGCCTCTCTCTGTACCACGACCCACTCGAAAAGCAAAGCCAAAACCACCCCCTGTGGCGATGCCTCATCTACGGGGATGGAGGTATAGGCTAGGGAGCGGATCTGTGCTAAAAGGGAGAGGAAAGACTCCAAAGGGGGACTGGCCATGGGACTCAATGCCGAACAACTCATCGCCTTGATCGCCGAGCCGCGTCTGGGCATGCCCGTGCGGGATATGGAAGAACTCCTGAATCTCGGGCCAGACGCTGTCTCCCCGCTCTTGACCTTCCTGGGCGGTCAACCCCTGCCCCCTCAGGGAGACGTGGAACTGCTGTGGGCAGTGGTCACTCTCGGGGAACTGCGGGATCACAGGGCCACGCCGACTCTGATATCGGTCATGAGGCTGGGATCAGGCTGGGAGCTGCCTGTGGCCGCCGCAGAGGCACTGGCGAAGATAGGCGATGATGCCATCGGGGCCCTGGAGACGCTCCTGACCGAGGGGCCGGACCCGCGAACCCGGATCCTCCTTTACGCCGCCTTGGGGCTGATGCACCTCCCTAGGGCCTGGGGGGCATTGGAGAAGGCCCTCGAGAAGGACCAAGATTTGGACTTCGTCGTGGCCCGCGGCTTGGCGGAGCGAAACTCCGCAGAGGACCAGGCCCGGGTCTATGAGCTCTACACGAAAGCGCAATCTTGGAAACGCCTCATCCTGCAGGACACCCTCGAGGGCATGATCAGCCGGGATCCATCCTGGGGGACCCGGCACAAAGACTGGCGGCTCGGCTATCGCAGGTTGCCTCGTCAAGGTCTCCAGATCCCTTTCACATGGCCGGCGGTCATGGTGGCCCTGTGGGATGCACGTGACGAACTGGCAGCGAAGATTCAGGACCCTCCCATTTCATGGGAGCAAATCCGAGAGAAGGCCCTTGAGCGCTCCGGGCAGGAGAAGTGCCCTGACTGTGGACAACCCCTCCGTAGCCCCACCGGCATCCCTCTGTGCGAGGAGGTCGAGGTGGATCTCGTCGCGTTCCAGTTGGACCGCATAAGGGATTGGCTCGCCGCTCGATGGGAGGATGTCTATGAGGTGTGGGACGAGCTGGATTTCCAGGAGATGCACGCCCTCCACCTGCCAGAGGACACCGATGAGGATCGGCGCAATAAGTTCGAGGTGCTGGACTCCCTTGAGGTGGTCAGAGACACCCTTTCTTGGATGGTGGAGCGAGGTTGCTCAGAGTTGTCCAAAGGGGAAAGGCTGCTGGAGACCGCACTGAGAAGGGCCCGAAAAAAGGCACCTTGAGGCCTCGAGCATCCCTTGACAGGGTCCAAGCTGGTCCTTAATTTTTTGATGGTCCCGCGTCCGAAGGAACGCGATGCCCCTCTCGATGTCAGGGACAGGGGCAAAGGACTCCTTCCCTGGGAGACGCCAAGGATGCCCATATACGAGTATGTGACCGTGGACCCGAAGGGCGGCTGCGATCGCTGCAAGAGGCCTTTCGAGGTCATGCAGGGGATACAGGAGGAGCCACTGAGCGCTTGCCCGGCATGCGGGGCTGCGGTCCGTCGCAGGATCTCCCTGGTCCGCGTCATCATCCCCGGGACCGCCGCGGGCAAAGACCCGGTGGAACAGCAGGTGGCACAGTACGAACGGCAGGGTATGTGGAGCCATGCCGCCGAGCTGGCCGACAAGGAGAGCGAAAAGCCCGAGCGCGCCCACCTCAAGGAGCGTGCCATGGAGGACTACCGGAAGGCTGGCTACGACGTATGAGGCAGAGGGGCCGCGAATCGCCATTTCTCACCGAGCCACGACCATCTCGTGCCCCCACCACGGGCGAGGACCTTCCCCCCCAACCGGAAGGCTCATCACTCTTGTCTCGGACCGTGGCCTTGCTGAGGCAACCCCTCACCTTCGCCTCCCGCTCCCACCCGCGTCTCCGGAGAGGTGCGGTCCCAGGCGAACGAAATAGAGTGTCCCTACCCCCCTCCTCGGTCCCGCGGTGTTGGGCACCACGTGATGGAGCCTCTCGTTGTAACCGTAGGTCCATCGCTCCTCGTAGTCTTCCCCCTGGCGAAGCTCCCAGGTCAGGTCCCAGTCACCACCACAGGCAAAGAGCAGGACATCGATGATCAAGGCACCGAGACCGTTTCCCCTGGGATCAGATCCGAAAACGGCCCCGCACTTGCACGTCCCGCCCAAGAACTGACTCCCCGCACCTATCCCCCCCTCCACAGGTGGGCTCAGGACGGCATTGCAAAACGGACACTCGGGCGGACGAATCATGGAGTCCCCTCTCATCCGACCCCCGCGGACCCCCGGCCTCGGCACCTGATGGGCATCATGGACCAGGGTGAGGCCCCGGGAGGCAATCCTTGTATCATCTCAATTGCGGGGGAAAAACCCATCTCCTCTTGCTTCAGGCCTTCCCCATCGCCCTGTCGCTGTTCGCAGTCCCGCCACCGCGGGATTGCCCCCTGCCCCCCGTAGCTATAGAGTATAGCCTAAGAGGTCTCATTGTGACAAAATGGCCAGAGTGTCATCATCCAGGAGAGGACATGAGCGACCACACACCCAAGACGGACCTGATAAGGAGGCATCTGGAATTCCTGAGATTCTATCCCGAATCCGTGGAAGGGCACTACAATCTTGGTCTTGCGTATCTCCAGGCCGGGGAGTTGGAGGATGCACTTAGATCCTTCGAGAGGGCCTTGGAGCTGCGTCCCACCTTGACTGAGGCCCTCATCAACATGGGCGGCATATACTTCAGGCAGGGCCGGATCGATGAGTGCATACGGGCCAACGAGAGGGCCCTGGAGATCGCCCCCGACCTCATCCAGGCCCGCGGCAATCTGGCCTTCGCCTTTCTCCGCATGCAGGAGTGGGACAAGGCCATCGAGGCATGCAGCGAGCTCCTGAAGCTGGACCCCACCGTGGCCATGGCCCACTATCACATGGCCATAGCCCTCCATCGGAAGGGTCAGAACGAGAAGGCCTTGGATGCACTACAGGAGGCCTCCAGACTGGGTCTGGATATCGACCCCTCCTTCGCCCAGGAGCTGAGGTCCCTCGGCAAGAAGAAACGGGGCGTGGGCAGGGCCAAGAGACCCAAGACGAGCTGAAGGGGAACTCTCGAGGCAAGGGGCCACCGCCATGACCCCTCTCCCTCGCCACGAGGGAGAGGACCCCGTCAAGTCGCCCCCGGATCAGGGGGCGAGGAGACCCATCTCCTGGGCATGGACCTTTCTCGGGGCGCGTAACTCGATGGGGAAGGCCTTCAGCGGCCCCACCTCAACGAGGCCCCAAGGGCCGAGCAGACCCTCAAGATACCCTTCCCAACACCCTTCTGGCCGCATCGGCCACGGATTCGGGTCCAGGGATCACGAAGCGCTCGAGAGGGGGGCTGAAGGGGTGAGGCACCCGCCTTGCCCCAACCCTGACAATCGGGGCATCCAGTTCATCGAAGAGCGACTCTTGGATGCGCGCCGCGATCTCTGCCCCGAATCCTCCTGTGAGGCTGGCCTCGTGGGCCACGACCACCCTGTGCGTCTTGGAGACGCTCCTCTCCACGGCCTCCCAGTCCAGCGGCCAAAGGGTCCTCAGATCCAGGACCTCGACATCGATCCCCTCCCTGGCGAGCTCCTCTGCCGCCTGCAAGGCATGCAACACCATGATGGAGTATGTGATCACCGTGAGATCGGACCCATGTCTCTTGAGATCAGCTTGGCCCAAAGGGATCAGATATTCCCCTTGAGGGACCGGTCCCTTGCGGCCGAAGATCCTCTTGTGCATGAAGAATACCACTGGATCGTCATCGCGGATCGCCGTCTTGATCAGTCCCTTCACATCGTACGGGAGGCAGGGGGAGACGACCTTGAGACCCGGGGTGTGGACGAACCACGCCTCCAGGGACTGGGAGTGATGGGCAGCCGCCGAGAGGCCTGCCCCATCCGGGGCCCAGATCACCATGGGCACCCTCACCTGCCCCCCGAACATGTACCGGATCTTGGCAGCCTGATTGGCTATCTCGTCCATGGCAGTGGTGACGAAATCTGCGAAGTGCAGATCAACGAAGGGCCTCATGCCGGTGAGGGCGGCCCCCAGCCCTGCCCCGGCTATACACGTCTCGGAGATGGGTGTGTCGATCACCCTGCCAGGGAACTCCTCAGGAAGCCCCTTGAACTGCCCGAAGATCCCACCGTGGGCCACCAGATCCTCTCCCACGATGAAGACCGATGGATCGCGGCTCATCTCCTCCCTCAGGGCCTCTGCCATGGCCTCTGTGTTAGTCAGTTCCCTGTCGCTCATGCCAGACCTCCCCTGGCAGCCTGTGCCACATCCCCTGCATACAGGTCCTCCAGGGCCTCGTGGGGCTCTGGATAAGGGCCCTCCTCGGCAAAGCGGACCGCCTCCTCGATCTCCTCCTGAACCTCCCTCTGAATCCTTTCCTCGAGGTCCCTGGGAAGGATCTTCCTCTTCCTCAGGATCGAGGCCAGCCGCGAGATCGGATCCCTGAGCCTGGCCTCCTCCACCTCCGCCTTTGTCCTGTAGCGCTGGGGATCGCCCTCGAAGTGCCCCCTCCAGCGGTAGGTCAGGGCCTCCAGCAGGGTTGGGCCTTCCCCCCTCCGAGCCCTTGCCACCGCATCGGCCGCTGCCTCCCTCACGGCCAGGACATCGTTGCCGTCCACGGTAACCCCTGGGATAGAGTAGCCCGCGGCCCTGAGGGCTATCCTCTTCACGGAAGTGGAATACGACATGGCTGTGGTGGAGGCGTACTGGTTGTTCTCGCAGACGAACAGGATGGGGAGCCGCCATATGGAGGCCATGTTCATGGCCTCGTGGACCGTTCCCCGGTTAGACGCCCCGTCTCCGAAATAGCATACCACCACCTGGTCTGTCCCCCTGAGCTTGCAGGAAAGCCCAGCCCCCACGGCGATGGGGAGTCCCCCTGCCACCACCCCGTTGGCCCCCAGCACCCCCACGCTGAAATCCGCGATATGCATGGAGCCGCCCTTGCCCTTGCAGTACCCGGTACGTTTCCCAAAGAGCTCGGCCATCATCCGGCGGGGATCTGCGCCCTTTGCCAACACATGGCCGTGGCCTCTGTGAGTGCTGGTGATGTAATCGTCTGGCCTGAGCACAGAGCTGACTCCTGCGGCCACGGCCTCCTCGCCTATGGACAGGTGAACGAACCCAGGGATCTTGTTGGCCGCAAAGAGCTCCTGGACCTTCGTCTCGAAGGCCCTGATGCGGCGCATGGTGCGATACAGCCAGAGCATCTCCTCGGCCTTGATGGAACCCTTCATGCAGACCTCCCCTTTCTCAACGAAGGACGTAGATGCCGCGACCCATGCACTCCCTGGCCGCCTCCACCTGGGCCTCCGAGAGGCTCGGGTGAATCCTGATGGCCCTGGCAAGGTCCTCGACCGTGGCCTCCAGCTCCATGGCCAGTATCCCCTCAGAGATGAGCTCAGTGGCATGCGGGCCGACTATGTGCACGCCCAGGATCTCCCCATAACGTTCCTCCGACACGATCTTCACAGCCCCCTCGGTCTCCAGGCTCATCATGGCCCTGGCATTGACGCTGTAAGGGATGGTGGCCGCGCGCACCTTGTGGCCTGCCTCCCTCGCCCGGGCCTCGATG
>FWPV01008835.1_pt1 | contig 17374 bp, 15 predicted proteins | sample 2228371 | NCBI WGS metagenome assembly FWPV01 (sample SAMEA103939776, study PRJEB20133) | metagenome | reverse complement strand
AGGGGGTCAGTGGTGAAGAAATTTGGTCGTCTACTAACAGCGATGGTTACTCCTTTTAATGATGAGGGAAAAGTTGATTGGTTGCAGGCTAGAAGGCTAGCCAAGGCTTTGCTGGATTCAGGTAGTGACGGACTTGTGGTCTCTGGCACCACAGGCGAGTGCCCCACTCTAACCAGAGAGGAAAAGTTGCGGCATTTTGCCGAAGTTAAGTCGGCGGTTGGCAATAAAGGTGCAATTATTGCTGGCACTGGCAATTACAGTACCGCGGAAAGCGTGGAATTAACAAAAGAGGCGGAGAGAACAGGGGTTGACGGCTGTCTTTTGGTGGTACCGTATTATAATCGTCCTACGCAGGATGGTCTATACGAGCATTTTAGAACTATAGCTGAGGCAACCAGTTTGCCATGCATTCTTTACAACGTGCCGTCACGCACGGTTACCAACTTGGCTGCAGAAACCTGCATCAGGCTTAGCCAGATCGAAAATATCGTTGGGGTAAAGGAAGCTAGCGCCAATTTTGAGCAGATAGCTCGGATTATACAAGGGGCAAGAAAAGGTTTTCTTGTTTATAGTGGTAATGATGCTGATACGTTCCCAATACTATGCTTGGGCGGTTATGGGGTTATCAGTGTGATTTCCCACCTTGTTGGGCTTCAGTTCAAGCAGATGATGGATGACTACATTCAGGGCAATATCGATAGGGCGGCAGCTACACATCGTAGTCTGTTGCCTTTGGTTAATGCCATGTTTATTGTTCCTAATCCTATGCCGGTCAAATATGCACTGAATTATTTGGGCTTCTCTGTGGGCAAACCACGTTTGCCCCTTACTGAGCCTGACGAGAAGTCGAAAGCTACTATCGAGCAGACTTTGAAGAATTATAAAATTGACCTACCAATAGCTGGCAAAAATTAAATCTGATTCTAAGCTTGAAGTAATCTGGCTAGAGCCATTCTATCCTATATAACCTGTGTGACAATAATTGTCTGTTCTCGGCTAGCACCCACCGAAATAATACTAACGGGACAGGAGAGAAGCTCTTCGATTCTGGCTATATAGCGACGGGCCTGTGACGGTAGCTGTTTGGCGTTGCGAATATTACTTGTATCTGTTTGCCAGCCAGGGAGTTCCTCGTAAATTGGTTGGCATCTATCAAGGAGGGTTATATCGCTAGGGAAGTCTTTCAATATGTTGCCATTTAATTTGTAGCCAATGCATATTTTGAGTGTGTCAAGTGGGTCAAGAATATCGAGACGGGTTAGAGCTATGCTTGTGAAACCGTTAACTCGAACACTGAAGTGCCCGGCTACGGAATCAAACCAGCCACAGCGTCGTGGTCTGCCTGTGGTAGCTCCATATTCGTGAGCTCGGTGCCTGATAAACTCACCGGTTTTATCCTTTAGTTCGGTAGGCATAGGTCCACTGCCCACTCTTGTAGTGTAAGCTTTGAAAACACCGATGATTTGGTCAATTTGCTTAAGGCTTATTCCGGAACCTGTGGAACTACCTGAAGCCAGTGGCGAGGATGAGGTTACATAAGGGTATGTGCCGAAGTCCGGATCAAGCATAGTGCCTTGGGCACCCTCTAACAAAATGGTCTGCTTTTGAGCTATCAGTTCTTGAAGAATAGAGCCTGTGTCTCGAATGAACGGCGCTAGTCTTGCTCCATAGTCGCAGTATTGCTCGTATATCTCCTGCAAAGACAGTGGCGGGGCATTGTATATTTTGGTTAGGATGGCATTTTTTAATTCCAGAACTGAGCTAAGTCGGGAATAAAATTCCTCCCTGTTTAATAAGTCGCAAGTGCGAATTCCGAGGCGAGCTACTTTGTCGGCGAAAACGGGACCTATCCCTTTGCGTGTGGTCCCTAAAGCTCCTTTGCCCCGCCGTTCCTCTTCCAGTCCATCAATAATGGTATGGTAGGGCATTATCAAATGTGCCCGGTCGCTGATGAAAAGGTGGCTCGTATCAATGTTGTGTTTCTGAAGGTTCTCGATTTCTTCGAGGAGCACTGCCGGGTTAATGGCTACTCCGTTGCCGATTATGCAGATTACTCCAGGACGAAAAATGCCTGAGGGAACAATATGTAGTCTGAACTCTCCGTAAGGATTGATGACCGTGTGCCCAGCATTATCGCCTCCGGAGAAACGTACCACCGCCTTTGCTCTCTCGGCTAGAAGGTCGACTATTTTTCCCTTGCCTTCGTCCCCCCATTGGGCACCAATAACTGCTATGACTGGCATTCGTCCCCCAGCTCGTTTACTATGAAGGTTTTGAGAGGTAGCCTTTGTAAAATTAGGGAGCCTATAGCTCATGTCCTAGACATATAATCTTTGCCCCAGAAGTAGAGTAAAGCACCACCACCCACAATCCATACCACCAAACCTATAATTATTACCCCGGCGATACCCAGTATCCAGGATAAAAAGATACTCCCCAGTATCATCCATAGTACAGCGACAATGCTGAGCGCAGTCAGGCTCCATTCAAAAGTCTTGTCACTCATACCTTTTCACCTCCGAATTACATTTGTTTTTTATTTATTTTGTCTTCTGCCAAACGTAAAATAAGCGCTGACCTACGGTAATAAAACTGAGCACTACTAGAGCAAACAGTGCTATAAGAATACTGAATTTGTAGAATTGATGCAATAGCAGTGCCAGTGCTAGTATTATAAATCTCTCAGCCCGGGTAAACAAACCTACAGGGCAGTCTATACCGATGCCTTCAGCCCTGGCTCGCACATAACTGGTGAGAAATGAGCCGACCAAGGCTAAGAAAATTAGCACTATTTCCAGATAGTTGTTCCCTTTTATGAATAGTGCAAGAAGACCTAGTAGCAACAGTGCATCCGAAATTCGGTCAAAGGTGGAGTCCAATAAGGCACCGAAACGAGTTGTCTGGTTAGTTAAGCGAGCCAGTGCTCCGTCAAGGATGTCGAACAAGCCAGAGAGGAGGATCAAAAGTCCGCTGACGAAAAGATGATTGGTGGCAATAGCTAAAGCTGCAATTATGCTTATCGCCAGTCCAATCCAAGTCAAAGTGTTAGGCTTAATGTGGCTCTTACTTAAGGTTGTTAGTAGGGGCTTGGAGATCCAGCGAGCAGCAATTTTTCGGAATTCGGCCAAGCTCATCGGCAAGTTTCTTCACCCGCGGCTGTTAAGTATGCTGGTATAGTAGTCCATTACTTGGCGGGCAACATTCGTCCAGCTATATTTTTCAGCTTTGATTTTCCCCTTGGCTCCCATCTGCTGGCGCAAAGCCTTGTTCTCCAGCAAAGATAACAAGGCACGAGCCAACGATTCCTCATCTCTCGGTGGTACTAGTAACCCCTCTTCCCCGTGTGCTAGCACACTTGCATAACCTCCGATATTTGTGGCAACCACAGGCTTACCGCATGCCATGGCTTCTAACAGTACTATGCCGAAGCTTTCGCCCCCAGTAGCGGGAGCACAGAAAATATCAGCCGAGCGATAGTATGAAGGTAGCTCAGTGCTGGGAACAAAACCGACAAAGACTACGTTATCAGCCAGCCCCATGTCCTTGATCGACCTTTCGTATTTGAAGCGTAGCACAGTGCCTGGACCTACAACGATAAGCCTGAAGTTCGGGAAGCTGCGCTTGACCCTGGCACAAGCACTAAGCAAGTGCCCCAGTCCTTTTCGTCTTTCAAGCCGACCGACGAAAAGGATGTTTAATCTGCTGTCGATGAATTCCTCCCGCTTAGGACCATCCGGTGTGAAGCGCTCGATATCGATACCGTTTGGGATAATACGGTATTCGCCGGGGAGATGTCGGCTGACAAAATCTAGTGCCGGCTTGGAAACAGCAATTTTACCCTGTAGCCTCGGCAGCCACCTTCTGAAGATAGGTTTGCCTATCCAGTAGATTCTTGGCTTACTGTAACAAGCGTGGAATGTGCCAACGTTTGCGTAGTTTGACTTGAGTAGGGCACTTATACAGACCATGGGTGCGAATGGTTCGTGAAGGTGAAGAATATCAAAGTCTTCCTTAGCCAGGATTTCGCCCACTCGGGCTGGTAACCATGGGGACACTGGAATTCGGGCGACAGAGCCACCAAATGGGATGGGTACAGGTTTACCTATGGCGACAACCTCCTCTTCGAAGTAATGAATCCCCTTTCCGGAGCATGGGGCTATGATTTTGACCTTATGTCCCCATTGGATGAAATAATGTGCTAGATAAGCGATATGGTTGGTGACACCGCCCGGGAAAGTATAATCATATGGGGAGACTAATCCGATTTTCACCTTTTTATTATGACAAACCTAGGAGTTTTTGTCCTTTGTCTGGCTATGTTTTGGTTCCCCGTATGTCTCAGGTAGACAAACCGGCGTCTGCTCGTCCTTACCTGCGATAAAGTTCTCGACTCGCCTGCGGGCTTCATCGTCAGAATACTGTATTGGTGGCGACTTCATGAAGTAAGCACTAGGCGCTACGATGGTCCCGGAAAGTCCCCTGTCGAGAGCTAGCTTGCAGCATCTTATGGCATCAATAACCACCCCGGCGGAGTTGGGACTATCCCAGACCTCTAGCTTTAGCTCTAGGTTCAGAGGTACATCGCCGAAGGTTCGTCCTTCCATTCTGATATAGCAGAATTTACGGTCAGCGAGCCACGGCACGTAGTCGCTGGGACCAATGTAGATGTTATCGGGCTCCATTTCGTAGTCCAACTGTGAAGTGACTGCATTAGTTTTAGATATTTTTTTTGACTCCAGTCGCTCTCTCTCCAGCATGTTGTAAAAATCGGTATTTCCGCCGAAGTTAAGCTGGTATGTTCTCTCCAGCTTGACCCCCCGATCTCGGAAAAGCCTGGTTAGTACGCGATGTGTAATGGTAGCCCCCACCTGAGACTTGATATCGTCACCAATGACCGGCAGTCCCGCTTCAAAAAAGCGGTTATACCAGTAGGGCTCACGGGCAATAAATACCGGTATGCAATTGATAAAACCACAGCCAGCAGCCAGAACCTGTTCTATATACCATTTGGTTGCCTCTTCACTGCCTACTGGTAGGAAATTTACTACCACATCGGTCTTTGTTTCCTTTAAAATGCTGACGATATTGGCTGTAGAACCCGACGACTTGGTTATGATTTGCGACAGATATTTTCCCAGCCCATCATGAGTCATCCCTCGTGCTACTTTGACCCCAGTGCTAGGCACGTCGGTGAATTTAATGGTATTATTGGGTGGGGTGAAAATAGCATCCGCTAAGTCTTTACCCACTTTATTTTTGTCTATGTCGAAGGCAGCCACAAAGTTGATACTGTTTATATGATAGCCACCCAGATTAATGTGCATCAGTCCCGGCACAAATTCGCCCTCTTTTACCTTTCTGTAGTAGTGGACGCCCTGAACAAGAGCTGAAGCGCAATTACCGACCCCTATTATAGCCACATTTATCTTTCCCATAGCTTTAATACTCCATTCCTTCTCATCCTACAGAGTTCATAAAATCCGTGTTCTAGACCTTTGTTCTGGGAACAAACATCTTAGGCGATCTGACTAGTAAGACAGGCACCGTAGCCCCGTGCAAGACTTTGTCAGTTACACTACCTAATACCCAACGGGCGAGACCGGTTCGACCATGAGTTGACATCGCTATTAAGCTGATTCTATTGTTTTCAGCATATTCTACTATTTTATCAGCGGGGTCACCGCTAGCAACTTCATATGTTGTAGCGATCCCCTTTCCGTTAAGCCTTTTGGCGACACCGTTTAAGTAGTTCTCACCTGCGTCGTGCATTGCTTTGACGAGCTTTCTCCAGTCCGGTCCACCGAATAGGCTGGCTTCTACTGTGCCAGGTGGCGAGATGACCTGAAGTAAGCTGACTGAGGACTTCGCTGCCACAGCCAATGTTTCTATGTAAGGCAAAGCTGCTTCGCCTATGTCAGAACCATCTAAGGGAGCAAGAATTTTGTCGAGGAAGCCCAGTCCCCAAGTAGTCTCGCTCCTTTTCGGACGTCTGCTTCTGACAAGCAGCACGGGTGCAGAAGCTTCACTTATCACCTTTTCAGCTACACTTCCCATCCACCAGCGGCTGATGCCGCTTCGACCGTGGGTAGCCATAATAATCAAATCAATCTCTTTCTCTATAGCAAAATCGAGTATCTTGTCCGCTGCAGTGCCGTAAAGGATTACAGGCTCGGCTTGGATCTTATCGCTACATAGGCTTAGTGCTATTCTGCTAATGTAGTCTTCAAGAAGACGGTTTACTCGGCGTGTCCTGCTACCAATGCCTATTCCTAAAACGTGCACGCGGGAGCCAAATCTCGGCGCCAAATCCCTGAGGTAAGGAAGTACGCTTTCTGCCTCCCTAGAACCATCCAAGGGGAGTAGAATTTCTTGTAGCCTCCTTTTTGTCATTTCCATTATCATGGCTGCTCTTGTTTCAAACGACCCTTTATGGTATTTTTGAAAGGTGATTTATGACTTTCATACCCACACCTTTCATAGCGATGGTGCTCTATCACCAATCGAATTAATACGGCGTGCCTTTGTCAAAGGCTATTCAGCTATTGCTATTACTGACCATGTGGCTCTGGGCTCACTGGGCAGGGTAATTAAGGAGATAAGTGACGACTGCGCCCTGGCTAGAACTTATTGGAATATTCTGGCTATTCCTGGTGTAGAACTTACTCACCTCCCTCCTCAGGCTATCTCTGAGGTGGCTTCAAAGGCTAAAGAACTGGGAGCTTGGCTGGTAATAGTTCATGGCGAAACGTCCACGGAGCCGGTAGAGAAGGGTACTAATCTCGCTGCTGTCCAAGCTCCTTGTGTTGACATCTTGGCACACCCAGGCTTGCTAACGCCTGAGGAAGCGACCCTTGCAGCGCAAAATAGTATTTTTATCGAACTCACGGCACGAAAGGGACATTCCATAGCTAATGCTCATGTTGCGCAGGTTAGCCAAAAAGCGAAAGCCAAACTTTTGATTAACTCTGATGCCCATGACGATGATGACCTACTTGCCCCAGCATTGATCGAAACTATTCTGCGCGAGGCTAATTTAGACAGTCACCAACGTCAGGAAATCTTGACCGTCAACCCGCTGCTCTTGATACAGAAGGTTAACAGACCGTCATCACATTTTGGCTAAAGCATACTGAACGTATCAGCTTTTGCCAATTCGGAATACCTTAGTTCCACATGATGGACAGGTTCCGCGCGTTGCCGGTCTTTTGTTTTTCAAAGTAATGCTTTGCGGATTCCTGATCTCCACCTTCTTTCGGCATTTAAAACAATATGCCTGTGCCATTGATCGCACCTCCTTCCATCAAAGCTGCATGATACCTATTATAATACAGGCTGTCAAGCCCCTTAGCCTGCTAGCAGGCAAAAAACTGGGGAGGTGAGAAGACCTTTTTTGGATACCATAACCTTTTTTCAGGGTTAAGTTGTAGCACGGCTATGAAGTATCCGTCGAGATTATATGCACGACAGTATTTCTCCGAAGACGGGCGAGTTTCACTTAAAGGCAATGGGAGTCCGTTTCTGATGGCTAGTTCGTTTCTCTTGCTGACAATGGCTGCTTTCCAGCCAAAAAGTGGGCTGTCCACAGGGTGAAGGAGCTCCTTCCAATTACCTTGTTGAATGGCATCTTCAATTTGGGGTAGCGATAATGCGTCTTCGATGTGGAATGGGCCGCACCTTAAGCGGGTTAAGTCCTTTAGGTGGGCGCCACAGCCTAAGTTTTGTCCCAAGTCATGCGCTAGGGAGCGTATATATGTGCCCTTGCTGCATTCCACGTGGATTGTCATGAGTGGTGGCTGGTAATCAACAAGCTTTAAGTTGATAATTTCCACTTGCCTTGGTCTCAGCTTTATTGGGATGCCAGCACGAGCCAGCTCATAACATCGTCTGCCCCGGTGTTTTAGGGCACTGTGAATTGGGGGCACCTGCTCGATGCAGCCACGAAAAGAGGTGAGGGCTTTCTCTATCAAGGTTGGGGTAATGCAGCTTGTGTCTCCATGGTGGATTATCTTTCCTTCTCTATCAAATGTATCTGTAGCTGTGCCTAGTTCTATTTGAGCCAGATATACCTTGTTACTATCTGCTAGAAACTGGGCAACTCGAGTCGCTTGACCAAGACAGATCGGCAGCACACCTGTAGCTATTGGGTCTAATGTGCCGGCATGACCGACATGTTTCTCGCCGGTGAGACGTCTAACCCAAGCTACTACATTGAAAGACGTTCTGTCTCCAGGTTTGTTGACGATCAGGATGCCGTCAACGTCCATCTTTGTCTTCTGTATCGCTCGAGGCAACTTGTTCGATTAGCTTGAGGACCTCAGCCCCGCGCTCGATAGTGTCGTCCAAATGAAAGCTGAGTTCTGGCGTGTGTTTTAGCTGCAGGCGGCTAGCCAGTTGACGGCGGAGAAATCCTGCAGCAGCGGCGAAACCTTGTAATATCTCGGTTTTGTTTGTTCTGTCTCCTAATGTGCTGACAAACACCTTAGCATGTCTCAGGTCCGGGGAAGTAGCGACTTTGGTTACTGAAATGAGACTTGTCAGCCTGGGGTCATTAACTTGCTCCCGAAGCAAGACACTTATTTCTTGTTGGATTAGACTGCTTATACGTTCTGTGCGTCGTGTCACAATTTAACTCCTTTAAGTTAGAAACAATATCAGTAGTTTGGAGAAGGCGTCGGACCTTTAAAAATTATAGAGACAGCAGCGTAGCCTATTTTACTGTTTCTCGCCGGTAGAATTGGATGATATCGCCAGCTTGAAAATCAGCGAAATTCTCTATTTTAACGCCGCATTCGAAGCCGGCGGACACCTCTTTGACGTCTTCCTTAAAGCGCCTTAAGCTGCTAACGCGAGATTCGCAAATCGTTTCACCTCGCCTCAAGATTCGGGCTAATGAATCTCGTCTTACCTTTCCATCTTTAACAGAAATCCCAGCAACCTTACCCTTTTTCCCTGTTTCAAAGATAGCTAGCACCTCCGCTTGGCCTTCGATGACCTCACTGTAGGTTGGCTCTAGCAAGCCTTTCAGAGCTTGGTCCACATCCTTTATTAGGTCGTAGATCACATTGTAATGGCGGATGCTTATACCTTCTGCTTCAGCTAGTCGCTGTGCGCCCGGCTCTGTGCGGGTGTTAAAGCCGATGATTATCCCCTTAGAGGCTAAAGCCAGCAGCACATCGCTTTCTGTAATACTGCCGCTAGCTGCGTGGATGACTTTAACCTTCACTCTCTCATTCCCCAGTTGCTCTAGCGAGTCCTTGATAGGCTCGATGCTACCTTGGACATCTGTTTTGAGGGTGATGTTAAGCTCCTTTATCTGTCCTGTGCTAATTTGGGTTGAAATATCGCTCAGGCTGAAGGTTTTAGCCCGCATTGGAAGCCTTTGCTGCATATCCTTGCTCTTCTCCAACAGCATCCTAGCTTCACGCTCGCTACTAACTACCTTAAATGTGTCTCCAGCTTGGGGGACCGCGTTTAGTCCTAGAACTTCCACAGGGGTAGCCGGTTCAGCCTTTTTGAGGTGCTTGCCCAGCTCATTAAACATAGCCTTTACCTTGCCCCAAGTGTTACCAATTACAATCGTGTCACCTAGCTTGAGAATGCCCTTTTGCACCAGAAGTGTAGCCAATGGCCCCTTGGTCTTGTCCAGTTTTGCTTCGATTGCTACTCCTTCTGCGGGGCAATCCAGTTCAGCCTTGAGTTCCAGTATATCGGCGACTAGGAGAAGATTTTCCAAAAGCTCACCTATACCTTGTTTCTTCTTGGCTGATATTGGTACACATACGGTATCGCCCCCCCATTCCTCGATCACGAGGCCTAAATCTGCCAGTTGCTGTTTAACTTTGTCAGGATTGGCGTTAGGCTTATCGATCTTGTTGATGGCAACGACGATAGGCACTCCGGCAGCCCGAGCATGGTCTATGGCTTCTATAGTTTGGGGCATGACTCCATCATCAGCAGCTACTACGAGGACGGCGATATCTGTGGCTTGAGCTCCTCTAGCTCTCATAGCGGTAAATGCTTCGTGCCCTGGTGTATCAAGGAAGGTGATCTTTCGTGAGTCCACCTCAACTTGGTAAGCTCCTATGTGCTGGGTGATGGCACCCGGTTCGGTGGCAGTTACGTTACTTTGGCGGATAGCATCGAGGAGGCTCGTCTTACCGTGGTCGACGTGCCCCATGATGGTGATGACTGGCGGGCGAGGAGAAAGTCTTCCCATTCCTGTGGTCGAAGGTCGTCTTGTCTGAGGGGACGTCGGTTGCCTCTTAGCCTCATAACCGAAACTGGCAGCTACAAGTGAAGCGGCCTCAAAATCAATGGCCTGATTAATGTTTGCCATTATGCCGTTTCGCATGAGCTGTTTGATGACCTCGACCGGGCTTACTCGCAGAAGGTCTGCCAGCTGTTTCACACTTAGAGCTGGTGGAAGGCTAACCTGTGGCAACGTCTGCGAATCAGCTTCTGCCTGTTGAGTTTTGTTGTTGCGGTCGGCAATCATCTTCGGCTCTTGGTCAGTCAGCTTGACTATTTCCCTTTTCTGGCAACTTCCTACCGTATTCTATCAGCGCTTGTCGGTTTTCTAAAGTGAGCTTGGTCCGTAAAGCATACTCCAGACGGTTGCCTTTTAGACCTGTCTCCCAGCATTCACGTGCTGGGCACAGGTAGGCTCCTCTGCCGTTTTTTTTGCCGCTAAGGTCTATCTCTATGGCTCTGGCAGCACTACTGACCAGCCTGATTAACTCCCGTTTCGGTTTTTTTTGTCGGCATGCCACGCAACTACGCTCAGGCACGTGCCTTTGTCGTATGGCTTGTGTCTTAGGATTACTCTTCAAACTCATCTTCCTCTGGATACTCTATGCGTCTTTGGCGTGCCTTTCTGGCTTTGCTTTTACCTTCCAGCAACTCCGTATCCTTCTTCAGTGCTTTTTTCTTACTCTTGTCTACCCTTCCAGGCAGGATATCCTCGGCGAACCGAATTGGACCACCTGCCGCGGGTCTAGTTGGTAAATGGACTCCTGAAGCCAGTACCAGTTCGTATTCGGTTGAAGTTGTGGCTACTTGCGACGCTTCAGGCTCGACGGACGGCTCTGGTTCGGCTACTAACTCCGCTTCGCTGATTGACATCGAACTGGTAAGCGCTTCTGCAGCGGCAAGCTCAGGAGTGGGCTCCTCCACTTCAGCAGTTGTTGCTTTGACCATTACCATTTCTTTGGCAAAGCTAGCCTTTTCTGCTTCTCTGGCTGAGACACTCTTTATGTCGATCCGCCAGCCAGTTAGCTTGGCTGCCAGCCTAGCATTCTGTCCCTCCTTGCCAATAGCTAACGATAACTGTTTATCGGGGACAGTTACTATTGCCGTGTTGTCCGCTTGGTTAAGTTCGACATTTAATACCTGAGCCGGGCTAATGGCATTGGCAATGAATACTGCTGGGTCATCAGCCCACTCGACTACGTCTATCTTTTCACCATTCAGCTCATTTACTATGTTTTGTATTCTGATGCCACGCAGCCCAACACAGCAGCCTACAGGGTCAATGCCTGCTTGGCGTGCTGCTACAGCTACCTTGCTTCGGTGGCCTGCCTCTCGAGCGATTGATTTGATCTCTATGATGCCATTGTATATCTCAGGGATTTCCAATTCAAAAAGTCTGCGCAGCAAGTTGCGATGCGACCGTGATACAAATATCTGGGACCCCTTGCTGGTCTTGGTCACTTCTAGAACATACAACTTAAGCCTCTGTCCAACACGGTAACGCTCGGTATGCACCTGTTCGCTACTCAATAGTATCGCCTCTGCCTTTCCGAGGTCAATGTGGATTTGCTCCGGGGTAATGCGCTGGACTATCCCGGTGACGATGTCACCCTCTTTGTTGGTGAATTCTTCGAAAATGGCATGATGTTCCGCCTCGTGCAATCGCTGTAGGATGACTTGTCTCGCCGTCTGGGCTGCAATACGCCCGGCATTTGGTGGTGTGGACTCTATACTCACGATGTCACCGATTTTGGCATTCTTGTCGATCTTTTGAGCTTCTGCCAGAGATATCTCCCGAATCGGGTCACTCGGTTCTTCGACCACCGTCTTCTTAACGTAGACCTTTACCTCGCCGGTGTTGGGATTAATCTTAGCTGAGATTTCTTGGCCAGCGGCGAAGGCATCCTTTCTGTAAGCAGAGACGAGTGCTGACTCTATAGCAGCCAGCACTACTTCTTTGGGTAGATGCTTCTCCGCTGAAAGTTGGGTAAGGGCAACCATAAATTCAGTTTTCATAGAATACCACTACCCCCGTTTCTTATTTCCTTGTTAACAAAAAAGTGGGAACCTTGCCCCACTTTTTTGACGAAGTCTTAAATTCCAAACTTAGTATAGCACAATTACTTCAACAATGCAAATGGGCTTGCCTGTGGAGCTGTATATATCTATTTTTCCCTCCGTCTCTCCTTTTCAGTGCTGGACGTATGTTGCTCTGGGGCTAGCCCTCCGAAGCGGCGTTGCCGATTACTATAAGCGATGAGAGCTTTGTCAATTTCTTTTTTGTTGAAATCGGGCCATAGGACCGGTGTCGAGTATATTTCAGTATAGGCAGACTGCCATATCAGGAAGTTGCTCAGCCGCATTTCACCGCCGGTGCGGATAATCAGATCAGGGTCAGGAATGCCGGCAGTGTAAAGATATTGGCTGACAATGGTCTCATTTACGTCATCTGCTGTAACACCGTCACGAATGAGACGTTTTATTGCTGCCACGATTTCATCTCTACCTCCATAGTTGAAAGCCAAACTTAAGGTCATCCGTCTATTTCCTTTAGTTAGCTCCAAGGCGCGCTTCACTTTTTTCTGTAACTTTATTGGCAGCCCATCGAGCTTGCCTAAGTGGCGGACTTGTATTTCTTTTTTTTGGGCAAACTCGATTCCTTCATTAAACTTTTCGTCTATAAGTTTGAACAGTCCATCTATCTCTTCTTGGGGACGCTTCCAATTCTCGGTTGAGAAAGCATATAGAGTGAGGTAGGGGATTTCGTATTCCAGGAAGACCTCAACCACACGCTGGGCAGTGGTGCCACCCTCTCTGTGTCCGACTAACCTAGGCAAGCCCCGTTGCTCAGCCCATCGCCCATTGCCATCCATGATGATGGCTACATGCGTTGGTAATAGTTTCAAGTCTGCAGGTAAAATCATTCTTTCAGACTCACTGTCACCGGCAAATAGATACCAGGAAATAGCTTTTCGTTATCGTTTAGTTGAACCTGATTAGGCAGCCTTCACCCTTTAGATTCCTCCGGCTGTCTCAAGCCTTTCTCTTAGTTTTGTTTGTCTTGTGAAAATCAATTGTATTTGACAGGGTTCGATAATGAGGCTCAGCTAGTATGATTTTTCCTGGCTCCAGATCTTTTACCAGACAGACATGTGGCCCCACCATGGAATTAGGGCCTATTTTTACACCAGGCATGATGCTGGCGTTGATTCCGGTTTTGCAATTATCGCCGATAACTGCGCCAAGCTTATCTTTCCCGGAATCGATGACTTCTCCTGCGATTGTCATCGGGATGTTCTGCTCATCGAAGCGAAAGTTAGCTAGTACCGTGCCAGCACCAAAGGAACAATTTGTACCTATTATGGAATCACCTATGTAGCTAGAGTGGAACCAGCAGCCATCGCCTACATAAGAGCTCTTGACCTCTGTGGAATAGCCGATAACGCAATTGGCGCCGATGTGGCTATAGTCTCGCACCAGAGCATTGGTGCCAATTGTGGAATTAGGGCCTATGTAAACTGGCCCTTTTATAACTGCATTTTCCAGCACTCTTACATTGTCTTCCAAGATAACTTTACCTTCGATAACGACGTTTTTCGAGATTGATGCTGAAGATGAGATGTGTGGTTGTGCTATATCGAGGAAGTGTCTGACCGCATCAAAGATATGCCATGGATATTTTATAGGTGCCCAGAAATCAGTGTACGGGACAACCCTGATTCTAGATCCCTCTCTTACTAGGTTGTCTAGGGCGCATTCGTAGACGTCGTCCTTGGTGGTTTTCACATTCTCGATGTATTTCAGTAGTTTCTTAGGCTCGGTATGAAGGTGGACCAGTATATTTATTAGGTTGCTTGGCTCCTCGCCAGGCTTTGGCTTCTCCACTATGTGTTTCAGTTCGTTTGCTGGCCCTACGGCTAGATAGCCTCCGGGGAAATAGCCTTGAACTAGGTATCCTAATACGTATGAGACAGCAGGTTCGTTTTTCAGTGCTAGGAGAAGCTTGGTATATGCGGAGGGTGCAAAAATATCGTCAGGATTCACCACTATTATATCTTCGTTTAGTAAATGTTCTGCACTCTTCAGGGCGTCGGCTATGCCCAGCGCTTGTTTCTGCAAGGCAAACTCAACTTTAACGCCAGAAATCATTCCGGTCAATTTCTTTATCTGTTCTATATTTGCTGGGTTGCCTACAATTATGAATTGGTCAAAGCCTGTTTTTTTGGCTAGGTCCATCTGATGTTGGAGAAGTGGTTTACCTAAGAAATTGAGCAGGACTTTGTCTTGGGTGATAGGGAACATCCTTTTGCCGATGCCACCGCAAAGAAATACTACTTTCATCTATCTCATTTTACTTTAAATTTAGATCTTATGGTATGTCAAGGCATGCCAGTTTAGGTTAGTCTGGAGATATCTCTTGACTTAGAGAGGATTCCATCACGCGTCTGGGAACAGGAAAGGTAAAATGTTTAAGCATTTTTGATACAATCTTACTATGCCAATCGAATGGGAAGTCTTCCAGTTCGGTGATGAATTTGGCTACCCCGTTGTTGGCTACAAAGTTGTGCAGTCGTTCAACCTGTTGGTTGTCAAGCCTCTCGCATAAACGGCGTACCCAGTAGCTGATCTGGAGCTCTTTGCCTAGCCTTGCTTGCCATTGCTTTTGGTAAGACGCCAACCTTCTTTTGGAGAGGTCACCTGTCTCAAGTGCTTGGTGAAGGCTATCAGCGGCTATGTCGGCACATAGGAGACCATAAAATATGCCGCCACCGGTGATTGGCTTAACCTGCCCAGCTGTCTCGCCGACTGCAAGAATTTTTTCGTTATATGTCTTGGGAAGAGGTCGCAGCGGGATAACGCCGTAACTCGGTGTGACGGCGCTTGATCTTATCTTGCCCCAGGCTTCAAGGTTTGATAGTAACCTGCTTAAGTGCCATTCGGGTTTGTGGCGGGTTATCAAACCTGCAAGCCCTTTGTTGCCTTTAGTAGGTACCAGCCAAGCGAAACCACTTGGAGCTAGGCGCTGATCGAAGTAGACCTCTATCTCATCAACACCAGTTACATCGACTCCAGCCTGCCCGCCGAAAATGAAATCGTTAATCCTGCCTAAGCCGAGTTTCTCGGGCAACGGTGAGCCAAAACCAGTGGCGAGGACTGCTGTCTCGGCTGCAAATTGTTCCTTATGCCCGTGGCTATCTGCTGTCACAGTAAGATAGTCAGTTCTTATTTGGATTTCAGTCGCCTGTGTATTGAAGCGATACTCTGCGCCAGACGCTTGAGCGCGATTTCCCAGCACTATTTCCAAAGCTGACCGGTCAATAACATAAGCCACCGCATCGTTCCGACATAGTCTAACTAGCTTACCTGAGGGTGCAACAAATTTGGCAGAGCTGACCTGCCTTATGATGAGGCTATTATCTATAGCTAATAAATTAAAGCACTCTTTGCCCACAATGCCGGTGCAACAAATATCCTGCCCCAAAGCCGCCTTCTTTTCCAGGACAAGCACCTTGTGTCCGAGTTGAGTCAATTTCCTGGCGAGATAGCTACCAACCGGTCCTGCCCCAACGACTATTGTGTCATACAACTTCGTCTCCATTGCTGAATGACATTTCAAAACTATTCAACAAGGTTACAGTCCTCCGTATGTATGCCTGGTAGCTTGTTGTCGAGTGATAACAATAAAACATACGATGGCAACCGATTCTCGCTTGCCAAGATACAGATAGGTCTTGGCTTTACTATTACTTTTCGAGCGCGCCATTTTGGTTCAGGTATTCGCTGTACTGGACCAGGTTGGCCATAGCTGCAGCCGCCTGATGGGGCAGATCGTAGCACACTGAGTTTCTTTCCGCTAGGATACGGGTCATCTTGTGAGCGAGCGTAGCACCGAAGGCAAGCGGCTCAGATGCCACGACGGTGGGTTTGTTATACTTCTTGCTGAGTTTATTTAACCGTTCGAAGATCTGGTCTATTGTTGCAAGTAAGGTCTCGCGCAGCTGTTCTCGTTCATCTTCTCTCGCTGCCTTGGATATATGCTCTTGAGGTAAGGCAGGCATTAATCCCAACATCATAACCCCATCAACCACAGGACAGCGCAAAAGAACTTCAATGCATTTGATTACAGCGTCTCCGAAGGTGCCGGCTACGAGGTCAACTGGGTTACTTCGGTTCCACCAGGCAGGCAGAAAGCTGTCTAGTTCCCTAATAGTGTCAGCAGGCAAAGAAACAACGTTCAGACCTAGCTTTGTGCTGGCATCGGCAGCAAGAACTCCCCAGCCGCCTCCCGCGGTCACTATCCCTACCCTTCGGCCTTTGGGCAGCGGGTGGCACAGGAAAGCGATGCCCGTATCCACGAGCTCGTTTAAGCTACGTGCTCTTAATACTCCAGATTGTTTACACATGGCTTCAAAAACAGCGTCTGAGCCGGCTAGTGAAGCGGTGTGAGACTTGGCAGCACTAGCCCCAGCCGGTGTCTCACCAGCTTTGAGCATGACAATTGGCTTCCTCCTGGACACTTTTCTCGCTGTCCTAAAGAATCGAACGCCGTCTTTGAAGCCTTCAGTATAGCATAGGACAACCTTGGTCTGAGGGTCCTCTGCTAGATATTCTAGGTAGTCCTCGGTGTGGAGGTCTGCCTCGTTCCCACTACTGATGCATTTAGCGCAACCGAAGCCTCTTGCTATAGCTAGGCGTATTATCGACCCGACCACGTTTCCGCTCTGGGAGATTACGCTTATAGGTCCTGGAGGTGGGAAAAGAGGTGGCATCTGAGAATAGAGTTTGGCTGAGGGGTTGATAATTCCATTGGAATTAGGTCCCACAAATCTCATTCCACCGCTGCGGGCTATATCAACGATTTCTTGCTGTAGCCTTTCTCCCTCTGTACTCACCTCGGCAAAACCGGCAGTTATAACCACGCCAGCCTTTATCCCTTTGGCGGTACATTCGCGTATTAATGGTGGCACACTTCGTGGCGGCACCACGATGACGGCAAGGTCAGGAGTTTCAGGGATGCTCCCAACATTCGGGTATACCTTCAGCCCCAGTACCTCTTCTTTGCTGGGATTTACCGGGTATATCTTGCCTTTAAATCCTCCATATTTAAGATTAAATAGAATTCGAT
>FWPV01008308.1_pt1 | contig 17376 bp, 14 predicted proteins | sample 2228371 | NCBI WGS metagenome assembly FWPV01 (sample SAMEA103939776, study PRJEB20133) | metagenome | reverse complement strand
TACTCGCCCTGCTTACCCTTGTTGAAGGAGCTCACAGGACGGTGGTAGCCCATGACGCGCGTCCAGACCTCGCAGGGCTGGCGCTCTTCGGCGGGGAGCGTGATCTCGAGCAGTTCCGCGGGGGTCAGCGTCGTCTTCTCTGCGGCCATCGGGACCAACCTCCTCTCGTGTCAGACGCAGCAGGCTTCGGCCTGCTTGCGTGCGATCGCCTCGGCGTCGCACTTCGGGCAGAAGTGGTGCTCGCCATCCAGATAGCCGTGCTTCGGGCAGATCGAGAACGTCGGCGACACCGTGATGTACGGGAGACGGAAGCCCTCGAGCGCCCGGCGGACGAGCTTCTTGCACGCTTCGACGGAGCTCACTCGCTCGCCCAGGTACAGATGGAGCACGGTCCCGCCTGTGTACTTGCGCTGGAGCGGTTCCTGGCGGCGCAGCGCCTCGAACGGGTCTGAGGTGAAGCCGACCGGCAGTTGGCTCGAGTTGGTGTAGTACGGCTGCTCAGGGGTGCCCGCCTGCAGGATCGCGTCGCCGAAACGCTTGCGGTCCTCGCGCGCGAAGCGGTACGTCGTACCCTCGGCGGGCGTGGCCTCAAGGTTGTACAGGTGCCCGGTCTGCTCTTGGAACTCGGTGATGCGGGCGCGCACATGGTCGAGGAAGCGCAGAGCGAGCTCCTCGCCGGCCCGTGTCGTGATGTCCTCGGCGTCGCCGGTGAAGTTGCGGATCATCTCGTTGATGCCGTTGACGCCGATCGTCGAGAAATGGTTGCGGAGCGTGCCCAGGTAGCGTTTCGTGTACGGGAACAGCCCGTTGTCGATGTGCTGCTGGATGACCTTGCGCTTGAGCTCGAGCGAGGTGCGCGCATGCTCGAGCAACGTGTCGAGGGCGGAGAAGAGCGCCGTCTCGTCGCCTGAGTACAGGTAGCCGAGACGCGCACAGTTGATCGTGACGACACCGAGCGACCCGGTCTGCTCGGCGCTGCCGAACAGTCCGTTCCCACGCTTGAGCAGCTCGGACAGGTCCAGCTGAAGGCGGCAGCACATCGAGCGGACCATGTGCGGAGAAAGCTCGGAGTTCACGAAGTTCTGGAAGTATGGAAGGCCATACTTCGCCGTCATCGCGAAGAGCAGGTCAGCGTTCTCGCTCTCCCACGGGAAGTCGGGTGTGATGTTGTACGTGGGGATCGGGAACGTGAAGACGCGACCTTTCGCATCGCCTTCGGTCATGACCTCGATGTAAGCGCGGTTGATCATGTCCATCTCGCGCTGAAGCTCGCCGTACGTGAAGTCACAGACCTCGCCCCCGATGACGGGGTGCTCGTCTTTGAGGTCATCCGGGCACGTCCAGTCGAACGTGAGGTTCGTGAACGGTGTCTGTGTGCCCCAGCGTGACGGCACGTTCAGGTTGTAGACGAGCTCCTGGATCGACTGGCGCACCTCATCGTAGGTGAGGCCGTCGAGGCGGATGAACGGCGCGAGGTACGTGTCGAACGAAGAGAACGCCTGCGCGCCGGCCCACTCGTTCTGCAACGTGCCGAGGAAGTTGACGATCTGGCCCACGGCGCTCGAAAGGTGCTTCGGCGGCGCGGCTTCGACCTTGCCTGGCACGCCGTTCAGGCCCTCGGTGATGAGTGTGCGCAGCGACCAGCCCGCACAGTAGCCCGCGAGCATGTCGAGGTCGTGGATGTGGATGTCGCCCTCGCGGTGCGCGCGGCCCACCTCGGCCGGGTAGACGTGCGAGAGCCAGTAGTTCGCGATGACCTTGCCGGAGACGTTCAGGATGAGCCCGCCGAGTGAGTAACCTTGGTTCGCGTTGGCGTTCACTCGCCAGTCAGCGCGGTCCAGGTACTCGTTCACCGACGACGAGACCTCGATGACGGTCTTCTTGTCCTCACGCAGGCGGGCGCGCTGCTCGCGATAGACGATGTAGGCGCGCGCCGTGGCGAAGTGGTTCGCGCTGATGAGCACCTGCTCGACGACGTCTTGGATCTGCTCGATATCGGGATCGGAATCGGCGAAACGGTGACGGAGCACCTTGACGGCCTGCGCGGCGAGCAGCAATGCCTCGTTCGCATCGAACTCACCCGTCGCGATGCCCGCGCGCTCGATCGCAGAGCGGATCTTCTCGGCATCGAAAGGTACCCGTTGACCCTCGCGCTTGATGACGCCGGAAGGCGCGGATCGACTGACGGCCTCGGCCACTGCTGCCCCTCTCTCGCTCACCTTGGAGCCCCCATATCTTGTGGTACGCTGAAGGTTACCACAACATCTGGTGGCACTGTGACCGAATCTTGACGAACGGCACACGGCGGTGCGCTGAGCGGTCGCTCGACGGGCGACGAGCGGCGCACGTGCACATCCAAGCCCGGGCACAGCCCCTCACTCCGCTCATCGAGCGAGTGTGAAGGTGGCGATCGAGCTTGACCGGTCGAGTGCGCCTCGTACGGGTATCCTCTTCGCGACCCGTCATCCGAGTCCGAGGAGTGCAGCGTGAGCGCCGGCAAGCAGACCTCTGAGCCGATCCCCGACCTGCCGCTCGCGGAGCGCGAGCGCCTCGCACCGCTATACGCCGAGCGCCTCGAGGCCGCGTACGGCGACCCCCACGCCGCCCTCGACTTCGAGAACCCGTACCAGCTTCTCATCGCGGTGATCCTGAGCGCCCAGACCACCGACGCAGCGGTCAACAAGGCCACGCCTGCCCTGTTCGAGCGCTACCCGACGCCTGCCGACCTCGCAGGGGCCGACCAGCACGAGGTCGAGGACTACGTGAGGACACTCGGCTTCTACCACCAGAAGGCGCGAAACATCATCGCCGCATGTCAGCGCATCGTCGCCGAGTTCGGCGGTGAGGTCCCTGACACGATGCAGGGCCTCACGTCACTGCCGGGCGTCGCGCGCAAGACCGCCAACATCGTGCTGGGCGAGGCGTTCGGCAAGGTCGAGGGCATCGCGGTCGACACGCACGTCTACAGGCTCGCGCATCGTTTCGGCCTGTCGAGCGAGAAGGACACCGACAAGGTCGAGCGAGACCTCATGGCGCTCTTTCCTCCCAGCCACTGGCACCGGGTCAACTATGACCTCATCAACCACGGCCGCGCGATCTGCACGGCCAAACGCCCCGCATGCGGCGCATGCTTCCTGTCCGACATATGCCCGACGGCCTTCGTCCCGCCGGGTTGGCGCGAATCGGCGTAGGTGGGGCACACGGCGGCCCCTGCACGGCAGGACCGTTCTACCCCGACTCGACCTTGCGCTCCTCGCGCACGTGGGCGCCCGCGAGCTTGGTGAGCGTACCGGTGTACTCGACGAGGTCGATCTCACAACCCTCGCCAAGCGTAACGCGCCCGCCGCGCACGACCCTCGCGGTCGTCGCGATGAGCTCGAGCTCGTCGCCTTCGATGGTCTCGACCGTGAGACGGCGGTCCGCGAACGCCGAGAGGATCGCTGCGATGCCGTCCGGGACGCGCAGGACCATGCGCCCGCAGCCGATCCCGGCGGCGGAGTTGCGCCCGTGCAGCCTCAGGTCTATCGTGCCGGCGTTGAGCACGCCGTCGACCGCGAAGCGCCCCTCCCCGGTGAGCGAATCCGCATCGACGCCGCCGCCCACGCGCAAGTCCCCACGCAGCTCGACCTCATGCGCCGCAACACCACCATCGACCGTGCAGGTCCCGGTGACCTTGAGGCGCCCCACGCCAAGACCGGCGTGGATATCGACCGTTCCGTTAGCCTTGAACTCGCCAGCCTGGACCGGCCCTTCGAACGTGCCGGCTCCGTTCACGGTGGCTACCTCAGCCCTGACCGAGCCCCGGCACCTGCCGACACCATTGACCGTGAGCTCGCGGCACTGGACGTCCCCGGTTATCGTGCCGGCGCCGTTGAGCACGATCGCTCCGTAGGTGCCGGACGAGACCGTCCCGTCGCCATCGATCCGCGCATCGCCGACATCCTCGACCATGATGGCCTGCCCTCTCCTCGGTCCAGCCGGCGCCTCGCCCCTGCTGCCACGTCGTCGCACACCTTGATGGACGATGCCCTCCGTGAGCGCGGGTCAAACAGGGAACGCCGCATGAGCCGGACGGCCACTCACGTCCCGCGAGCGGGCAGCACCACGAGGTCGAAGTAGAGCGCCATGCCCAGCAGCAGCGCCGCCAGAGGGACCGCCAGCGCCGCCCACACCTTCTCACGGCGCACGTACTGCGCGACGCTCACCCGGTCACACACGCGCCGCCACGCGAGCCCATTGGCGCGACGCGCGAACCACCACATCATCACGAGCGTCACGGAGACCACGACGACATCGCCCGCGATACCGGCGGCGCCCCGTCCAGTGGAGCGCAGGATGCTGTCGGCGAACAACCACATAGGCAGGAAGACCACGCCCACCCATAGTCCGTGGGCGGGTCCCCACAGAGGCGGGATGAGGAACGCGGCCAGGTTGAAGCGCGGCAGCTGCGGGACCGCCTCGCCGTCACCGAGCACGACCCGGCCGGTGACCGCCTCTGCAGGGTGACCCGCGGGGCAACCGTCTCCGGCGTCGCGCTCCACAACACGGTCACAGAGCACGCAGTACCCCGCCTGACGTGCAGCTGCACGCGCGGCGGAGCCGTCGCGGGCTTGGCGCGGCCCGCTCGATCCAACCGGTGCCGTACGGTCGATCATGCCCGCTTCACTCATCGGTGCAGCACCACCGCGAAGAGCATCGCCACGAAGACCGCGGGAAGCATGTTTCCAACGGGCAGGCGCTTGATACCCGACAGGTCGAGTCCGATAGCGGCGATGAGGGTGCCCCCGGCGGCCTCGATGGCCGCGACCATCTCAGGGGTGACACCGGACAACTGCGACGCAGTGAGCGCGATGCCGCCTTGTATGATGAGGACCGGGATGATCGAAAGCGCCACGCCCGCGCCGAGGGTGGACGCCAGCGCGATCGAGGCGAAGCCGTCGAGCATCGCTTTGAGGTAGAGCGTGGACGGGTCGCCGAGACCATCCTGGATCGAGCCCAGTACCGTCATCGCACCGACGCAGTAGAGCAGCGACGCCGTCACGAAGCCCTCGACGAGCGTGCGGCCCTTCTCGCCGGGCTCGTCGGCCGCCGACTTCGCGGTCGGCGCGAGCCACGGCACGCGGTACGCGGCGTCCTGCAGCCAGCGGCCGAAGCGATCGAGCCCGTACTCGATGCGAAGCGCTTCACCGATGAGCGCGCCAAGCACGAGCGAGCCGACGAAGACGAGCGCCGCATACTTGCCGAGCAGGCCGTCCGCCCGCCCGATGTCGGCGAGTCCGCCGATGCTCATGCCGAACCCGATGACGAGGACCGCCAAGCCTATCGCCCGGAACGTGGTCTCCCGCATGCGCTCGGGGATGAGCCCGCCGAACACGAGGCCCACGAGTGAGCCGAGCAGCACCGCCACCACGTTCGCGACCACACCGAGACCCGGCACACGCTCACTCCCTCTCGTCATCAAGCCACAGCTCCGAAAGCTCGGCTGTGATGTCCTCGGCGTCCTTTGGTAGTCGCTCCTCGCCCGCATGCGGCAACCGCCCGGCCGCATGACCGCCGTGCCCGGCAACGGACCCGCGCGCAGCTCCTGCGCCCGCACCTCGACGTCCGGCGGCGAAAAGCGCGGAAACGTCACGATACTCCACATGACGTCCGACGTCCTGCGAGAGCCTTGCCCTCAACCTCAGGTCATCCGTGTAGACGGCCACCTGGCCGCTGGCCGCCGCCGCACGGCGCACGATCTCGCTGTCGGCGTCTGAGGCGAACACGACCCGTACCGGCCCGAAGGACTCGGCGCTCGCCCCGATGGACTCACGCGCATCGAATACGACCACGACCCGCCCCTTCGGAGCGATGCGGCCGGCGAGCGCCCTCAGGCGCTGGGTGAGGACGTCGCGTTGGACCTGCTTCGAGCGCGCCGCGAGCGCCGGGTCACGCATCGTGACGTTGTAGCCGTCGACGAGGACGAGCACGTAGACGCCCCCTCACGCACCGGGGTCGCCGAAGTAACGCCAGTAGATGAGCCAGAACGACATCGTTCCGCTCAGGTGCGGCGTGTACCGGAACAGGCTGTAGGTGGCAGCGTTGGCCGGATGTATGACGCTGCCGTCGATCGTCATCGAGACACCCGGACGCCAGCCGCGCCCGAGGTTGGCGAGCTTCTCGGCACCGCACCACACCTGCATGCCGAAACCCTTGTACTTCACGAAGGTGCGGCTGTCGGTCTTGCCGCACCCCATCGCCCAGTCGTATGCGGTCTGCGTCGGGCGGGTGCGCGTGAGGAGCGACTGCTCTTTCTGAAGTGTGGCGAGCACGACCTTGGGGTTCACCTTCCATCGCACCGACGCTTCGTAGATGATCTCGGCTGCAGATCTCTCTGTCCCGGAGTGGTCTTTCGCACGGTAACGCGCAAGCGTGCCCGGCTGAGACTCGAGGAACTGCTGGACCTCGTCCAACGTCATCGAGCCGACGTCCCTGAACACCTCTTCGGCTATCACGGTGTTCGGGTCGAAGCCGTCCTTCGATACGACCGTTCCCGGCGTCGGCTCCCACATGAGCCGCGCAAGGTCGACCTTTATCCGAGCCGCACGGGCTTCAGCGGCCGCCACGTCGCTCTCGATGCGCGAGCGCTGCTCGTCGGCTCGCCTCTGCAGCTCGGTGAGCTTGTCGACTTTGTTGTAGAGCCCCTCTTGGAGCCACATGTTCTCCGATCGAGCGAGGCGCACGTCGTTGATGAGGCGGACGTCCCGCTCGCCGATCATCGCGAGGTACGTCGTGCGCACCCACAGGTCCTGTAGCGTCTGTGCCGTGAAGATGAGCCGGAGCATCTCCATCCGGTCCCCGCGGTACAGCTCGACAGCTCGACGCGTGAGCGCGCTCTCAGCCTCTTCGAGCTCGACCTGCAACGCCGCGAGTTCCGTCGTGATCTGCGAGATGTCCGCCTTCGTCCGGGCTATCTCTTTGCTGACCTCCACGTAGTCTGCTACAGCTGCTCCCAGGTCCAGCCTCAGCTGTTCCAGTTCGGCCCGTACCGCGGCCTCCTCAGCCTTCTTCGCTTCGATGGCAGCAGCCTTGCCAGCCGGGTCTTCAGGCGTCGCGAGCGCGTGCTGGGGCATGACGACGGTGGCCGCCAGCAAAGCGGCGCACACGATGCGTATGTCCAGAAGGTGTCTCACGACCGGCTCAGCTGCTCCCTGCCCGGGCACAGGGGCGCACTCCGTCCCCCGAAAACTGCAGGTGACATGCCATAAGAGGTTACCACGGCACGAGCATCGCGTCGCACGCGCCACTCGACGCCGCCTCACCCCATGCGCGCGGCCTCTTCCATGAGCCCGTCCACTTCTCGGAGCCACTCGTCGAGCATGCTCAGCCTCTCGTCGACCGCGCTCGCGCCGTCCTGTCGGCGCTCACAGGCCTCGTCGATCGCCCGCTCGATGTCCTTGACGGTCTGCGCCAGACGCCTGTCCAACGCGCCTGCGTGCCGCACGAACGAGTCGTTCATGTTCTGCAGGAGCGCCCAGCGCACGTTCTCGACATTGTTGACCACGAGCCGGTCCACGACGTCTCGCAGACGCCGGCGCCGAATCCGCTCCTTCAGCCCGCGCGGAAGCAGCCGCTCCACGGATGTGGAGTCGACGATGCGGGGCGCGACCTCCCACTCATGTGTGACCCAGTACGGCTCGCGTCTCGACTGGAACGGTCCGCGAAGCGGTCATGCACCTCCATCAGCCGCCGTTGGAATGCGAGTACCGGCGCACGTGCACGTCTTCCACGGTCACCAGACCGCCTCCGACCATCTCGTCGATGCGAGACATCACCCGCTCGACACGCTCCGGGGTGTCGACGAACGTGAGGACGACCGGCAGGTCTTCTGACAGCCGAAGGATCGACGCGGTGTGAAGCCGGCTGTTCTTGCCGAATCCCTCGACACCCTTGACCGCCGTGGCACCCGCGCACCCTTCGGCTCTGAGCATCTGCACGATCGCGGTATGCAGAGGTTTGTGCTCCCACCGGTCCGACTCGCCCATGAAGATGGTGACTTTCTTGGCCTCGCCTTCGAGCATGATGATGGCCCCCTAGATCGCTCTGCCTGCGACAAGACCGGCGACAGCCGCGCCGATTCCCAGCACCGAACTTCCCAGCATGTTGGCCGCACCTTGGAGCACGAAGCCTTGTTGGAGCAGCGCGACGGTCTCGTACGACAACGTCGAGAAGGTCGTGAACCCTCCGAGCACGCCGACCCCGAGCAAGAGGCGCACATCGGACGAGATGATGCCGCGTTCGACGCTCAGCGCCATCAACACGCCGAGGAGGAACGCGCCCGAGACGTTTATGACAAGCGTGTGCCACGGGAAGGCCGCGCCCAGGCGTTCCGTGATCCACCCGCCAAGCACGTAGCGCAGTGTCCCGCCCACGCCCGCGCCCACGAAGACCGATACGATGCCCACAGCCTTCACCACGGATCCTCCTGCAGACGAAGACAGCCCCCACACGTCACACGTGCAGGAGCCATCAGCCACGAGGCGGTTCAGGCGAGCTCCATCGCCTTTCGCACAGTGTATCCGAAACGGCGCATCCGCCGCGAACCGGCACAACGGGTGGGGAGGACTTCGCAGCGCGGACCTTCGCTGCACAGCCTCCGCAGCACAGACAACAAGAAGAGCCGGACCCTGCGGGCCCGGCGCTTCGTCGTGATCATGGTGGCCAGAGACGGACTTGAACCGCCGACACGGGGATTTTCAGTCCCCTGCTCTACCAACTGAGCTACCTGGCCGCTAAGCGTGCTCACGTATGGTAGCCACGCGCACGAGGTGCGTCAATCACTCCCCATGGCGAAGGTGCATGCGCACACGGTCCCATCGCGGCACGCAAGAACCCTCGTCACCGCGCCCCAAGACCGCGCCGCAGCCTGAGCACCTGCACCCGGTGGTTCTCCTTGTCAGCGACCACCACGAGGTCGCCTGCTGCATCGACATCGTTCGGGTACTGGAACCGTCCTGGCTGTGCGCCCTGCGCCCCCCACTCGCGCACGAAAGAGCCGTTCGCATCGAGCTCACGAAGCGAGAAGGCGAATGCGTCTGCGACGAGCACTCCCCCGTCTTCCAGGGCGACGATCCCGCGCGGCAGTCCGAACAGCCGTGCGCCTGCATCTCCGCCGGCCGTCTTCCACAGGACGGTGCCGCTCGCGTCAAGCGCCAGCACCCGGAAGCGGTTCGTGTCTGACACGTAGATCGTCCCGTCGAGTCCCACAGCCACCCCATTGGGGCGCGCGAGGGCACTCGTGTCGCCTTCGATCTCAAGGCGGCCGCGTGACCCTCCGTTCAGGGTGAAGACCTCGACACCTGTCTCGTCCGTCACGTAGACATCGCGCTCACCCACCGCGACGTCCGTAGGGCGCCAATCGGTCGCGCCCGGCGGGGCGAAGGTGTGCATGAACCGGCCAGCCGGGTCGTACATCGCGACCCTTCCGCCTCGCAGGTCCGCGACGTAGACGACCCCCTGCCCGCTCACGTCGAGCCCGACAGGCATCTGGAGCGGTTCGACCGCTGCTTTCGCTGCGGCCGTAGTGTCCCTGCCGCCGAACTCACGCAGGAAGCGACCGTCGCGTGCGAACTCACAGATGCGCCCGTTCCCGGTGTCCGACACGAGGATCGTGCCGCCGAGACCCCACGCAGCCGCCAACGGACGCACGAATGTGGGCTTCTCGCCCACGCCCGGGCCGTCGATGACCCGCACGACTGTGAGCGGCGGAGGCCCAGGGTCGAGCAGGTCCAGGTAGTCGGCGATGAGCGCGGTCAGCAAGCCGAGCAGAGTGAGCGCGACCAAGCCGAACACAGCGCGGCGGCGTGCTGACCGCAGGCGGTCCCGGGTGCGCTGCAACCTCCTGCCGGCATCGGTCTCATGCGCATCCCGCACCACTTGTAGCGCAGCGACCGGCGCGCGTCGTCGCGCCACGGAGCCATCATCACGCGGGCGCCGCATCCGCCCACGCCCCCGTTCGCGCGTCACAGACCCGTCCCAGCATGGGCATGACACCCGCCCGCTGTGCAGTCGATGGGCCACACGGTGAGGTCCGCGCCGCCTTCCATCACGCCCGGGTGCGTCGACGGACCGACGATGTGGCACGAGCCGCAGAAGAACCGCACGTCGGCTCCAGAGCCCACGGGCACGACCGCGAGTCCCTCGACGACGATGGGCGTGCCGGACGCCGCGACCGACTCAGCCAGGCCCCAGCGGTTGAGCGAGCCGTGCGGATCGTGGCACGTCTCGCACGACAGCGGGTCCCCAGGCGCCCATCCCATGTCTGGACGCAGGTGGCTCGGCGACGAGACCGCCTCGCCGTGCACGTCGCCGGCCCACGAGCTCTCGATGTCGGAGACGCTCACCGCTCCTGCGGGTCCCAGCGGAACCGGCGCCCAGCCCGAGGTCTCAGCCGAGGTCGGCAGTTCGGTGTCGTGGCAGCGCAGGCACAGCCCGACGAGCGTGCCGGTCCATCCGCCAGACGTGCTCGGGTCGTCGGGGTCGACGGTAGGCGTGTCCGGCGCTGAGACATGAGGTTCGTGGCAGTTCGCGCACGCGATCATCGAGCCGTTGGCGCTCTGGTCGGCTTCAAGCAGGTCGTGGCGGGTGGTCGAGTCCTCGCCCGCGAGTGTGGCGGCGATGTCGGCGGCGCCCAGCAACGAGTACGCGGCCGAGTGGCACCACACGCACCGCTGGTCAGCGCTGTAGGGCACAAGGGCCGATTCGCGGGTCGAATGCCCCTCGTGACACGCGAGACAGACGACTTCGACCGCGTCGGCAGGCGCCGGCACGCTCGCACGATGCCCGGAGGACTCGAACACCGTCAGGTCGCCACGCGGAAGCGTCGTGTCCGCTCCGTGACACGCGTAGCAGATCGCGTCGCCGGACCGCACACCTCCTGGCGCGTAGAGCAGTTTGCCCAGCTCAGGACCGCCGTTGTCGTTGTGAGGCGTGTGACACTGGCCGCACCGCAAAACCGTGACCGTGTCCTCGACCGAGACCGGGTGCCGACTGACCATCTCGGTGTCCGAGAAGTCGTCGAAGACATCAGGCGCAGACGTGCCGTCGTGGCAACTCAGGCACAGCGCGATCTCGTTGTCGCCGGGCGCGACTAGGAGCGCGAGCGAGTTCGACGACGTGTGAGAGCGGTGGCACAACGCGCAGTCATCGGTGAAGGGGTCGTACTCGCCGTGTGGCGAGTCGGTCGTCGCATCGCTCAGAGTATGGACGTAGACCCCGAGTCCGGTCGCGCCCGCCACGCCCGAGGCGTCCACTGCGGCGACGCGGTACCAGTAGCCGGTATCGATCGCGGTCGACGTGTCGATATGCGACGTCGTCACGACCGCCGGAGACGTGATGAGCGACGGCGCGCCCGTGCTCGTCGTCGAGCGGTACACGAGGTAGCCGGTCGCTCCCGGCACAGCCGTCCAGCTCGTCTCCACGCCCGCGGTGGTGGCGAGCGCCCGCAAACCCGGCGGTGCCGGCAGCGCGGTGAGCGTAGCCACCGCCGAGGTCGCCTCGGCACTCGCGATGCCCTCGCCACGCGCGTCGGCGACAGCGACGCGGTAAGACGCGACCACCGGAGCCACCAGGCTCGTGTCGACCCACGAGCCGGGGTAGCTCACCGGCACGGTGGCCACGAACGAGTACGGCCCGCCGTCCAAGGCCCGGTAGATGAGGTACGAGACCGGACCCACGGTGCCGGTCGTCTCACCCCAGTTCACCTGCACCGCGTTGCGGTACGCGGCCCGCGCGAAGACGATCGCCGGCGGGCGCGGCAACTCACCGAGCGTGAAGACCTCGGCGGGGTCGGACTCGCCCGAGACGTTGCCTGCGACGTCGTAGGCGCGCACGGTGAAAGTGGTCTCGACCTCGGGCGTGAGGCCCGTGAGCGTGATCGCGGGAACAGCGCTCGTGCCGACCACAGAGCCGTCCTGCAGCACCTCGTAGTAGGCGAGGCCGGATGTCGTGTCGTACGACGGCGCCCACGTGAGCGTGGCCGTCGTCGAGGTCACGGAGGCGGCGAGCAGCGTCGGTGTGGTCGGCGCACCACGGTCGTGCTTGACCGTGACAGTCTTCGTCGTCTCCCGGTTGCCACCGGCGTCGACCGAGTAGTAGGCGATGGTGACGGTACCCTCGCGGGTCATGGCGAATGGCGAGGAGTACATGGCCCAAGGACCCGTGGTCGCATCGATGCTGCAGTAGGTCACCGCGGGCTCGGTCGTCGAGAAGCTCAGCTCGGGCGGTGTGACGTACCACCCGTCCCAACCGTCTGGATCGGCCGGGTCGAACGCGATCTCCGTTTCGGGCGGCGAGGCGTCGGTGGTGCGAAGGATGGTGCCGCCGGCGCCGACGATCACTCCGTCGTCGACGCCCGCGAAGTCCACACCGCGTAACGCACGCGTCGTACCGGGGTTCTGGCTGACCCACGTAGCACCGCCGTCGTTCGTGCGGCGGATCACGGAGACGGTGCCTGAGAGCGCTCCCACGTAGTAGCCGCGGTCAGCACCCTCGAAGCGCACGGCGTACAGTGTTGCGGTCGTGCCTGACGGCACCGTGGCCCACGTCGTGCCCCCGTCGGTGGTGCGTATGACGCTGCCGGTCGAGCCGACCGCCCACACGGTCTGCGTGTCGATCGCTGACACCGCATACAGAATACGGCCGACCGGCAGGGAGGTCGTCTGCGTGGTCCACGTCGAGCCGCCATCGGTGGTCTTGAGCACCGCGGCCGGCTGACCCGCCACGCCGCCGACCACCCACCCGGTGTCGGCATCGGCGAACGAGACGCCGTAGAGAGCGACCGACGTGGCGATCGAAGGCGCGGTCTGCGTCGCCCACGTCGAACCGCCGTCGGCTGTGCGACCGATCGTCGCACTGTTCGCGGCATACCATCCGGTGTCCACATCGACGAAGTCCACAGCGTTGATCGTCACCGTGGTCCCGGATGACTGGCCCGCCCAGGTGGAACCGCCATCGCTGGTGGCCCTCACAGCACCCGCCGCGCCCACGGCCCACCCGTGCGTCGCCGAGACGAAGTCGACGCCGAGCAGGTGGCTGGTGGTTCCTGACGCCTGCGCGACCCAGGAGAGGCCATCGGTCGTGCACAGGATGGTGCCCGCGTTGCCCACAACCCAGCCAGTCAGCGGGTCATGAATCGAGATGGCGTTGAGCTGCTGCAGCGTACCGTAGCTCACGCTCGTCCAGTTCGCACCGCCGTCGATCGTGCGTCGGATGGTGCCGCCGGCGCCGACGAGCCACCCCCTGTCGGGACCTACCGCGCTCACGCCGTAGAGCGCAGTCGTGGGTGAGGTCTTGGCGTCCTGGGCGACCCAGGTCAGACCGCCGTTCGTGGTCCGGGCCACACGCCCGTTCGTACCGACAGCCCACCCGTTGCTCGCATCCCCCATGACGACGCCGTAGTACGCGCCGGCCGGATTCGTAGCGGCGTTCCACGTCGCGCCGCCGTTCGTCGTGTACCGGATCACGTTGTTGGTGCTACCGACCACCACACCGTTGTTCGCATCGGCGAAGTGGATGTCTCGAAGATAGCTCGTGGCACCGAGCGGCTGGGCGACCCACGTCGCGCCTCCATCGATGGTCTTCCTGATGACGTTGGTCTGGCCGCACACCCAGCCGGTGGTCTCATCGAGGAAGAAGACGTCCATGAGGTTCGTGGACACGCCGACGGGAAGCGTCGTCCACGTCGAGCCCCCGTCGACGGTCTTGAGCATGGTGCCGGTGTTGCCCACAGCGAAGGCCGTCTGAGAGCTGACCGCCGAGACCGAGTTGAGGGTCACCGCGACGCCGGATGGCTGCTCGGTCCACGTGGCGCCGCCGTCCGTCGTGCGCCTGATGCGACCGAGCGTTCCGACGACCCAACCATGCTGCGCGTCGGCGAAATGTATTCCCTGCCAGGCGGTCGCCCCACCAGCGGACCGGTAGATCCAGGTGCCGCCGCCATCGGTCGTCTTGGCGATCATGCCGGAGGCACCGGCCGCCCAGCCCGTGGATGAGTCAAGGAAGAAGACGTCATTCAGCTGCACAGTCGTGCCGGGCGACTGGTTGAGCCAGCTTGCCCCGCTGTCGGTCGTCCGGAGCATCGCGCCGGTGTTGCCCACGACTTGGCCGCCGCCAGAGCCGAACATCGCGACGCTGTTGAGTGTGATGTTCGCCCCGTACTGACCCGGGGTCCACGTCGCGCCACCGTCGGTCGTGCGGATGATGGTGCCACCCGCCCCCACGGCCCACCCCGTATCTCCATCTGCGAAGGCCACCGCAAGCAGGTTGGATGCGGTGCCCGACGTCTGCGTCGTCCACGTCGAGCCGCCGTCGACCGTCTTGAGGATCACGCCAGCGTTGCCCACCACGTATCCGGTCTGTGCATCGACGAAATCGACGCCATTGAGGTTCACCGTCACGCCGGGCGGCACCGTCTGGCTCGTCCAGGTGGACCCACCGTCGGTGGTCGCTTTGAGGGTGGCGGCGTTGCCCACCACCCACGCCCGTGTCGTCGAGGCCGCATCCACGCCGTTGAGCTGCTGGGTCGTTGCAGAGTTCTGTCCGGCCCATGTCGAGCCGCCGTCGACCGTCGCGCGGATGGTGCCGGTCGCGCCGACGACCCATCCGGTCTGAGCGTCGGCGAAGGCGACCGAGCGCAGGTTGGCCGCCGTGCCGGACGTCTGCATCGTCCACGTAGAACCGCCGTCGACCGTCGCGCGGATGGTGCCGGTCGCGCCGACGACCCAGCCGGCGGAGGAACCGGCAAAATCGATCCCCCTGAGCTCGAGCTGGGTGTTGGGGTCCCCTGTGTCCCATGTGACCCCGCCATCGCCCGAATGCAGAAGCGTGCCGACGGCGCCGACAGCCCACACATCAGAGGAACCGATGGTGGTCACGTCGAACAGGTCGTTCCCCTGGGGGACGGGATTCTGCCAGTACCAGGTCTTGAGCCCCGTGGGGGCGGTCGAGAGGAACGCGGAGGCGACGAAGGGCGCAGAAAGCAATGCCGCTGTAAGCAGACCAGCGACGACCATCCGTGGCAGTCCGATGTGGCGGCTAGGCTGCCGTCTGATCGACCCAGTCTCCTCTCCCGAAGGGCACAACGAACCCACCCAACCCGGCGTATGCGGCAGTGAGGCGCGATACGGGGTGGGGATCTCGGCTATAAGTGTACCACCTGAGCACACGAAACGGCGCCGCTCAGGTGCGAGAACGCGCCGATGGCTACGAAATGCCATTCGCGTCGTATCAGCCGCCGGAGACCGGCCGGGAGCCGGTCGGGCGACCGGTCGTCAGAAGCCGATGGACGCGCGATGCTCAGCCTCGCAGGAACGCCTCCGCAAGACGCTCCGGAAGCCCTGCCGCGCGGGTCGCCGCAGCGGTCGCGTCCGCGTCGTAGACCACGCGCCGGAACTCGACCGCGACCTCGCCGCTCTCGATCTGCACGAGCGCCCAGCAAGCACGCGGGTCCCCGTCTTTCGGCTTGCCCACGCTGCCGTCGCTGATGAAGTGCGCGACACCGCCCTCTTCGAGCGGGACCACGCGGTGGTACGGGATGTGGATGTGCCCGAAACAGACCACGTCGGCTTCGGCCTCGCGAGCGAGCTTGGCGAGGTGCGCCTCGGGCCGGTCGAGAAGCAGGTACTCGTTGATGCGGCGAGGCGAGCCGTGGCACAGCAGCACGCGAAGGCCCTCCGCTTCGAAGCGGACCTCGTCGAGCAGCCCCGCCAGGTACGCGTGCTCGTCATCGTCCAGCGCGGCATCCGTGAAGGTGTAGCTCGCCGCGCCGTCCTCCTTGGCCTCGGGCGTCCCGTAGTAGCAACCGCACTGGCCGCGCCGGTTCCCGACCCCGTCGTCGTAGTTGCCTCGGATGACCGGGTCGCCGGTGGCACGTACGCGGGCGATGACGCCAGACGGGTCGGGGCCGTAACCCACGAGGTCACCAAGGCAGTAGCGCGACTCGACGCCGCTCGCGTCGATGTCGGCAAGCACGGCTTCGAGGGCTGCGACGTTACCGTGGATGTCGGAGTACAGCGCGCAACGGGTCACGCCTCAGCCCTCCTCGGGAAGCGCGCACGCGGCTGCAGCCGCGCCCAGCAGTTCGGCCTCAACGGGGCTGGCGCCCGGATACCAGCGCCTACCCAGAGCGAACGCCGCGTTCACGAGCAGGATGAGCGCCGGCACTTCGATGAGCGGGCCGATGACCGCAGCGAACGCCTGACCTGAGTTCAGGCCCCATACGCCCACCGCCACGGCGATCGCCAGCTCGAAGTTGTTGCCGGTCGCGGTGAACGACAGCGATGTGTTCTTCGCGTAGCTCGCTCCCGCCGTGCGCCCTGCCCAGAAGCCCGCGAAGAACATCACGACGAAGTAGATGAGCAGCGGAATCGCCACGCGCACGACGTCGAGCGGGATGCGCACGATGAGGTCGCCCTTGAGCGAGAACATCACGACGATCGTGAACAGCAGCGCGACGAGCGTGACCGGTGAGATGCGCGGGACGAATTCGGTCTCGTACCACGCCCGGCCTTTCGCCTTGAGCAGCACGAACCTCGTCACGGCGCCCGCGATGAACGGGATGCCGAGGTAGATGAAGACGCTTTCGGCGATCGCCCACGGCGAGATGTCGACCGCGGCGCCCTCGACGCCGAACAGCGGGGGAAGGACGGTGATGAACAGCCACGCCATCGGGGCGTAGAAGACCACCTGGAAGATCGCGTTGAGCGCGACGAGGCCGGCCGCGTACTCGCAGTCTCCGCGCGCCAGATCGTTCCACACGATGACCATCGCGATACAGCGCGCGAGCCCGATGAGGATGAGCCCGATCATGTACTCCGGGTAGCCGCGCAGGAAGATCAGCGCCAGTGCGAACATGAGAATCGGGCCCACGATCCAATTCAGACCAAGCGACAGGCCGAGCACCCGCTTGTCGCGGAACACGTCGCCGAGTTCCTCGTATTTCACCTTGGCGAGCGGCGGATACATCATGAGGATGAGCCCGATGGCGATGGGGATGTTCGTGGACTCACCCACCTGAAGGCCGTCGATGAAGGCGGGCACCGAGGGGACGAGAGCGCCCAGCGCCACCCCGAGGGCCATCGCGGCGAAAATCCACAACGTGAGGTAGCGGTCGAGGAAGCTCAGCTCCTTCGAGACAGGCGCGGTCATCGGCCGCACTCCCCTTTCTGGCAGGCGCGCGCCGCATCGGCGAGCGCAGACAGGTGCGTGGCCAGCGATTCGAGCACCTCGGGACACAGGCAGTAGACGCTGCTCGTACCCACGTGCGAAGCGTTGACCACGCCCGCTTCGCGCAGCACGCGCAGGTGCTCCGACACGGTCGATTGTGCGAGCGGCAGCTCG
>FWPV01008834.1_pt1 | contig 17377 bp, 7 predicted proteins | sample 2228371 | NCBI WGS metagenome assembly FWPV01 (sample SAMEA103939776, study PRJEB20133) | metagenome | reverse complement strand
TTTGGGATTTTTAATTTCATCTTCTGCATAAGAAATACCAAGTTTACAGGAATTTCCGGTTATATTAATTATATTTTTATTTTCATCCAGAACAACATTTAATGCACAACCTTTCGGACATCTGATACAAATAAGTTCTTTTTCCATATAATTAATCCGAGATATTTACTTTTAAATCATTTTTTATACTAGAAAAATATTTGTTAGCATTTTTTATTTTAAAAAAAATTATTTAAGAAGGTCTTGCATATTTTAATTTTTCTGAAAAAATTATTTTGTTTTCACTATCGGTAATATTTATGCTGACTTCCTTATTTATTTCATTTTTTACCCTGCATTGTAAAATTAATTCATCATTATGAAATGGCAGAGTAAGTATTTGCGGGGTTAAATTTCTTATATTTTCTCCGGGTAAAAAATTTATAAAAGTTTTGTTTTCATTATAATTACCAGAAGCAAAAAGAGCAGCATTTTTACCGGCTAAAAAGCCAGTTTCTGAAACATAATCAACAAGATCATAAATGGTAGTTACATTTCCAGCAGAAAAAATACCTGGTATTGATGTTTCAAAATTCTGGTTTATAATGGGTCCACCTGTTTTAAGGTCAATTAAAACCCCTGCCTTTTTAGATAGTTCATTTTCAGGTATTAAACCAACAGATAAAACAAGTGTATCACATTTTATAATTTCTTCTGTTTCAGGAATAAAATTAAAATTTGGGTCAACTTTTACTACTTCAACTGCTTCAACCCTTTTTTTTCCAATAATTCTTTTTACAGTTTTAGAAAATTCAACCGGTATATTAAAATCTAAAAGGCATTGGACATAATTTCTTTTAAGCCCGGTTAAATGGGGCATTATTTCAAGGACTTTTATGACTTTTGCTCCTTCTAACGTTAACCTCCTTGCCATTATCATTCCTATATCTCCTGAACCTAAAATAATAAAATTATTACCCGGCATAAAACCTTCTATATTTACTAAACGCTGCACAAGTCCTGCTGTAAAAACGCCAGCAGGTCTGTCTCCAGGCAGACGTATATGACCACGGGTTCTTTCTCTGCAACCCATTGCAAGGACTATTGATTTTGCGTCAAAAGAAAGCAAACCGTCTTTTTTGTTAGTGGCATAAATTTTTTTATTAGGTGTGATATCTAAAACAGCAGTATCAGTTAAAATTTCAACGCTTAAAGATTTTGCTTCTTCAATAAAATTATTTATATACAGAGGTCCTGGGAGATCTTTTTTATAGATAATTGTGCCGAACCCATTATGAATGCATTGAAGTAAAATTCCACCTGGCTCTTCATTCCTTTCTAAAACAATTATATCTTTTGCTCCATTTTTTTTAGCAGCGATAGCGGCTGCAAGCCCTGCAGGTCCAGAACCAATTACTGCGACATCATAAATATTTTTCATTTTAATAATCCTTTGTTTTTCTGAAAATAATTTCGCTGCCTGGACCTTTTTTTGTAACTTTTTCTACTGGTAAATTAAGTTCCCTTGACAAAATCTGTATAACTCTTGGATAGTCAAAAGCGCCCTGACAGCGCCCTGTTCCGAGCCATGTTCTACGTTTTATTCCATCATAGGTTTTAGCAGGGATAGAGGAATGTATTGCATCAACTATTTCACCTTCTGTAACTTCTTCGCATCTGCAAACAATTCTGCCGTATAAAGGATTTTTTTTAATAAGTTCTGACCTTTCGTTATATGATAAAAGATGAAAATGCACACGTGGTTTACGAACAGGATTGAAATTATTTTTAAGTAAAAATTTAACTCCGTTTTCTCTCAAAAGAGAGAGGACATAAAGTGCAATTGCTGGAGCACTTGCAAAACCAGGTGATTCTATACCACATAAATTAACAAGACCTTTAACTTCTTTTGATATTTCTATTATGAAATCCCTATCAGGTGCATTACCTGTTGCTCTTATACCTGCAAAAGTTGCAATTGAATTTTTTATATCAATAGTGGGAATAAGCTTTTTAGCTCCTTTTATCACTTCTTCTAAACCCTCATATGTTGTTGCTGTATCCTGCTTATCATTTACATTTTTTGCATTGGGACCTATCATTACATTACCATGGGTTGTTGTTGATACTAAAATTCCTTTACTTACTTCAGATGGAACAGGGAATAAAACGTTATTTATTACAAATGCAGAGGAATCAAAAATAATATATTCACCTTTTCTCGGTGTTATAAAAAAGTCAAGCAAGCATCCAAATTTATGAGCAATATCATCTGAAAAAAGACCTGCTGAATTTATAACCCAATCACAATAAAAATTACCTTTATTTGTTTTTATACCTTTTACTTTTTTATTATCTAAAATAGGTTCTAAAAATTCTGTTTCAAATAGAAAATCAACACCAATAATTTTAGCATTTTCAGCAGCAGCAAGAGTTGCCTCAAATGGATCAATGACCATTGCTGTTGGTGCAAAAAGAGCTGCTTTTACATCTTTATTTATTTGTGGTTCTTTATGTATGATTTCTTCTTTTTTTAAAATTTTAAGTGAGGGAACACCATTTGTAATACCCTGTTCATATAATTTTAAAATTTTATTAAATTCTTCATCTCCTATTGCTATGACATAACTTCCGGTTTTTTTAAAAGGAATATTTAATTCATGGACAAGTGTATGCCAGATTTTATTTCCTTCAACATTGAATTTTGCTTTTTTAGTTCCTGGTTTTGGGTCAAAGCCAGCATGTATGATTGCTGAGTTTGCAGAACTCGGACTCATACCTATGTCAACCTGCTTTTCAATGACTAAAACATCTATTTTATACTGAGATAAAAATCTGGCGATTAAAGAACCAACTATTCCAGCGCCGATTATAATTATATCGTAATTGTTTTTTTGCATATCAAATCCAGTTTAAAGATTTTTGAACTGCTTTTTTCCAGTTTGAAAAATAAAATTCTCTTTTCTTTTTATCCATTTCAGGAGTCCATTTTTTATCTAAAATCCATTTTTGTTTCAATTCTTTAAGGTCTTTATAAAAAGAACAAGCAAGACCAGCGCCATAGGCAGCACCTAAAGCTGTTGTCTCAGCAATTTCAGGTTTTAAAACAGGAACTCCTAAAATATCTGCCTGGAATTGCATTAAAATATCACTTGCAGTCATACCGCCATCAACTTTTAATAATTTTAATTTAATTTTTGAATCTTTTTCCATTGCATCAAAAATTTCTTTTGTCTGATATGCTGTTGCTTCCAGCACGGCACGTGCCAGGTGTTCTTTTGTTGCATAATGTGTAATTCCTGCAATTATACCGCGTGCATCCATTCGCCAGTAGGGAGCAAAAAGTCCTGAAAAGGCAGGAACAAAATATAAACCGCCGTTGTCTTTTACTTTTTCAGCAAGTAAATTTATTTCTTTTGCAGAAGAAATTAAATTTAATTTATCGCGAATCCACTGGACTAAAGCACCAGCAATTGCAACAGAACCTTCTAATGCATATATTGTTTTTTTACTTCCTATTTTATATGCAGGTGTTGTGATGAGACCGTTTTTAGAAAAAACAGGTTTTTCACCTGTATTCAAAAGTAAAAAACAACCTGTGCCATATGTATTTTTTGCGCTTCCTTTTTCAAAACATGTTTGCCCAAATAATGCTGCTTGCTGGTCGCCTAAATCTGCCATTATAGGTATCTCATATTTAAAAGGTCCTGATTTTAAAGTAATGCCGTAGGATTTTGGTTCAATGGAAGGTTTTATCTCCGGCAAAATTTTTTCTGGTATATCAAAAATATTCAGCATATTTTTATCCCAGGAAAATGTAGAGATGTTCATCAAAAATGTCCGGCTTGCATTTGTTACATCTGTGATATGGACGCCTGATTGAGGTCCACCTGTTAAATTCCATATAAGCCATGTATCTATGGTTCCAAAAAGTAAATCTCCCTGTTTTGCTTTTTTATAAAGTTCTTTATAATTATCAAAAATCCATCTTAATTTAGGTGCCGAAAAATAGGTTGCAACAGGCAACCCTGTTATTTTTTGATATTTATATTTTCCACCTTTTTTAGAAAGTTCTTCACATATTTTTGTGGTTCTTAAGTCCTGCCATACAATTGCATTTAAATATGGTTTTCCTGTTTTTCTATCCCAGATAACAGTTGTTTCTCTTTGATTTGTAATACCTATTGCTGCAATTTCAGAAGATTTTATACTATATTTTCTCAAAGTTAAAGTTATAGTTTTATATGTGTTTTCTAAAATTTCCTGCGGGTTATGTTCAACATATCCTGGTTGTGGATAAATCTGTTTATGTTCAATTTGATGACCGCCTATTAATTTGCCATTTTTATCAAACAATAAAAACCTTGAACTCGTGGTTCCCTGATCTATAGCGCCCACATATTTCTTTTTTGTTTTAATCATAATAATTTCTCCTTTTTTATTAAATTTTTAAAAACAAGAAAATCATCAGGTATTTCTGCTTTTATTGTAACAATTTTTTCTGTAAAAGGGCAGGGGAAAGACAATTCATAACAATGTAAAAGTTGTCTTTTTATGTTTCTCAATCTTTCTTCCTTTATTATATTAGGTCCATATACTTTATCTCCTGCAACAGGAAAACCTGTTTTAGTAAGGTGTATCCTTATCTGATGTTTTCTGCCGGTCCCTGTAATTATTTTAAATAGAGTTAAGTTATTTTCTGATGAGATTTTTTCTACCAGACTTTTTGCTTCTTTATTTTCAATTGGAATTGTTATTTCTTTTTTTAAAAAATCCGCTTCGTTATGGCATACAGCAAGATATATTTTTTTTACCTTTTTTTCTTTCCAGAGATTTTTATATGCTTCAAAAATTTTCTTATTTTTGGCAAATAATAAAACCCCGCTTGTTTCTTTATCCAAACGATGAATTGCTTTTATATCAGGATTATTTAATTGTTTTTTTAGCAAATTTTCTACAGAATTGAAATTTTTATCAGAAATAATTCCTGCTTCCTTATTTATAGCAATTATGTATTCATCTTCATAAATTATTTTTAAATCATTAAATTTTTGTTTTAAATTTATCTCGGAGATATAAACTATATCGCCTTTTTTTAATGAAAAAGATGCAATCCAGACCCTTTTTTTGTTTACAAAGATGTTTTTAGTATCTATCAAATCTTTTGCCTTTGAACGGGAAATTTTAAGGGTATCAGATAAAAAAGTTTTTAAATCTGTTTTATTTTTTATTTTATATTCCATAGTTTTTCCTTATTTTTAATTTAAATTAATAATAACATAAAAAAGATGAAAAATAATAAAAAAATTTGACAAAAAGATTTTTTTCTGCTATAATTATAATATATTTTAAATTTAAGGAGGTTATTATGAAAATAATAGCAAAAGTTATTATTATTTTATCTTTATTTGCGGTTTCTCTTTTTGGATGGACAGAAAGTGGACTTTCACCGTCTGAATCACCCACCCAATCTGGAATAAATGATTCGTTTTTAACTGCAGGTGATTTAGGAAATTATTCTCCACCTTCTTCAGCGGGGACAGGCTTTATAGCGAATGATACTGATAATGATTATTATAAAATTAATATCCCTGCTGCAGAAAATTATACAAATCATGATATTTTAAAAGTTTCTTTATGTGCTCCAGAAAATACAGGTTATAGATTAATTATTTATGAATCAGATGGTGGTACTGGATTTAATCAAAGAAATGAAATAAGTTCTTATGATGGAGAAACCAGAACTGCTTATGTTGATATATCTAATAGATCAGGGACAGACTGGTTATATGCGATTCAGGTTAGAACAGATTGGAATAGCAGCAATATTGAGCCATATTATTTAACAATAGAAATAGTGGACAGTGGTTATATTCAGGGACAAATAAATTTAATTGGTGTTGGAACCAGCGGGCTTGCTTATGTAAACATAGAAGCAAGGAATGGTATGAATAATTATATCAGTTCAGGTTCAACTGATACAGGAGGAAATTATTCAATAAAAGTTCCTAAAGGAGTTGAAATTACAAATTTAATAGGGGTAAGGTGGTGGTATCCAGGTTGCGATCCTGACTGGGCTTATGGAAGGACAACTAAAAAATTCACAACGCCACTTGTGATAAACAACCAGGGGCAAATAATAAATAATATAAATTTTGAAATATATAAAGAAGGAGTTATAAGTGGTTCTGTTTCAGCGCCAAATAATGTTGATATAATAATAATGGATAATTATTCCGGTGATTGGATTGGCAATTGTTCAAATGTTAACTCTAATTATGAAATACATAATTTAGAAGCAGGAAATTACTGGATGTTTGCTAAACAAACAGGAACATATAATTGCAATGAAGCGGCCCAGCCAATAAGTTATACTCCAAATGTAAATGTTAGAGATGGGTATACAACTACGGTTAATTATAATATCGGGGCTGGAGCAAATGTTAATGGGTCTTTAAATCCTTCGCCTTCTTCTGACGTGAGAGTTTATGTAAAACCTGCTGGATTGCCAAAATCAGATGGCACAAGGAGATTTGAACCTTTTTCTGAGTATTATAAAGTTGATGTTTCAGGAAATACTTTTGAAATGAGAAATTTACCATCAGGGATGTTGCTTGATTGGAGAGTTGAAGCGCAGGGACCTTCTCTATGGAATCCTGTTTTAAATACTCCACCCATTCCTACAATTAATTTTACAGGACCTGCTTTAAATAGTTTTATATCAGGAGAGGTTATTGACAATACAGGTGATTATCCTGACCTTTCAGTTGTTGGTGTTTATGCAATAATTTCAGGAACAACAGATGTTATGTCAGATATTCTCGGATATATGGGAATATGTAATTCATCAGGGAATTTTATGATAAATGTTCCATCTGGCTATTATTATGATTTAGTAGCAGTTGATTTACCAAAATCACAAAGTGGTCCTACTTACTTTATAGGAAGAACTTATGATGTAAGTTCAGGTAGTATGTTTCCTGTGAATATTTACATAAATAATGGATATTATATATCAGGTAATTTTAGTTATTTGGGGCAACCAATAAGTTTTAGCGGTGTTGATAGTGCAGGATGTTATATTTTAAAAGATATGGGGCTCGGCAATTTTAAATTTTATGACATGGCATTTGGCAGAGATAGTTATATAACGGGCGATAAAATAGAAAATGGAAATTATAAAATAGTTGGGCAGGATACATTTTTTAATAAAGTAGAAAAAATAGTTACTGTAAATGGTAGTCCTTTAACAGAACAAAATTTAGATTTTACTATAGATAAAAACAGGGATTATTTTAAACCATGGGCAGGCCAATTCATACCAGAAAATAATGGCTATATATATGCAGATGATTATTTATATGTAACAGTGAGTGATAAATTATTAGGTTCTGGTTTACAATTTGTAGTAATACAATCAGACGGACAACCTGTTGTTGATGTTTCTGGTGCATCTTCTGAAAATAATACATTTAGATATCAGTTCAGATTACCGTCTGCACAGAGAATACCAGGAAGTTCACATACAATTTCTATAAATTTAACTGATTATAATGGTAATCAATATCAGGTGACTAACTGGGTGGTAAATATCCATTCAAGCACTGCGACACCAACTTCAACACCAACAGGAACATGGTGGACAGCAACACCTACAAATACAGGAACAGCAACTCCGACACCAACTGCAACACAGACATATCCTATTAATGTTTTTGGAACTATTACTTTGCCAGCTGCTTCTAATGGAAAAGATTTTGGTGTTGCAATAGATACGGATACAGATGGTGGTAATGGATGGGTATCAGCTTATTTTGGAACGACGGATGGAACAGATAAAATTCAGTATTCATTAGGTGCTCCTGATGGAAACTATTATATTTATGCTCTGGTTGATGAAAGTGGCGATGGAATAATGAATGGACCTAACGCAGGTGATTATTTTGGTTTCTATGGTGGAACAGGACCATTTAATCCACCCCCATTTCCAAATGCAAATGTTTCGGGACCTAACAATGTATTTAATTTCCAGATATATTTAGTTACAGCTCCAACTCCAACACCAACCCCATCTGGAACACCGGTTGCTGACTGGTATGAATCAGCTCTAAATCCACCAGAACAACCATGGGAAAGTGGTGTTAACGACAGCGAAATGTCGGCAGCAACTATAAGCAATTATTTAAATAAAACAGGCATAGGATATATAGCAAATGGTGGGGATCAGGATTATTATAAATTTACAGTTTTAGATGCTCATAATAATCCCAATCATGATATGTTAAAAATTACTTTATCTGTTCCACAGGGCAACTATTATTATAATATTGAAGTTTATGAAAGAAATATGTTGGGTGACTGGAATTACAGAGGTTCAAAAGGTGCAGACGGTGGCGAGGATGCTATTATATACCTTGATATTTCCAATCATTTAAACGAAGATTGGGAATATATGATAAGAGTGAATAGCTATAATAATTCTTCTCAGACACAGCCTTATAGTATAAAAATTGAAATAGTTGATACAGGTTATATAGCAGGAACTTTAAATTTAATAGGAGTAGGATTAAGCGGGCTTGCAAATGTAAATGTAGAAGCAAGAACACATGAAGGAATTTATATAAATTCATCCTCTACAAATTCAACAGGAAATTATCAAATAAAGGTTCCTGTTTCAGTTCCTGTTACAGAATTACGTGCTGTCAGGTGGTGGTATCAAGGTTGTGCATCTGACTGGGCTTATGGAAAGACAACTAAAAAATTAGAACCAGCACTTATTGTAAACTCGGCAGGCGAGATTATATCCGGGAATGATTTTGATGTATACAAAGAAGGAGTAATTACAGGAACTATTTATGCAGCAAATAATGTTGATATAATAGTTTTAGATCCGTATAAAAAAAGTGATTGGATAGGTAATTGTAGCAATGTAAATTTCTCATATGCAATACATAATTTAGAACCAGGCAATTATTGTTTATTTGTAAAACAAACAGGAACAGAGAGATGGTATGAAGCAGATCAGGAAGCAAAATTTATTACAAATATAAATGTTGTTGATGGATTTACAATAACGAATGATATTATAATTGGAAATGGTTACACTGTAAGTGGGAATTTAAATCCTTCTCCTCTATATCCAGTAGAGATAAGACTACAATTACCTGGTGGAAATAAATTTCGTGATATATGTCCTCTGGCTGATTATTATTGGGTTGATGTTTCAGGAAATACTTATGAAATAAGACATGTACCAGAAGGGAGTTATGATTTTATTGCTGGAGATGGACCATCTATGTGGTCGCCGGTTAAAAATGTATTTGTAAATAGCAATCGGGTAATTAATTTTTCAGCACCGGATGTTGATACAACAATATCTGGAATGATTGTTGACAATACAGGTATGTTTTCAGATTTTTCATCTGTAATTATTGCTGCTGTTGTTTCAGGCACAACAAATTTAGCAGATGATAATGCTTATGTATATATGGGATCGTGTTCTGCAGGTGGCAGTTTCAGTGTTGGTGTGCCATCACAGTATCAATACTATGACCTCGTAGCACTTTATGGTTTACAGGGTGGCGGAGCGCCGATATTTTTAGGTAGAGTATATGATGTTGTTACAGGAACAGCAAGTCCAGTTATAAATATAAATAGTGGTTATTCAATTTCAGGAACGCAGTATTATATGGGTAAAACTCTTGATGAACTTTTTACTGGAGCATCGGTATGGGTATTGAAAGATATGGGAGGTGGAGTATATAAATTTTACGATTTTGCAAGTGGAGAATCATCATATATAACCGGAAATTTCATTGAAAATGGCAATTACCTTTTAAAATCATCCGGGTATTTCTTTAATGAAGGAGAACGGTCAGTAATTGTTAGCGGTTCTAATTTAACAGGAGAGAATATTTTATTAACAATAAATCCTGCAAAGGATAAGTATAAACCTTATATTGGTTATTTAAATCCTGCTTTCGGTGGTGTGGTTGTTAATCCATCAGAAGATTATTTATATGTGACAATTTCTGATAAATTACTCGGGACCGGAATAGCAGGAGAACCGGATATTTTAGTAAATTCAATTTCTGCTGTTGATATTGATTTTTTTGAAACAAATTTAAATGAAAGAAGATATAAGTTCAGATTGCCACCTTCTGAAAGAACTCCGGGAATGACTTGTCAGATTAGTGTATCTGTTCAGGATAATCAGAATAATTCATTTTATACAGGGATGCCATGGATTGTCTATGTTGCAACAGCAACAATAACACCCACACCTACAATTTCAAATACGCCAACAGATACACCAACAGGAATATGGTTTACAGATACCCCAACAAATACTGGGACAAATACTCCTACCTATACAAATACTCCAACGAGAACACCATCTTACACACCAACTTTAACGCCATCAAAGACACCTTCAAATACACCAACAGAGACATGGACAAATACGGAAACACAGACTCATACATTTACTGAAACGGATACAGCTACGAATACACCAACAGAAACATACACAGATACACCAACAGAGACATGGACAAATACAGAAACACAGACTCATACATTTACTGAAACGGACACAGATACGAATACACCAACAGAAACTATAACAGATACTATAACAAATACGCCTACTGAAACAATGACAAATACACAGGTAAATACAAACACAGCAACAGAAACAGAAACACAAGTAGATACACTAACATATACTCCAACAAATATATCTACTAATACACCAACAGATACATTTACAAACACGCCAATCCATACAATGACAGATACACCGGTAAATACAAATACGCCTACTTCAACACCAACAGGAACATGGTTCACAGATACACCGACAAATACATTTACTGAAACATCAACAAATACAATAACGAATACGCCAACACATACGCAGACCTTTACAACGACATATACACCGAGTAATACTCCTACAGATACAATGTCTTTTACACCGAGTAATACCTTTACAATAACTCAGACACCAACAATTACAGAAACACCGACAATCACTCCAACATCTGTTCCTGTTGATAAATTGGTATTAAATAAAAATTTAATAAATTTATCAAAAGATGAAGTGATTATTATAAGAATCCCAGAAAAATATAAAGGGAAAGAAGGTAAAATATCAATTTATACAAGAAATGGGAAATTAGTAAAAACAATAGAAAAAGTTTCAATAGATGATGATATAGCATGGGATGGTAAAAATGAGACAGGTAAAAAAGTGGCATCTGGAGTATATATTTTGAGAGTAAAAATTGGCGATTTAAAAGAAATATTAAAAATAGCAGTAGTTAAATAATATGAATTAAAAGGAGGAAAAAATGAAGCGAGTTTATTTGCTTATATTTACTTTAATCATTAGTTTTAATCTTTATGCTGCTGGAGAAACAGGTGGATTAATTTTTGAAATGGCAACAGGTGCAAGACCAGCATCAATGGCAGGCGTTTTTATTGCAAAAGCAGATGATGTAAATACAATATTTTATAATCCTGCAGGACTTGCAAATGTTGGCACTTATGAACTTGGATTTACCTATGATAAAAATGTAGCTGATATAAGAAATGCTATGATTACTTTCGTGGCGCCAATAGAGGGAATTGGTTCGTTAGGAGTCGGTATAATACATAGCGCAATTCAGGATGATATAAATAATGCTGTTGTAGAAGAAGCAGTAAAAATATACGATTTAGCCGGTATACTTGGCTACAGTTATGCATTTACAAAAGAATTCTTAGCAGGTATTAATCTTAAAATTTTAAGCAGTCAGTTAGGTGATTATTCATCATCAGCATTTGGTTTTGATATAGGGATACTTTATTATTTAAATAATAGTATAAGTTTAGGCATTGCAGGACAGAATATTGGTACCAGTTTAAAATATGAAAACGAAGAAACAAAACTACCTTTAAAAGCAGGCGCTGGTATAAATTATGAAGTATTAAAAATAAAGGAACATATAGGCACGATAAGCAGTGATGTAAAATATAACTTAGTAGAAAATGAAATTCAGGCAGGGATTGGTTTAGAATATTTTTATGATGAAATGTTTTCAGTTAGAACCGGTTATATAATTGAACAGAAAAGTTTAAATAGTTTTACTTTTGGTGCGGGAGTAAAATCAGTTATAAATAACACAGTTATAAAATTTGATTATGCATTATTGCCCAAGATATGGCAGGATGGTAGTTTTGACCCTGACCATATAGTATCTGTGGCAATTGAATTTTAAATTAAAATATAAAGAAAACTATCTTTCAATTTCTATAAGATAATTTAGCCCGTTTGATTCTTCATTTAGATTAATTTTAATTGAATTTTCAATAATATTAAAATTTTTATATACATCTTTTATATAATTATTCTCATCTAATAAAAATATTTTTACATTTTTAAATTTTGCAGTGTTTATATTTAAAGTTGCATAAATCGGTTCTATTATTATGGGAGAATTACCACCATAAATTACAGAAGTATGCGCCGGATTAAATTTCATATCAGAATTTTCTACCCTTGCTGAAGTATTAACAATAATTTTTTTTGATTCTGAAAGTGGTTTATTATCAAGAGATGTAGCAAAAATTGCAGCATATTTATTAGAGCAGGAAATTTTCAAATTTTTAAATTTTAGTTCATTTCCTTTTAAAAAACCACAGGCACCCTGTATTTTTTCTGAATTTATCTGGCAAATGCCTTTTTCATAATTTAAATATAATTCTCCGGTTAAAGAAAGCGCAGATTGTTTTTTTAAAGAAGGCGAATATTTTTTGCTCTGGTTTTCATTTTCATAGGTCCTTGCTATTTTTATCAAAGCAGGCAAAGTAAAATCATTATTTATAAATTTAAAAGATGTTTCACTATTATAAAAAATATCTTCTTCTGAGATATATTCAATAATTGACTCTTTGCATTCTTTTAAATAATCATATCTGAAAATCATAATGGCAGGAAACCAGAAAGAAAGAATATCAGGAGATGATGAAAAATCACAAAAATGTGTTAATTTATCTTTCCATTCATAATTTGAAAAATTAAACTGCAGGAGTGCATCCCAGCCCTGAAATTTTCCATAGGCAGCCATAATAACAGGTGCGCCTACCCTGAATTCGTTTGGCATTAAAAAATTCCATTCACTTACCGTAAATGGTTTTTTAAAAACGCGCGCATGAGCAAGTTCTGAAATAGAGTTATATTTAGATTTTAAAAATGGTTTATTATTAAAAGAAATATTTTCCTGCAATGTCCAGCCACCGGATGGATGGTCCCAGTATGAATGTCTATCTATAAAATCATACTGGCTGTTTACATAAATATCGGCATCCCATAATTCCCAGTGATTACTACCGGTTATAAGTGCTTTAGTCTCGAGAGATTTTATAAAACTATAAAAATCATCATACATCTTTCTTTCTAATTCAAAATAAAATAATTTAGTATCAGCAGCCCTGCCCGGACAATTTGCAGATGCAAAATACCTCATATCTTCCCAGTTTAATTTGAAATTTTCTCTTTTTATGGTTCCTTTATTAAAATCTTCTTCATTACTTAAATTATTATATCCATTTTTATCCCATTCTTTTTTTAGATTATCCATAGTTTGATATTTATTTTTGAGATATTCATTAAAAAGTTTGTTTAATTTTTCAGTGTAAAATTGTGGTATTTCAGAATTTCTATCCCAGTAAAATATAGAACTTTCATTTATGATTTCCATAAAAACTATTGCAGGTTCATCCTTATATTTTATTCTTGTATAAAAATTTTCATGTTCTAATAAATTTTTTATATATTCTTTTGTTAATTCCTGTAATTTTTCATCTATGAAAATAACTTCTTTAAATCCGGCTGGAATTTTTTCAAAATTTTCAATACCATCATCTTTTTTTAATTTTCTATGAACCAAAAGGTCCAGGAAAACATAAATTCCTGCTTCTTTTAATTTATAAATTAAATAATCCAATTTTTTTAAAGAATTTTCTGAAAAAATTTTAGTATCATCTTTTGTTTTATCAAATATATTTGGTTCTGCCCAGTGTGCATCCATATGATGCAGTCTTACTAAATTTACACCCAATTTAGAGAGGCGTTTTACCATTTTGTCAATTTCTTCATAACTTCTAAAAATATCACCGCCTACTAAATTTGTTCCGAAAAATTTAATTTTTTCACCATCTTCAAAAACAAGTTCGCCATTTTTATTAACAGTTATAAAACCATGTTTTCCAGCGGGCTTGTCAAGCAGATTAGAAAAATCAATAATCGCGTTATCTAAATACTCATCTTTTTTGCTTTCAAATACAATCCATTTTGATTTGTCTTCTTCCTTAAAATTATCTACTTTTACAATTTTACCTTTTTTATCAAAACCTGTTACTTTAATTTTATCTATATAAACTTTGCCTTTGCAGTTTAAAAGGCCTGCGCCGATTATTATTGATTTTGTTCCTTCTGGCAGGGAATAATCACGAGAAAATTCAATCCATTCATTTTGTATTCCTGTTAATTCGCCTGCAACTGGAGGCCAATCGCCAATTCTTTCTTTATCATCATGAAATTCAACGCTTATTCTTGCTTTTTCCCATGGGTTTACTCCTTGCTCTACATTTTCAGTTTTTAAATATCCTGAAATTCTTATGGTTTTTATTAAAGATGCATCAACAGGGAACTTTTGAGTAATCATTGAATATCCATAATTTTCATTTTCTATCATAAAGCAGGTTGCTGAATTAAACCCGGGACTTACAAAAGAACATTTACCTGAAACCCATCCGCCCCAGTATAATGGTAAAGAAGAACCATATTCCATATCACCATTTATGATCAAATTATCAGGTTCAGATGGTATGTTGAAAGAACTTCCTTTTTCAATTGATATATCATCAATAAACATTTCTCCTGTACAGTTTGACATCTGAATTTCTAATTTTATAGATTTAGCATCTGATGGAACATTTATCATATTCATTTTTTCAGACCAGTCAAAAGTTCCGAACCATCTGCCGAGTTCAGGCCAACCACCTATCTGACTGCCATTTTTATCAAAAAAAAGTACGAGGACTCTTGCGTATGCCCAATCTTCATTTCCTTTAATAACATTATTTAATTTTACTTTTGCTTTTACCAGAATTGATTTTAATTTTTCAGGGTCAATTAGAATATACTGGAAAAGTCCTGTATATTTAGGTGAATTATTTGCTATTTTTATAAATTTATTAGAGTTTTCAGATATGAATTTTATATTATTAAAATCATCTAATACCCAGTTGTCTGGAATATTGTCATTATTTTCGTCTAATTCAAAATCACCATTTTTAATTAAATTTTCAGCAAGGCATGACATAGTAAAAAAAGTAATAATTAAAATAAAAATAAGTTTTTTCATAATTAAAATCTCCTTTTTATAAAGGTAATAGTATATTAAAAGTAGAGCCTTTATTTTGTCCTTTTGATTCAGCCCATATAAAACCGTTATGTAATTCAATTAAATTTTTTGATATATATAGACCTAAACCCGTTCCCTGTGACTTACGCTTGTTGGCATCTTCTGCCTGATAAAATTTCTGGAATAAATTTTGAATTTGGTCTTCTGACATTCCAATGCCGGTATCAGTAACTGAAATAAGAGCAAATTTATTTTCTAAATTCATTTTTTCTTTGATATGCTGATGTATACGGTCAAAATTTTTATCAACAGTTTTTAATTCAATGGTTATTTTAGAATTGTTAGGAGAAAATTTTATTGCATTACTTAATAAATTTGAAATTACCTGTTTTATACGTATTTTATCAATATTTATTAAAAAATTATCTTTTTCAAATTCAAAATTACAGATAATTTGTTTTTTATCCATTAAAGATTTAATTTCTGATATTGTGGATTTTATCAGATAAACCAGATCATTTTCAGAAGGTAAAATCTGCAATTTACCACTTTCTATTTTTGATACATCAAGTAAATCATTAATCAAAGTAAGAAGACGATCGGCATTTCCTTTCATAATTTCCAGGTATTCTAACTGGTCTTTAGTTAATTTTCCTGCTGCGCCCCCACGCATTAAAGAAATAAAACCAATAATTGCTGTCAATGGTGTTCTTAATTCATGAGAAATAATTGAAATAAAATTATCCTTTAATTGGTTTAATTCTTTTAATTTTTCATAATTCTCTTTGATTACTTCTTCTGATTTTTTCTTTTCTGTTATATCAATACCAGCTGATAAAATTCCATAAATTTTATTTTCTTTATCTTTCAGCAAAATATTGGACCAGTGTATTAATTTCTTTTCATTGCTTTTTGTTTTAACAAAATTTTCAAAATCTTTTATAACAGTTTTTTTATTTATAAATTTAAAAAAATAACTTTTTAGAAAATCTATTTCTTCTTCAAATATAAATTCATCAAACCAGTTTTTGCCAATATATTCATCTTCGGAAAATGCGCCTAAAATTTTTCTGCCATTTTCATTTAAAAATATAATTTTTCCATCTCTGTCAAGGATTAAAAATATAATCGGCGCTATATTTAAATATTTCTGAGCAAGCTCCCGCTGTTCATTTAAATTATTAATTAATTTTGCTTTTTCGGTTATATCAATTGCCATACAGATAATTTCTATTATATCTCCTTTTTCTTCCACTACTTTTGCTGAAAAACTTACAGGGATTATTTTTCTTTCTTTAGTTTTTAAAAACAAATCATAACCAGAAACTGTATGTTTTGTAATTAAACTTTTTACTATTTTACTGAAATTATAAGAAGGGTCAACCACCAGGCCAAATGGTTTATTTATAAGTTCATTATAATTATATTTTAAACTTTCAAGGGCAGATTTATTTATAAGTTCATTATAATTATATTTTAAACTTTCAAGGGCAGATTTATTTATAAAGATAAAATTAAATTCTTCATCCAAAATAAATAAAAATTCAGATATATTAGAAATAATAGTATCAAATGTTTTTATTGGAGATAGTCCTAAAAACTGATATTTAAAAAGTGCATAAATAATTCCAAAAGCAAACAAAAGAAAATATACATTTGTAATATCTAAAAGTGGATGTGGTTTTAATATAATAACTGGTAATATGACCTCATTTATAATAACTATTGATAATGTAAAAATTGTTATTATTATAAAAGTATTAAATTGTTTTTTTTTATGGCTGTATTTGGTTTTATTTTTTAAAATAAAGAAATGGAAAATAATTCCTACTGCATAAAGTATAAAATAAAAATAAAAAAGATAGGCAAAAATATTCTTTTTAAAAAAAGAAAAATAATAAAAATCAAATTTCTTAACTTCTGATAAAAAACCAAAAAAATTTAAAAAAATAAAAAATGCTGATGGTAAAAAAATTAATTTAAAA
>FWPV01008833.1_pt1 | contig 17379 bp, 12 predicted proteins | sample 2228371 | NCBI WGS metagenome assembly FWPV01 (sample SAMEA103939776, study PRJEB20133) | metagenome | reverse complement strand
GCGACCATTCTCGACCTCGACCCGATCCTCGTCTCCTCGACCGACGGGGTCTGGCCGAATACCAACGCTAACGACAACCAGGCCACGGTCGCAACCGATTTGAGGGACGTAGGTCTCATGGTGACTCCTCTAGTGCTTGCTGGGTCCAAACGACCGACAAACAAGCTCATTAACGTATCCGGCGGGGGAATTGTTTCAGGGCGGGGCAAACAAAAAGGGCCGCATCTGGGGACTGCCCGATGCGGCCCAGAGGTCGGCTCAGAGCCGGCGGCTCAAGGCTCATCCGGCTCGTCGCGAGGTTCCTCGCTTTCCTTCTTCAGCGAAGGACGTTTCAGGGTCGGCCGCTCTTCTTTCAGCGTCGGCTCTTCCCGTTCGGAGCGGTCGGTATTGGTTTTCCGCTTCAGGGTCGGCCGCTTGGCACCTCCACCGGATCCGCCGCCTGGAGTGGCCAGCTTGTTGTCGAGGGCGATCAGCCGGGCCTTCACCCGGTCAAACTCGGAGGTAGTGACGATGTACTCATCCTTCTCCGGCAGGTAACTGATCTCCTCCTGGACCTTGACGATCCGGTCCTCCACCGGCGGATGGGTGCGGAAGAAACTGGCGAACTTGCCCGGCTTCTCTTTCTCCCGCGCCTGGAGTTTCTCGAAGAAGGTAATGAAACCGTTCGGGTCGTACCCCGTGTTCCACAGATACTGGGTGCCGAGCTGGTCGGCTTCTTCCTCGGACTTTCTCGTAATTCCCAGCACCGCCAGCGACAGTCCCATGCCCAGGCCGTTGTACATCGCCATCTGGGTCCAGTAGCCGCCGACAAACAGGGCCGGCAACGCGGCAAACTGCAGCAACTGGGACTTGGTCATCCGCTCCGTGGCATGCCGGGCGGCAACGTGGGCGATCTCGTGGGCCATGACGCCGGCCAGTTCGGCCTCGTTGTCCGCTTCCAGAATCAACCCCTTGTTGACGTAAAAATAACCGCCCGGAAGCGCAAAGGCATTGACCTCGTCCGTGTCCAGGACCTTGATGACGAACGGCACCTTGGCGTCGGAATGCTTGACCAGCTCCTGACCCAGACGATCGACGTACTCAGTGACCACCGGGTCTTCCACCAGTCTCGCGGTCTGTTCGAAATACTGGGCGTACTGCTGGCCGATCTGGATTTCCTTTTCCAGAGACACGAAATTCGGGAAGATCCACGCCACCCGCCCGTTGATGTCGCGGTTTCCAATATTCTCCACGTCCCCATGCCGCCGCCCCGCCCACACCGGTGCCGGCAGCAGCATCAGGATCACCAGAGCCGACGATACCAATTTCAACATATCGGATCTCACGTCGAACTCCTCACTCGGTCAATTCTACCGGCAAGTACCCGCCCCGGCCAGCCGTTTTCACACCTCTTCCCGGCTGGCCGCGGAAGGTCAACTTTCCTATCATTAAAGACTGGCTGCCCGGCTAAAGGTTTCACCCGCCCGGCACCTGGGGAGAACGAACCGGATGAAGATCCTCACTGCAGCCCAGATGCAGGAGATCGATCAGCAGACCACCGAGCTGGCGGGCGTCCCCAGTCTAATCCTGATGGAGAACGCCGGGTTCAACCTTTACTGTGCCCTGGCGGAGCGGCTGCCGGACCTGCCGGACCGCAAGATCGCCATCATCTGCGGCAAGGGCAACAACGGCGGCGACGGGATGGTTCTGGCACGACAGTTGGCGCAGCGCGGCATCCATGCCGACCTGTTCCTGCTCGGTACCACCGGCGAGGTTCGCGGCGACGCCGCCGTGAACCTCCAGATTCTGCTCAAATCGGGCTTTCCCGTCTTCGAAGTGACCTCGGAGGAAACCTGGGCCCGGGTCGCCGCAGGCCTGGACGTCTATGATCTGATCGTCGACGCCATCCTCGGCACCGGCATCGCAAAACCTTTGTCCGGACTCTACGCGCAGGTGGTCCAGGACCTCAACGCGGCCGGCGCTTTCATCCTGTCGGTGGACCTGCCGTCAGGCATGGCGGCCGACAGCCTTGGCACCGCCCCGCTGACGGTGCGGGCCGACCTGTCGGTCACCTTCACCGCACCCAAGATCGCCCATGTCCTGAATTCAGACCAGGAGGCAATCGGGGAGCTGGTGATCACCCAGATCGGGACCCCGCCGGCCCTGCTGGATCGGCCTGATCTCACCCTCAACCTGCTGGAACCTGACCTCTTCAGCGACTGGTTGGCCCCCCGCCACGCGTGCTCCCACAAAGGGACCTACGGACACGTGGCGATCATCGCCGGCGGCAGGGGCAAGGCGGGGGCTGCCGCCCTCAGCGCCTACGCCGCGCTGCGCGCCGGCTCGGGCCTGGTTACCGCCCTGGTCCCGCAAACGGTTCAAAGCGAGGTCGCCGTCTCCCATAGCGAAATCATGACCGAAGGCCTGCCCGCCGACCAGGAGGGGCGCCTGGCGGCGACAGCCCTGGAACCGGTGCGCAAGCTGATCGAGCCCCTCGACGCAGCCGGCGTAGGACCGGGACTCGGACCGGGCCGGGGGACAGCCGAAGTCGTGGAGGGTTTGATCCGGGGCGCCCGCTGTCCGCTGGTGCTGGACGCCGACGCCCTCAACGTCCTGGCCGGACGGCTGGACACTCTGCTGCCCCGCGAGGGACCACCCCTGGTGTTGACACCGCACCCAGGTGAGTTCGCCCGTCTGGTGGGGCTGAGCGTCCCGGAGGTGCTTGGACGGCAGCTTGAGCTGGTGCCGGAATTCGCCCGCCGCCATCGGGTGTGGCTCGTTCTGAAGACGTTCCGACCTCTCATCGCGGATCCGGACGGTGTCTGCCAGGTCTCGCCCCGCGGCCAGGCGGGCATGGCGACCGCAGGGATGGGGGACGTGCTGACCGGCATCCTCACTTCGCTTCTGGGCAGGCTGAAAGCAACGGCGCCGAATCCCGAGCCGGACGCTGTCACCCGCGCCGTCTGCCTGGGCGTCTACCTGCACGGTTTGTCGGGGGAGCTGGCGGCCCGGCGGGTCGGTGAGGAGTCCCTTACCGCCGGCAGTGTGCTCGACTCGCTGGCGGATGCATGGAAAGAACTCAAGCAACATTGGGAAACACGTTGACCTGGTTTTCGGCGAACGAAGAGCAGACCCTGGAGGCCGGGAAGTGTCTGGCGGCCGCCCTGCCGCTTCCCGCGGTGGTGCTGCTGACCGGTGATTTGGCGGCGGGCAAGACCGCTTTCGCGCGAGGCTTCGTGGACGGGCTCGGTACAGCCCAGCCCAGTCCGGTGCACAGTCCAACCTTCACCCTGGTCAACGAGTACAGCACCGCCCGAGGCAAGGCCTATCACGTGGATCTCTATCGGTTGGAGTCGGAACGGGATTTCCGTTCCATCGGTTTGGAGGAGATTTTGGAATCGGGCGACTGGGTCCTGGTGGAATGGGCGGAAAAGCTGCGCATGCCGATCCCCAACGCCATCCGGGTGAAGCTGCAGCAGCATTCCGACGACACCCGCCGGATCGAGATCAGCGGGCTTCAGGAACCGGAGTCGGTAACGCTGGCCTCGGCCCTGTCCCGCAGCAGGGTCGATGCCGCACAGCACGGACGGAGATGAGGTTGTTATGGAAGACGCGCTGGCACTTCACCGCTTCCACTTCGCGTTCACAGTCACCTTTCACTACATCTTTCCGCAACTGACCATGGGCCTGGCCTTGCTGATCTTCATCCTGAAAACCCAGGCGTTGCGGACCGGACAGGAGTGCTACAACCGGGCGGCCCGGTTCTGGATCCGGATCTTCGCCATCGCTTTCGCCATGGGCGTCGTCACCGGCATCCCCATGGAGTTTCAGTTCGGGACCAACTGGGCGCGGTTTGCCGCCGCCGCCGGGGGAGTCATCGGGCAGACCCTGGCCATGGAAGGAGTCTTCGCCTTCTTCCTGGAATCGACCTTTCTGGGACTCCTCCTGTTCGGCGAGAAACGGCTGGGGCCCCGTCTGCACTGGTTTGCGGCGCTGATGGTGTTCCTGGGATCCTGGGTTTCCGGCTATTTCATCATCGCCACCAATGCCTGGATGCTGCATCCTGTCGGCTATCGCATCGCCGAAGACGGCCAGATCATCCTGGAAAGCTTCTGGGCGCTGGTCCTCAATCCGTGGCTGCTGTGGCAGTATCCTCACAACCAACTTGGATCGGTGGTTACCGGCAGTCTCGTCATGAGCGGCGTGGGGGCCGCCTACCTGCTGCTCCGCAGACATGAGGAGCAGGCGCGCCTGTATGTCCGGATGGGCGTCATCGCGGGGGGCATCAGCTCGGTCCTGCTGCTGTTCCCGACCGGTGACGGGCAGGGGAAGAACATTGCCCGCCACCAGCCGGTAACCCTGGCGGCGATGGAAGGGCTCTTCGAGACGGTGGAAGGAGCCCCGCTGGCGATTCTGGGCCAGCCGGACGTGGAGAAGCAGCGGCTGGACAACCCTCTGACGCTGCCCCGGATGCTCAGCTTCATCACCTACCGGCGGTGGAACGCGGAGGTCAAGGGACTGGACGCCTTCCCTCGCGAGGACTGGCCGGACAACATCCCGCTTCTCTATTACAGCTTCCGCATCATGGTGGGGTTGGGAACCATCTTCATCCTGCTGCTGGCGGTGGCGGGGTTCCTGCTCTGGCGTCGAAAGCTCTACTCAAACCGCCCGATGCTGTGGGTGCTCGCCCTGCTCATGCCCTTCCCCTTCATCGCCAACACCGCCGGCTGGATGACGGTGGAACTGGGGCGTCAGCCTTGGCTCATCTATGGCCTGATGAGGACTTCGGAAGGGGCTTCCCCCTATGTCTCGGCCGGCAACACCATGTTCACCCTGATCGGTTTCATGGGCATGTACGCCGTGCTGGCCATTCTGTTCCTGTTTCTGGTCTACCGCGAGCTGGAACACGGGCCGGGTTCCGCTGAGGGTCATACGGACGCCCCCGCTGCTGCGCAATCCTGAGGAGGCACGTCATGGAGATCTTTTGGCTGATCGTTGTGGCGGTGATGATCACCGTTTACGTCGTCCTGGACGGCTTCGACCTGGGAGCCGGAGCTCTGCATCTGGTGGTGGCCCGCAAGGAAGAGGAACGGCGCTTGGTGATCCGCTCCATCGGCCCGGTATGGGACGGTAACGAAGTGTGGCTGCTGGCGGGGGGAGGGGTCCTGTATTTCGCTTTCCCCCAGCTCTATGCGTCAAGCTTCAGCGGTTTCTATCTCCCGTTGATGATCGTGCTCTGGCTGCTGATCCTCAGGGGGATCTCCATCGAGCTGCGCAACCACCTGGACAGTCCGCTGTGGAAGCCTTTCTGGGACGTTGTTTTCTTCGGCGCCAGCGGCCTGCTGGCTGTCTTCTACGGGGCGGCGCTGGGCAACGTGGTGCGGGGGGTTCCGCTCGAGCCTTCGGGCTACTTCTTCCTGCCGCTCTGGTCGGACTTCGGCTTCGGTCCGGATGGCCTCCATAGCCCCCAGGGCGGGATCCTGGACTGGTACACGATCCTGGTGGGCCTGCTGGCTCTCTCCACCCTGGTCATGCATGGCGGGAAATGGCTGATGCTGAAAAACGAAGGCGAGGTCAACCGGCGGAGCCGCGCGGCTGCGGACTTCGCCTGGTGGGCCACCGTTCTTCTGGTCGCGGTGGTCACGGCGGCGACCTTCAATATCCAGCCGCAGGTTCCGGCCAACTTTGCGGCGGCGCCCTGGGGGTTTGTCTTCCCGCTGCTGGCGGTGGCCGGGCTGGTGGGGTGCCGCTGGTTCCGGGCCGCCCACCAGGAACTCTTGGGCTTCCTGTCCTCGGCGCTTTACATTGTGGGCATGTTGACCAGCGCCGCCTTCGGGATCTTCCCCTACGTGCTCCCCGCCAGCACCAACCCCGAACTTGGACTGACTGTGTATAATGTAGCTGCTGCAGAGTACGGACTGACGGTCGGGCTCTATTGGTGGATCCCGGGCATCATCTTGGCCTCCGCCTACTTTGTTTTCGCCTATCGCCGCTTTGCCGGGAAGGTCACTCTCGAGGGCGCAGGCTACTGACCGCAGGTGGCTCTGAAATCGTTCGGGCCGGGATGGGGTGTAATTCGGTCCGGCATTTTTCAGTCAGCCCGGGTTTTTCCAGGCCGGGGCGACGCTGAGTCGCCCTGAGGTTCGATGACTGTGCCTGGAGTCAAGCCAGAGGATCAGACATGTCTCAATTCATGGCCAGCGGCTTTCTGGAGATTACGCCGCGTGGTTTTGGGTTTCTGAGGACCGCCGCCAACAGCTTCCAGCCGTCCGATCGTGACGTTTTCGTCCCGGCGCCGCTCATCCAGAAATGGGGACTGCGTCAGGGTTCCGAGGTCACAGGCTGGGCCGCCGCCAACGGGCACCGCAAAGCCCGGGGAAGCCAGTTGGCACGAATCGAAGCCGCCGACGGCCTGGACCTCGAGGCCTACCGCCGGCTGCCGGACTTCGCTCAACTGACCAGCGTCAACCCCTTCGAACGCATCCGGATCGATGGCACCAACGATTTGAGCCTGCGCGTCATCGACCTGATCAGTCCCATCGGCAAGGGCCAGCGCGGCCTGATCGTCGCTCCGCCCCGGACCGGCAAGACCATGCTGCTGCAGAAGCTGGCCCAGGCCATCTCGACCTGCCACCCGGAAATCCAGCTTCTGATCGTTCTCATCGACGAGCGCCCCGAGGAAGTTACCGACATGCAGCGGCTGAAAGCGGGGGAAGTGGTCCCTTCTTCCGCCGACCGCCCCGCCACCCAGCATGTCCGGGTGGCGGAGATGGTGCTGCATCGAGCACGGCGGCTCGTGGAATCAGGCCGCGATGTAGTCATCCTGTTGGACAGCATCACGCGGCTCGCCCGGGCCTACAACACGGTTCACAAAGGCAACAGCCGGACGCTTTCCGGCGGTCTGGGGGCCGGCTCCATGACCAAACCGCGTGAGTTCTTCGGCGCCGCCAGGAAGATCGAGGAAGGCGGCAGCCTGACCATCCTGGCCACCGCCCTGATCGACACCGGCAGCCGGATGGACGACGTCATCTTCGAGGAATTCAAGGGCACCGGCAACCTGGAACTGGTGCTGCATCGCGGGCTGGCCGACAAGCGGATCTGGCCGGCGGTGGATATCCGGCTGTCGGGCACCCGCCGCGAAGAACAGCTTCGCGACCCCATCACCCAGCGCCGGGTCGACCTGCTGCGCCGTGCGCTGTCGGGACTGGACCCCGAAAAGGCGATGGCGGCTCTGCTCAAGAAGCTGGGATCGACCCCCGACAACGCCACTTTTCTCGAGTCGCTGGACCGGGTCCAGGGCAGCTAGCCACGGCGGCCGAGGGAGCCTCCGGCACGCCGGGTCGGCCCCGCGGGCCCTTACCTCCGCGCCTCCAATACCCCCACCCGCAGCCGGGACGGGAACTGCTGCGAGCGGAAGACCCGCTGCCAGGCCGGACGGAAGTCCTGTTCCTCCGCCTGAAAAATGTTTTCCACGAAGGTCTGCGGATTGCGATCCACCAGCGGAAACCAGGTGCTCTGGATCTGCACCATGATCCGGTGCCCCGGCAGAAAAGTGTGCAACACATCCTGCAGGGGGATCCGGACCCTCACCGGCTGATTCGGCTCGAACGGCACGGGCCGGCTGTAGCTCTCGCGATACCTACCCCGGAAGACCTCGCTGCGCACCATCATCTGGTAACCCCCTAGGGGTCGGGTCCCTCCCGGCGGGATCTCCGTACCGGCGTCATCCGGAAACACATCGATCAATTTGACCACCCAGTCCGAATCCGTCCCCGACGTCGACACCCACAGCTCCGCCTCCAGCGGACCCGCCAGCGTCAGCGGCTCCCGCAGTGGTTCGGAGGCATAAGCCAGAACATCGGGCCGTCGCGAGGCGAAACGCTGGTCATCCGTCATATAGGCCGGCGCCATTCCGGGGGTGATGGCCTCGCTGAAGGGCACCGGATGCGCGGGGTCGCTGAGATACTCGTCCCAGACCCAGCCCGGTTCCTGCGCAGGCGAAAACGCGAGTCGTCCCTTTTCCCGCAGATACAGCTCCAGAGACCGGGTCTCGGGCGGCCACCGTTCGAAACTGCGCCACTGGTTGCTGCCCGTTTCGAATACGGTTGCCTCCGGGAGTTCCGGGGTCCTGGACTCCCTGAGCGTCGATTCGAAAAACCGCAGCTCGACCTCTTCCCGGTAATGCACCGCGGTGCGGCTGCCGAAGCGGATGTTGCCGAGCGCCTCTCCAGTGGAATTTTCCCAGCCGCCATGAGCCCAGGGCCCCATCACCAGGACATTGTAGATGCCCGGGTTCAGCTCCTCGATGTGCCGGTAGATCTGGAGGGGACCATACAGATCCTCGGCATCGAACCAGCCGCCCACCACCATCACGGCGGGAGCCACACGGCGTAACCTCGGGAGCACGTTCCGATCCTTCCAGAAGGAGTCATAGGTGGGGTGCTCCACAAACGCCTTCCAGAAGTCCACGCGCCCCTGCAGATACAGCCGCTCGGCGTTGGCCGGCGGACCCATCTTCAGGAAGAACGCATAGCCGTCAGGTGTCCCGTGATCGAACCTCGGATGGCTCTCCATCGTCGGTGCCGGGCGGGGCAGTCCAAAGGACGAGAAGAAATTGAAAGCGTGCGCCAGAAAGAACGCGCCGTGGTGGAAAAAGTCGTCAAAATACCAGTCCGCAATGGGGGCCTGAGGCGACACCGCCGCCAACGCCGGATGGGCGTCGATCATGCCCACCGCCGCGTAGAAACCCGGGTAGGAGATCCCCCACATCCCGACTTTGCCGTTGTGGCCGGGAAGGTGCCTGACCAGCCAATCGACGGTGTCCCAGGTGTCCGTGCTCTCGTCCGTCTCCACCCCCGGCCGAGTGGAGCGGTGCGGCCGCATGTTCTCGAATACCCCCTCGGACAGATAGCGGCCGCGCACATCCTGGTACACAAAGATGTAGCCGGCCCGGGTGGCCGCCTCGCTGGGGCCAAGCGTCTCCGGAAATCCCTCCTCCCCGTACGGCCCGACACCATAAGGCGTCCGCTTGAGCAGGATCGGGTAGCTGCGGGAGCGGTCCCGGGGGAGGTACACCGCTGTAAACAGGTGGACTCCGTCCCGCATGGGAATCCTGACTTCCCGCTTCTCATAGTTGTTCCGGATGTACTCGCCCAGCTCGGAGGCAGTCCCGGCGAGCAGAGGCGTGCAAACGTCGGCCAGGAAAAGGAAGACCAGCCCAATGCGAAGGAACAGCGCGATCATGCTGCGGGATCATAACGCGATTGGGACGGCGGCGTCGGGTGGGCTAGAATGGGGCGCACCCAAGGAGGTGCCCCATGTTGACCCGTCGACGGTTCCTGCAAAGCTCAGCGCTTACGGTTTTCCCTGCCGGCCTGCACGGCATGCTCCGGGAAAAGCCCGCCGGCAGGATCGAACAGCGCGTCCTCGGCAAGACCGGCGAGAAGCTGTCCATGATCGGCTTCGGCGGGATCGTGGTCATGAACGCCACCAGCACCGAAGCCGCCGACCGGGTGGCTGAGGCCGTGGATTATGGGGTCAACTACTTCGACGTGGCTCCCAGCTACGGCAATGCCGAACAGATGTTGGGTCCTGCGCTGGAGCCTTACCGCTCCCGGGTGTTCCTTGCCTGCAAGACCCAAGCCCGGGACCGCGCTGGAGCCTTACCGCTCCCGGGTGTTCCTTGCCTGCAAGACCCAAGCCCGGGACCGCGCCGGAGCCCTCAAGGAGCTGGATGAATCCCTGGCGCGGATGCGGACCGATCACTTTGACCTCTACCAGTTCCATGCGGTGACCCGAGTGGAGGATGCCCGGCGGATCCTGGGTCCGGACGGCGCGCTGGAAGGTTTCCTGCAGGCACGACAAGCCGGGAAGATCCGCTACATCGGGTTTTCGGCCCATTCGGTGGAAGCGGCCACGGTACTGATGGACGGCTACGACTTCGACTCCATCCTGTTTCCCGTCAACTTTGCCACCTGGCACGCCGGGAACTTCGGGCCCCAAGTCCTGGAGCAGGCCCGCTCGAAACAGATGGGGATCCTCGCCCTCAAGGCGATGGCCAAAGGTCCCTGGCCGGAGGGAGCGGTGCGGCGATACGAGAAGTGCTGGTATGAGCCTCTCTCCACTGAACGGGAAGTGAGTCTCGGCCTCCGCTTCACGCTTTCCCATCCGGTCACGGCGGCGATCCCGCCGGGGGATGAGACGCTGTTCCGGATGGCGTTGCGGGAGGCGCTGCGGTTCGAACCCCTGAAGGACAGCGAGGTCGAGGAACTGAAGCGGATGGCCGCCGGCGGACGGCCGCTGTTCCAGTACCCAATGGCCTAAGCCTGACCGAATCACTGCCGCCGGAGTCCGGTTGCCGGGCGCCGGGCTCCCGTCACCGATTGATCCCACCGACTGCCGGCCCATCCGGCCGGTGGTCTCGTCCCCTGTCTCGCCCTCGTGCTAAGATGCGTCAGCTTTTCCGGGGAATGCTGGACTCCCAATGCTCGCCCGTCGGAGGTTGCGTTGCACTCGAATCGCTTCACCGTCCTGTTTGCCGTCTGTATCGGGTTTGCCGGTTCCACCGCCCTGCTGCCGGCCCAGGATCCCGCCGGAAGACTCGTCGCCATGCGGGGCCAGGTGGAGGTCCGACGCACCGACTGGGCTCCAGCGGTCCTCAATCAGGAGCTGCTGGAGGGCGACACCGTACGGACCCTGCAGAACAGCCGCGCAGTGGTCCTGCTGACGGACGAGACCCAACTGAAGCTCAACGCCGAGACCGAGCTGCAGCTCGCCGCCGCCCGCAAGAACAGCAACGTCGTCACCCGGATCGCCGCCGCCGCCGCCCGTACCGAGCAAAGCCTGATGAATCTGGGTTCGGGACAGGTCTACGTACGGAACCGCAAGACGCCTGCCTCTCTGCGGGTGACCACCCCTGCGGTGACGGCCGCCATTCGGGGCACCGAGTTCGACCTCTTGGTCCACCCCGACGGCGAGACCATCGCCACCGTGCTGGAAGGTTCCATCGACTACCAGAATGAGTTCGGCGCCATCGTCGTCAATTCGGGCGAGCAGGGCCGGGCCCGGGTGGGCGAAGCGCCCACCAAGACCGTGATCCTGAACCCGGAAGACGCCGTCCAGTGGACTTTCTTCTATTCGGTGTCGGTCAGCGGTCTGGACTTTCCCTTCCGCTATCCCACCAGACAGGCCGCCCTGGCGGCCGCCGCCACCGTGACCGACCCTCTCGAGCGCGCCTACGCTCTGCACGATGCCGGCGAAACCGCCGCCGCCCTGGAACTGTTGGCCGCCCAGACTTCGCCGGCGGCGCAGGAGCTGCGGGGCTGGCTGCTGCTGGAAGCCAATCGGGTCGCCGAGGCGTTGACCGCCTTGTCGGCCGCCGGCGATACGCCCCGCACCCGACTCGCTCGCTCCCTGGCCCATCTGAGGGCCAACGAATTCGACCAGGCGTTGGCCCTGGTGGAAGATCCCGCCGGGGACGAACTGCTGGTGTTCCAGAAGGCATTCCTGTTGTCGCTGGTGGGTGACCCCGCGGGTGCCTCAGCCCTGCGCGCCGGCCTGCCGGTCTCGGGACCTGCCGGTGCCCGTCGCCTGGCCCTCGAAGCCGTCGAACTGTTGACCCGCAACCGCAAGGATGAAGCCCTGCAGGCGGCCCTGCAGGCCACCGCAGCCAATCCCGACTCACCGGCGGCATGGGTGGCGCTGAGCCGCGTTCAGCAGGCGTTCTTTCAGCTCGAGGCGGCGACCGAGTCCGCCCGGCGGGCTCTCGACCTGGCTCCCGGCCACGTCGAAGCCCGCGTCCAGTATGCCCGTCTCCTCTTCGGTGCCGGCCTCAACGCCGAGGCCGAACGGACGCTTTCTGCGGCCCTGACCGACGCGCCGGAGGACGCGGGAGTCCACACCTTGATGGGCTTCATCCGTCTGGCCCGAGGCCGGACCGAGGAAGCTCGGGTCGCCTTCGAGCGGGCGATCAGCCTGGACAGCACCCTCGCCGACCCGCGGCTGGGTCTGGGACTGGTCAGGATGCGGCGTGGCGAAACCTTTGATGCAACCGCCGAACTGCTTTTCGCGGCCACCCTCGAGCCCAGGCTTTCGCTGTACCAGAGCTACCTCGCCAAGGCGTTTTACGAGCTGCGGGAGTTCGAACAGGCTTTCACCGCCCTCTCGGTTGCCACCGAGCTGGATCCTCGGGATCCTACGCCGCACCTGTACTCGGGAATCATCGAGGACGATCTGAACCGTCCGGGGCGTGCCGTGCGGAACTATCAGGAGTCGATCCGGCTCAACGATTTCCGGGCGGTCTACCGCAGCCGTTTCCTGCTCGACCAGGACCGGGCCGCCCGCAACATCAACCTGGCCCGGGCTTACAACCGCCTGGGACTTGCCGAATGGGGCAACTCGGAGGCGATCAAGTCCGAACTGGACGATCCCGCCAACAGCTCTGCCCATATCTTCCTGGCCAACACCTTCCTCAACCTTCCGGGGCGGACCCTGCTGGCGGGCTCCGAGTCGCTGGTGGCGCGACTTCTGTTGCCGGTCAACGCCAATTCCTTCAACTCCTTCAACGACTACACCACACTCTTCGAGCTGCCCCGTGCCTACTGGACGTTGTTCGGTGCTTACGGCAGCTTCAACACCGCCAACGCCGGCGTGCTCGCCACGGGCGGGACCAGCCGCCTCGCTTACCGGATGGCCTTGAGCTGGGACCGCACCGCAGGGTTCCGCCCCGTCAACGATGACTTGAAGCAGTACACCGGGGATGTCTCGGCCAAGTTCGCCCTGACGCCGGAAAGCGACATCCTTGTTTCCTACTCCAACCAGCAGGCTCGGGAAGGCGATCACGGCAGTCCGGTGCTGGTCAATGAGCTGAACGATCCCAACCTGCGCAGCACGAGCCGCCTTCAGCGCGCTGAGGTCGGATACCATCAGCGTTTCCGCCCTGGTTCGGAACTGGCCGTGGTTTTTTCCGCCCGCGAGTTCGAACAGGTGATCGACGATCCCGACCGCCTGCGCCGGCCGGTTTTTGGGGGACAGGTCATCGTGTTCGGCCTGCGGCAGTCCGTCCGGCGTCCCAGCGTGGACCTGCAGGCCACCCACCTGCTGGACCTTGGACGAATCCAGCTTCGCTACGGTTTTGACTGGTTCGAGGGCCGGGCCCGCAGTTGGGACGTGCTGCGCTTCATTTTCCCCGGCGACGACCAGTACACGTTCCAGGAGTTCGACTTCACCCGCAACCGGATCCGTTACAAGACCGTCTTCGCCCGCTCCGACTTCCGGCTGCTGCCCAACCTCACCGTCATCGCGGGCATGAACCGCGACTGGTCCAATGACGACAACCGCTCCGACGGCTCCCAAAATCCCACCGCCCGCTGGAATCCCCAAGCCGGCATCCTCTTCACCCCGTTTGCCGGGACCACGCTGCGGGCGGCATATTTCCAGAATCTCCAGACCCATTTCGGCGAGCGGGTGGCTCCGACCCACGTGTTGGGCTTCCCGCTGGGGCAGAATGAATCCGAGATGTCCCACAGTACCACCGTGAGCCTGGGCTGGGATCAGTACGCCGGACGGTTCGGATTCCTGCGCACCGCCGCCTTCTGGCGGGATCGTCGGACCCCCGCCCTGGACTTCAGCGAGGAGCCGACCCGTTTTGAAGGCCATGCCTACGGCGGCCGGATCACGTGGAACCAATTCCTCACCGAGCGGCTGACCCTCGTTCCGGACTACGCCGTGACCCGGAACCTGGACCTGTTCGGCTTGCGGCACGATCATGAGGTGGCGTTGGGAGTGCGCTACGTCCATCCGCTTGGGGTCTATGCCACCCTGCGTGAGAACTACCTGCGACAGACCGGGCAGCTCGGCCCCCTGCAGACCCACGTCAAGGTGTTCACCACGGATCTTGAGATCGCGTGGGAGTTTCCTCGGAAGTGGGGTTTGGCGGTGTTCTCGGTGCGGAATTTGTGGGACCGCGAGTACGAATTTCTGGTGGATCCGTTGGCCTTGGATCCTCGGATCCCCGGCCGCCAGGCCGACTTCTCTCTCAGGGTCAATTTCTGATGAGCCGCAACACCAAGAAGATCCTGATGTCGGTCATCATTCTGGCCGGCACTGTCCTCGGTGTCACGCTGTTTTCAAAGTACTTCCCCTACCTCGAGAACCTGGAACTCAAGAACTACGATTTCATGCTGGCGGTGCTGCGGGGCCCGCTGCCCCCTCCCGACAACATCGCGGTGGTGGCCATCGACGACGATTCCATCAAGAAGTTCCTCAGCCAGGGCTATCCCCCTCCCTGGCCCAGGTCGTTCCATGCGGACCTGATCAGGGCCCTGGTCACGGGAGGAGCCCGGGCCGTGGTGTTCGACGTGGTGTTCGAAGGTGAGTCCCCGGATCCCCAGGAAGACGAGGAGCTGGCCCAGGCCATACGGGAGGCGGGGATCCCCATCATCCTTGCCAACTACATTGAAGTGATCGACGATCCCCGTTTTTCGATGGTCCAGAAAGGGGAGGTCCTGGAAACGCTGGTGGAGGCCGGCGGGCAGGTCGGTTTTGCCACCCTGAACCCCGACCGTGACGGCGTGATCCGGTCCGGCCGCCTGTTCGTAGGAGGGGAACCCACCCTGGTGACCCGAACCCTGGAGGCACTGGGCATCGAGCCCGTCTACGAGACCCTCCCCATCAGCAGTTACGAAGGGGATGACCCCGAGATCCTGGTCAACTACGTGGGCGGCAGCCGCACCATCCCCACGGTCAGCTACGAGCAGGTGTTGGCCGGGGACTCGTTGCCGCCGGGGGTGTTTCGGGACAAGATCGTCTTCGTCGGTTATTCTCTGGCGGTCACCGATCTTTCTCAGGGCGGTGGCAGGGACCACTATCCCTCACCGTTTGACCAGCTCTCCGGCACCGCCTCCATGCCCGGAGTAGCGACTCACGCCAACCTCCTGGACACCATCCTCCGCGGGCGCTACATCCGTCGGCTGGGCTTCTGGCCCTCCTGGATCATGATCCTGGCGCCGGCGCTGCTGATCTCGGTACTGGTGGTGCGGGTGGAATCGTTCACGTGGAAGATACTTGGCTCGCTGGGCTTCAGCGTCTTCTTCCTGTTCCTCGGAATCTGGTTCTTCGTCTCGGCCCAAACCTGGCTGTACATGATCCAGCCATTGGCCATCATGGTGTCGGCCTTCGGGCTGAACCTGCTCTACCAGTACCGCCTGACCGAGCGGGAACGGGCCCATATCCGCCGCGCCCTGTCGGGATACGTCTCCCGCCAGGTCATGAACGAAATCATGAAGAACCCCGACCAGTTGGAGCTGGGCGGGGTCCAGGTGGAGGCAACGGTGCTGTTCTCGGACATCGCCGGATTCTCCAAACTCTCCGAACGCATCACCCCTCGGGAGCTGGCGGCCCTCCTCAACGACTACTTCACCAAGATGGGCGACATCATCATGGAGCTGGAGGGGATGATCAACAAGTACATCGGCGATGCCATCATGGCCATCTGGAATGCTCCCCTGCCCAGCCCCCGGCATGCCCACCTCGCCTGTCAGGCCGCCCTGCGGATGAAAAAGGCGGTCGACGCCATGGCTCCCCTGAAGATGCGGATCGGTATCAACACCGGACCCATGGTTGCCGGCAACCTTGGTCACCGGGAACGGATGGAGTACACCGTGATCGGCGACGCCGTCAACCTGGCTTCCCGCCTGGAAGGAGCCAATAAGGCTTTCGGTACCGCAATCATGATCAGTGAGACCACCCAGGGGCTGGTGCAGGCAGACTTCCTGCTCCGCCGTCTCGATCGAATCCGCGTCGTGGGTAAAGAGCAGCCCATCGCTGTCCATGAGGTACTGGCCGACCGGTCGGAGCCGGTTCCAGCCGAGTTGGAGGAGCTGGTGGCCTCCCACAACGGCATCCTGGACGCCTATGACAGCCGAGACTGGGAACGGGCCCTGGAACTGATTGGGATTCACCTTTCGCGCTTTCCGGAAGACTCTGTGGTCCTGACTTACCAGAAGCGTTGCCGCCACTTTCTGGAGGCTCCTCCGCCGGCGGAATGGGACGGGGTGTTCGCCCTGGAGGTCAAGTAGGATCGGCGCCAAGCTTGCAGGTCCGGTGGACCGCGCCCTCCTTCCCAGCACCTGCGAATCCTGTTAATCCTTATCCTCCCATGCAGTGGCCCAACATCCGCTTCGACCGTAATGAACTGGCGGGCAGTTTCGGCGATATCGGTACCGACCTGCCGCTGATCGTCGGCATCCTGCTGGCCACCGGGATGGAGGCCGGACCGGTTTTTACGGTCTTCGGACTGCTGCAGATTGTCACCGGCCTGGTTTACGGCCTGCCCATGCCCATGCAGCCCCTGAAAGCGATGGCTGTCCTGGTCATCACCCAGAGACTGTCTTCGGGAGTCCTGCTGGGCGCCGGTCTGGCGATCGGGATCACCATGCTGCTGCTCACACTGTCCGGCGCCTTGACTTTGCTGGTCCGCTGGATCCCGCGCAGCGTCGTGCGAGGAATCCAGTTCGGGCTCGGTCTTTCGCTGGCCTCGCTGGCGCTGCGCAGCTACATCCCCTCGATGGGGGCCGTGGGCTACCTGCCGGCGGCGGCCGGTCTGCTGGTGATGCTGCTGCTGTGGGGCAACCGGCGGTTTCCTCCCGGGCTGCTGGTCATCGGCTTCGGCATCGTCTACGCCTTCCTTACCGATTTCCAGCCGGCTCCGGTGCTGGCGGGGCTTTCCCTGGTCCTGCCCGGGTTCCAGCTTCCCCAGTTGAGTGACGTGATTACCGGTTTTGTGGTGCTTGCCTTGCCGCAGTTGCCGCTGTCGTTATCCAACTCGGTCATCGCCACCGATCAGACCATTCGGGACCTGTTTCCGGAACGGGCGGTGGGAGTCCGCAAGATCGGTCTCACGTATTCGCTGGTGAACCTGTTCGCGCCGCTGCTGGGCGGGATCCCCGCCTGTCATGGTTGCGGGGGTCTGGCGGGACACTACGCCTTCGGGGCGCGCACGGGCGGCTCCGTGATCCTGTACGGAGTCTTCTACCTGGTGACCGGGCTGTTTCTCAGCGGACCGCTGCACGAAGTGCTGAAGGTCTTCCCGCAACCGGTTCTGGGAGTCGTCCTGCTGTTCGAGGCGCTGACCCTGATGGCACTCATCGCGGACCAGGCCGTGGACCGACGGTCCCTGATGATCGCTCTGCTGGTAGGACTGGTGGCCTTCGGCGTGCCCCAGGGGTTTGTGGTTGGTCTGCTGGTGGGTTCGGGGCTCTATTACCTGCTGCCGAGGTTCGGGAAGTAAAGCCCTAGTCAGGAGTCGGGAGACGGGAGTCAGTGGTCCATGAGCGGGCGCACACCCGCTGCGATGAAAGCTCCGGCTCTTGACTCGGATCCGTCGGCTCACCCGGATCCGTC
>FWPV01008832.1_pt1 | contig 17381 bp, 13 predicted proteins | sample 2228371 | NCBI WGS metagenome assembly FWPV01 (sample SAMEA103939776, study PRJEB20133) | metagenome | reverse complement strand
GGGGGGGGGGGGGGGGAGGGGGGGGGGGGGATGGTTGGGGGGTGGAGGTGCTCGTGGCGGTGGCTGTGGCCGTTGGGGTCAAGGTCTCCGTGTTCGTCGGAGTGGCGGTGATGGTTGACTGCGGCAGCAGCAGCGCGGCAGCGGCATCGACCTGGATGCGCGGTCGGGTGACGCTGCCTCCCGGCCGCTGGTCGACGATCCAGCGTCCGCTGTCGACGAGGGCCTGCAGGATCTCGTCGACCGAGGCGGCGGGATCGACCTGCCGCAGCAGCGCCCACGCCCCGGCGACGTGCGGCGCGGCCATCGACGTGCCGCTCCAGGTCTGGTAGCCGCCTCCCGGGACGGAAGAGGTGATCGACGACCCGGGTGCGAACAGGCTCATGAAGGAGGCGGCGTTCGAGAAGTACGAGACCTGATCCACCTCGGTGCTCGAGCCGACGCTGATGGCGGAAGGGACACACGCCGGATGGGCGAGGGCGTTCGTCCAGCCCGAGTTGCCGGCGGCGATGACGGTGGCGATGCCAGCCGCGCGCAGATTGTCGATGGGCAGTTTGAGGATCGAAGTCGAGCAGGGAGCGGAGAAGGGCGTCGAGCCGCCGAGGCTCATGTTGGCTGCGGCGATGTTGTAGGCAGTACGCTGGGTGTAGAGCCAGTCGAGGGCGGCCAGCTGGTCACTCGTCCAGGAGAGAACGCAGGGGGCTTGGCCTGCGCCGCAGTCGGCCTCGCTGTCGAAGCGGGAGAAGACCTGCACCGTCATGATGGTCGCCTCGGGCGCGACGCCGGAAGTTGTCTGCCCCCTGCCCGCGGCGATCCCGGCCACATGCGTGCCGTGGTCACAGCCTTGGATCCAGAGCGGGCAGTTCGCGCCGGCACCAGGACCTATTTGCGTTTCCTGCCCGTTCGGACACAGCGTGGTCGAGCCCGCGCTGGCCGAGGTCGTGGAGAAGCATGCTTCGGCCGCCACCCTGCCCGCCAGGAAGGGATGAGTCGCATCGACGCCCGTGTCGAGGATTGCGACGGCCCAGCCGAGGCCGGTGTAGCCCTCTTGCTGCAGGGCGCTCGCCCCGATGAGCGGTACGCTCTCTGCCAACACAGGCGGCACAGGCACGTCCTCCTCGATGGCGGCCACAGAGGGGTTGGCGGCCAATTCCACCAGCGCTTGAGGGCTGACCTCGAGTGCAAGGACGGGCACGTGGTCATAGCGCCGTGCCAGACGGCTGGAGAAGGCGGCGAGCCGGCGAAGGAGAGCCTCCTGGGACTGCGCGATCTCTCGCCGCTGAGCCAGGACGGCGAGACGAGAGGGCAGGAGGCCTTCCGCCCGGAACGGAACGCTCAAGCGCACCAAGACGCGCACCGAGCCCGACTGCTGCGCCCGCGGGAGTAGGCGCTCCAGTGCGGCCTGCTTGGCCGCCGGCACGGAAGGCGAAGGAGCGTCCCTGGCGGCCCCTGGCATGGATGCCGAAGCCAGGAGCGCCAACGCGCAAGTCACCAGCAGCGTGAGGCGCAGACGGGATTCCTTCAGGACCCTCTCACCTGGCGCCCCGGGACGCTGTCACCGGAACGCCTCTGCGAATGCGGCAAAGGGACGATGCCATTGTATCGTGCAAGAACGCTGCCGCCAGACTACCCATGGGCGCCCGCCGAAGACCATCACCTACGGCTCCGGGGCAGCAAGGCCATCCAGTTCCACTCCTGGGATCAACTTCAGCCGTCCTCTGGACTCGACGGCGAGGCGCCGGCACGCGGGTGTGAAGTCGGCGTTCGAGACGAGGTAGGCGACCGCCACCTCAGGCCGTGCGTTGAGCGCCGCCAATAGGCTGCGCGCCTCCCCCACACCGATGTCCCTGCCGCTGCGCATCCACCGCACGAGCGCGATCTCGCGTTGCGAGCCGGAGCCGCGCCGCGCAATCATGTCCCCCTCCGGGCCTGTCGGCTCTGCCAAGACCTCTGCGAACCCAAGGCTCGCCATCAGGCGCGCGACGGCGGCGCGCAGCACCTCCGCCTCCGCCGCAGGCGGGGAGGACAGCGGCTCCGGTTCAGTTGACGCGACGGGGATTTCCGGCGGAGAGGCCGCCGCGGGGAGGACCTCGGACGGCAAGACCGCGGGCGGCGCAGCCTCGGGGACGGCTGCCGGTGGCGGCGGCTCTACTTCCTCGACGACGGGCTCGGGTTCGCGCCATTCGACTGCGGGCTGAACCGTGGGACGCGCGGGCACTTCGAGGACCCGCTCCATCAAGTCCGCCGCCGTCAGACGGTCCTCGAGGAGGGCGGCGCGGACGTCGGGAGGCAGGTCGGCAGGCAGGAGCGAGCGCTCGGCGAGCAGTTGATGCAGGCGTTCGTCGATCGTGCCGGCCACCCAGAACTCAACGACGTTCACCGCCACCCTCGGCCCGGGCTCCGGGTGGAGCCGCATTTCGGCGCGGCGGCGAACGGCCGGGTTCCAGCCGTGGTCGAAGTGGATGATGTACGAGGCGTCGATGAGGGGGCCGCCGCTCGGGCGCAGGCCGTCGTCGGCGAGCAGGACATGCACCGCCGGCTCCGTGCGGAAGCGCTCCAGAGCCTCGCTGCGCGCCGACTCCGGCGCTTCGGAGTCGGCCACGGCCACGCCGTAGGCCTCCAGCACCTTGCGCAGGTCCTCCAACTCCGGGCCGTGGAACTGGCTGAACACGACGACCTTGGCCCCCGCCGAGACGATGTCCTCGACCATGTTGACCAACGGGCGGACCTTGCAGCCATCGAGCGAGTCCGGCGCGAAGTTGCAGGCCCGGTGCAGGCGTCGGAACGCGGCCTCGAGGTGGGAGCGCGTCACGGCGGCGCCGAGGGCTGCGAGTCGGTCGCGCTCCTGCGCCAGGACGGATTCGTAGGCCGGCCGCTGCGCCGGATCGAGGTCCACCCAGATCTCATCGCGAGTCAGGCGCGGCAGCATCTCGAGCAGGTCGGCCTTGGTGCGGCGCAGCGTGTCCGGCAGGAAGCGGCGGGTGAGGTTGGGCTGGGTGATCTCCGAGGCGCGCAGGCCGCGGTCGGGGGTGAGGAATCCGAAGACGGTCAGCCACTCGCCGGCCTCGCGCGGCAAGGCCCCGGAGAGTGCCCAGCGCCGCGGCGCCGTCAGCCGGTCCAGCACCGGGTGCGGCTGTCCGGCCCGGCGCTGCAGGGCGTGGACGTCGTCGAGGATGATCAAGTCGAAGGCCGTGGTCTCCGGCGTCAGGCGCCCCGATACGAGGTCCGCCGCCAGGCCGTCGTAGTCGACGAGGACGACATCGGCCGACGATGCCCAGAGGTGCCTTCGGTCCGGATCGCCGCCCTGGATGGCGGTGACGGCGAGGCCTGGTGCCCAGGTCGCCAGGTGCGTCGCCCAGTGGCGCATTCCGCCCTCGAGGCAGATGACGAGTGCCCGGCGCACCTGGCGCGACTGAAAGAGCACCTGCAGGGCGGCGCAAGCGGCCACCGTCTTGCCCGTGCCGGGATCGTCGGCGAGGAGGAAGCCGTCGCGGCTGAGGAACTGCTGCACGGCCTCGATTTGATACGGACGCAGGATTCGTGGGAAGCCGAGGTAGACCGAGGCCGCGTCGAGGGAGGGGCTCGGCTCGAGGAACGGATGGGCCCAAGAGACCGGATCGGAGAGGCTTCGGCAGGCGCGCCGCAGTTCGGGGGCGGCGCCCAGCCGCTGCGGCAGAGGCAAGGTGATGCGGCCGCCGCCGACAGGGGGCGGGTTCAGGTCAGGCTCGAAGCGAGCGTCGTCCAGGTCGGGGACCAGCCGCGGGTCGGTGCGGGTCGACGTCGGGGGCTCGAGGACAGCCGGGTCGAGCCGGTGGGTTGGAGGCACTTGCGGTGCCTGATAGAGAAGGGCGTGGGGTGCGTCGGCGCGCAAGAGCAGGTCATCGGAATCGGCGAAGGGCAGGATGTCGGGGGGTGGGATTTCGATGCCGCGTGCGACGGCGATGGGCGGTTGGCCCAGCGGAGCGGTCGCTCGTCCGGCGGTCAGGCGCAGGCGAAACATCCTACGTCGGGCGCGTCTCGCCGACCTTCAGGTTGTGCGCCTCCTCCAGCGCGTTGCGCACGCGCACGAAGGGCTCGAGGATGCTGCGGCCGCGCAGCCGACGCGGCAGGGCCTCCCTGCCTCCTTCCGCTTCCTGCTCGTATCCCGGGTAGGCCTGCAGCACGAACTGACCCTCGGCCGCGGGACGCACCCACAGCACCGGAATCTCGAGGCGCGGCCGCATCTTGAGGAACTCCGCCTCGCGCACCAGCACCCACTCTGGCTTCGTCTCGAGCGCCTGGAGGATGGGCAGGCCGATCAAGTCGTTGCAGATGTACTCCATGAGCAGGTCGCCATACAGGACTTTCTGCAGGCTTGTCGGGCGGACGGCGCCGCTGACGCGGAACTCAACCGGCCGCGTCAGCAGGTCGGTGACCAGGCAGCCGCCGCGCACGGCAGCGCCGTCCTCAAAGGAGGCGAGATCGAGGAAAGCGAGATGCTTCCCGCTGGGGACCTGCTCTGGCGCTGTGGCCATGTTGCACCCCTGGATCCGGAGCCCTCACGGCTGCCCCCGACCCTCGTCGGGCCGAGGTCAAGCCTACTCTAGCCCAAAGGCCAGCTTCCCGCAACCCGCCCGAAGGTCAGGGAGTGGTGGGCAGGCGCGGCATGGCCGGGCCGGGGATGTCCAGGAGGTCGCACAGGGCGGCGCGCAGGGCGAGGCGGTCGTCCCAGGGATACTCGGTCTCACCGAAGCACATCGACTGTTCGTGCCCCTTGCCGCAGGCGATGACCAGGTCGCCGGGCCGTGCCAGACCGACGGCGAAGCGCAGCGCCTGGCCGCGATCGGGGATGCGCCAGAAGGTGCGGCCTTCCTCAGCACCGCGCGAGCGAGCGCCTCCTGCCATCTGCTCGAGGATGTCTTCAAGAGGCTCCGTGCGCGGGTCCTCGGCGGTCAGGATGGTGAGATCGGCCAGCTCCGCCGAGACCTCGGCCATCATGCGCCGTTTCTCTCGATCCCGCAGCCCGGCCGAACCGAAGACAGCGATGACGCGCCCGGAGCACAGACGACGAGCGGTGGTGAGGGCCTGGCGCAGGGCGTTGGGCGTGTGCGCGAAGTCGACGATGGCTGCAAACGGCTGGCCCAGGTCGATGCGCTCCATGCGGCCGGGGACGGAATGCAGGGAGGCGATGCCTCGCGCGGCCACATCCGGTGAGATCCCTATCGCGTCGACGGTCGCCGCGATCGCGGCCAGGCAGTTGGCGACGTTGTACGCGCCGATCAGGGGCGAGGCGACCTCGACCTGATAGCCCGGCCCTCGCGCCCGGAAGCGCAGACCCGCCGCCGACATCTCTACCGCCTCCGCCCTCACCATCCCCTGCTGCCCCAGCCCGTAACTGATCAGCCGTGCCTGGGTGGACTGGCGCAGGAAGTCGAAGGACTCGTCGTCGGCGTTGAGGACGGCGGTGGGCTCGGGCGCGCCGGGCTTCCGCGCCCCCTCACCGAGATGGCGGAAGAGCAGGGCCTTGGCCTGGCGGTAGGCCTGGAAGGAACCGTGGTAGTCGAGATGTTCGTGGGTGATGTTGGTGATCACGCCCACATCGAAGTCGCACGCGGCCACGCGGTGCTGCGCCAGTCCGTGCGAAGTGGCCTCCAGCACGCAGTGCGTCAGCCCGGCACCGACCATCTCGGCCAAGTACCCCTGCACTGCGGGCGCATCGGGCGTGGTCACATGGAAGCCCGTGTCGAGGAGGCGCTCGCCGATCACGGCGTTGACGGTGGTGATCATGCCAGCCGGGACGCCGGCCTCCAGCAGAATCCGGTGGATCAGGTTGCAGGTGGTCGTCTTGCCATCGGTTCCGGTGACGCCGATCATCACCAACCGGCGTGCCGGATGCCCGTGCCAGGCGGCAGCCAGGTGGGCGAGTGCCAGGCGGCTGTCGTGCACCCGGAAGTACGGGATCGGGAGATCGGGGACCGGCTGCTCCCCGATGGCAGCCGCTGCGCCGCCCGCCGCCGCCTCACCGAGGACCAGATGGCCGTCGACCGTCGTGCCTGGCACGGCGACATAGAGCGCGCCAGGGATGACCTGGCGCGAATCACAGGTGAGGGCGGTGACGTCGAGGGCCGGGAGTTCGGCGGGGGAAATGCCCGGGACTTCGCGCAGGAGGTCGGTCAGGCGCATGCCCGCCCCTGGCGGTGAAATCGATCAGCGGATCGAATGGCGCAGCCCCTCCAGCGCACCGGCCACCGAGCCGTCGAGCACCTTGTCGCCGACGCTGATGATCAGCCCTCCCAGGACGGCCGGGTCGACGCGGAAGGTGATGCTCGAGCCCGATCCGACCTTGCTGGCGATCTCTGTGCGTATGACCTGATGTTCTTCCGGGGTGAGCGACAAGGCGCTGGTCACTTCCACGCTGGTGCCGGAGATCTCCTGCCCTTCCAGGAGGGCCACCTTGCCTTCCTTGAGGCCGCTGAAGAATTCGGCGATCAGGGCGCGTTGGCGCTTCTCGTCGAGCGACTCACGGATGATGCGTTCGGCGGCGGCGATGGACAGGGCTGCCACCTGGCCGCGCAGGTCCGCCAGGGCCTGGAGCTTGGCCCGTTCGGCCTCGGCCAGGGCGGCGGCGCGGATCTGAGCTGCCTCCCTCTCCGCCTCGGCCTTGATCCGGCGCGCCACCTGTTCCGCCGCTTCGGCTGCCTGCTGCAGCCGCTGGCTGGCTTCGTGCTGGGCTCGGGCCAGCACCTCCTGTGCGTCCTTCTCCGCGTTGGCACGCGCCTCGGCAGCGATGCGGGCGTCCTCAAGCCCCTGGGCAATGGTCCGGCGCCGGCGCTCGAGCATGTTCAGCATCGGCTTGTAGACCAATGCCCGCAGCAGCACGAAGATGATCAGAAAACTGAAGACCTGGACCAGCAGATAGCCCAGGTTAATTCCCAGACCGGCCAAAGGTCTCCTCCTCTCCGTCGTCCGTTCTCAGCCCGTGAAGAGGATCAGCATCGCCACCACCAGGGCGTAGATGGCGACGGCCTCGGCGAAGGCGATGGCCAGGATCATGTTGATCTGGATCGTGCCGGCGGCGTCCGGATTGCGGGCGATGCCCTGCACAGCGCCGCTGCCCAGCAGGCCGATGCCCAGGCCGGCACCCAGCGTGCCGACCATCGCCAGCCCCGCACCCAGGAACTTCAAGCCGGTCGTGAATCCGGCGACCAGGATCTCTGCCACTTCAGGGGTCATGTGCGTTTCTTCCTCCCGATGCGTGCAGCGGTGTCAGTGTGCCTTGGCCTGGCCCTCGCCGTGCGCGTCGTGCGACTGCGTGGCCAGGGTGACGAAGATCAGGGTCAGCATACCGAAAACCATGGCCTGGATCAGGCCGAAGAACAACTCCAGGGCCACAAAGCCCGACTGGACAAAGACCGGCACCAGCGAGCCGATGAGGAACAGCACGACCGAGCCGGCGAAGATGACGCCAAAGAGACGGAACGAGAACGAGATCAGGCGGGCGACCTCGGCCACCAGCTCCAGCAGCCCCACGAAGATGTCGATGAAGGGGAAGAGCACATCGAAGGCGCCGAGGTGCTCTCTCGTCCACATCTTCAGGGCGGGCCCGAAATTGAAGAACTTGCGGAAGTAGCGGAATCCGTTGGCCCGCACCCCCATGACTTCGGTCAGCGTGACGGCAATCAGGGCCAGCCCCAGCGTGAAGTTCAGGTCGGAAGACGCGGCGCGCACGAAGGGGATGACGCCGTAGTGCGCGGCATGAGCCGCGCTTTCCCCACCGGTCTCCTTGACGATCGCCTTCACCGGAAGGCCGCCGATGCGGAACAACTCCGTCGCCGGATAGCCTTCCGCCTCGCCGTGGACCTCATGCAGCCAGCCGACGCTGTCAACACCGGGAATCAGCTCCATCCAGTTGACCACCAGCACCAGCAGGACAATGGTGGCCACCCAAGGGAAGATCTCACGCGCCCGTTTGCCGGCGACCGACTCCGTCAGATTGAACAGGGCCTCGAGGACGGCGTCGAGCGCGCCCGCGATCCCGCCCGGCACGACAACCCCGCGCCGCGCCGCACGGTGGTAGCTCAGGCCGAGCAGCGCCAAGAGCACGACCGCCAGGAACGTGGCGATCATCGTGTTGGTCAGACTGATCTCACGCAGGACCGGCACGGAGAACGGGCCGGCGACGACCTCGGGCGCTGCCTGGATGTGGGGCAGGATGGGCGCGTAGGCGCGCACGGCCACGATGTTGAGCAGGATCAGCCCCAGGATCAGCCAGCGGTGAAAGCCGAAACGGCGCCTGGGCCTACGGCCTTGAGTCTGGGCGCTCTCCACCTTCCACGTTCTCCTTCAGTTCCACACCCCCGGCCGCCCGCCCAGCAGGGACCTGCAGCCGCGGGGCCGCCGAGAGCACGATGCGGACCATCAGATACAGCGTCAGCGGGACGCTTCCCAACACGAAGACCAGGGTGAACAGCGGGCGCGTGGCGAATCGAGCGTCGAGCCACAGGCCCGCCCCCAGCGCCACCCCCACGATCGCCAGCGTCAAGCACCCCACCTGCCCGACCACGCCCAGGAGCGCCAAGCGCAGCGCCTGCTGGCGCTGGTCGGGATCGGGCGCGGACGCTGCTTGCCTCATCGGAGCCGGATTGTATCACAGGCACAGGACGACCGCCCCATGCCGCCCGACCGATCCGTCTAGAAGAGCCCCTGTGCGCTGGCCTCGGCCCACTGCAGCCACGGCCCGCTGAGCGATCCGATGACCAGGATCGCCACGACACACGTCCCCAGCGCCAGCGCGTAGGCGGGCGGCACCGCAATCGGCCGGTCTTCGTGCTCCGAACGGAACAGGTAGACGACTTTCAGCACGGTCAGATAGTAGTACAGACCGACGATGGAATTGATCACGCCGACGAACGCCAACCACACCCATCCACTCTCGACGGCGGCCGCGAACACATACACCTTCGCCACGAACCCAAAAGGGCGCGGCATCCCCGCCAGCGACAGGAGCGCCACCAACAGCGCCAGGGCCAGGCCCGGCGCCCGTCGGCTGAGGCCGGCGTAGTCGGCGATCGCCTCCGATCCCGCCGAACGAGCGAACAGGATCACCACGGCAAAGGCAGCCAGGTTGGTGACCACGTAGCCGATCAGATAGAAGAGCGTGCTGGCCGCACCGAACTGGCTCAAAGCCACGACCCCGATCAGGGCATACCCGGCGTGCGCGATGGAGGAGTAGGCCAGCAGCCGTTTGATGTTCTTCTGCGCCAGGGCCAGCAAGTTGCCCACGGTCATCGTGGCCGCCGCCACCGCCGCCAGGATGGCCGACCCATACGGCTCGATTCCCGGGAAGGCGGCGAGCAGGAAGCGCAGCACGACGGCGAACCCAGCGGCCTTGGAGGCCGTCGAGATGAAAGCCGTGATCGGCGTGGGCGCGCCCTCGTAGACATCCGGCGTCCAGAAGTGGAAGGGAACCGCAGCGATCTTGAAGGCGAAGCCAACCAGGATCAGCGCCGCGCCGCTCACCAACACCCAAGTGCTCAGCTGCCCGGCCTGGAAGGCGGCCGCCAGGCGGTAGAGGTTGGTCTCACCCGCCAGGCCGTACAGCAGGCTGAACCCGTACAGCATCACGGCCGAGGTCAGCGCCCCGAACAGGAAGTACTTCAGGCCGGCCTCGGTCGACTTCTCGTCGCGCTTGATGAAGCCGGCCAGGACGTACAGCGGGATCGAGGTCGATTCGAACGCCAGGTAGAGCATGATCAGGTCCGCGGCCGAGGCCATCAGCCTCATCGCCAGGACCGCGAAGACCAGCAGCGCGTAGTACTCGCCTCGCCGAGCGATCCCCTGAACCCCGAGCGAGAGCAGGCACGTCACCGCACCCGAGAAGAGGAAGAGCACGCCAAAGGCCAGGGATACGCCGTCGCTGCGCAGCATCCCCCCGAGAACCAGGCCCTGCGGCACCTGGCCGCTCAGCGCCAGCGCGAGGACCAGGATCAGCGTCAGGCCCAGCGCGCAGATCCAGCCCAGGGCGGCCCTGCGGCCAACCGGCAGGACCAAGTCCAGGATCAGGATCAGCCCGGCCAGAAGCAGAAGCGAGACCTCGGGAAGGAGGGCGAGGATCATCGAGGGAGTGAAGGGCGGGATGACCACTCACGCACCTCCCACGAGCTGCAGTACGGCCTCGGCGCCGGAGCGCACGAGCGGGGCCATGACCGCAGGATAGACGCCGATCAAGATGAGAATGGCGCACAGCAGGACGAGCGCCACCCGGTCCTGCACCGTGATGGCCCCGATGTGCCCCTCGAACTCGGCGGGCATCGGCCCGAAGAACACGCGGCCGACGACACGCATGATGTAGGCCGCCGTGATGACGATCCCCAGCGCGGCCACGAGCGCCACGACCGGCTGACGCTGCCACAGGCCCAGGAAGATGGGGAACTCGGCCACAAAGCCCGAGAACCCCGGCATGCCCATCGACACCAGGCCGCCGATGATGAAGGCCACCGCCACCAGCGGCATCGGCTTGACGAAGCCGCCGAGCCTCGGCAGGTCACGCGTGTGCGCCCGATCGTAGACCATGCCGACGACAGCAAAGAACAGGGCCGTCATCACCCCGTGCGAGAACATCTGCAGCCCGGCCCCGGTCAGCCCGTCGCGGTTCAGGGTGGCGAAGCCCAGCATCACCAGCCCCATGTGCGACACCGACGAGAAGCCGATGACGTACTTGAAGTCGGTCTGCACCATGGCGATGAACGCGCCGTAGACGACATTGACCGTCGCCAGCCCGAGGATGAGCGGCGACCAGGAGCGCGCGCCCTCGGGCAGCAGCATGATCCCCACCCGCAGGGCGGCGAACGCGCCCAGCTTCATCAGCACCCCGGCGTGGAACATCGAGACGGCAGTCGGCGCCGCCACGTGGCCGTCGGGGGACCAGTTGTGGAAGGGGAAGATGCCGCCCAGAACGCCGAAGCCGAAGAAGACGAAGGGGAACCACAGCCGCTGGAAGCCCGGCGAGAAGGCGGCCCGCTCCAGCGCCAGCAGATCGAAGGTGCCCAGGCCGCTGCTGAACACCATCACCAGCGCACCGACGAGCGCAATCACCGAGCCGACGAAGAGGTAGAGAGTCAGCTTCATCGCAGCGTATTCCCGCGTCACCTGCCAGCCCCAGATGGCGATCAGCAGGTACATCGGGAAGACGGCGATCTCGTAGAAGAAGAACAGGTGAAAGAGATCGAGCGCCACGAAGACGCCGAAGACGCCGGTGGCCAGGATGAAGAGAAAGGCAAAGAACTCGCGCGGGCGGTCTTCAATGTTCCACGAGATCAGGACGCCGGTGAACATCACCACGCCGGTGAGCAGGACGAGAGGCAAGTTCATGCCATCCACGCCGACGTGGTAGGAAATGCCGAGCAGCCGCACCCAGGGCACCTGCTCGACGAATTGGTAGCCTCCCGCCTGGCGGTCGTAGGCCAGGTAGACCCAGAGCGAGAGCCCCAAGGCCAGGCTGGCCGCAGCCAGGGCCAGCCAGCGGATCTCGCGCTTGCGCTCGCCCGGCAGGAGGAGCAGGAGCAGGCCTGCCGTGATGGGGGTGAAGACGATGACGCTCAGGATTGGGAACTCCATCGCTCACTCAATTCGCCCGGAAGGGATTCGCGGCGCAGGACGCCAGGACGGGAACACAGGCAGGCTCATCCGAACAGCCTCATCACCGTTTGATTGATCACCCCCAGGATCCACGACGGCCACACCCCAATCGTCAGCATCAACACCATCAAAGGTGCGATGGCCAGCGCCTCGCGCCGGTTGATCTCCAGCGCATGCCCTGTCCACTGCTCGTTGAGCGGGCCGTGCAGCACCTGCTTGATCGCCTTCAGGATGTAGGCGCCGGTGATCAGCAGGCCGATCATGCTCAGCGCGGTGTACGGGGTGAAGATCGGCCAGACGCCCCGCACCACCAGGAACTCCGACACGAAGCCGTTCAGCCCGGGAAGACCGAGGGAGGCCATGGCGGTGAAGATCAGGATGCCGCCGTAAGCCGGCATCAGCGGGAACAGGCCGCCCCATGCCTTGAGGTCGCGCGTGTGCGTGCGCTCGTAGATCACCCCCACCAGCAGGAACATGCCCGCCGCCGACAGGCCGTGGTTGAACATCTGGAGCACGGCGCCGTTCAGGGCGATGACCGCGTCTGCCGCGTGCAGCGTGCCGCGCGCATAGCCCGCGGCGGCAATGCCCAGGACCACGAAGCCCATGTGATTGACCGAAGAGTAGGCCACCAGACGCTTGAAGTCGTCCTGGCCCCACGAGGCGAATGCCCCCAGCACGATGGCCAGCACCGCCAGCAGCCCCAGCACTGCGGCGTACGCCGCAGCCTGCTCCGGATACAGCGGTAGCACCAGGCGCAGGAAGCCGTACGCGCCCAGCTTGAGCAGCACTCCCGCCAGGATCATCGAGCCCGCGGTGGGCGCTTCCGTGTGCGCATCCGGAAGCCAGGTGTGGAACGGCCACACCGGCACCTTGATGGCAAAGGCGACGACGAACGCCCAGAAGGCGATCGCCTTCACCGTCCCAATGTCCAGGCGGATCGGCAGGCCGAGGAGGGTGAGCGGCTGATCGAGCGCTGCCCAGCGCTCGGCAATGGCGATCAGGTCGAACGTGCCGGATGCCAGGCCGATGAGCTGGATGGCCAGGAGCAGGCCCAGCGAGCCGGCCATGGTGTAGATCAGGAACTTGAACGAGGCGTAGTTGCGGTTGGCGCTGCCCCACTGGTTGATCAGGAAGTACATGGGCACCAGCCCCACTTCCCAGAAGACGAAGAACAGCAGCAGGTCCAGCGCCAGGAACACCCCGAGCATGCCCGTTTCGAGGAGCAGGAAGAGGACCATGTAGGAGCGCACGCGGTCCTCGATGCTCCACGAGATGAGGATCGAGAGGGGGGTGAGCAGGGTGGTCAGCAGGACCATGGGCAGGGAGATGCCGTCCACCCCCAGGTGATACGACGAGTTCACCGCCTCATACCACACTGCCCGTTCGACGAACTGGAAGCCGGGCTGAGCCGCATCGTAGCCGACCCACAGCCCGAGCGACAGCCCCAGTGGAACCAGGCTGGCCAGCAGGGACAGCCAGCGGATGGCGCGCACCTGCTGCGGCGGTACGAGCAGCAGGAGAACGGCCGCTGCCGTCGGGGTGAACAGGATGAGGGTCAGCAAGTGGTCGGTGACGAAGTCCATCGGCGTCCTCTACGGCTTGCGGATCAGGACGTAGCCCACGATGAGTGCGGTGAAGGCCATGCCGACGATCAGGTACTGCTGCACCCGCCCCGTCTGCAGCGCGCGGCCCTCCCGCCCGAGGCGCTTCACCGCCTCCGACAAGCGGTCCGCCGTGCCGTTGACGATCGGCAGGTCGATGTAGTTGCGCAAGGCGGAGCCGATGCGCAGGGCAAGGCGGCCGACGGCGTGCAGGAAGCCGTCGATGAGACCGCGATCGATCCAGCGCGAGACGAAGGTCTCCGCGAGCCAGTAGGCGGGTCGGACGACCGCCAGGTCGTAGAGTTCATCGAAGTAGTACTTGCGCCGGAGCAGGGTGTAGATCGGGCCGAGGGGTCTCTCCAGGGGATCCGGGGCGCCTGCCGGCACGCGGCGATAGACCAGCCAGCCCAGCAGCAGGCCCCCGAGCGCCACGGTGAGCGAGGTGAGCAGGGGCACCCAGGAGAACGAGGCCGCCGCCGGCTCTTCGAGCAGCGTCCCGCCGACGAACGCATAGAACCAGTTCGGCAGCAGGCCCCCGAGAACGGGGAAGTGCTCGGGGATTCCCACCCACCCCGCCGCGACCGCAAACACCGAGAGGACGAGTAGCGGAGCGGTCATCGTCGTCACCGACTCGTGGGCATGCTCCGCGGCCGGGGTCCGCGGCTGGCCGAGGAAGGCCAGCGTGATCTGGCGCATGGTGTAGAAGGCGGTCAGCAGAGCGGCCAGGGCCAGCGTCACGAAGACGGCCAGGTGACCATGGCCGAAGGCATCGGCCAGGATCTCGTCCTTCGACCAGAAACCGGCGGTGAGGAGGGGGAAGCCCGAGAGAGCCAAGCCGCCGATGAGGAAGGTCCAGAAGGTCTTCGACATCCTGCGGCGCAGGCCGCCCATGTTGAACAGGTTCTGCGGGTCGACGTGCGCGTGCGTCTGGTGTACGCCGTGTTCCATGCCATGGATGACCGAGCCCGAGCCCAGGAAGAGCAGCGCTTTGAAGAAGGCATGGGTGACGAGGTGAAAGACTGCGGCGACAAAGGCCCCGATGCCAACCGCGGCCACCATGTACCCCAGTTGGGAGATGGTCGAATAGGCAAGCACCCGTTTGATGTCCGTCTGGGCCAGGGCAATGGTGGCGGCAAACAGAGCGGTGAAGGCACCGATGAACGCGACGACCGTCATCGTCGGGGTGAGCGGCCCACCCTCGTGCCAGCCGGCGGTGAGCAGCGGGAAGAAGCGCGCCGCCAGATACACACCCGCCGAGACCATCGTGGCGGCGTGGATCATGGCCGAGACCGGCGTGGGGCCCTCCATGGCATCCGGGAGCCAGACGTGCAGCGGCCACTGGGCCGACTTGCCGACCGTGCCCAGGAACAGCAGCAGCCCGATCAGCCCGGCGGCCGACAGGTTGAGCACCCCCGACGGCATGGATGCCAGGTGCGACAGCACCTCCTCGCGGAAGAGGATGTCGCGGTAGTTCAGCGTGCCGGTGGCGCTGTACAGATAGGCCAGCCCCAGCAGCATGAAGACGTCGCCGACGCGGGTGGTGATGAACGCCTTGACCATGGCGTCCCTGGCCGAAGGCTTGCCGTACCAGAAGCCGATGAGCAGGTACGAGCAGAGCCCCATGATCTCCCACCCGATGAACAGCAGGAGCAGGTTGTCGGAGACGACCAGCGTCAGCATGCCGAAGGCGAAGAGGGAGATGAAGGCGAAGAAGCGCGCGTACATCGGCTCGATGCCGCCGGCGCGCGGCGGCAGGCCGGGGCGGTCCTGCGGGTCGCGCGGCTTGCCGTAGTTGTGATAGCCGATGCTGTAGACGAAGATCGCCAGGCAGGTCCAGGCGACGAAGAACAGCGAGACGGCGCCGAGAGGGTCGACGAGCACGCCGAAGCGGAGCGCGGTCTCGCCGGTGGGGATCCATTCCAGCGAAGACTCGAAGGGGTGGCGGCCCAGCTCGGGCGTGGTGACCGCCCGGCCGAAGACGACCATCGCCAGTCCCCACGAGATGAGCATGGCGCCAACGGCCAGGCTGTGGCTGAGGCGGTTGCTGCGGTGGGTCAGCAAGACGATGAGGAAGAAGGCCAGGAGGGGGGGCAGCGGGATGAGCCAGGTGAGGAGTTCGGGTCTCATGGCGTCTGGCCTACCACTTGAGCAGGTTGATGTCTTCGGCGATCACGGTCTGGCGGCGCCGGTAGATGGAGATGATCAGGGCCAACCCAACTGCAGCCTCCGAGGCGGCCACGGCGAAGACGATGACGGCGAAGGCTTGGCCGGCGATCGAGCCGGGGACGTGATAGCGCCAGAAGGCAATCAGGTTGAGGTTGACGGCATTGAGCATCAGCTCGATGCCCATCAGGATGGCGACGGCGTTGCGGCGTGCCAGCGCACCGTAGAGGCCGATGCAGAACAGCGCCGCCGAGAGGACAAGGTACCAGGTGAGCGGGATCATCCGTCGACCTCCTCCTCCGATTTCGACGGCGGCCGGGCGATCAGGATCGACCCGATGAGGGCGGCCAGCAGAAGGACCGAGGCCACCTCAAAGGGCAGCACATAGCGATTCGGGTCGACGAGCGAGCGCCCGAGGTCCTCCAGCACGGCATCGGCGTCCGGCAGGGGAAGCGGCGAGGCCGCCAGCAGGGCCGGCGTCTGCGTCATCAGCGCCAGCAGGCCGGCCAAGAGGAGAACGGCCGTCAGGAGAGCCCATGGCCAGCCGCGCTGCTGCTGCGGCCCGTGGTCCCGCATCTCGCGCCGGGTGAGCATCACGGCGAAGATGATCAGGATGGCAATGGCCCCGATGTAGATCACCACCTGCACGGCCGCCAGGAAGCCCGCCTCCAGCAGCACGAAGAGCACCGCCACGCCGGCCAGGGCCAGCACCAGCCACAGGGCAGCGTGGACCAGGCGCGGGCTGGCGACGACCATCACGGCGGCTGACAGCGTCACGGCCGCGGCGAAGAGGAAGAAGCCTTGCAGGGCTGTCATGGCAGATTCACCTTCAGGCCGGCGGGGCGATGACGCGCGCCGGTTGGAATTCCTGCCTGGGCTGACGGCGGACGTGCACCCGCACGCCCACCATGGCTCCGGCCAGAACCAGCGCATTGGCCGCCAGCAGCAGGCCGACCCGCATCGCCGGCGACGGCGGAGCCACCTTGTCGGCCACGGCCATCACCGCCAGCAGCGCCAGGGCCATCGGTGTCAGCAGCTTCCAGTTGAAGGCCAGCATCTGGTCGATGCGGACGCGCGGCAGGCTCATGCGCACCCAGATGATGCTGAACCAGATCAGCGAGCTCTTCAACAGGAAGTAGATCAGGCCGAGCCACGGGTAGCGGTCGACGCCTGGCCCAAGCCACCCGCCCAGGAAGAGGGTGGTCATCAGGGCACCGATGGTGAACGCGTGCAGGAACTCCGCCACGAAGAACATGCCGAACATCAGGCCCGAGTATTCGACGTTGAACCCCGTGGCGATCTCCGACTCCGCTTCCAGCAGGTCGAAGGGAGCCCGGCCGTTCTCGGCCATCGAGGTCACGTAGAACAGCAGGGCAGCCAGCGGAGCCAGGACGACGAACGGCACGGTCCGCTGCGCCTCGACGATGGCCACCATCCCCATCGACCCGGCCAGCATCGTGGGCACCAACAGCGTGAGCACCATCGGCACCTCGTACGAGACGAGCTGCGCCACCGCCCGGAACGCGCCCAGCAGGGCGAACTTGTTGTTCGAGGACCAGCCGGCCAGCATGATGCTCAGGGTTCCGATCGAGCCCACCGAGACAACGTAGAGCAGGCCGATGTGGATGTCGGTGCCGATCAGACGCGGGGCGAAGGGGATCACCGCCCACATCCCCACGACCGACAGCACCGCCAGCATCGGCGCCAGCACGTAGACCACCTTGTCGGCGCCGGCGGGGATGATGATCTCCTTGGTCACCAGCTTGGCGAAGTCGGCGACCGTCTGCAGCACGCCGAAGGGCCCCACCCGGTTCGGCCCCAGGCGATCCTGAATGCGCGCCAGCAGCCGCCGCTCACCCCAGATCAGCAGGAATGTGCTCAGCAGCAGCCCGGTCGCCAGCAGGGCAGCCGCCACCACCTTGAGCACGAACGCCGCCAGCCCGGCCTCCAGCCCCCAGCCGACCAGCAGGTTCAGGAAGAAACGACCGATGCTGCCAAAGGGAT
>FWPV01008639.1_pt1 | contig 17384 bp, 17 predicted proteins | sample 2228371 | NCBI WGS metagenome assembly FWPV01 (sample SAMEA103939776, study PRJEB20133) | metagenome | reverse complement strand
AGGCGCCCGCGCTCGCGCGCCGCTTCGCCGCCCGCGCGCGGGCGGCCTGATCGCCCCTTCCGCCGCCCCCGCCTTCGTGGCAAGGCTTTGGCGATGAACCAGCGCCTTGCCATCACCTTCATCCTGATCACGCTCGCCATCGACGCGGTGGGGATCGGCCTGATCCTTCCGGTGATGCCCGACCTGATCCGCGAGGTGACGGGCGGCACGCTCAGCGACGCGGCGATCTGGGGCGGGGTGCTCAGCACTGTCTTCGCGCTGATGCAGTTCCTGTTCGGCCCAACGCTGGGGTCGCTCTCGGACCGCTACGGGCGGCGCCCGATCCTCCTCGTGTCGCTGTTCGTCATGGCCGTCGACTACATGGTCATGGCGCTGGCCGGCACGATCTGGCTTCTGCTGGTCACGCGCATCGTCGGCGGGATCACCGCAGCAACGCAGTCGACCGCGACCGCCTACATCGCCGACATCTCCGCCCCCGAGGAGAAGGCCGCCCGCTTCGGTCTGGTCGGCGCGGCGTTCGGGGTGGGCTTCGTCCTCGGCCCGATGATCGGCGGGCTTCTGGCCGAATTCGGGACCCGCGCCCCTTTTCTCGCAGCCGCGGGTCTGGCGCTGGCCAACATGGCGCTGGGGTATTTCGTCCTGAAGGAAACCGTGGACAGCCGCTTGCGTCGGGCCTTCGAGTGGCGCCGCGCGAACCCGTTTGGCGCATTCCGGCACCTCGGACATCTGCCAGGCGTGCAACGGATGATCCTGCTGGTCTTCCTCTACGAATTCGCCTTCATCGTCTATCCCGCCACCTGGGCCTACTTCACCGCCGAGCGCTTCGGCTGGGACCCCCGCATGATCGGCATCTCGCTCGCCTCGTTCGGCGTTGCCATCGCCGTCGTCCAGGGCGGGCTGATACGGGTCGTCCTGCGCATCTTCGGCGAACGCGGCACCGTCCTCTGGGGCGTGTGCTTCAACGGTTTCGCCTTCCTCGTCCTGGCCGTGATCACGAACGGGACGGCCGCGCTTCTCTTCACGCCGATGACGGCACTCGGCGCAGTGGTGACGCCCGCACTTCTCGGCATCATGTCGCGCGCAGTCCCCAACGATTCGCAGGGCGAGCTTCAGGGGACCGTCTCGTCAGCCCGCGCCGTGGCGATGATGCTGTCGCCGCTGGTCATGACCGGCGTGTTCGCCATGTTCACGCGCGCCGACGCGCCCGTCTACCTTCCCGGCGCGGCTTTCCTGCTGTCGATGGGTCTGATGGTCGTTTGCGGACTTGTCTTTGTCGCGCGGCCGCGCGCCGGGGCACCTGCCTAGGCTAGCTTGGCCGAAACAGGAGTGTCCCCATGCCCAAAGTCCGCGCCGCCGTCTGCCACGAATTCGGCAAGCCCCTGGTGATCGAGGAGGTCGAGCTTCGCGCCCCGGGCCCGGGCGAGGTCGAGGTGACGCTCGCCGCCTGCGCGATCTGCTTTTCCGACATCTCGTTCATCGACGGCGGCTGGGGCGGGACACTGCCTGCGGTCTATGGTCACGAGGCGGCGGGCACCGTCAGCGCCGTGGGCCCCGGCGTGACCGGCTACGCCACGGGCGACACCGTCCTCGTCACGCTTCTCAGATCCTGCGGCACCTGCCCCACCTGCGCCACCGGGCATCCGGCGAACTGCGAGACACCCTACGACCGCGACAAAGGTCCGCTGAAGACGCTCGACGGAGGCACGCTGCATCACGGGCTCAAGACCGGCGCCTTCGCGGAAAAGGTCGTGGTTCATCCCTCGCAGCTGGCGAAGATCCCGGCCTCGATGCCGATGGACGCGGCCTCGCTCCTGTCCTGCGGCGTCATTACCGGCGTGGGCGCGGTGGTGAACACCGGCCAGGTCCGCCCTGGCGAGGTCGTGGTGGTCATCGGCGCGGGCGGCGTGGGGCTGAACGCGATCCAGGGCGCGCGGATCGCCGGCGCCTCGCGCATCGTCGCGGTCGACATGACGGAAGCAAAACTGGCCGCCGCTCGCGAATTCGGCGCGACCGACGGGGTTCTGGCCACCGACCCCAAGCCGTGGGCCCGCGTGGCGGAAGCCGTCGGTCGGCTGGCGGACGCGGTCTTCGTTACCGTGGGCGCGATCCCGGCCTTCGACGCCGCGCCCCGCTACCTCGCGCCGCGCGGCCGGATGGTCATGGTCGGCATGCCTCATTCCGGCGCCATGTCCACTTATGAACCCGTGATCATCGCCGCCCTGTCGCAAGGGATGATCGGCTCGGTCATGGGCGACACCGTGCTCCAGCGCGATATCCGCTGGATGGCCGATCTTTACGCGCAAGGCCGCCTGAAGCTCGACGAGCTGATCTCGGGCCGCTGGAGCCTCGACCAGATCAACGAGGCGATCGCCGACACCCGGTCAGGCGCGGCCCGGCGGAACGTGATCGTGTTCTGAAGCGCCCTTGCCCCCTTCCTCTTGTCTCAAATACCCTCGGGGGGTCCGGGGGGCAGACGCCCCCCCGCCTTCGTCACGGAGACGGACCGATGCGCCTGACGGACCTGGAGATCTTTGTCGTCGCGCCACCCGCGCCCGGCTGGGGCGGGCGTTACTGGATCTTCCCGAAGATCACGACCGACGACGGCATCACGGGCTATGGCGAATGCTACGCCTCGACCGTCGGCCCTGAGGCGATGCGGGCCGTCATCACGGACGTGTTCGAACGCCACATGGCCGGCGAAAGCCCCGAGAACGTCGAGCTCATGTTCCGCCGTGCCTATTCGTCGGGCTTCACGCAGCGCCCCGATCCGACGGTGATGGGCGCGTTCTCGGGACTCGAGATCGCGTGCTGGGACATCCTGGGCAAGGCGCGCAACTGTCCGGTCTGGGCGCTGCTGGGCGGCCGGACCAACGCGCGGCTGCGCACCTACACCTACCTCTACCCCGAGGGCGACGAGGATGCCGCGCGCTTCTGGATCGACCCCGACATGGCCGCCGAGGCCGCAGCGCGCAACGTCGCGCGGGGATTCACGGCGGTCAAGTTCGACCCCGCCGGACCCTATACCATCCGCGGCGGGCACATGCCGGCGATGTCGGACATCACCCGTAGCGTCGAGTTCTGCCGCAAGATCCGCGAAGCCGTGGGCGACCGCGCCGATCTGCTGTTCGGGACGCACGGCCAGTTCTCGGTCCCCGGCGCGATCCGGCTGGGCCGGGCGATCGAGCCCTATGACCCGCTCTGGTACGAAGAGCCGATCCCGCCCGACAACGTCGCAGGCCTGGCCGATGTCGCCCGCGCCGTCCGCATCCCCGTCGCGACGGGCGAGCGGCTGACCACGAAGGCAGAGTTCGCCCCGATCCTGCGCCAGGGCGCGGCCCGCATCCTGCAACCCGCGCTCGGCCGTGTCGGCGGCCTCTGGGAGGCGAAGAAGATCGCGACGCTGGCCGAGGTCCACGCGGCCGAGATGGCCCCCCACCTCTACGCCGGGCCCGTCGAATGGGCGGCGAACATCCATCTGGGCACCGCGATCCCGAACCTCCTGATGCTCGAAACGATCGAGGCGAACGGCGGCACCTTCCACCAGGCGCTGACCGGGCACCGCCTGAAATGGGAGGAAGGGTTCTGCCTTCCCCCGGAGGAACCCGGCCTCGGCATCGCCTTCGACGAGGACCTGGCGCGCGCGCACCCCTACCACGGCACGCAGCTGCATCTTCAGATGCAGGAAGACCCTTGCGACTACGCAAAGGGCAACACATTTCAGGGCGGGGCGCCGCGGACGGAGTGACCGGATCCGCGAGGGACGTAACATCTCTCGCTTTCGGGTCGTTCCCGTGTTATTCGCGGTGCCCAAAAGGCGCTGGCCCGAAGTTCCGCATCGATGGGCTCGGTTTACGGAATGGTAATGCACGCTAAAGCTAGACTTGACTCATCCCTCACGCCCGACCCCTGCGCGGATATCGGGCTGGATGAGATGACCGAAAACGCCCGCGCCGCGGCGAGCTTTCTCAAGGCGCTGAGCCATGAGGGACGGCTGATGATCCTGTGCTACCTCAGCGAGGGGGAACGCTCGGTCACAGAGCTGGAGAACCTTCTGGAACTGCGGCAGGCTGCGGTCAGCCAGCAGCTCGCGCGGCTTCGTCTCGAAGGCCTTGTGAACTGCCGGCGCGAAGGCAAGGCGATCTACTATTCCATCGCCGACGACCGCGCCCGCCGCATGGTCAGGCTGGTCTACGACATGTTCTGCGGCAAGGGCTGATCGCGCCAGCCGCGCCCGCGCGTGGCGTGGGCGCGGCTTAGCGGTGTCCGTGTTCGCGTCAGGCCGCCCATTCCCATGGGCGCGTGAATTCGCCCAGCTTGTGGGCCAGCGCGTCCTCGTCGACATCGCCCGTCTTTTCGAGCTGTGCGACCAAGCCCTTCTTCTTGTGTTCGTAGACCTGCGCCACGCGGACGTTCAACCCGGCGTTCGCCAGCGTCTCGTTGTAGACGCGCTGGATCGCCAGCTTGCGAAGCTCGTTCTTGAGGATCTTGCCCACCGCCGTCTTCGGCAGCTCGTCCAGGATTTCGACATGCTTGGGGATGGCCGCGCGTTCGCGGATATGGGCCTTTGCATGCTCCATCAGCTCGTCAGGGGAAGCCTCGGCGCCCTTGACCAGCTCGACATAGACGCAAGGCAGTTCGCCCGCGAAGGCATCGGGCTGGCCGATGGCGCCGGCGAAGGCGACCGCCGGGTGGCCCAGAAGCGCCTCTTCGATCTCGGCCGGGTCGATGTTGTGGCCGCCGCGGATGATGATGTCCTTGGCGCGGCCCGTGATCCAGAGGTAGCCGTCCGCGTCGATCCGGCCGAGGTCGCCGGTGCGCAGGTATTTCACCTCGGCAAACAGGCCCTCGTTCTTGTCCGGGTCGTGGTAGGTGTTGCCGTCGAAGACGCCGGGGTTGGCGACGCAGATTTCGCCCACCTCGTCCACACCGCATTGCTTGGTGATGTTGCCTTCGGCGTCGAAGTGAAGGATGCGCACCTCGGTATAGGGCAGCGGAATGCCGACCGATCCGACCTTCTTGAGCCCGTCAACCGGGTTGCAGGACACCAGGCATGTCGCCTCGGTCAAGCCGTAGCCTTCCGCGATCTCGACGCCGGTCGCCGCCTTGAAGCGGTTGTAAAGCTCGATGGGAAGCGCCGCCGACCCCGAGATCGCCGTTTTCAGCGTCGAGACATCGGCATTCACCGGGCGCTGCATCAACGCCGAGATCGCCGTCGGCACCGTGATCAGGAAGGTCACGCCCCAGCGTTCGATCAGCTTCCAGAAGTTGTCGAAGACGCCCTCGCCCCTGTAGCCCTGCGGCGTGGGCAGGACCACATGCGCGCCCGACTGGATGCACGACATCAGGATCGGATAGGCCGCGAAGACGTGGAACAGCGGCAGCGGGCAGATCAGGACGTCGGTTTCGTCGAACAATAGCGTCCCGCCGAGCCAGCCGTTGTAGACCATGCCCGACACCTTGTGCTGGGCGACCTTCGGCATGCCGGTCGTTCCACCGGTGTGGAAATAGGCGGCGACGCGGTCTTCCTTGCGGTCCTCGAAGGTAAGCCGGTCCGCCGGCATCCTGGCGCATTCGGCGTTGAAGTTGTAGATGTCCGCCTTGTGCTGGTGGGGGTTCTTCGGGCGCACCAGCGGAACGATCCAGCTTTTCGGCGGGGTCAGATAGCGGCACAGGTCGACTTCCAGGACCGTCTTGACGTTCGGGGCGAACTGCACTGCCTCGGCCACCTTCTGCGGCAGGTCGGTCTTGGGGAAGGCCTTCAGCGTGACGACGACCTTGGCCTTGGTCTCGCGCAGGATCGCGCTGATCTGCTCGGGCTCCAGAAGCGGGTTGATCGGGTTGACGATGCCCGCGATCGATCCGGCCAGCAGCGCCACGGCCGTCTCGATGCAGTTCGGCATCACGTAGGCAACCACGTCGCCTTCGCCGACGCCCAGCTTGCGGAACAGGTTCGCGGCCTGCGTGACGCGTCCGTGCAGGTCGTTCCAGGTCAGGGTTTCCGCCTTGGACTTCGGGTCGGAGAAGATCTGGAAGGACAGCGCGGGCCGGTTGCCGTATTTCTGGCGCGTCGCGCTGAGGAAATCATAGACCGTGGTCGGCGTCTTCCGGTCCGCCCAGGGCATCTCGTTCTGAACGGCATCCCTGTCGGCTACGCCGGCGAATCTGGTCATAGGCATCTCCCTCCCTGCCGCCCTGTTCCGGGCGCTTGAATTTGAGGGAAGATGGGAAGAATTGTCGCACGGCGCAAGCGTGACGCTACGACTATTCGGCGGCCATTCCTTCGGTGAACTGAAGCCGTGCAAGCCGGGCGTAGAGCCCGCCCTGCGCGACGAGAGTCTCGTGCGTGCCCTCGGCGACGATCCGGCCCGCCTCGAAGACGATGATCCGGTCGGCCTTCTTCACGGTCGCCAGCCGGTGCGCCACGATCAGGGTCGTGCGTCCCCGCCGCATCGCCTCGAACGCGCCCTGCACGGCGCGTTCGCTTTCGGCGTCCAGCGCCGATGTCGCCTCGTCCAGAAGGAGGATCGGTGCATCGCGCAGGATCGCGCGGGCGATCGCCACCCGCTGTTTCTGCCCACCCGACAGCATCACGCCGCGTTCGCCAACATAGGTGTCGTAGCCTTGGGGCAGCGCGGCCAGGAAGTCGTGCGCGGCGGCTGCGCGGGCCGCGGCCTCGACCTCGGCGTCCGAGGCATCGGGACGGCCGAAGCGGATGTTCTCGCGCGCCGTCGTCGCGAAGATCACCGGATCCTGCGGCACGAGCGCGATGGAGCGGCGGAAGTCCGACCGCGCCATCTGGCGCAGCTCCAGCCCGTCGATGGTGATGGTGCCCGACTGCGGGTCATAGAACCTGAGCAGCAGTTGCAGAATCGTCGTCTTGCCCGCGCCAGACGGGCCCACGAGCGCCACCGTCTCGCCCGGTCGGATGGTCAGCGACACGCCATCGAGCGCCGATTGCTCGGGCCGCGAAGGATAGTGGAAATGCACGTCGCGGAACACGATCTCGCCCTTCACGGGGTGCGGCAGGGGCAGCGGATGAGCCGGGTCCTGCACCGTGTCGGTGGCGTGCAGAAGCTCGACCAGCCGTTCCGTGGCGCCGGCTGCACGCTGCAATTCGCCCCAGATCTCGGACAGGGCCGCGACCGAGGACGCCACCATGACGGCATAGATCACGAACTGCACCAGCTCGCCCGGCGTCATCGTGCCGGCCCGCACATCGCGCGCGCCGATCCACAGCACGCCGACGACGCCCGCGAAGACGAGGAAGATGACGATGACCGTCATCACCGACCGTGTGCCGATCCGCTTGATCGAGGCGGTGTAGCTGCGTTCTGTCACGTCGGCGAAGACCGACCGGCTTTCGGCTTCATGGGTGAAGGCCTGGACCGTCTGTATGGACAACAGCGCCTCGGACGCGTTGCCCGACGACTGCGCGATCCAGTCCTGAGTCTCCTTCGACAGGCTCCGCAGCCGGCGCCCCAGAAGAATTATCGGTGCGATGACCGCGGGGACGATCAGCAGGACCAGACCCGTGAGCTTGCCCGACGTGACCAGCATCAGCGCGAGCCCGCCCGCGAACATCAGCGCGTTCCTCAGGAACCACGACGCCGACGACCCGATGACCGACAGGATCAGCGTGGTGTCGGTGGTGATGCGGCTCAGCACCTCGCCGGTCATGATCTTCTCGTAGAAGGCCGGGCTCATCCCTATCATCCGGTCGAAGATCGCGCGGCGGATGTCGGCCACGACGCGTTCGCCCAGGCGGCTGACGATGTAGAATCGCAAGCCCGACCCCAGCGCGAAGAGCGCGGCGATCACCAGGGCTGCGGTGAAATACTGGTCGAGAAGCCCGGCGTCTTCGTTGAAGCCGTCGACGACACGGCGGACGGCCAGCGGCAGGACCAGCGAAACGCCCGCTGTCAGGACAAGCGCCATGAGAGCGAGGAGCGCGAGCCCGCGATAGGGCAGGACGAAGGGCAAAAGCCCCTTCAGTGCGCCGATGCGCTTGGACCCCTCGCGGTCCTCGTCGAGCTTTCTGGGCGATCGCGCCATGTCTCAGCTTCTCCCTCGACCCGTCTTAAGGGCCAGCGGCGGGGCGGGCAAGCGGCCCAAGGTCGCGGGAGAAGAATGGAGCGGGTGATGGGAATCGAACCCACGTCTTCAGCTTGGAAGGCTGCGGCTCTACCATTGAGCTACACCCGCGCTCCTGTCGGCTATACGGAAGAATGCGGCCCAATGGCAAGGCCCGTCCGCGATCAGTCGGCGACCATCGCCTCGGTCTCGCGCCGAAGCGCCAGCGCGGTCAGGCCCTGGTCCATCGCGACATCGACATAGGTCAGCACCTGGTCGGCCCTGACCGGGCGCAGGACCCGCGCGCCGCCCGTCAGGCCCAGCGGCAGCGCCCCCATCGCGACCGAGGCGCGCGCGGGGCGCAGCTGGCCCGCGACGGTGAAGCCGCCCTCGCCGTCCAGCACCTCGCCCGGGGCAAGGTCGCGCTTGGCGACCGCGACCACATCGGCGCGGAACGCCTCGGCCGTGCCCGTTGCCTCGCCGCGCAGGCCCACGTTCGCCACCGACAGGCCCAGCTCCAGCCCGATCAGGTGCCAGCGCTTGTAGCCGGCGAAGTAGCGGCCGCTTTCGTCCGTGCGGACCTTGTATTCCTCGAAGCAGTTGCGCTGGTAGTCGTCGCCCGCCTTCACGACGACCCAGACCCCCATGCGGATGTCGTAGTCGATCTGCCGGCCCTCGGCGTCGAGGCTGTTGAGCACCTCGACCTGTCCGGCCGCCGCCAGAACGCCGCCCTCGGACCGCGGCCGCATGAGCGTCGGCAGTTCGTCAACGGTGCCAGAGGGATAGGAAAGCCCCGCCTCGGGCGCGTCCAGCCCGCAAGCGTTGGCGATGGCCGCGCTTTCGATGGCGGGCTTGGTGCCGTCGAGGAACGAGTTGAACATCTTGGGGTTCAGCCGCCCACGTGCGGCCTGTTCCGGCGTCAGGCCCCAGTGTTGCCAGACGGTTTCGGGGGTCGAGAACCTGTATTCGGGGTGCCACTTGTGGCCGCGGCCCGCCGAGACAACCTCGAACCCGCAGGTGCGCGCCCAGTCGACCAGGTCGCAGACCATCGCGGGCTGGTCGCCATAGGCCATGGAGTAGATGACGCCCGCCTGCCGCGCCCGCGCCGCCAGCGCCGCACCGCAGACGGCGTCGGCCTCGACCGTTGCGTTGATCGCGTGCTTGCCGCCCGCGAAGGACATCAGAAGGTGATCGACCGCGACGACCGGATCGCCGGTGCATTCCACGACGATGTCGATCCCGTCCTGCGCCGCCAGAGCCTCGGCATTGTCGGTCAGGCAGGTCGCGCCCGAGGCCAGTGCGGCGGAGAGCGTCCGTGCCGCCATCCGTTCCTCCGCCCAGCCGGCCAGCGCCATGTTCGCCCGCGCCCGGTCGGGGGCGAGGTCCGCGACACCCACGACATGAACCCCCGGCAGGCGTGCGGCCTGCGACAGGAACATCGTCCCGAACTTCCCCGCGCCGATCACGCCGACGCGGATCGGTCGGCCCTCGGCGGCGCGCACCTGAAGCTGGCGATAAAGGCTCATGTCGGTCCCTCCCCTGGCGGCGGCGATAGAACGCCAGCCGGCGGCGGGGATCAAGGCCGCGTCACGCGGCGACGGGTTCGATCAGGTCCGCGCCGGTCGCCCTGTTCGAATTCACCCGCGGATCGACCCGGTGGAAGGCCAGCACGTCCTCGCCCGCGGGCCGCATCAGCACGGCCGCCCCATGCCCCGCCTCGCCCAGCCAGAGCGGCCAGTCGCGGGGTTCCAGGATCACCGGCATCCGGTGGTGGATCTCGGACATGGCTCGGCTGGCATCGGTGGTGACCAGCGCGACCGAGGGGACCGGCGCCTCGCCCTTCTCCCAGCTCTGCCAGACGCCGGCGAAGGCCATCGGCGCGCCGTCCTTGCGGTAGATGTAGAAGGGCAGCTTCTTGCCGCCTTCCTCGCGCCATTCGTAGAATCCGCTGGCGGGCACGATGCAGCGCCGCTCGCGCACCGCGGCGCGGAAGGCGGGGTTTTCGGCGATCGTTTCTGCCCGCGCGTTGATCAGAAGCGGGCCGTCGGTCGGTGTCTTGTACCAATGCGGCAGGAAGCCCCACCGCATCGGCCTGAGCCTGCGATGCCCGCCCTCGGAGGTGACAACGGCAATGTCGGTCGTCGGGCAGACGTTGTAATTCGGCCCCTCGGGCAGGTCGTTCGACGGCACGGCATCGAACAGCGCCGCCAGGGCCTCGTTCGGGTGGGTGATGACGAAACGGCCGCACATGACCCAAGACTAGCCCCGCCGCGACGCCCTGACCAGCGTCGGGAAGGATGACCCCTGTCAAGGCGCAGCCGGTGGAAGTGGACGATTCTGACCCGGCAACCCCACAGGGAGAGTGACCATGGAAGATGTGGAACGGCTGCTCAAGGAAACGGTGGCCGAGCTGGAAAAGCTGCTCAATGCCCGCAACGTCCTGGGCGACCCGATCGAACGAGACGGCGCGACGGTCATCCCGCTGGTCAGCTACGGCTTCGGCTTCGGCGCCGGCGGCTCGGCGGGCGGCAAGAACGGCGACGCGGCGGGCACCGGCGGCGGTGGCGGGATCAAGCCGCTGGGAGCGGTCATCATCGACAGCCGCGGCGCGCGGGTCGAGGCGATGAAGGGCGTCGTCAGCAACATAGCCGACATGGTCGGCGAGACTGCGGCCCGTGCGCTGGATCGCCGGACGCGGGACAAGCCGGACAAGGCAGGCTGAGCGCGCCTATGCTCGGGCAGGCTGTCGTTCTTCTGGCGGTGCTGGGTCTGGCGCTGGCCCTCGCGGTCGTGGCGACACCCATGCGCTTCACACTGGCTGCGCGGACGAGGCCAGTTGCCGCGGGCACTCTGACGGTCTCTCCCTTCGGAGGGATCGGCCCGGCGCTGACACTGATCGACAGCGGTCGCGGCAGCCGGAAGGCACCGCGCAAGCGCGCCGCCCCGCGCCCCCGCCGCAGGTCGGGCAGGCGCCCGAACGGGCGGGACATCGGCAAGGCAGCCCTGCGACTTCTTTCCGACCTTGGCGCCGTCGTCCGGTTCGAGCGGCTGGAAGTCGCGGGCGAATATGGCCTGGACGACCCTGCCGACACCGGCCGGCTGGCAGGCTGGATCGCCGCCGCGACCCCGGCACTCGCCCCGCTGACGGGTATGTCGGTGCACCTGACGCCGCGCTTCGACGGGACCGTTCTGGACGGCCGGGTGGAGGCCACGGCCTCCGTCGTTCCCCTGCGCCTCGTCCCGCCCGCGGTCCGCTTCGGCCTCTCGCTCTGGCGTGCCCGGCGATGAGGCTGTCGGTCGAGGGTCCGGTGGCCATTCCCGGCGGGGCGGTGGTCGCCCTCTGCCGCGCGCGGCTTTCGGTCGTGCGCGTCGGACAGGGGGTCGCCGCCGCCGTCCAGAAGCGTCCGCTCATCCTTCTCGTAAGACGGCGGGGGCAGACCTTCGCCTTCCGCACGACGGGCCGCGCCGTCTCGCCGCGGGTGGCCGAACGGCTTTGGCCGGGCATCCTGTCCCGACTGGAAGGCGCGGAATGAAAGGGGCGCGCCGACCAGCCGCGCGCCCCCATTCCATGACGATGGCCGAAATCACTCGATCCTGGTGATCCGCCCGTCGAGATATGGCGTGTAGGTGCCGCCGAGCTTGGCGATGTAATCCGCGACCACCTGCTCAAGCCCCGGGCCGAAGTCATAGGCATTCTCTGCATCGACGAACATGCGATAGCCGTCGCCACCGTTGCGCACATAGTTGTTGGTCGCGATGCCGTAGGTCTTGGCCGGGTCGATCGGCACCCACGCATCGCCTTCCTTCACCATGACGTCGCTGACCCGGCTGCCCGGCTCGGCCGAGGCCTTGAAGGTGTACTTCAGCCCCGCGACCTGCGGGAAGCGGCCGGCGCCTTCCTCGATCTGGCTCACGCCGTTCTCCAGCGCGTCGATCACCGTCTGGCCGGTGGCCTGGAAGGTGGCGAGCGTGTTCTGGAACGGCAGCACGGTCAGCACCTCGCCCATCGTGATGGGACCGGCGTCGATCGAGGCGCGCAGACCCCCGCCATTCTGGAAGACGATCGAGATGCCCTGGTCCTTGACCCGGTCGAGGATCGCGTCGGACACGAGGTTGCCCATCTCGCATTCCATCGCGCGGCAGGTGTCGCGGGAACCGTCGATCTCTTCCGCGGCCTCGCCCACGACTCGGGCCTTAAGCTCCTCGATCGGGCCGGCAAGCTCGGCCACGCGCGCCAGGATCTCCGGGTCCGGCGTCACGCTGGCATCCAGGACGATGGTGTCGCCGCCTGCATACTTCAGGTTCCCCGCATCATCGAAGGTCAGCTCCAGGTGGCCTACGTATTTCGAATAGGCATAGGCCTGCACGATCGGGACCAGCGTCCCGTCCTCCTGGCTGGCCCAGGTCGGGTAGGCGCCGTGGCGCTTGGGGTCCGAGGCCGAGAGATAGGTGTGGCTGTGCCCGCCCACGACCGCGTCGATGCCCTTGACGGCCTGCGCGACGCGGATGTCCGCGGGAAGCCCGATGTGGGTCAGCGCGATGATCTTCGTGACGCCTTCGGCCTCCAGCGCCGCGACATCGGCCTGAAGGCTTTCGATCTCGTCCTGGAAGATGACGTTCGGTCCGGGCGACGAGGTGTCGACCGTGTCGGTCGCCAGCGCCGAGATGATCCCGATCTTCTCGCCCCCGACCTCGAGCACGACGTGGTTGCCCACCCGGCCCGCAAGTTCGTTCGACTGGCTGACATCGATGTTGCCCGAGATCACCGGGAAGGTGACCTTGTCGAGGAATCCGGCAAGGCCGGCCGGGCCGTCGTCGAATTCGTGGTTGCCCACGGCCATCGCGTCGAAGCCGATCTTCATCATCATCTCGGCTTCGACCTCGCCCTTGTAGGTCGTGTACATCAGCGACCCCTGGAACTGGTCGCCGGCATCCAGCACGATGACATTGCCGCCCGCGGCGCGGATCTGATCGCGCAGCTCGTTCACCTTGGTATAGACGCGCGCCACGCCGCCGAAGCATTCGCCCTTGGCTTCCGTCTCGGCGTCGCAGGTCGAATCGAAGCGGTTGATCGACTCGATGCGGCTGTGCAGGTCGTTGATGTGGATGACATGCAGCGTGTAATCCGCCGCCGCAGCACCGGCCGAAAGCGCCAGCGCGGCCGTCCCGCAGAACAGTCGTGCGAACATCTGGTGGAACCCCCTGTTGTTGTGCGTCGCCGCAAGAGTGAAGCGCCGACCGGGCAGAGTCAAAGCCCAATGGCGCGCTTGACCGGACGGAAGGCGCGCGGCATGAGGTGGCCATGCTGATCTTCAAGATATTCCGTCGGCGCGAGTGGGACTCCTTCCGTGACGCCGGCGAAACCCGCGGCGCGCCGGTCGACCTCGCGGACGGCTTCATCCACTTCTCGACGGCCGAACAGGTCGCCGAGACGGCCTCGAAGCATTTCGCGACCGAAAGCGACCTCGTGCTCGTCGCCGTAGATGCAGCGCGCCTCGGTGGCGCGCTGAAATGGGAGCCCTCGCGCGGCGGCGCCCTTTTCCCCCACCTCTACCGTCCGCTGACTCTGTCCGACGTCGTCTGGGACAAGTCGCTGCCGCTCGGCGCGACCGGGCACATCTTCCCCGAGGGTGTCGTTTGAGCCTTGCCGAACGCCTCGGCCTGGCCATTCTGCACCGGCTCGACCCCGAGACCGCCCATGGCCTCGCGCTGCGCGGGCTTCGGGCTGGCCTCCTGCCGCTGCCGGGCCCCGTTTCCTCGGGCCGGCTGCGCACGAACGTCGCCGGCCTTGCCCTGCCCAACCCCGTCGGTCTTGCGGCGGGCTTCGACAAGAATGCCGAGGCCGTTGCGCCGCTGATGCGGGCGGGGTTCGGCTTCCTCGAAGTCGGCGCAGCGACCCCGCGCCCGCAGCCCGGCAATCCGAAGCCGCGCCTGTTCCGCCTGACCGAGGACCGCGCCGCCATCAACCGCTTCGGCTTCAACAACGACGGCGCCGAGGTCATCGCGCGCCGCCTGGCCGCGAGGCCGCAGGGCATTCCGGTCGGCCTCAACCTCGGCGCGAACAAGGACAGCGCCGACCGTCCCGGCGACTTCGCGAAGGTGCTCGCCGCCTGCGGCCCGCATGCGGACTTCGCGACGGTCAACGTGTCCTCTCCCAATACCGAACGGCTCCGCGACCTGCAGGGAAAGGCGGCGCTGTCGGGCCTGCTGGCGGGCGTGATCGAGGCGCGAGAGCGACTGGACCGGCGCATTCCCGTGTTCCTCAAGATCGCGCCGGACCTGTCGCAGGCGGAACTGGAGGACGTGGCGGAGGTCGCGCTGGCCTCGTCCGTCGACGCGCTGATCGCGACCAACACGACGCTCGGCCGCGAGGGCCTGCACAGCCCGCATCGGACGCAGGCAGGCGGGCTGTCCGGCGCGCCGCTGTTCGAACGGTCCACGCGCGTGCTGGCGGAGCTGTCGCACCTCACCGCAGGGCGCCTTCCGCTGATCGGCGTCGGCGGCGTCGCGACGGCCGAACAGGCCTACGAAAAGATCCGCGCCGGCGCCTCGGCGGTGCAACTCTACACGGCGATGGTGTTCGGCGGCATCGGCATCGTGCCCGACATCGTCCGTGGTCTCGACAGCCTTCTCGCGCGGGACGGCTTCGCTACCGTCTCGGACGCCGTTGGGACGGGCCGCGCGCGCTGGCGTTGAGGCCGGGGGCGGAAAGCCCCCCGTTTCAGCTCAGGACAGGTGGGCCGACCGTCAGCTCGAGGTGGCGGTATCGCCAGGCCATCGTCAGGCCCCGTGTCAGGTTCAGCACCATGAGCGACGCCCAGAGCCCGTGATTGCCGAGCGCCGGGACGAGTAGGGCCAGGGCCGTGACATAGATCGCGACCGACACGACCATGAGGTTGCGCATGTCGCGCGTCCAGGTCGCGCCGATGTAGATGCCGTCGAACATCCAGCTTGCGATGCCGATCAACGGCGCCAGTGCGACCCAGGGCAGGTAGGTGCGCGCGGTTTCCCGGACCTCGGGCGAGGTCGTCATGATGTCGATGATCGCGGGGCCCGCGAACCAGAATACCGCCCCGAGCGCGGCCGCCCCACCCACGCCCCACTGCGAGGCCACGACCCCGGCCCGGCGCACCCGGGCGCGCGCGCCCGCCCCGACGGCTGCCCCCACCAGCGCCTCGGCCGCGAAGGCGAATCCGTCCAGCGCATAGGCGGTGATCTCGAGGAACTGGAGCAGGACCTGGTTGGCCGCCAGCGGCACGTCGCCCAGGTCCGCGCCGAGGAACAGGAAGGTCGTGAACGACGCCTGGAGCAGCACCGACCGGATCATGATGTCGCCGTTAACGCGCATCATTCGGCCGATCCGCGCGCGGTCGAACACGCGCCCCCAGTCGCGCCACGCATTCCCGGAGAAGGCACCGCGGCAGAGCCACAGGCCAAGCGACAGGCCCGTCCATTCCGCGATCAGCGTGGCGACCGCCACGCCCTCGACCCCCCACCCCAGGCCGAGCACGAACCAAAGGTCCAGAAGGATGTTGAGCCCGTTCATCCAGAGCTGGAGCACCAGGACCGACCGTGTTCGTTCGAGCGCGATCAGCCAGCCCGTCACGGCATAGAGGGCGATGGTCGCGGGCGCGCCCCAGACACGGATGGCGAGATAGGTGCGCGCGAGACCCTCGACCTCGTCCGAGGCGGGGGCAAGCAGGAAGGCGCCGTGGAACAGCGCCCCCTGCAGCAGGACGAAAACCAGGCCCGCGGCGCCGCCGATCAGCAGCGCGCGCAGCAATATCGCCCCTGTCTCGGCGACATCGCCCGCACCATGCGCCTGGGCGACCAGCCCGGTCGTGCCCATGCGCAGGAACCCGAACATCCAGTAGAGCGAGGCGAGGATGATGGCGCCGAGGCCGACGGCGCCGATAGGTGCGGCCGCGCCCATCTGCCCGACCACGCCGGTGTCGACCGCGCCGAGAATCGGGATCGTCGCATTCGACAGGACGATGGGCGCCGCGATCTTCAGGACACGGCGGTGCGTGATGGCCTCGTCCCCGGCGCCCTCACCGCCGCTCATTCGCGCGGCGGCATCAGGAAATGCCCGGTCGCCTGTGCGATCAGGCGCGCCCGGTTGTCCTGCCAGGCCTCGACATGGACGCTGGCGTAGCGCCGGCCCGACCGGTTGACCCTGGCGCGCGCATAGGCGTCGCGCGGCAGGCCCGAGCGCAGGTAGTCCACCGTGAAGTCGATGGTCTTCGGCATCCGGGGCAGGGTCTCCGCCGTCAGGGCCGCCGGATCGATCCGGCCCGACTCCATGCCCTCCCACAGCAGGGACCACGACAGCTCGATGACGGCCGCGACCTCGAGGAACGCCGCCGTGACGCCACCATGCAGCGCGGGCAGAAGCGGGTTGCCGATCAGCTTCTCGTCGAAGGGCAGGATGGCTGTCAGCTCGTCGCCGCGGCGGTCGAACTCGATCCCCAGGAACTGGATGTAGGGCACGCCGTGGACCAACGCGCGCAGCGCCGCATCCCGGCGTTGCTTGACCACCTGGACGGGTTCGGGCTTCTGCCTCATTTGCCGCCCTCCGGCCGTTCGACGGTGAAGGCGCCGGTCGCCGTGGCCACCGGCCGTTCGGCATCATCATCCGTCGCGGTCGCGCGCACGAAGGCGACGGACCGCGTCATGTGATAGACCTCGGCCCGCGCCCGGATCGCCTGACCGGGCGTCGCAGGCCGCATGTAGTCGATCCTGAGGTCGAGCGTCGCGGTCCCCCCCGGGGCGTCGGGATGGCTCATCACCGCGGCCCCACCGCAGGTGTCCATCAGCGCCGAGACGGCCCCGCCGGCGATCACCCCGGTAGCCGGGTCGCCGACGAGCTGCGGGTTCCACGGCATCGAGATCGTGGCCGACCAGTGGGTGGATAACTGGGATCCGGCGAACGCGCTCAAGCTGATGGAGAACATCCTGACCTCCATCAACAACGATGTGGACGGTGTGGTGGCCTCGAACGACGGCACCGCGCTGGGCGCGTTGCAGGCGCTGAAGGCCCAGGGGTTGGCGGGCAAGGTCGGGGTGCCCCGCGCGCAGTTCAATGCGCAGCTCGCTCCGCGCGGTCGGCACCGATTGGCGCGCCTGCTCGCCGGTCCAGCGGAAGCGCCGCCCCGTCTCGTCGCTTTCGCGCGCATAAAAGCCCTCGGCCAGGGAGAGTCCCAGAGCCGCGCGGCGACGGCGCAGCGACAAATCGCCCGCGCCGTCCTTTATCTGGCCGCCTGCCGCGGCGACAATTGCGGCAAGCCCCAACACCGCCGGCCACATCGCGAAAC
>FWPV01008825.1_pt1 | contig 17391 bp, 14 predicted proteins | sample 2228371 | NCBI WGS metagenome assembly FWPV01 (sample SAMEA103939776, study PRJEB20133) | metagenome | reverse complement strand
GCCATATAGACCCTCGACCAACGCGATGCCCTGCGGAATGGTGCCGGCGCGCGCGGGCAGGCGCGGCGCGGCGCGGCGGCGCAGCAGCTCCGCCGCGGAGACGCGGCCGAGGGCCGCCCGCAACAGCGTTTCCATCAGCCGCTCCTGTTCAGGGGGATTGAGCTCGAGCGTGCGGTGCGGATCAGCGAACCGGAACGCATCGACGGCGAACCCATCCTGATGCGTGAAGGCCTCGCACTGCACGATCTCCATGCCGAACGAGGAGAGCGCGCCGGCCAGATCGGCGAACAGCCGGGCGTGGTCGGCGGCGGCGATCACCGCCTGCCACGCGCCATCCGCGGCCGACAGCCGCACGGCTGCCCCTTCCGAGCGGGCCCTCTCAAGCAGCGCGGCGTCCTGTTCAAAATCCTCCGCCGTACGGCCCCAGCGGTATCGCGCCGGCAGGCCCGCCAGCAGCGAGCGGGCCGCCGGGCTGAGGGAGTCGAGCAGCGCGGCGCCGTTCGAGGCCGGCTCGTCCAGCCCGCTTTCGAGCCGCGCGTGCAGCGTGCGGTACAGGCTGAACAGCTGCGCGGCGCGCCAGGCTGTCATGCGGCCCGCGCCCACGGCGCTGATGTCGGCGTAGGTGAGCAGCGCCAGCAGCCGCAGCCGCTCCGCCGAGCCCAGCTCACGGGCCAACCACTGCTGCACTTCTTCGGAGGCCACGTCGCGGGACTGCATCGCCTCGCTCAGCAGCAGATGCTTTCCGATCAGGAACAGCACGGCGGACTGCTCCATCGGCGCGAAGCCTTCCCGCTGCAGGAAGGCGCGGGCGATCGACAGCGATTCTTCCGTATGATCGCGCCCGGATCCCTTGCCGATGTCGTGCAGCAGCAGGGCCAGCCGCAGCAGCCACTGCTCGCGTCCGCATTCTTCCCACAATTCGGCGAAGAACCGCCGCGGCGAGGTCTTTTCCCCGGGCAGCTCCTCGAGCACCTCCAGCGCCACATTCGTATGCTCGTCGACGGTGAAGCGGTGGTAGAAATCCGGCACCACCAGATGATCGATGCGCCGCCATTCGGGCAGCGCCGCCGACAGATGTCCGGTGGAGCGCATGGCTCGGACGGCGGCGGCTGCATGCGGCAGGCTGAGCAGCTCGCGCCAGAACTTTGCGCCCGCGGGGCGGTCCGCCCGCTGCTGCATCCAGCGCGCCGCGTGCTGCTCCAGCCGGCTTTCCGTCTCCCGAGAAGGAAGCAGCCCGTGCCGCGCGGTGAAGAGGAACAGCCGCAACGCGAGGTCCGGGTCGCGCTCGAGCTGTCCGGGATTGCGCAGGAAGACCAGGTTGCGCGACACCGTGAGATCCGCCGTCGACAGGCGGCTGCTGCGGTCGAACCAGACGGACAGCCGGCTGCGGTCCTGCGACTCGAACTCCTCCATGGCGCGCTCCGCCGCGCGCATCACAGCTCCGGCGCTCCGGTACCACGAGCGCATGAACGAGGCCGGATCGCGGGCGCCCAGAAGCCCGGCGCGGGCCGCCGCATCCTGCGAGTCGAAATCGAGCACGTTGTTGTCGCGCCCATGCGCGAGGTGGAGAAAGATGCGCACCTCCGCCAGCGGCTCCAGCCACTGGTCGGGCGGGGCGGGCCGCTTCATCAGGGCCGCGAGCCACTCGGCGGTCTGCAGGTCGCGCAGTCCTCCGGGGCCTTCCTTCACGTCGGGTTCGAGGTGGAACACGGTCTGCTGGAAACGCGCATGCCGCGCACGGGAAGCCGCGCAGAGCAGGCGCGCGATCTCGCCTCTCCGGCTGTCGAGAAACCGACTCCACCGCGACCCGAATTCCCGGAACAGCTCCCCGTCTCCGGCCAGGAAGCGGTGGTCGAGCAGAGAGAATGTCAGCTCGGGATTGCCCGGCTGCAGGCCGCAGCACTCCTCCACGGTGCGGACCGAGTGAGACGCGCGCAGTCCCGCGTCCCACAGCTTCCGCAGGAATTCGCCCGCCCGGTCCCGCTCCCGGATGGTGGCCAGAGGGCGCGCAGACAGCAAGAGCAGGTCGATGTCGGAGTGGGGGAAGAGCCTCCGGCGCCCGTAGCCTCCGACGGCGAGCAGCGCGGCGCCGGGGGCTTCCAAATGCAGAGCGAACGCTTCGCGGGCCAGCGCGTCCACGCTCCGCGTCCGCTCTTCCAGCAGAGTGGCGGCGGATTCAGAGGGCATCCACGCCGCGGTCGTCATTGCGGATGCGCACGGCCTCCTCGACGGGCAGCACGAAGATCTTTCCGTCGCCAATCTTGCCCGTACGGGCGGCGGCGGAGATGGTCGAGATGATCTCTTCCACGCGCTCGGCGCGGCAGAAAATCTCGATCTTGGCTTTCGGCAGCAGGTCGACCTGGTATTCGTGGCCGCGGTAGATCTCCTTGTGGCCCTTCTGGCGGCCGTGGCCGCGCACCTCGGTGATGGTCATGCCGTCGACGCCGATTTTTTTCAGAGCCTCTTTCACGTCCTCGAGTTTGAAGGGCTGGATGATGGCTTCGATCTTCTTCACTGGTGCACCTCTTTACTACGCCTCGAAACTGTAGCCTTCTTCGCCATGCATCGAGAGGTCGAGCCCGTCGGTCTCGTGTTCCGGCGCAGCGCGCAGACCGCAGATGACGTCCGCGATCTTGAGGCAGATGTAGCTGCCCGCCGCCGCCAGGACGACAGCCACGAGCGTTCCAAGCGCCTGGTTGAGGACCTGCATGGCGTTGCCGTCCACCAGCCCCAGCGGCGCCGGATTGCCGGCGGCGTCTTTCAGCGCGTCGTTCACCGCATTGGTGGCGAACACGCCTGTCAGCAGCGCGCCCAGCGTGCCGCCTGCGCCGTGCACGCCGAAGGCGTCGAGGGAATCGTCGTACCCGAGCCGCATCTTGACGACAGCCACCATGGCGTAGCAGAACAGCCCCGCCAGCACGCCGATCAGAAGCGCGGGCATCGGGAGGACGAACCCCGAAGCCGGGGTGATGGCCACGAGGCCGGCCACGCAACCGGAGATGCCGCCGAGCACGGAGGGCTTGCCGGTGCGCATCCACTCCGCCGCCAGCCAGCCCGCCACGCCGCCCGCGGCGCCCAGATGCGTGGCGACGAACGCCGACGCCGCCAGCGGACCGGCGCCCAGCGCGGAGCCGGCGTTGAAGCCGAACCAGCCGAACCACAGCAGGCACGCGCCTGCAAAGCTCAGCACCAGCGAGTGCGGCCGCATCGGCTCCTGCAGGTAGCCCGCGCGCGGCTTCAGGTACAGCGCGGCCACCAGCGCGGACACGCCCGACGTGATATGGACGACCGTGCCGCCCGCAAAATCAAAGCAGGGAATCTTTCCGCCGGAAAACGCGTTGAACAGCCCTCCCTTGCCCCACACCATGTGCGCCATCGGGAAATACACGATGAACAGCCACAGCGCCGTGTACAGCACCATGCCGCTGAACTTGATCCGTTCCGCATAGGCGCCCGAAATCAGGGCGGGCGTGATGATGGCGAACATCATCTGGAACGCCATGAAGGTCAGATGGGGCAGCGTGGCGGCGTAATCGGCGTTCGGCTCCATGCCCACGCCGCGGAGAAACGCATACTGCAGGCTGCCGATGAACGCATTGCCTTCGCCGAAGGCGAGGCTGTAGCCCACCAGCGCCCAGAGCACGCTGGCCAGGGCCATCAGAACAAAACTGTGCATCATTGTTCCGAGCACGTTCTTGCGCCGCACAAGCCCGCCGTAGAACAGCGCCAGTCCCGGTCCGGTCATCAGCAGCACCAGCGCGCAACTGGCCATCATCCAGGCGTTGTCGGCGGAAAGCTGGGCCGCTGCCGCGGCCGATTCGGCCGCTTTCGCGGCTTCTGACGGATCCTGGCCCGCCGCGGTGGCGGCCAGAAGCAGGAAAAGAGTGAATCCGTACCTCATTGCGATTTCTTTGATCCTGTCGGGTGAATTTCCGGATCCGCGACGGGCGCGAAACACTCCGCGGAGGGAGCGGTCCGCCGCGCGGGGAGCTTCTGTCCGCGCACGGATGCGCGCAGCCGCAGAAGCGAATCGGATGCTGCCCGGGAACCGAGTGGCCGACGGGGGCGCCAGGTCAAACCCTGCCGGGATGCAATCCCGGCAGGCGGGCTGTGGCGGGCCCGACGGGGGCCGTCTACGATGATGCTAAACCGCTGCCGCCCGGGAAATCCAACAGATAATTCTTCTCAGGCTCAATCAAAAAATGTATCGGAGCGGCCCCGGCACCGCCGGCGCCGCGCTCCGCTACAGTAAGAGAAGACACTCTGCACAGGCCTGCTTCCGGCCGGCCTGACTGTTGCGGCGGGCCGCAGCAAGACATCGATCAAGAAACCGGCTCCATGAACGTGTTCGAACAACCTCTCCTGGCGTTTCTTTCCGCCGCCGGGACAGCCGACCACCTGCCTTTGCAGCTCCTCATCGTGTTCGGCTTCGCCAAGCTGCTGGCGGAGGCGGCGCAGCGGCTCCGCATGCCCGGCGTCGTCGGCGGGCTGCTGGCGGGCATCGTCATCGGCCCTTCCGGCTTCGGCTGGATCCACTATGACTCGCTGCTGCACGCCATGGCGGAGATGGGCGTGATGTTCCTGCTGTTCCAGGTCGGACTGGAAGTGCAGGCTTCGCAACTGGTCCGCGTGGGCAAAGTGGCGCTGCTGTCGGCCATGCTGGGCGTGGCTGTTCCGTTCATCATGGGCTGGGCCATCATGACCGCCGCCGGGCACCCGCAGATCGAATCGATCTTCATGGGCGCCGCCATGGTGGCCACCAGCGTGGGCATCACCGCACAGGTGCTGGCAGCGAAGGGCGTGCTCAGCCACCGCACGGCTCAGGTGATCCTGGCCGCCGCAGTGATTGACGACGTGCTGGGATTGCTCGTGCTCGCCATCGTCTCTTCAATGGCGCGGGCAGGCGGGCTGGACTGGGCGGGGCTGGCCACGTCCACGGTCGTCTCGATCGTCTTCGTGGCGGCTGTCGTGAAATTCGGTTCGCGCACCGCCGGGTTCGTCGTGCCGAAACTGACACGCAGCCTCCGGGTGGAGGAAGCCGAGTACGCCGTGGCGGTCACTTTCCTGTTCCTGATGGCTCTGCTGGCCACGTATTCCGGAGTTGCGGCGATCATCGGCGCCTTTCTCGCCGGCATGGCTCTGGCGGAGACGGCGTCGCACCATCTGCACACGCTGGTGCGCGGCGCGGGCGAACTGATGGTGCCGTTCTTTCTGGCCTCGATCGGCCTGCAGATGGAGATGAGCGTTTTCCGCAGCGGAACGACGGTCCTTCTGGCGTTGGTGATCCTGCTGGCGGCCGTGGTTTCCAAATGGATCGGTTGCGGGCACGGCGCGGCCAGCCTGGGCTGGAAGGACGCCTCGCGCGTGGGCGCCGGCATGGTGCCGCGCGGCGAAGTCGGCATGGTGGTGGCGCAGGTGGGACTGAAAGCGGGCGCCATCACTCAGCCTGTGTACGGCGTGGCCGTGTTCATGGCCGTGATGACCACGATTCTCGCCCCGCCCGTGCTGAACCTCCTGTACAGGGACGTGCCCGCCGAGCCGCGCTCTTCTCCGCCCGCCGTCGAGCTCGGCTGAACGCGCAGCGGCTGAATTGGCCGTGGCGGGCGGCTCTCCGTGCGGCGCGGTCCGGTTCTTCTCCGATCAGAGGCGCACGACTGCCGCTGCGTGCGGCTGCGGGCCAACAGGAATCATGGTGAACAGCGGCGCCGTCTTGCGGCGGCGGGTGTCGACCGGAATCGCGGAGATGCGGATCACCGCCATGTCGCCGGAGCCGCGGTTGAGCACCAGCGCGAACTCCTGATCGGGCGTGATGAAGATCGCTCCCGGCTCGGCGCCGACGCCGGTCACGGACACCACGCGCTGCTCGGCGATGCTGAAGGTGGTCACCGAGCCCGCCTGCGGATTGGAGACGAACAGCAGCGGCGGCGCGGCGCTGGCCGCCATTTCGCCCGGCTTGCGCCCGCTCAGCGACGTCTGGGCGATTTCGCTGCGGTAGGGATAGGCGATCACGACGGAATCGCTTCCCTCGCCCGTGATGAAGAGCTGGCCGCCGTCGGCGCTGAAGCAGAAGCGCTGCGGCACGACCGCCAGCGGCAGCTTGACCATCACGTCGCGCGTCGCCGTGTCGAGCAGGATCAGCTGACGGCGGTCCAGCCCGGCGGCGATCGCCATCCGCCCGTCGGACCGGAAGCGCACCATCCCCAGCCGGTCGTCCACCAGACGCGGGGGCAGAACCAGCCCCGGGTCGAGCTGCACGAAAATCACCTCGCCTGCTTCCAGCGCGACGCAGGCTTGCGGTCCGGCGCCCGAAACATCGAAGCTGACCGGTCTGCGCGGCAGAGCCATCGCCGGGCGCGCGCGCAGCGGATCCAGATCCACGGGAATCAGGCCTGGGGGCTCGGCCATCAGGCACCACAGCCGGCCGTGCTTGATGACCGCTGTCTGGGGCGCGCCGCCCAGCCGCAGCAGCGCTTCCTGTTGCAGGCTGGAAGCGTCGAACACCGCCAGCGTCCGCGCCTGCGGGCACAGGGCGTACACCTTGCCCCGCCGCGCCATCACGGTGGAAGCGGGCGATGGCAGGGGCAGGGCTCTTTCAAACGTGAACCGCAACAGGTCGACGGCGCCCAGCACCGCCTCGCCGGACGAGGCGACGAAGGCCCTGCCTGGAAACCCGCCCGCCGGCCCGCGCCGGCAGGCCGCGCTCCAGCCGGCCAGGGTGGCAGCGAACGCACGCCGGTTCATCACAGGAACGCCGTTGTCTTGATGCCGGAAACTTCGATCGTCCGACCGCACCGCGGATTCTTGCACCGCACCTTGTCGTCGATCAGCACCATGTAGCTCTGCGCCTTGGCGAACTTGGCCCGGTCGCGCTCGTCCGCCCCTGCCGGCAGGCGGTCTTTCTTGCGCCGGACCAGCCACTGGAGTTCATACTCCTCGACTGTGCGGCAGAAGGGGCAGTTGAGCCGAGCAGGCTTCGTCGTCCGGGATTCGCTGTAAAAGAGCCGCTCGTCCACGACCTACAATCTTGGCACATCGGAGCCCGGCCGGAAGGCACGCGATAATAAGGATTGTGCTGGCCGCTGCTGTGACGCTTTCCGCCGCCCTGCTCGCGTGGAAAGCCGACATCGAATCGCGCGGCGTGGCGGTGGTTGTTGCAGAGCTCGAGAAATCCGGCGGCGCGCTGGCCGCCGCCGCGGACACGCCGCACCTGGATCTTCTGCGCCCGTATCTCGAGTCGGCGGAGTTCCAGCAGCAGTTCGCCCTGATGCACGCCTCCATGGTGTTCCAGCGCGCGCCGGGCAGGGAAGTGGCCTTCGTGCTGCTGAACGGGGAGAGGCGCGGCGAGTGGGAATCCTGGCAGGAAGCCCTGCTGGCGCACGAACTGGGCCACGCCTGGATCAAGGCGGAGAAGTACCCGACGCCCGTCTTCGTGCCCGGACCGCACGCCTGTCTCGCCATCCATACCGGAGACATCGTGCAGCACGTCCTGATCCGCCGCGAGATGGAGCGGCGCGGCATCGAGTACCGCAGGAGCTGGCTGCAGCGGCTCGAGCAGGCGATTCCGGTGATGCAGACATCAGCGCCTCCGCCGGAAGAGGACCGCTGCGCGCGCGCCCGGCTCGCCGCCGAGTGGGTGGACGTCAAACTCGGATTGCAGCCCGGCGAGTGGGCTGCGCAGACCGCCTACGAGGCTGCCATCCGCCGCTACATGCCCGAGGTCGTCTCCACCGTCGAGAGGATCACGGACTACGTCCGCCGCTCGGATCTCAGCGACAGGGACCGGCACCGCGAAGCCCTGAAGGCGGTTTTCGAGATGCTGAAGGACCTCGTCTACCACCGGGCGAAGGAATTCCGCGTCTATGGTACGCTCAAGAAGAAACGGGCGGCCGCATGACGGCCTCCCCGCCCGCCCAGGCGCAGGTCCGGCGGGTTTCATTCTCTCCCCATGAACATCCGGTCTTTATTCAGTCTGTTCTCCTCTGACCTTGCCATCGACCTGGGCACGGCCAACACGCTCGTGTTCGCCAAAGGCAAGGGCATCGTCGTCAACGAACCCTCCATCGTCGCCATCAACAAGGTGACCGGCGAAGTCGAGGCGGTCGGCAAAGAGGCCAAAGAGATGCTCGGCCGCACGCCGGGAAACATCGTGGCCATCCGTCCGATGAAGGACGGCGTCATCGCCGACTTCAAGGTCACCGAGCGCATGCTGAATTACTTCATCCAGAAGGCGCACGGCCGCAAGATGCTGGTGCATCCGCGCATCGTCATCGGCGTGCCCAGCGAAATCACGCAGGTGGAGAAGCGCGCCGTGATCGATTCGGCCTACCGCGCCAAGGCCAGCGAGGTTCATCTGGTGGAACAGGCCATGGTGGCGGCCATCGGCGCCGGGCTGCCCATTACGGAGCCCTCCGGCAACATGGTGGTCGACATCGGCGGCGGCACCACCGACGTCGCCGTCATTTCGCTCAGCGGCATCGTCTATTCTCGCTCGGTCCGCGTGGCCGGCAACGAGATGGACGACGCCATCATGCAGTACCTCAAGAAGAAGTACAACCTGCTCGTCGGCGAGCGTACGGCCGAGCAGATCAAGATGCAGATCGGCAGCGCCTATCCGCTCGACAAGCCCCTCACGATGGAGATCAAGGGGCGCAACCTGATCGAGGGCGTGCCGCGCACGATCGTCGTCAACGACGAGGAGATCCGCGAAGCCCTCTCCGAGTGCGTCGCCACCATCATGAACGCCATCCGCGTCGCTCTGGAGCGCACGCCGCCGGAGCTGAGCGCCGACATCAGCGACCGCGGCATCGTGCTGACCGGGGGCGGAGCGCTGCTGAAGAACCTCGACAAGCGGATCCGCGAAGAGACGGGCCTGCCCGTTTCGATCGCTGAAGATCCCCTGGCCAGCGTCGTCCTGGGAACCGGGCGCATGTTGACCGACTTCAAACTGCTGCGCCGCATCGCCATTGAATAGCGTGTGAGCGGCCGCGCCGGCCGCCTGAACCTATGGACAGCTTTCTGGGCCGCTACCGCAACCTGAGCGTGCTGCTGCTGCTGGTGGTGGGGCAGCTGCTTCTGCTCGCCTACCAGGTGCGCAGCAGCCAGGACGTGCCGCTGATCCGCATCTGGGCCGTGGCCGCGGTGTCGCCGCTGGCCCGCGGCCTGGAGGCCGGGCGCTCCGCCGCCGCCTCGTTTTTCTCTGGCTACTTCATCCTGCGCGACGTGCGCGCCGAAAACGAGCGCCTCAAGAAGGAGCTTGGCGAGCTGCGGCTGAAGAACCACCTGCTGGCGGCCGAGCTCGCGTCAGCCGAGCGGGCGCAGGCGCTCGAGCAGTACCGGGCGCGCATCCCGTCCAAGACCCTTCCCGTCCGGGTCATCGGCGCCGGCGCCGGACCGGGCACGCATACGGTGTTCGTCGACCGCGGATCTTCCGACGGAGTGCAGCGCGGCATGGCCGCCATCACGCCGGAAGGCATCGTGGGCAAGGTCGTGGCCGCGTATCCGATGGCGTCGCTGGTTCAGCTGATCACGGCTCAGGGCGCGGTCGCCAGCGTCATCTCCCAGAAGAGCCGCGTGCGCGGAGCGTTGAAGGGGACTGGAGCCTCGCTCTGCGCTGTCGACCATGTCGAGAACAAGGATCCTCTCGAGCCGGGCGAGTGGTTCTACACCTCCGGCAACGACCGCGTCTTCCCGCGCGGGCTGCCTGTCGGGCGAGTGGCGCTGGTGCGCGAGGGCAGGGGAGGCAAGGAAGTGCTGGTCGAGCCGAGCGCCCTGAAATCGCGGATCGAAGAAATGCTGATCGTGCTCGACGGCGTGCACGGACTGATTCCTCCGCCTGACCAGCCGCCCGCAGAGGGCGTCAGCCTCCTGCCGCCGCCCCCGCCGGACTCCCCGCAGGAAGCGGCTCCCGCCGCGCCAGCGGCCAATGGCGGCGCGCTGACCGACGCCGACCGCCTTGCCGAGCGCTACCGCCGTCTGGCAGAGTCGCAGGGGCTGCAGCTGGGCGTGAAGGGCCGCATCGCCGACTTTACCCGCGAGCCTTCCCAGAATCCGGCTCCTGCGGCCGAGAAAAAACCCGACTCTCCAGCGGAGAAAAAAACGGAGCCGCCGCGTCCATGAGCCGCATGGAGGACAGTCTCGTTCTGAGCCTGGCGGGCGGGAGCAAAGCCTCGCGGTTCCCGCCCCTGCTGTATGCGGCCGCGCCCCTGGCGGCGATCCTGTTCCAGGTCTACGTCCCGCGCTTCCTCGACGCGCTCTCCTACCTGGAGCTGCCGCTGCTGGTCGCCATCTACTTCGCGCTCATGCGCCGGAAGCCCGCGTCCGGCGCTTTCATCGGCTGCGTCATCGGCCTGGCTCAGGACGCCCTCTCGCCGCATCCGCTGGGCATGAACGGCATCAGCAAAACTCTGTCCTGCTACTTCGCCGCCTCGCTCAGCCTGCGATTCGACGTCGAAAACACGATCCTGCGCTTCATTCTGGGCTTCTTCTTCTATCTGTTCCACCAGTTCTTTTTCTGGTCGCTCAGCCGCGGGCTGCTGGGACAGCAGGTGCAGTTCCAGATTCCGCAGACGGTGATTTCTGCTTTCCTGAATGCTGTGGTCGCCGCAGCGCTGTTCAGTTTCCTCGACCGCTTCCGCCGGGAGGACTGATCCGAGCCGCCACCGCATCGCGCTGCTGCTTCCGCTCTCCTGTCAGGTGCAGCACCATCATGCGCCCGTCCGTGCGGATCTCGTCGCCGGTTGCGTTGCCCGCGCGTTTCGGCGCATCCGGACGGTCCACCAGCGTGTAGCCCGTAGCCACTCCCGTGAACAGCAGATCATCGGCGATCTTCTGCCTCTCCCTGTCGATCTCCGGATCGATCAGGTGATACCAGTGCGTGCCCTTTCGTCCCACGCCGATGCCGATGTCATGCGTGGCGGAAGCCACCCACACGGGCTGCCCCCGGTAAGTGTCCTCGCGGCGGAAGACGCGGAAGTGATGCCGCTTGGCGACCGTGTTGAGATCCTTCTGGTATTCGTAGTCGGGGTCTTTGCCCTCCAGTTGCAGCAGAGAGAACGGGGCCTCGCTGTAACCACTCTTGCGGAGCGCCTGCAGGGCGGTGACCAGTCCGGTCTTCACTCCAAGGCTCTTCGCCTCCACCCAGCCCGCCATCCGGAAGCCTGTCTCAAGATCTTCCCGCGAGCCGATGAACATGAGATTCACGATGTCGGAGTCTTCGCCCGACGGCGTCTTCACGCGCACCGGCTGCCGCCGCACCAGCTCCACCAGCTCTGGAGTGGCCGGAATCTCCTTCCATCCTTTCTGTGGAGCTTTGGTGTTCAGCTTTTCTGGCACAGACACGCGCAGGATCAGCTCCGTGCCCTCTTTGTAGTCGATCTCCCGGCCGAGCGTGAGATTGTAGGCCTGGGTCGACCACCGCAGTCCCTCGCTGACGCCCGGCAGGACGAACCCCAGCCCCCGCAGTCCGATCGTCCATCTGCCGACGGCTTCGTTGGGAAACGGAGTTCCCAGAATCCGGCCGTGGCTGACGGTCTCGCGCGCGTTGTCCACCTCGATCACCCGCGTGGCAATGCGTGTTTTCGCGCCATCTTCATGCAGGAAATTGGCGAATTCGATCACTGCTTCGGCGCGCACGAACCGGTTCCGCGCTGACTGCACTGACAGCAGCGTGCCTTCCACCTTCGTGCCGGGCGACAGCACGACGCGCCCGTCCGCCATCGCCGGCGCAATCACCACGCCCTCCAGTTTTTCGCCGCATCGGGAGTGCTTGCTGTGCACGGGCTTCGTCAGCCGCACCCAGATCAGCGTGCCCTCGGGCAGGTCCGCCTGGAGAGCAGACGCCAGAGCCGTGAACTGCCTTTTCGACGATAGCTCCCTCAGGTGCGCAATGTAATCCGCCAGCCGCTCGGAATCCCTGTGGCTGATGCCGCGGCGCGCTCCAGCCTGTTCGAGCACATAGCGCAGCACGTCCCGCGGGTTGGCCTCTTCCCAGTCCAGGGCTGTGTTGCCATAGTCGTCCTCGGCGTTCACATCGATGCCCTCGTCGATGAGAATTTCCGCCAGTTCGCGGTAGGCGCGATGCGTCTCTTTGCCCGAGAACTGAGCGGTTCCGATGGCGATCCAGTGCAGCGCGGTGCGGCCCTGTTCGCCCTTCGCGTTGACCTCGGCGCCCTCGTCCACCAGAGCGCGGGCTCGCTGAAGGAACTTCCTCGCCGTCCCCTCTTTTTTCTCCAGCGTGGCCAGCTGCAGGGCCTCCACGAGCTGCTTCCCCTTTTCAGGAGAGCGGGGCCGGGGAGCTTCCGCTCCAGGCGGCTGCGCCTGCGCGGCGGCCAGGATCAGCAGGCCCAGAAACACAGCCCGCAGCCTGCGCGCCGCGCGCCGCGCGCAGGCAGAGACCTGGCCAGCGTCCGAAAATGCTTGTCTCGACATTCCAGCCTCCCGTAAAATCGGGGTTGCAGCCACTCTAATCTGGGGAGGGATCCGATGACAAGATCTGCACTTGCTGTCCTTGTTCTGACTGCCTGTTCAATCTCCGCCGGGGCCGTGCCGCCGGGCAAGGCTGTTGCCGTGGAGCACGCGGTTCCGTTCGGACAAATCCAGGGGAAATTGATTTTGTACGCGGATTACATGGTCTTCGTCGACGAAGCCCAGCCCGCGGATTCCTTCGTCGCACCGAAGGCTTCCATCGAAAGCCTCTCTGCGGACGGGGCTGTCATCACTGTGCAGTTGAAAGATGCCGTCCGCAATCGCTCGGGCGAAGTGCGCCGCCTGAGTTTCCGCGCGCTGGATGGCGACCCCGGCCCCGTCACAAGCTGGTACGGATCCGGCGCAGCCCCCGCCGCAGCGCCGGCGGCGGCCGCCGCCGGACAGCCTGCGCCCGAAGGCGCGAAAGTGTTTCCCGCAAGCCATAACCACCGCATCGGCTCCTGCAGCGGGCGGTTGCTGATCACCGCGGATCGTCTCAGCTATGAGTCCACCGATGCGGTCAGCCATTCCCGCCGCTGGGAGCTGAAGCAGATCCGCGAGATCAGCCTCCCGAATCCGTACGAGCTGAACATCCGGCCCTTCGGAGAAAGCAACTACAAACTGCGCCTGGAAGGTTCGGGCATGGATCCGCAGACGTACAAGGAACTGGTCGACCGCATCGCCGCTGCGCGTGCGCTGAAGTAGGAGGGCGCCTCCATGCCGGATCAGGATCAGCCCGCGCCGGTCTTGCGCCGGATCGCTTTCACGGGCGCGCTGATGCTTGCGGCATTCCTGCTGGGCTTCCTGCTGCAGTTCGCGGCGGCGCGCCAGGCGCGTTCCGCCCTTGACGCTGCGGATGCCGAAGCCGCGCGGCTGCGCGCCGGACTGGCCCGTTCGGAGGTTCGCGACCTCGCGGCGCTCATGCTGTTCGAGATCACGCGCCGCAACTTCGGCACCGCTTCGCAGCACTCGACCGCCCTGTTCGACAGGCTGCAGGAAATGGCCGCCTCCGGCGGCGCCGATCCGCGTCTGGCCGAAGCGCTGGCGGCGCGCGACCGCGTCACGGCGGGGCTGGCTGCCGCCGATCCCGCCGTGCAGGCGGAAGCGCAGCGCATCTTCGATCTCGTTTTTCAGGCCACGCGCCCGCGTTGATGGCGCACGGTTACACTGGAATCTGAAGCATCTGCTGAAATCCGGCCGTGCGATACCTCCGCGCAGAACGCGAGCCTGACTCCCTGCCTGCCCGCACTCTGTTCCGCGACGAGGCGAAATTCGCCGCGGGCAAGATCGCTGCATTCCAGTACCTGATTGTGGCGGTCTTCGTCTTCCTCGCCCTTGGCTACTGGGACCTGCAGGTTCTGAACGAGGAGTTCTACTCCGAGAAGGCGCAGCAGAACCAGATCAAGAGCCTCCCCATTCTGGCGCCGCGCGGCAAGATCCTCGACCGCGACGGGCGCGTCATCGTGGACAACCACGAGTCCTACCGCCTGATCCTCTCCCGCGAGAATCTCCGCCCCGCGCACCTGCGGCCCATCGCTCTGGGACTGAATCTCGATCCCGGCGAGCTCGAGGCGAAAGTGCGCCGCTACAGCAAACAGCCCACGTACTTCGCCATCCCGCTCAAGGAAGAACTCAGCCTCGATGAGCTCGCTTTCGTGGAAGCGTTCCTCGGGCCCAGCGGCTTTCCCGAACTCGAGCTGATCAAATCGCAATACCGCATCTATCCCAAGGGCGGCCTCGCCGCCCACCTGGTCGGCTACGTCGGCGAAATCAGCGACAGCGAGCTGAACTCGCCCGACTGGGCGCACCACAACCCGGGCGACATCATCGGCAAGACCGGCGTGGAGCGCTACTACAACGAGCAGCTGACCGGCGTTGACGGACAGCGCCAGGTGCGCGTCGACAACCGCATGAACACGCGCGAAGTGCTGGGCATCAAGGAGGCCGTGCCGGGCCGCGATCTGCAGCTCACCATCGACCTCGACCTGCAGGTCGTTGCGGAACTGGCCATGGAGAACAGGCGCGGCGCTGTCGTCGCGCTGGATCCGCGCTCCGGAGAAGTTCTGGCGCTGGTGTCGCATCCCTCCTACGATCCCAACCGCTTTTCCAGCCGCATCACGGCGCGCGAATATGCGTCCCTTGTTCAGGATCCCTACCGTCCGCTGTTCAACCGCGCCCTGCAGGCGCAGCTCGCTCCGGGTTCGACATTCAAGCCGATCATGGCTCTCGCCGCCCTCGAGTCCGGCGCCATCGACGATGACTTCACGGTGCATTGTTCGGGCGGGGCCACCTGGTACGGACGCTTCTTCAAATGCCACCGCCGGGGCGGGCACGGCACGGTGAACCTGAAAACAGCCATCGCGCAGAGCTGCGACGTGTTTTTCTATGCCGTCGGCAACCGTCTGGGCATTGACACCATCGCCCACTACGCGGAGCTGATGGGCTTCGGCAACAGGACCGGGATCGACCTGCCGGGCGAGAAGGAAGGCGTCGTTCCTTCCACGCGCTGGAAGATCCGCACGCAACGGGAGAAGTGGTACGCGGGCGAGACGATCTCGGTCGCCATCGGCCAGGGCGCCCTCACCGTGACGCCCCTGCAGCTGGCGCACGCCATCGGCGGCCTTGCCATGGGCGGCGTGTTCATGCGGCCCCACGTCGTGCGTCCCGGGAAGCCCGAGCCGCCCGTCCGCAAAGCGGATTTCAATCCAGAAAACGTCCGCAAGGTCGTCGACGGAATGTGCGCTGTTGTCAACGGCTGGGGCACGGCCTCGGCCTCCCGGATCCCGGGCATCGAAATGTGCGGCAAGACCGGCACCGCCCAGCTGGCCTCCAACGATCTGCTGCGCCTAAAGAATTCCTCCGACTGGCACGACAATGCCTGGTTCGTGGGCTTCGCGCCTCCGGAGAACCCCGAGATCGTTGTCGCCGTCCTGTGGGAAAACGGAGAACACGGAGACATGGCGGCGCCCATCGCCCGCGATGTCATCAAGGCGTACTTCGACAAGAAACAGCGCATCGAGAGACTGGGCCGTCAACCCGCCAGCCTGGCCTCGGCCTGGCTCCAGCCCCCTGATCCCGCAAGGAGCGTCCGCTGATGGCTGCCTATCGCTCCATCCGGAATCTCGACTGGGTTCTGCTGCTGGTGGCCATCGCCATCGCCGGGCTGGGGATCCTGCAAATCTACAGCGCCACCATCGACACGGCGTGGCGCTCCGCATGGTGGAAGCAGGCGGTGTTTCTCGCCTCCGGCCTTCTCGTCATGTGGATCACCTCGCGCATCGACTACCACACTCTTCTGGGCCAGGCGCCCGTGCTGTATGCCGCCAGTCTCGCGCTTCTGGTGCTGACTCCTCTGGCAGGCTCCCTCGTCTGGGGATCGAGGCGGTGGATTCCGGTGGGATTCGGCTTCAAGTTCCAGCCTTCGGAATTTGTCAAACTGGTGTTAGTATTACTGATAGCCCGGTATCTGGCGGAGCTGAAATCAGATCGGCTGGAGGGCCGGGACTTGTGGAAGCTGGGTCTGCTCGTGGGCATCCCGTGCGGGCTCGTCGCGGCCCAGCCCGATCTTGGAACGGCGCTGACCTACGCGTCCATCGCCGTTGCCGGAGTGTTTTTCGGCGGCATCCGATGGCAGCACGCGCTCCTTCTGGGCGCAGCCGTCATTGTGCTGATGCCCGCCGGCTGGTTTGTGTTGAAGGATTATCAGAAGGCTCGGCTGGAGACCTTCCTGGACCCGATGAAAGATCCCACGGGCAAGGGATACCAGGTCATCCAGTCGAAGATTGCTGTCGGCGCAGGCGGCATCTGGGGCCGCGGCGTGGCGCGGGGTTCGCAGACGCAGCTCCGCTTCCTGCCGGTGGCTCACACGGATTTCATCATTTCCGCTTTCGCCGAGGAACATGGGTTTGTCGGCATCCTGGTCGTGTTCGGGTTGTACTTCCTGCTGCTGATGCAGATTGTTCAGAACGCTCAGGCGGCGCCCGACCGGGCCGGGATGTTCATCTGCATGGGTGTTTGTTCGCTGCTGCTGTTTCACCTGCTCGTCAACGCGGGCATGGCGGTGGGACGGATGCCGGTCACCGGCATTCCGCTTCCGCTGATGAGTTACGGCGGCTCGAGCATGTTGTCGGTTTTCATGATGCTGGGGCTGGTCAACAGTGTCCGGCTCCGGCGGTTTGCAGCGTGACCTGGAACGAGAGAGCGTACCCGGAAAGGTTTGTCGATCCGGCGGCTGGCACGAGTCGAGGACAGAGATTTCGCAGGCGAGATGACGCCTCCCGGCCGGGCGGAGCTTCGAATTTGCGCGCGTCCCTGCGGCGCCGCACCAGCCCGCGCGGCGGTTCGTGAAAGTTTCTTGCATCCGTTATCGCCCGGCATGGGGCCGCGTTCAGCCCAAGCCGGTCCGGCCCGCCTGAGTCGCTCGGAACTTCGGATCCTTCCCCTCTCCGCTCCCGCTGTTCACGCCCACTGGAGTGGAGGTCATTCGAAATGCCATCGAAGGAGCTGGTGGTCAGCCAGAACCGCCATGAAACGAAAGCGGCCATCCTCGAGGATGGCCAGCTGGTGGAGATTTATTTCCAGCGGGCCAACGAATATTCCTTGGCCGGCTCGATTCACAAAGGACGCGTGACCCGGGTCCTGCCCGGAATGCAGTCCGCCTTCGTCGACCTTGGCCTGGAGCGCGACTGCTTCCTGTACGTCTCGGACTTTTTCGAGGAAAACGCCGACGAGTTTGACCGCGTTCCCGACGAGCGGCGGCCCCAGGAGCGGGCCCGCAGCCGCGCCGCTGCGCCTGCTCAGGAAGCCCCCGCCCCCGCCCCTGAAGAGGCGTCCGCCGGAGAGCCGGCCGAACGGTTCGATCGCCGTTCTCGCCGCACGCGGCGCCGCCGCCGCAGAGGCCGCGGTCTGCCCGAGGCCAAGTTCGCCTCG
>FWPV01008824.1_pt1 | contig 17392 bp, 20 predicted proteins | sample 2228371 | NCBI WGS metagenome assembly FWPV01 (sample SAMEA103939776, study PRJEB20133) | metagenome | reverse complement strand
CCACGCCTTGTCCTGACTTTTAGAGATTGGGTGTTCAATCCCTATACCGAGCCTAATAGTACGGCAAGGTGTGGGGATCAATGTCTAATGTTAAAATGTCTAATATCTAAATCATTTTTGGTCATTTTGTCATTGGGAATTAGGATTTGATTAGGAATTGGGAATTAGGAATTAGGAATTTTAAGTTGTTGTTTTTAATTTTTATTTTTTAGTTTTAAATTAACAATATGGTGACCAAACAAGATCTTAAAAAAGTTACTGATTATCTTTATGAAATTCCTAAAACTTTTAAGCCGGGAATGAAAGTGCCGGCGCGCATCTATAGTAATGAAAGATTATTGGAAGCAATTCTTAAAGACAGATCATTGGAGCAAGCGGCTAATGTGGCGATGTTGCCAGGAGTTTTAAAATATTCTCTATCTATGCCGGATATCCATCAGGGTTATGGCTTTCCCATTGGCGGAGTGGCGGCGATTAAATGGGAGGGGGGAGTTATTTCTCCTGGAGGAGTGGGTTATGACATTAATTGCGGTGTTAGAGTACTTACCACGGGGATTTCTTTTGAGGAGATCAAACCTTACCTTTCTGATTTAACTTATGCTATTTTTAAAAAAATTCCTTCAGGGGTAGGCAGTGAAGGAAGATTAAGAGTAACGGGATCTGATCTTGATGAAGTTTTGGCTGAGGGAGTGAGCTGGGCAAAAAAACGCGGTTTTGCTAATGATGCGGACCAAGAAAGATGTGAAGAAAAAGGCCATTTTCAAGTTGCTGATCCCGCAAGAGTTTCGGAGAGAGCAAAAAAAAGAGGGATGGATCAAATCGGCACATTGGGTTCGGGCAATCATTTTTTAGAGGTGCAAAAAGTGACAGAAATTTTTGATGAAAATGCGGCGAAAGTAATGGGTGTATACAAGAACCAGATTACAATTATGATTCACTCTGGGTCTCGGGGATTAGGTCATCAAGTTTGTACGGATTATTTGCAAATTTTGAATAAAAGTTTTTCCAAATGGAAAATGTTTTTGCCGGATCGGGAGTTAATTTATGCGCCATTGGATTCAGAAGAAGGAAAAGGTTATTTTGCCGCTATGGCCGCAGCAGCGAATTATGCCTGGGCTAATCGGCAATACTTGACTTTCTTAACAAGAGAGCTTTGGCGAGAATTTTTTGCCGGTAAATTTAAAGATCTAGAGTTGCATTTAATCTATGACGTAGCCCATAACATTGCCAAAAAAGAAAAGCACATTGCTGATGGTAAAGAAGTAATTGTTTGTATGCACCGTAAAGGAGCCACACGCGCTTTTCCTCCTCGTCATCCGGAAATACCGCAAGTTTATCAAGAAATTGGTCAACCAGTATTGATTCCTGGTAGCATGGGTACAGCTTCCTTTCTTTTAGTGGGTACAGAGCAAGCGATGCAAGAAACTTTTGGTTCGGTTTGTCATGGCGCAGGCAGAATTTTATCAAGAGCTGCCGCTAAAAGACAAGTGCGCGGAAAGGATCTTCAAGAAGAACTAGCAAAACGAGGCATTTATATTATGTCTGAATCTATGGCTGGGCTAGCAGAAGAAGCGCCCCTTGCTTATAAAGATATTGATAATGTGGTGAATGTGGTGGCAGAAGCGGGCCTAGCAAAAAAAGTAGCGAAAATGCAGCCGCTTTGTGTGGTAAAGGGATAATTCAAATTCCTAATTTCCAATTCCCAATTCCTAATAATTTTGTTAAAATAAGAATCTGATTGTGAAATAGTCCTAGATTAAGGAGAATCGATGGTAGCGAGGAAGCACTGGGCGAATCTAGTTACTTTTTTGCGTTTGTTAGCTGTTCCCCCTTTTTTTGTTCTTTTATGTCTTGAGGGCGGGGAGCGAAAAGTCCAGAGTTTCGTTCTTTTTCTCGTATTAGCTCTCTCAGACCTTTTGGATGGCTATCTTGCAAGGCGCAATGGTTCAGTGACAAATGCGGGGAAATTTTTGGATCCCGTTGCCGATAAATTATTAATCTTGCCTCCGTTTATTTTGTTCAGTGTTTGGCAGATTGTTCCGTGGTTGATGACAGGCATCATCATCTTGAGAGAAGTGGGGATTGTTTTTTTCCGTATTTTCGCGGACAGAAAAAGGGTTATTCTGGAAGCACGCTTTTTGGGCAAGATGAAAACTTTGAGTCAAAATGTAGCCATCTGTTGGATTTTGGTTGCTTTCCCTAAAGCCCAGATCCTTATCTGGATAGCTTTTATCCTTACTGTTCTTTCCGGAATAGATTATCTTGCTAAATATTTCTTTTTCCAAAGACAAAATCCTTGATCAAATATCAGGGATTTTTTTAAAGCCAAGATTTTGATAGAATAGGGTTAAATGATTAAATTCGAGAAAGAAAAATTTCTAAACTATTATTCTCAAGTCGCAGATAAAATGCTGCCCTTTTTGCAAAATCGCCGCGTAGCTATGCGGCAGCTCTTTAGTGGCCAAGCGATTTTTCGAAGACACGATGAGGAGGGCAGATGGATTTATATTAAAACAAAAGAAGAGCTACTTTTTTGGGTCAATCAGCATGCCGTAGAATTTTTCCCCCATTTTGTGGGAAAAGGGGATACCTGGTTTGCCTGCGATTTGGACAAAAGAGAAATTCCTCTTCATCTTGCGCAATTTGCCGCTTATCATCTAGCCAAAATATTAGAAGGCGCAAAAATTGAATTTTTATTAAAATTTTCTGGCTCCAGAGGTTTTCATTTTATGTGGACATTTGGCAGGATTAAGCGAACCAATCTTCCCGGATATCGGCTTTGGGAATTTGAGCGTGATATCATCAGAAAGATCCAGAAGGAATTAGAGAAAAGATTGCAAACGTCTAACAGAAAAGAAGAGTTTTATCGTTATATCCCTAAAGGCGATCCCATTACCGAGAGAAACGCCGCAGATCCTCAAGCACAACAATCGTTGCTTCTTGATGAGTTGATTTTAAAAAGAATGGCCACCATCCGCGCCCCTTATTCTTTGCATTTAAAGACGGGGCTTACATCTTTTCCTCTGAGACCGAAAGAACTGCTTAGATTCCGACAAGAAGACGCTAGCATAGAGAAGGCTTTGGCTGACCAAAGGAAAATTATTATGCCCAAAAATTCCCTTGAGGCCTTAAAGAAATTTCTTTCATAATTTTTTTAAATCTTTATTTTCTTTAACCGCAGAGAATTTAAAACAACAGAAAGAGAAGAAAAGGCCATAGCGGCAGCGGCGAAGATGGGGCCAATCATAGTAGCCAGCACTCCAAAGGCGGCTACTGGGATGGCAACAATATTGTAGATAAAGGCCCAAAAGAGATTTTGTTTAGTGGTGCGGAATGTTGCTCTGCTTAATTTAATTGCTTCAACCAAGGCATCAAGCTCTCCGCTTACTAAAGTGATTTCGCCAGCTTCGATAGCAATATCAGTTCCCGAACCTATAGCGATACCCACATCGGCCTGGGTCAAAGCCGGAGCGTCGTTGATGCCATCTCCCACCATCGCTACTTTTACTTTTCCTTCCTGCTGGAATTTTTTTATTATATCTACTTTTTGCTCTGGCAAAACTTCCGCTATCACTTCATCAATGCCAATCTGATTAGCAATGGCTTTAGCCGTTTTTTCATTGTCTCCGGTGAGCATTACCAGCTTATATCCCATTTTATGAAGTTCTTTAATTGCCTCTTTTGTTTTTTTCTTGAGAGTATCTGCCACAGCAATTACTCCCAAGATTTTTTTATTATCGGCAATAAGCATAGCTGTTTTTCCTTTTTCCTCTAACTTATTCAAATGCTCTTCCGCCGTTGATATGTCAATTTTATTTTCTTCCATTAAAAGCCGCCTGCCGACTAAAATTTTTCTGCCTGCTATTTCCGCTTTCACTCCTTTGCCGAACACGGCTTTAAAGTTTTTGACTGCTAGCAAATTCAATCCTTTTTCTTTTGCCTTTTTAACAATTGCCTGGGCTAAGGGGTGCTCAGAATTTTTTTCCGTTGACGCGGCTAAACGCAAAAGATCAGCTTCTTTAATTTCATTAAAAGTAATTATATTGGTAACATCCGGTTGTCCCTTGGTTAAGGTTCCGGTTTTGTCCAAAACCACGATTTTGGTCTTTCCCATATTTTCAATTGCTTCCCCTCTTCTTAAAAGTATCCCTCGGCCAGCGCCTCTCCCTATGCCCACAGTCAAAGCAGTGGGCGTAGCCAGTCCCAAAGCACAAGGGCAAGCGATGATGAGTACAGTAATTCCTGCCACTACTGCTACAAACCAATTGCCTAAAAGCAGCCAGCTGATTACTGTAAACAAAGCTATGACCAAAACCCCAGGAACAAAATAGGAGGTGACTTTATCGGCAAATTCTTGGATTGGCACTCTTGTTCCTTGTGCTTCCTGGACCAATTTCACCACTTGAGAAAAGAAAGTGTCTTTTCCCACTTTAGTTGCTTTTATCCGGAGCACTCCTTCTTGGTTAATAGTGGAGCCGATGACCTCGTCATTTATTTTCTTTTCTACTGGCAAAGACTCGCCTGTTGCCATTGATTCATCGACCGCGGATTGTCCTTCAATAATTATGCCGTCAGTAGGAATTTTCTCTCCAGGTTTCACCAGAATAATATCTCCTTTTTTTAATTCCTCAAGGGGTACTTCCTGCTCTTTCCCGTCTTTGATCACCCTCGCTGTTTTAGCTTCAATTTTTAAAAGCTCTCTCACGGCCTGGGAAGTGCTGCCCCTGGCTTTTTCTTCTAAAAATCTTCCCCAAAGCTGAAAGGCCATAATAAAAGCGGCGATTTCAAAAAAAACCGGCACTTTAATGAAAAAGGCGGCTATGCCAAAAAGCCAGGCCGCTTGAGTGCCAAGGGAAATTAAAACGTCCATATTGGCATAAAATCTTCTTACGGCTCGGAAGGCGGAGAGATGAGCTTTCCAGCCCAGAACATACACTACAATAAAAGAGAGAAGGGCTTCTACCCAGAGTTGACCAAAAAAGGTCTTATTTGCATACATTAAGGCCATGGTAACCATTAAAGGCGCGCTTAATATCAAAGCTGCAATTGCCTTTATCTTTGTTACTTTAATTCTTCTTTTTTCTTCTAATTCAGCTTCAGTTACTTCTGCTTCCTTGAATACTTTATATCCTGCTTCCTCTATAGCTTTTTTAATTCGTTCAAAGGGGACTTGACGGGGAGAAAAAATAAAATTTACTTTCTCGTTGACAAAATCAATCTCCGGTGTTTCGATTCCCGGAAAAGACGCCAGCACTTTTTTAATTATGGCGGCGCAATGGGGGCTGTCCATGCCTTTAACTTTTAAAGCAATCCTTTCTTTTTCGCCATCATCCGTTTCTTTTTCTTCAAAAGCTTTATAACCTAAGCTTCCCACTCTTTTTATAATTTCTTCAGCCAAGACAAAATTTTTGCTTACGATAATCATTTTCCCGCCCACAAAATCTACTTTTGCTTGTAGGACTCCAGAAATTTTTTTAACTTCTTTTTCAATATTTCCCGCGCAGCTTACGCAATGCATCCCTTGAATTTTGAAGATTATTTTTTTCATAAGGTTATTCTTTGCAACAATCAATTAAGTCTTGAACTAATTTATTTAATCTTTTAGTAAGATCGTTTTTGTTCTTGTCTTCTTTGTTAATTTGATTATCATCAATTTTTTCCACTTTGCCGATATCCACCAGTTTTAAATTTATTCCCCAGAAAAGTGAATATAAATCATAGGCCTTTTGAAATAAATCTTGCGCTTCTTTTTCTTTACCTTGGGAATGATATTTTGCGCCGACTTCAAGGAGTCGCATGGAGGCGGCGAGAAGATGTTTAGAAATGCACCATATTTCACCTTCAGCGTCTTTGACAATTTTCCTCAAGAGGTCTTTTCTTATTTCTCTTACTTTTCCCAGAAGATTATAATAATCTTTTTTGTCAGTTTTGGCGCCAGTGAAGAAAAAATGTTCTTCTAAACTAACGAGATTCATAATGGCAATAGATAAATCTTCATCAGAAGACAGGTCAAGTTTGTGTTCTTTTTTGAACTTTTCAATTTTTTCAAGAAATTCCTTTATCTTTTTTTCATCTTTCATAAATTGTTTCATTGTAGTTTATTTTCTTACTTATGTGGCGTTCTTTGTTTTTGGTAAAATAATGAGAAAATATATTCCCAGGATAACTAAAATCAAGGATCCGTACTGGGCCGGCGTCAGATAAAAATATCTGACATCAGCATTTTCTAAGTCCCAAGCGCGCAAGAAATCTAAAGTAAATCTCGTCATGCCATACCAGAGAAAAAAGAAAACAAGGTAAAAACCCCTAAATCTTCTTTTCCTTTCTAGAATTAAAAAGGTTAAAAACAAAATTAAACCATTCAAGGATAAGTATAATCCTAAATCGTGCCGCGGGCCATCCGGGAAATTAACTGCTAAAAAGAAATTGCTTTTTGTTCCGGGGTGCAGGTGGTTTAAGAAACAGCCGATGCGGCCAATAAAAAGTCCCAAAGGCAGGCCAAAAACAATGAGGTCAGCATACTGCCAAAAAGTCAGCTGGTGTTTTTTAAAGAAAATTACAGCCGCAATCGCTCCTCCTAAAAAACCGCCAAAAGAAGCAAGTCCGCCTTCCCAGATTTTAAAAATTTCTATTAAATTCTGAGAATAATAGGACCATTGGTAAAAGAACACATGAAATAGCCGAGCAAAAACTAAAGCAAAAATAACCACCCAAATACTTAAATCAATAAGTTTGTCAGCTTGGAGTCCTCGTTTTTTGGCAAGGCGATAAGAAACTAGAAAAGAGGCAAAAATCCCCAACGCTACCATCAGCCCCCAGGTTTGCATGCGGATAAATCCTAAATCAATTTCGCTGTATATTTTATAAGGTATCATTTATTTGGACTTTTTCACTGCGTGTTTGATTATTTCCAGATTGCAGCTTTTGTATTTTTTGCACCATGCTTCGCATTTTTTAGCCCATTCTTTTTCTTTATATCTTGAGCCGCATTGCGGGCATGCATATAACTTATTTTTTGTTTTTCTTTCCATTTTTGGTTGTTGAATTATTATACTCAGAAATCACCCCTCCTTGTCTGATTGAAACAAGTGAGTTTAGAATTTAACTAAAGCCGGAAGTGATTACGTAATTCCGACTCAAGATTTCTTTGAGATTGGTTTGTCTCAGCTTTTCTTTTCGAATGCGCAGAATTTATTGTGCAGCCAGGCAATAAGCCAAGCGCCGATATAAGTGTAAATTACCGTTTGAACCAAGCCCCAAATAAATCCAACGAAGGTTATAGCTACATCGCCAGCGAACTTTTCCACATTGACTAGATGAACTAGCCAGCCGAAAAGCCGCAAAGCAAAATTGGGCCAAAATGCTACAAAAATTGCGCAAAGGACATAACCTGCTCCCATTACTATAGCGGCCGCCAAAGCAAAGCCGTTTTTATTAATTTGGCAATAATGTTTATCGTTGTTCATATTTTTTATTTCTTAATTTCTTATAAGCTATTATGAACTACTCGACCTTTAGGTTATAACAATTCCCCGTAGTTCATAATCACTTAGGTTTTCCCTGCTGATTACAACATTAGTAAATAATTTGCGAGGATCAGCAGCGTTATCTTTGACTAAACAAAAAATATTAAAATAACCGCTCCTAAGGTTATCATAAATAAACCCATCACTAATTTCTGAGTCTTTTTGTGTTTTTGCTGCCATTCCCCGAATTTCACTAAAGTATAAGGATTAGCCGCCAACGCTAATAAAATAATTAAAGGCATGACAAACATAAAATTATACAGCAGAAGATAAGCAAAGCCCTGAAGATAAGTGGTCTTAGAAGCTAAAAGCGCAGTAATGGCGGCATAAATTCCTCCAGAGCAGGGGACAGAGCAAAGCCCTACTAAAAAAGCAGCGACAGCTACTGTCGGCAAAGTAGCTTTTTGCAAGTATGATTTTATTTTTTCATTAGAAACCCTAGGGATTTTAATTCCTAAGCGGAGGTTTGGGAAAAAATAGTCCTTGAGCTGAGCTATTCCCAAGATGATTAAAAGCCAAGAACCTAATTTGGCGAAAAAATGATGCTGACCAAAGAGCATAATGCCGGATAAAAGGCCGACGCCAATTGCTAAATAAGTTAGGAAAATAACAAAGATATAAACTAGGCCGAGCATGAAGATATTTTTGAATTTTCTCTGCAAAGTCAGCAAAAAAGCGATAAAGAAAATCAAAATAGCAATGGCGCAAGGATGAATGCCGTCCAAAAAACCAGTTGCTGCCACTATGGAGAACAGTCCCCATAATCCTGCGTTATCGATGGAGTTGCCGATATTGCTGATATTGAAGCTAAAACTATTGAACATAAGCATAAATCATCACCTCCACTTGAGGATTGAGGGGGTCATTGCTTTTAACATAAATAATTCTTTCTTGTTTACCTTTTCCATGGGGGCCGCTTCCCATAGCCGCTGTATCATAACTCACTAAAAGCTCGGCTGTTTCTTTTGGCGCAATCTTTTCTTTATTGATTTTGGCTGTTGTGCAGGCGCAAGAAGTAGATACTCTTTTTATCTCCAAAATTTTATTGCCGATGTTTTCCACCTTAAAAGCAAACTCAGCTCTTTCGCCAAAATTGACCTTTCCAAAATTAAATGATTTTGGCGTAATTTCGATTTTTGCTTCATTTTTGGTTTGATTTTTTAAACCCGGCGTAGCCTTAAAGTAGCCGAAGGTCGCCAATCCCAAGATGGCTGATATTATAACAATAAAGATAGCCGATTTTTTACTAATATCCATTTATGAGAACTTATCTTAGATCTTTTTTCTTTTCTTCAAAATCTTCTTCGGAGATTTCTCCTTTAGCATAGCGTTCTTTAAGAATATCCAAAGCGGATTTTTCTTTTTTTCTTCCCACGGTTTGATTTATCAGCCAGTAAGTCAAAACAATAATTCCCAAGATCATTAAAATCCAAGACAAAATCATAGGAATCCAGCTCCACCAAGCCCAGATGTTTCTCCAGCCAAAATTTCCATCCATCATATTTCCCATACCTCTGTTTCCTGTCATCATTCCCATCATCGGCATTACGCCCATCATGCTTTCGGGCGCTGTGTCTAAACAACCCAGATATCTTTTCCCCATCATAATGTGCATTATCTTTAGAGATTGCGACTCCTTGCCTCCCATTATTTGGTCCATTAAGTCATGCTGTTGTTCGTCCGGATGCATCACTGACATTACAGCATCACCCAGTCTTGCAAATTGTTCATCACTAATTTTTTGGCAATCGATTTCGCTTTTAGTGTTTACATTTTGGGTAAGGATAATTTCTTTTAAAACATCTTCCAAAGATGATACGGTGTTTGCTATGGCAAAAACAGGGAAGAGAAAAAAACTTATTAAGATTACAGAGTAAATTTTTTTCATGTTTTGAGAATTAAGAATTAATCCACTTGGTTTAATTCAACTGTAATTTTTTTCTCAAAATCAACTGGGTCATTAGAATAAACATAGACTTCCCTCGTGGCTGGTCCGCGAAAATCTTTATGGACATTGGGATCATAATAAACTTTGAGCTGAGCATTTTCTCCTGGGGGAATAGAAACTTGCCAATCAGTAGGATTTTGGTAGCCATGACCAGTCATGGCAAAGCGAGGGCCCTCAGTGTCCTTAAAGACGATGGAGGCAGAGGTGCAGCCGCAGGACGTGTCTAACTTATCAATAATCAAATCGCTTTTGCCCTCGTTTTTTATTTCAAAAGAAGTAAAGACCTCTCCTTTCTTTTGACTGACATTGCCAAGATCATAAGAAGCGGGAGTTAGAGAAATTACTGGTCTTTCTGCTGGTGCTGTTTTGGTCAACTCTTCCTTCAATTCTTTTGTCTTGTTTTTGTCAACAAAAGAATTGAGGCCATATTTTTTTACATACGCCAAGATAATTTCATTTTCCGAGAGATTCTGGGCGACCAAAGAATCAATGTGGTCTATTCTTTCTTTGGCCATGCCGCAACAGATATTCTGGGGATCAAGCGGCTTGCCGCAACAAGGACACCTGAATAGAGAATAAATATCGTTGGCAGAAACTTTTTTTATTACTTCAGTATCTGTTTTCTCATTATTGCTAGCCCAGTTTCCCCTTTTTTGTACAAGCAAAATAGTTACTGCTGCACTCAAAACCAGACCAAGTCCGAGGATGAGGATTAAAGTTTTATAAATTTTTGACTTCTTGTCTAACATATTTGTGTTAATTAACAGCCGCCAACCATTTGGGGTAGAAAGTCAGGAAATTCTTTCAATATTTGATCTATACCAGGCTCACCTGATTTTGCCAATCTCTCTAGCTCTTGAGAAAGAGACTGCTTTGGGAAATAAACTCGTTTCCATTTGGTTAATTCTTCTAAAATTTTTTCATTGGAAACTTCAGGATGATTTTTAATTAGATAGGCAGTCAACCCTCTCATCATCTGGGAATGAGCGCAACCGCAAGCAGCTTCCCCATTTTCGAAGACCAATGTTTTTACGCCGCAGCAAAATTCGCAGGCAATTTTGGAGCCCACATCAATATACCTATTTAGTTCGTCACCGCTTAAACTTATCTTCTTTTGGCCATATGTGGGGTCTAAGGGAGCCACTTTATTAATAGCATCTTGAACTTGATCAAAAGAAACATTGAGTTCTTTACCGTAAATTTCCGGGATTCCTGAAGGAACAAAGGAACTTTTTATTTCTTTAAATTTTAAATAAGCGGCTGCTTCTTGGGGGACGTTGATGTTTGCTTCCAGCGAAGATATTTTTTGTTTTTGAAAATTGTAAAAACCATAAAATAAGATAGCCCCGCTAATCGCGCCGACCAAAATTCCTGAAGCAAAAAGGGGGAGTGGTTTTTGATTTTTAGTTTCCTCTTTTTTGGAAAGCTCTTTTTGGTTTTTGTCAAAATTACAACAATCCATATTTTTGATTATTTATTAAACAATTTAGTTACTTTTAAAATTTCCTCGATCATTTTCTGCTTTCTCTTTTCATTTTTTATCCCCATCGCTTTTTTAAAACAGCTGTTTAAGTGTCCTTCCATTAACATTTGATGAGCGGATTTCAAAAGCCCAATCACTGCCAAATTTTGCTGCATAATATCAATACAATATTCATCGTTTTCTACCATTTTGATAATTTTAGCTATGAGGCTTTGAGCTTTTTTGAAATTAATGAGGGTTTTTTCTTTTTGAGGGGTCATGGCTTTAAAAGTTAATTCTTAGTTTTCTACACCAGTACCATAGGTATAGGTATAAGAAAAAGATAACAAATAACAAAATTTTAGTCAACTATAAATAAATTTCCACACTAAAGATCGCTCACGGGAATAAAAATCGTCCCCATGTTTAACAGGACGTTATGGGGTTTTGGAAATTATTTAATCAATTTTTGTTCTTTTTTACCCCCACACCTTTTTAATTGGCAGGGTTTATTGCTGACTTATTTTAATTTTGCTCATCGTTGATTGGTCATCGAAGGCTTTTAGGGTGTGGGGGTTTACTTTCTTCCACGCGTTCTAATCTTTCTCCGAAGCGCTCTAATCTTTTTTCCGATGATTGGTAGGATTTGTTGGTGTTGCTGATATGTTTTCCTAAGATGCGGAAATCTTCAGAGAATTTACCAAAATCATTTTTTAACCGCGTCAAAGCAATAAGAATTTCTTTCGCTCCTTTTTCAATTTGCAAGCCCTTTAATCCCAAAAGAATGACCCAAAGATGTACGTAAAAAGTATTGGGAGAAACAGGAATCACTTTTTTCTTAATGGCGTAAGGCATGACATCCGCTTCTTTAGCCACGGCCATTTCATAATAAACTTTTTCTGCTGGCACATACATAAAAGCAAAATCGAGCGTTCCTTCATCGGGCAAAATATATTTTTTGGCAATTTCATCAATGCGTTTTTTCACATCTCGTAAAAAGTATTTCTGCATTTTTTCTTTTTCTTCCGGATCCGAGGCTTGCATCATGCGTTGGAAATTTTCCAAAGAAAATTTGGAATCAATAGGAAGGATTTTTTTATCTCGTAAAAAAATGACCGCATCGACAATTTCACCATTTTTAAAAACATATTGCAGTTGATACTGTTCTTGAGGCAAGGTATCTGCTAAAAGATTGCCTAAAAATAATTCTCCCAATTCTCCTCTTGTTTTAGGAGCCCGAAGCAACTCTTGCAAAGAAGAGATATCTTTTCCTACTTCAAAAACTCTGGACGTCGCTTCATGCACTTGGGCTAATCTTTCTGTCACATTAGCAAAAGCTCGAGCGCTATTATCTAATCTAGTGCTAATTGTCTTATTAGATTCTTGCACTCTGTCTGTGACCACATTTAATTTTTCATCTACTTTCTCTGAGAGGTCATTCATGCGGTCATTAAGTTTTTCTACGCTGTCTTTTAATAACATAATGGAGGTATCATCTTTTTTTTCTTCTTTAGCTAGCCAGCGTTTCTGCATATTAAAAAGAATCCAGATAAGAAAGAGAATTAGGCCGCCGAGAACGGCGAAAATAATATAATTAATCATATGTTTATTTTATCTAAAAAAAGCTTTTTTGACAAAGAAAAACCCCTCCATTAGGGACGGAGGGGTAGGGGTTGCATAAAGGACAAAACTTTTTGGGTGTTTTTGAAAACAGGCTTGCTTTTTTCTTTTGGCGCAGGGGTTTCTTCAATAGGGCGAGCATAGGCATCATCGAGGATATACGCTTTTTGGGGGAGGCAGAATCGTTTTTGGAGATCGAGACACACAACATAGATTGCCTCTTTTCCTGAATGGGCATAGACTATTCTTTGCACTTTGCGGGTTCCATCCTTGAAGGTCCTCCCATTCGCCAACCATCCGGTTACCTCATACGGTTTCTTTCTTTTCTCAGCCAACTTTCTCTCCTTTCGGGAACAGGGGAGCGGAAAATTATGGAAAGAACTACTTTAAAACAATATTAGCAGAAAAAATTTAAAAAGTCAAGACCAAACTTTTGTGGACCTAAGCTGGGATTGACAGAAATAAAAATTGAGCATATAAGGCAGAGATGTTTTTGCTAAGGAGGGAAATGGTTTTTGTTCTTTTGAAGCAGGGAGAGGTTTTCTATGGAAGAAGCAAGGCTTGCTGAGTGGGAGAAGTTCTACAGAGATGTTTTTGGCATCATCCCCGATTTTTCTGGGTTGAAAATTTCTTCAAAAAAACGTCCAGGTTTTGATCGGCTGATAGCGATTGCGCCAGGCATGACCTTGGGTTTGCTTTTAGGGAAGTGCAGAGAATTATTTCCTATTCGCAAATAAGTGGAAGGGAAGGTCACATCTGATCGAACAGCAAAGGAAAAGGCATACGCGGTATGGGCAAGGGATGATCAAGAAACAGATGGAGCGTTAAGAGGTCTTTCCGCTACCGCTATCAGGGAAAAGGGGATTTCTGTTATTACTTTGGACGAATATTTGCTTTACGAACTCATGTTCTTTCAGGAAAAGAAAGACCTCCCGGATAAAAAAGGCATTACTCTCTGCGCGGGCTCGCGATTTTCCTCTATTGAGGTGTCCATGGTTTTTTCTCTTTTGGGCAAGGTGTATGTAGACAGCTGCCTTATTGGCAAAGTCGACCCCAAAATCTGTACCCGCAAAGTGATAGTTTGATCTTTTCTTGACCGTTCTGATTCCTCGTCAGAGCGGTTTTTATTTATCCCTATAAGAAAAAACCGCTCCGATGGCCGTCTCGGAGCGGGGAGGCATTAAAGACCAAGGTCTTTTAATTTTTGACAAGGGATAGGATATTTACCAGAAAAACAAGCAGTGCAGAAATTTTCCTCGGGCAAACCATGAGCAGCTGCCACAGCGCATAGGCTGAGGTGGCCCAGAAAATCTGCACCGATAAATTCTCTTACTTGCTCAACATTTTTATCAGAAGCAATGAGCTGTTCTTTAGTGGCAGTGTCGATGCCATAAAAGCAAGGGAATTTGATTTGGGGGGAGGTGATGAGAATATTTACTTCTTCTGCGCCAGCTTCATGGAGGGTGAAAACTCTGTTTCTAGCGGTATTGCCCCGTACAATGGAATCATCAACCACCACTACTCTTTTCCCCGAAAGGATTCCTGGAAGGGGATTAAGTTTGATATCTACTGCCGATTTCCGGCTTTCTTTTTGTGGATCAATAAAAGTACGCGCCACATATTGGTTTTTTATAAAACCTCTGGCATAGGGAGTTTTTGATGCTCGACTAAATCCCAATGCGCCAGGGGTGCCGGAATCAGGAATGCCGATAACCAGATCTTTTTGAAGAGGAAAATCTTGGAAAAGTGCTTCGCCAAAAGCCAGACGCACTAGCTCCACTTCTTTTTTGAGAGAGTCAATAAAGGAATCTGGTCGGCGGTAATAGATTCCTTCAAAAATACAGGTTTTAGGGCTCACTTCTTCTTTTTTGCACCAAAGACGAAGAGAAGGTGAAGTGTTATGGTTGAATACCAATATCTCTCCGGGCCTGATTTCTTGAATAAAAGGAATGCGCAAAACCTCCAAGGCGCAGGATTCAGAAGAAACAGCCAAGCATTCTCCGGGACCATATCCTCCATAACATAGGGGGCGGATGCCATGACGGTCTCGCAGGGCGATAAGCTTGTCAGAAGATATAATCGCCAAAGAAAACGCGCCTTTGATTTGGTAGCAAGCGTCAATGATTTTTTCTTCCAAAGCAGATTTGCTACTTTGGGCAATCAAGGCGGCGATAATTTCTGAATCAGAATCGGAGATGAACTGATATCCATTTTTTATGATTTTTTCTCTAATTTCTTCTGTGTCCACCAAGTTGCCATTATGGGAAACCCCTATCCAGCCGACATTTGGCACAAAAACCATAAAGGGCTGAGCATTGCAAAGGGAACTTGTACCGCTTGTAGAGTAGCGTACATGGCCTAAACCCATAAAAATTTGGTGTTTTTGCACTGCTTTGATGAATTCAGAGAAAGGAGAAAGGGCAAAGCGGTTTTGACAAAGATCCTCTGAGAAGTCAGAGAAAATTGCGCAGTCGCAATCCATGCCCTTGGCATCAAAAACTTGGCTCGCCCAGCCCATGCCGCGAAAAAGGAAATTGTTTTTGCCATCTGTTAAAAACATCCCCGCGCTTTCGTGACCGCGATGATTGAGACTAGCCAAGGCCCGCAATAAATCAATCCAAATGATGCGATTTTGAGCAGCCATAGCAAAAATACCGCAAGCGTCTCTAAATAAAGAGTCGTCACTTCCCAGGTCCATTTTTATCCTCCGGTTTATGACTTGTGAAAAGAACTAGAGTATTTAATCATAACAGAAAAATAAAAGTTTGACAAAATTTTAAAAAGGAGTATTATAAAGTGTTAATCTTTAAACAAATGGAGGGTTAAACTCATGGAAGAGAAATTACAAACTATCCTTCGCCGTTTGGAACAAAATCGCTGGAAATATTACAATATCTCCCGCAAATCAGCGGAATTCCTGAGCATATTAGCCAAATTATCCAAAGCAAAAAATGTTTTGGAAATAGGCACGGCTAACGGCTATTCTGCTTTATGGATAGCGAATGCCATTAGGGAAAATGGCGGTAAAATCACCACTGTGGAAATAAACGCCGTAGTAATAGAAGAAGCTAAGAAGAATTTTCTTGAAGCAGGACTTCACCGGGCTATTGAGGTGAAAATTGGTGATGCAAGAGAGGTAGTTAAAGGGCTTGCTGGAAATTTCGACTTTCTTTTTTTAGATGCTGTTCCCAGCCAGTATAGATCATACCTGGAGGCAGCTCTGCCTAAACTTGCTCCCCATGCTTTGATTGTGGCGGATAATGTTATTTCTCATCAGAATCAAGCAGCAAGCTACTTGGAGTTCGTGGAGAGAAATACAGATTTGGAATCTTCTGTTGTTCCCTTAGGCGGAGGTTTGGGCATTGCTTTAAAAAAAGACGAGGGCTCACCTGCTGATCAAAGTATCCGCGATAAAATTATGAACAACTTTAAAGCCCCAGCATTCTAAAACAGCTTTAAGAAAAGAACCCCCTCAACTGCTACTTAACAAAGGGGTTCTTTTCTGTTTAAAAAGAAAAATCCCTAAGACGGCCAAAGCCGTCTGTTCCTCTCTCAATATTTTCTATATCTAAAAGAGGAGCTCTTTTAATAGTAAATTCGCCAAAGCGATCATTGATTTGATCGAAAGCAAAAAGCGCCTTTTCCCTTTTTTCTTGATCCTTAAAAATTTTTTTTTGGTCACAGTAAGGTTGCAAATTACTCACGCTGACGCCGACAAGACGGATGAAGCCATGCCTATTTATGTTTTGGTATATTTTCTTTGCATGAACATAAATTTTATAGCCGTCGTAAGTTAGGGAAGAAAAAGTTTTTTGCTTGTGAAAAATTTGCGACTCGCTATTGACAAGAGATAAGGAAATGGTTTTACCGCTAAAACCAGATTTTCGCATGCGGCGGCCTATTTTCTCAGAGAGTTTTAAGATTACTGCTAAAATAACTTGAGAATCTTGAGTATTAAAAGGTAAGGTGACAGAATGTCCAAAAGATTTAGGAGGAGATTCTTGAAAGCAAGAGATAACGGGGGAGTGATCAATGCCTTTGCCCATTTGATGTAAGTTTGATCCTAAACATTTACCAAAAAGAGCAATTAAATTTTTTAGAGGGTAACCTCCTAGTTCCGCAAGGGTTTTAATACCTAACTGATTAAGCCTAAATGTTAAACGCGGACCAATGCCGCAAGCTTCTTCAATGGGAGTGACAGCAAGAAGCCGAGGAATATCTTTGGGGGTAATAATGGTTAAGCCGTCTGGTTTATTTTTGTCAGAAGCGATCTTTGCTAAAAATTTATTAGGAGCAATGCCAATGGAGCAGGTGATGAATTCTCCTAATTCTTTCCGCATTTTTTCTTTTATTTCTTGGATAATTTTTATTGCTCCGCCAAAACGTGTTGCTGTATCCGTGACATCCATAAAAACTTCATCAATACTGAAAATTTCGATTAGCGGCGTATATTTTTCTAGAATCTTAATAAATCGTTCAGTGATATTTTGATAACAATCTACATTTCCAGGGACTAAGATAATCTCTGGGCATAATTTTTTTACTTGGAAAATCGCCATCCCCGATTTTACTCCCCATTTTTTGGCCTCGCGAGAGGCAGCAGCAATAATGGTTCTTTTTTGCAGTTTTCCTAAAATGCCAATCGGTTTTCCTCGCAATGGGGGATGGGCCTGCTGTTCGCAGGAAGCAAAATAAGAATCCATGTCTAAATGGAAGATAATGGACATATAAATAATTCAAAAGTCAAAATTCAAAAATAAAAATTTATGAAGCTCACAAAAATTTCTTTCAGTAAATTTTTGTGAGCAATATTTATTTTGAGATTTGATATTTTTA
>FWPV01008823.1_pt1 | contig 17392 bp, 14 predicted proteins | sample 2228371 | NCBI WGS metagenome assembly FWPV01 (sample SAMEA103939776, study PRJEB20133) | metagenome | reverse complement strand
TTTTCAGTAGAAGAAAAAAAAAAACAAAGAGGAGGAATTATGAAAGTCGCAATCCAGTATGAGTCCTGGCTTTCTTTTCAGTCAAAAAAAGGAGGAGTGTGCATGGGAGTAAAAATAAACTCGCAATCCAGTATGAGTCCTGGCTTTCTTTTCAGTCGTACGATCCGCAGGGGGGGAAAACAAGGTTAAAGACTCGCAATCCAGTATGAGTCCTGGCTTTCTTTTCAGTGAATTCTCGGCCTCAGCTTTGTCTGAGGCGATAAACCTCGCAATCCAGTATGAGTCCTGGCTTTCTTTTCAGTGAATTCTCGGCCTCAGCTTTGTCTGAGGCGATAAACCTCGCAATCCAGTATGAGTCCTGGCTTTCTTTTCAGTGTGTGGGGAAGCGCTGAACAAGACGGTTTGGACAAACTCGCAATCCAGTATGAGTCCTGGCTTTCTTTTCAGTCAGGTGGTGGGCGTCGAAAGAAGACGATAGCCACTTTCTCGCAATCCAGTATGAGTCCTGGCTTTCTTTTCAGTTAACTATGACAAGGTTTTATTCACGAGTGGTAACTTGCTCGCAATCCAGTATGAGTCCTGGCTTTCTTTTCAGTCGAGCTTGGAACTTACCGTCCTGGGGGAAGGACGATAAACTCGCAATCCAGTATGAGTCCTGGCTTTCTTTTCAGTCTTCGATTTTGAACCAGTGCCGTATGCGTATTGGGCTCGCAATCCAGTATGAGTCCTGGCTTTCTTTTCAGTTTCTCTGCCGCAGCGCTGGATGAGGCATTGAATATCGACTCGCAATCCAGTATGAGTCCTGGCTTTCTTTTCAGTCGGAAGATGTTGAGGGTGTGGAGTCCCTGTTAAAGACTCGCAATCCAGTATGAGTCCTGGCTTTCTTTTCAGTTTAAACATTCAAGTCAGCCCACAGGAGGCCGCGTCCTTGTCGCAATCCAGTATGAGTCCTGGCTTTCTTTTCAGTCTTACCGTCCTGGGGGAAGGACGATAAAGTTCCTACGTCGCAATCCAGTATGAGTCCTGGCTTTCTTTTCAGTAGGTTGATATGCTGAATTTTCAAGTTTCCAAGAAAGGTCGCAATCCAGTATGAGTCCTGGCTTTCTTTTCAGTTTCAAGTGAGCCCACAGGAGGCGGCATCCCTGATAAAAAGTCGCAATCCAGTATGAGTCCTGGCTTTCTTTTCAGTGGAACTTACCGTCCTGGGGGGAGGACGATAAAGTTCGTCGCAATCCAGTATGAGTCCTGGCTTTCTTTTCAGTAGGTTTCAAGTGTGTCGTCGGATAGGTGGTAATTGGAGTCGCAATCCAGTATGAGTCCTGGCTTTCTTTTCAGTGTCTCGTCCTCATCCAGGGAGACGTAAAAAGGATAGTCGCAATCCAGTATGAGTCCTGGCTTTCTTTTCAGTTAACCCAACGAATTGGGGGTAGTTGGGTAAATACAAGTCGCAATCCAGTATGAGTCCTGGCTTTCTTTTCAGTTTCAGTGAAGGTTACAGTCTAAAGGAGTTCACTTTGTGTCGCAATCCAGTATGAGTCCTGGCTTTCTTTTCAGTAAATACATGCCTGGACGTTAAGTCTAGGCATGTTAATGTCGCAATCCAGTATGAGTCCTGGCTTTCTTTTCAGTTATATCTAACAGATTCTTTTGAAATCTTCGCTTCTGGTCGCAATCCAGTATGAGTCCTGGCTTTCTTTTCAGTCGTAAAAAGGATATTTGACGTGAGTTCCTGTCAGGGTCGCAATCCAGTATGAGTCCTGGCTTTCTTTTCAGTAACAATAACAAAGGAGGTTAAGTATGTTGAATTTTCAGTCGCAATCCAGTATGAGTCCTGGCTTTCTTTTCAGTGGAAAGACGGTGAGCATCTTCTGCGAGCCGAACGAAGCGTCGCAATCCAGTATGAGTCCTGGCTTTCTTTTCAGTCCCAAAAGAGGCCTCGCTCCTTATTAGGAGTGGGCAGTCGCAATCCAGTATGAGTCCTGGCTTTCTTTTCAGTATGAAGGCGGGGCAGCGGGTTAACATCTTTTGCGATAAGTCGCAATCCAGTATGAGTCCTGGCTTTCTTTTCAGTCTGAGGGTTACAATCTAAAAGAATTCACTTTGTAACGTCGCAATCCAGTATGAGTCCTGGCTTTCTTTTCAGTGTGGAATCCCTGTTACGGAAAGCAGGGATTCCATACTGTCGCAATCCAGTATGAGTCCTGGCTTTCTTTTCAGGTAACCCAACGAATTGGGGGTAGTTGGGTTAATTCAAGTCGCAATCCAGTATGAGTCCTGGCTTTCTTTTCAGTATACATCTGTTGAGCCATCAGAAGCAGCGATAATGAGTCGCAATCCAGTATGAGTCCTGGCTTTCTTTTCAGTGGGGTTCCTTTTGTGAAAAAGGGTACGAAAAAAAAAGTCGCAATCCAGTATGAGTCCTGGCTTTCTTTTCAGTTGGATCAACAGCAAAATTGACCCCAAGGAAGCAGCGATGTCGCAATCCAGTATGAGTCCTGGCTTTCTTTTCAGTTGGAGTCCCTGTTAAAGAAAGCAGGGATTCCATTTTTCGTCGCAATCCAGTATGAGTCCTGGCTTTCTTTTCAGGTAGCCGGTTAGGGAAGTAACAAGGGGTACTATTCATGTCGCAATCCAGTATGAGTCCTGGCTTTCTTTTCAGTATTCTAAGAGAGTCATCTCTGACTTTCGCAAAGAAGTCGCAATCCAGTATGAGTCCTGGCTTTCTTTTCAGTTGGATAAATACATATATTGAGCCAGCCGAAGCAGCAAGTCGCAATCCAGTATGAGTCCTGGCTTTCTTTTCAGTAAAAGAGGTAAAGAATGGACGGGTTTTATTTATAGTAAAGTCGCAATCCAGTATGAGTCCTGGCTTTCTTTTCAGTTAAGGGATTTGCAATTGCAGAAAAAATGACAAATGAGTCGCAATCCAGTATGAGTCCTGGCTTTCTTTTCAGTGTTGTCCCAGGTGACTGGGACGATGAGGAATTTGAGTCGCAATCCAGTATGAGTCCTGGCTTTCTTTTCAGTTTATTGCAAATTCGACGACAAGCGGCTACAGTCTAAGTCGCAATCCAGTATGAGTCCTGGCTTTCTTTTCAGTAGAGTGGGGCGACTATTAATATCTTTTGCGACCCATCGTCGCAATCCAGTATGAGTCCTGGCTTTCTTTTCAGTAAAAAGGAGGCTAATATGCTGAATTTTCAGGTAAGTAAGTCGCAATCCAGTATGAGTCCTGGCTTTCTTTTCAGTAATGAAGCCTCGCTCTTAATAAAGAGTGGGGCGACTATGTCGCAATCCAGTATGAGTCCTGGCTTTCTTTTCAGTTTCGTAACGGTGCCAGAATAAATATTTTCTGTGATAAGTCGCAATCCAGTATGAGTCCTGGCTTTCTTTTCAGTCACGATGATTCGTAACGGTGCCAGAATAAATATTTTTTGGTCGCAATCCAGTATGAGTCCTGGCTTTCTTTTCAGTATGAGTGTCGAGAGGTAGAAGCGATTCTAAAAGGGTTGGTCGCAATCCAGTATGAGTCCTGGCTTTCTTTTCAGTCTTAACCAAGAGTGGAGTCAAGTTTTACACTCGAGGTCGCAATCCAGTATGAGTCCTGGCTTTCTTTTCAGTCAGCAGAAGAAGCATGCTTACTTATTAAAAGTGGGTGTCGCAATCCAGTATGAGTCCTGGCTTTCTTTTCAGTCAGGGATACCGTTTCTAAAGAAGGAAACCAAAAACAGGTCGCAATCCAGTATGAGTCCTGGCTTTCTTTTCAGTATTATATGAAAATTATTTCTAAAAAACAATAACTTATTTAGGCAATTGCCCCCATCGCTTATTTTTCTTCATTTTTTCTCGGCAAAACCCTCGATTTGTTAATGCAAAAAAATATGCTAACTTGAATAAAACGCCGAAATTAGCTCATTTGCGCCCGAGGTGCCTATTTTCATAGGATGATGACTTTGTCCTCATCCCCTTGTTGCCAGCCGCGGCCAATACCGATAGACTCAATGCGCTTGGAACAGCCCTGACAGAGTTTATAGATTCTGATGTTATCCTTCTCAGGGTCGATGGCTTTGGTGATTCTTTCTTTCATTTTTTGATATTCCATTTGGTTCAAGAAGCATTCGAAAACGCTGTATTGAACGCGTTGGCCGAAATCTTGTAATCGTTTGGCAACGGTATTGCGTCGTTTATCGTCGATGATGTCATAGGACACCAGTAACAGGCTTTTTTCAGCGGAGGACATAGGGGTGGTACTCCTTTCGGTGTTGGATGCTTTCGCAAAGGCGGCGCACCTGCCGGCGCATGATCTCGCGTATGGATTTGCCTTGGATGGTTGGGTTTCGCATACTTTTTTCGTAGTGTAAGAAATATTTTTTCAAGGAAGTTTCTTGTAACAGGCAGCCTTGTTCGTCCAGATTTTGAAAGTCGGTTGGCTGAAAGATATTTTTATTGAAAAGCCGCAGGGTTAGGCGGTCGATGACGGGCTGGCGGAATTCTTCGATCATATCCAGGGCTAAAGATGGTCTGCCATAGACGATGCCATGGAGAAAGCCGATATAGGGATCGAGGCCATTTGCCAGCAACAGCCCCAACATTTCGTTGGTGAGGAGGGTATATCCGAGGCTGAGGAGGGCATTAACGGGGTCTTTTGGGGGGCGACGGCTGCGTTGTTGGAATTGCAGGTTGTTACGGAACAATTTTCCAAAGGCGCGAAAATAAATGGCGGCGGCAATACCTTCGCACCCACGGAGTGAGGAGACGGATTTTTGTTGTGGCAAGGTAGGAAAGATATCCAGCAAACTTTTAATTTCTTCATGAATCGGGGCGTTGGGATGATGGCTGAGGAAGCGTTGCAAAAAGAGGCGGCTATTGTTTATTTTTGCCTGGACGATACGCCTGACCAAGGCTAATTGGAAGGCTTCGTCCAGATAGCGTTCGTATTGGGCAAGGCGAAGGATGACATTTTTTGATTCGGTTGCTATCAGCCGGCCGCGTAGTTTGCCTGAGAAGGAGAAAAAGGCCACATCGATGCCGTTATCCAATAATAAGCTGAGCGCTTGGGTGGAGATTTGTATATTGCCGAACAAGCATAGGCGTTCTATTTGGATGAGAGGCCATTGTAATAATTTTTCGCCTTTTTTTTCCACGTATATGGTTTGACTTTTCTGGCGGATCATGGCGCCTTGTTCGCAGATGTAAATAGGGTTCATGTTGCTTTCCTTTAAATTTCAAGTATCCAGGAGGTATGGCCATTTTTTTTGATGCAACGGACTGTGCCGATGGAGGTTTTGATTTGGTTGCATTTCATTCGTGCGAACAGCGACTGCAACTGATTTTCGATGGTCTTGCGTTGTTTTTGCAATTTGTTTTCATAATTCGTCAAGCGCAACAGTTGTTTGATGAGGATTTCTATATCTTGCACATTGACCTCTGCATCTCCGAGGTTGGCAGGTGCCGGTTCGCTGGTCGGTTCTATGTCTTTAGTGGTTGCGGCTTGGTTTTTATGATCTTGCGCTGACGCGTTCGTGTTCTCTGAAGGCGGTAGTTTGGCTTTGGCTTGAGGTTGTTTTTTGCGAAGGAGATCAATGCAAGTGGAAAGACCCGTATGCGCGATGGGGGAAGGATAGCACTCTTTAGGGAGGTCGAATTGGCAATAGCATCCTAAGCCGGGGGTGATATCGTGGTGCCATAGGCGGATTTTATGGCAACTCAGAGGATTGCCTTTACGGCGTTGGTACCAGCGTTCGGTGATGCGAAAGTTATAGTTAAGGGTATGGCTCATGATGGCATGGAGCGCCTCGTGGCCATAAGGCTCGATAAACGCAATGGTGCCTAAGAAGGTGAGACGCTGCAGATGATTGAGTCGATTTTCATTTTGCGCTTTTTTATAGAGATGTTGGAGAACGTTGCATTTTTGGATAGCAGCGAGCAGGGGGTGATGGTCTTGGAGTTGAAAATCGGTGTAAGAGGCATCGGTTGCTGTTTTGGCAAGTTTTTGCAGGTTGGCGTAGAAGGTGTTGCTGCTGATTTTTTCTACCGCATAGAGGGGATAGAGCCAATCTTGATGGGGGTTGCCATCGGCGTCGAGGAAGAGGCAACGGCGGCCACTGGCCTGATGGATGCCGAAGGGTAATTTAATCAAGCTGCCCATGTTGTGATCCGATGTGGAGGAACGGGGGAGAAACTCACAAAGGATGCCGGCAGGTGGGTTGCCAATAGCTTGTAACATTTTGCTGGCGAACTGGTTAAGGTCTTTTATGCGAATGGGTTCAGAGAAAAATAGCCACAAGTGAACGCCTTTGAGGCCAGAATCTTCGATATAGGATGGCATTTTAAGAAATTGCAATTGGTTATAAAGTTTATAGGCAAATTGAAATGCGAGATGAATCCAATCGGGCAGATGTTTTTGGTCTTTGATGAATTCTGTTCGGACTTTGGTGGTCAGATCGAAATCGAAAACGAGATGAAAAGCGGTCATGTCGCTGCGGATGAGGTACAGGCCGAGGGTTTGCTGGCCGAGAAGGTGTTTATGCCAATCTTGAAGTTGCAGGGGGCGCATTTGTGGTTGATAGCCGACGCGGCCGGCGGGGTTGAGCCATTGAATGGCAAAGATATCATCGCGGCCGAGGAAGAGTTCGGAGAGGGTTTTGAGGTCGGTTTCGGTGAAGGAATAATTTTTTTCAGTTTTAGGAGTGGGTTTTGGTTTGAGAAGTTTTTTGAGTTCGGGTTGTAATTGGATGGCTTGATGGAAAGCTTTTTGTGCGGCGCCGATGAGGTGGAATTTTTGCAGAGCCAAGCCTAAGGCATAATGGGCGAAGGGCTGTTGTGGTTGCAGGGTGACGGCTTTTTGCAGGAAACGGATGGCTTTTTCGGGTTGATGGTCGGCCAAGAAATAGATGCCGGCCCAAAGGACGGCCTCGGGGTGTTCGGGATTTTCTTTCAGGGCAGATAGGAGGCAGTCGCGCGCCTCGTAGTTTCGGCCGAGGGCATAACAGAGGATGGCCCATTGTAGCATGATATCTGGAGATTGAATGAGCTCATGACAGGCATTGAGGGCTTCTTGAGCGGTGAGCAGGTCGCCGGCTTTTATGGCCAAGGCAGAACGGAGGATAGCAGGCCCCAGCAGGGTAGTATCTTCGAAGAGGTCATTGAATTTTTCAAAGATATTTTGATCTTTGGTGGTTTCGATATGGAAATAATTCAGCCATCCGCGAATGATTTGATCCAATTTTTCGTTCAATTTTTGCTGCGTCCATTGATCTGCAGATTGAACGAGTTCCAAGAGGTTTTGTTGCAATCGTTGTTTGGATTGTAGGGAAGGTTTTTTGCCTTCATGGGAGAAGCGAAAGCCTAAAAAGTCAAAGCCATTGCTAACTGGCCCTGTTTTGGTCTTGGCATCATTTATTTTTAATTTTAGAGGATGTAACCCGCTCAAGAGTAATTGAGTGGCTTTATCTTTTTGTTCTTGGTCGGTGGCAAGGATGAGGAGGTTGTCGGCATAGCGTAAATAATGCCATTGGTTGGATTGTAAAGAAACGTCGAGAGGATGTAGATAAAGATTGGAGAGGATGGGTGAAAGGATCATGCCTTGAGGAATGCCTTTACCGTCGTGAGTTTTATAGGCATCGACGGGCAATAGCATCAGATGTATCAATTTATCCTCTTGGAGGAATTCTTGGAGAATATTTTTCAGGCAGGTGCGATCGATGGACTCGAAAAAGTCTTGAATATCGGTATGGAAGAAGAATGTGTCGCCTTTTCGGAGCCAGCGTTCGATTTTTTCGGCGGCTTTGATAGCGGATTTACCGGGGCGGTAGGCAAAGGAAGCTGGTGTGAAAATTTTTTCGCAGAATGGTTCTATGACTTGGAGGATGGCATATTGGACCAGGCGGTCGCGCAGGGCGGGGATATGAAACGTCCGTTTTTTGTTATTTTTTACTTGATCGAAGGTGAGAAAGGGCAAAGGGGTATAGGAATCGTTGCCGATGGATTGGCGGAGGGTTTCGATGTGGAAATCGGCATGGACGGCAAATTCGTCGATGGATACGCGGTCGATGCCAGGGGCCCCCATATTGGTCTGAACGCGTTTCCAGGCCAACGTGAAATTTGTTTTTCTGATGAATTGTTTCCATAAAGATTGGTTTTGCATGATGAGGTTCCTTATAAAAATCCATTTGGTAATCGTGTTTAAAATAATGGACAAAAGGAACAAATCAGGGGTTTGCGGCCATGGGGGAAATGACCATCGGCCAATGGTTTAGAATCATTCAAAGAACAGGGGATAAAGAAACTTCGACTATCGATTTAACAAATTATGTTGTATTTGCCCATGCCAAAGCTGGTATTTTTGCCGATGTGAAGATAAGTACCCAAGCGTAGCAATGGCCAGAAGGGCTGGAGATCGCCGGTAACGGTGAAAGACCCTATTAGACCGCCGAGGGGCATGCGTTGTTGCTGGCGGTTGGAATAGCGATGCCAGTCGTACCACTGCAACTTTTGCGCGATGATTTTGATTTGATGGGCGTAGAGAAGAATGGACTGGTAATCTAAATTCCAAGTTTGCTTAGCGTATAATTGTGCCAATAGAGAAGCTCGGCGCAGGAGATTGCGAAAGAAGGTGTGGAAGGATAATTGACGACACACTTGGCCGGCTTCGGTGATGCGCAGAGGGGTGGTGATGTGAAAAGTGACAGTTTTTGGGGCTTTTTCGTGGAGAAAAGTATCGAAATCGATCATCTTGAGTTTACGCAAGAGATGGCCGGTTTCTGTTCGGAAGATGAGTTGCTTGTCCTCGTTGGCCACGGTTTGGAGGGAAAAAAGACCTCTTCCGCGACCTAAGCCTTGTTTTCCCATCTGTAGCCAGACCATCACAAAGTGGTAGAGATGATCGATGCCGTGGCCGATGAGAACCATGTCGCAAGAAAAGGTTCCGCCTGCATCGATTTTTTGTCGTTGCTCGAAAAGGGGTGGTTCGAAGACGAAAGGATGAGGCAGGTTGGTGGCCTGGAGGGAGAGCTGGCCATGGTGCGGCGACTCGAAGATTTTGGCATAGGCGCAGTCGTTGATAAAAGGGCAGGCGTTGCATGATTGCCGGTTGGGGCTGGCGCAACAGATCTTTTTAAAAGCAGCACCAAAACTGCCTCGGAAAGCCGAGCCGGTATATTCGGGCAGGTCGATAGGGGTGATGGCAGTGCTGAAGAAATGCAAACGAGCTACGGGTAGGTGCAGATTGCTATAATCGATCATACCAACACACTCTGCTAAAGGTTCGGCGATTCATTTGTTGATTTTTAAAAATACATTGGCCTTTGAATTTTCAGCCATTGGACGTTTGGAGATGTTCTTCGATGAACTGGTTGATTTTTTTAAAAGGATTTTCGCCATAGGGTTCATCTGTCAGATGATTAATGATGGTTTTGAGTTCTTGCATGAGCCCTTCGATTCCGTAAGGCGGCCAAAAATTCTGCAATAATTTTTCATTGATGCCGGAAGTGCCGTGGGCAAAGGGGCCTTCGTTGCGCAAATCTTGTAGAGATTTTTCTTTATCGCCGATGGTTATTTTTTCTTTTTCCAGTCTGTTATAAAAGTCCACAAATCGATCCAAGGCAGTTTTCATGTTTGCGGATAACGGCACCTGCCATTTATTTTCTTTTATTTGTTTGTTTATTCTGGTCAGTGCTTTTTGCAGATTGGTTCTATCGGGGGCTGTCCTTTTCAATTCTTCTTCATTGAATAATCCACAAGTTTGCATAAATCTTTCCCATTCTGGGAATTTCGGGCCTTCTTTTATCATTTTTATATTTGCCGCTTTTTCGATCATTAAGATGCGCATATTTTCGAGCAAGTTGAATAGCCAGGCCAGCCATAGTTGGATGTCGATCTTGTATGCAATTTCCAGATGGGCGAGCATTTCTACAAGATAGTATTCTTTTTTATCGTCTTGGATGTAGGAAATTATTTTGAAGACCGGATGGTATTTTTTATCAGTCAATCGGATCAAATCGAGGGCATTGCCCCAATCGAACGCCATACGAGCTATGGCTGCCTGCAGGAGGTTGATCAGCTGGCTATTGGCCCGGAAGGGAGAATTTTTCGCCAGAGTCAATGCCGTTGCATATTGAAAATGGCGGATCAAATCCTTGAGTTGCTCGGCATATTTTCTTCGATTGATAATCTTGTATAATTTGACTTGTTTTACTTCGGGCGGTGTTGCCTCTTTTACATAGAAATAGGTGAACGGATAGGGCAGAGACAAGAGGGCAAAAGAATGCACCAGTGCCGGAGTGCCGGCACTGAGAGAGAAATAGTTATCCAGATTATTTTGCAATTGTTTTTGATACCGTTGGAAGAATTGGTCGAAATAGTGGGTTGCTGCATCATAATCGCTGGGATTGAAGGTCATCACTTCTTTGGTAATTTGCGATTTAAATTTTAATTGACTCAGAAACCACTCTATTAATTCAGCGGCATGGATGGTGTCGCTTTTTCTAAAGGGTTCTTCGGCTTGATCAGTTGCCAGTAAGACGATCCGGTCGGGTTTGTTGGGCAACTGCTGCCATAGCGCCGATAAGATAGGAAAGGAGATGATATCATGGCCGGAAGGTTTATTTTTGGGCAGAATTTCATCACCGGTGGATGTTTTGAGTTTGATGGCAAAAGTTTCGAGTTGGGTATGATTTTTTTTCGCCTCTTGTACTTTTTTTAAAAGCTCAAGCGTATGCGCGCGATAATTGTCGTTCAATTTCTGGTGATTGTATTGAACGTCGGAATTACCGAGGATGTAAAATAAGGTATAAGCCATATTAACCTCTTAGTTATGGTTGGAGGGAATAACTCTTAACCAGCCTAAGGAAAAGAATGGTTTTTCTTGTTTTTGGATGATTTTGCGCGATTTTGGCGCTGGCGCGTTGGGGCGATCAGTAAATAGTAAATCGCGCACCTGGCGGCGCAAGTCTTCATCAAGCAACAGAAATACGGTGGCGGACAACAGGCCTCCTCCCCAACCCATGCGAATATCTGCAGAGGGCGGCAGATGCTCGGTGCTATCGAACTCGGCTTCACAGAATTCGCGTTCATAGGCCAATACATCCCGGCAAAGCGTTTGGCAGCTGCTGAGGGGGTTGCGGAGAATGGCTTCGAAATCGTCCATATTCATACCCCATAGCGTGCGATCGTATTTTTGCCGGAATTCCCGCCAGATTTTTTCGTTGAACATGAATTCGATTTCGAATAACGTATTTGCGGGCACACATTCGGCAAAGATGGTGGTGGATTTTACTTTTTCACTGCTGCGAGCGCTGTAGATTTTTACCGGAAAAACCGCCAGCTTATCGCGCTCGAAGGGGGTGCAATCGCGTACCGTCAGGCAGCGAAACAGGTCGTATTTAGGATCGGCTCCTTTGGCATTGGCATCCAGTTTGAGGTAATTTTGCAACAAATCTTTTTCATACTTTTGAAAAAATGATTTTTTTGCGTTTTCTATACTATACTTATTTCCTTTTTTCTTTGCTTCCTCCCTATCAGTTACGATTTTCTCTAATCTTTTGCGAACCGGTTGAAACAACCATTTTTCTTTGTCCTGGAAGGGTAGGTTCTTCAAGATAGTATAAGTAATCGCGTTCCGAAACGCTCCTTTGACGCTGGTGCCAGGAATGTAAGGACGTGCAAAGGCGTCGCGAATAAAGGGGCGAATTTCTTTAGGTAGTTGTGATAGCAGTTTGGTTTTGTAGAGTGACATCTGGGCGATTTCAGAGGTGTTCAATAGTTTTTTATTCTCGAGGTATTGTTGTAGAGAGAAATTTCTGCCTTTTGCGGACATGGTTTCGACAAAGTCGTCGATGAGATGTGCCTCTGCCAAGCGGCGGCTCAGGCGCGATTCGCTGATGACGTACATCCAGCCATCGAGCGAAATATAGTCCATGGCGGTGAGGATAGCAGAACCGCCAATATGCAGAGGGGAAAGTGTGGCTACGTATATTTTCATATTTGTTAACCTTTAAATTGAATAGTTAACGGTATTCCATTCCTATAGATACGATGATGATTTTGACCGCAGACGGAAGGGGTGACATCGACCAAACGGCCCTGTGGAACCGCTGGAAGCACACTTCCTTCCTGTAGCATCCAGACGGTGCGTCGTTTGAATTGGGCACCGGTGGAGACGCTATAAAAATAGCCGCGCCGCTCGACCATCGTAAAATGGGCATCAGCCGGAATGGCTTGCGGATCTTGGGGGTTATACAGGCTGAGCAGATAGTGGTGCGAGCCCTGCTGGTTAAGCAGATCGTTCAGAACGGGTGGCGATTCCAGCCACACGGTTCGAAAACAGCCATAACCGTTGTTGCGTTCGCTGCCGAGGCCGTAATCGCCCAGGTATTCGAACCCGCCCTGCAAGGCGGCTAAAAAGGATGGATCGAATATCCGAAGGATGCAAAACAAGCCGGCTTTTTTATCAAAGACCAGATGAGAACAATAAAAGATGTTAGAGGCGTGATGAATGCGATCGATGGCCACGCGGGGCACGGTTACTTCCATGCTGCAGCGATTGGCCCGGTTTTGATCCTCAGTGAGCAATTTCGGATCGATGACCTCGCCATCCAGCCATCTTTTTAGATTATCGGCAGAAAGCCATTTGAGTTCCTTCCAAGACTTGCGGTCGATTTCTGCATCGCTCGGCAGATTGGCTTGGATCATGGGACGCGGGAAGAAAAAGATATCCTCATGGAAAGGAAAGGCCGAAGAGAGTATGAACGGCGGTTTTTCGCCATAGGTTTGCAGAAAATCTTCCAACCAGTCCTGGCCGTACAAATCCACCCAGACGTGGCAAAGCGCGCTGAAGAGGGTATCGGAATGGAGGCCATCGGCCAAGCCTTCCAGGCCTATTTTTTCGCGCCCGATGCGCAGCGGAGTGGTAAAAGTCAGTTTAACGATATAATCGGTCATAATCCACCCTCCTCATTGGAGGCCGAGGAATTTGGTGATTTGTTGAATCGTTTCTGAGGGTTTCTCGAGCTCGATGCTGGTAATTGTTTTTTCCGCTTCTTTCTTACCGGTGTAATAATCTACTTTGCGAACAGTGATGGCTGGCGGAGCTTGTGGAAAAACGATTTTGATTTTTCCATAGCCGCGGGAGCCGTGTCCGCCGAGGCTGTCGTCTTGGACTATCATGAGCGTAGCCATGAGGTTCTGCAGGTCTTCTTCGGTTTGCTCCTTGGAATCGGTTTCGACGGTATAGACCATTTCGAAGGCGAATTGGGTGCCTGCGGGTACGCGTTCGATTTGGCGTGGGTTGGCAGCTGCGGTGATGCGATCCAGGGCGTTTTCGAATTTCAATTCCGTGTACTGCAGGCCGGTATCGATTTCCGTCAATTCTTTCAGGCTTTCTTGGGTGAGGAAGCCATCGCGCACAAGCAAACGCGCCGGTTGATTTTCTGTTCCATTTTCATTTCCTTTGGTTGCACCAAAGAGTCGGCATACTGGGCAGGTCTTATCCGTGCATTCGTGGCGATAAACTCCTTGACCGCTGTATCTATTCGCTTCTTTAGCCAGTCTTCTTTCTAAAAGGCTTCGCAGTTTGCCTCGAAGGCTCGAGCCGGGGATATAGGGTCGGCGGGTTATGGGATCACGTACCACAGGGCTGTCCAGCCCGCCGATTTCCAGATTCTCTTTCGAACTGCCGATGTGCAAGCCGGTTTGGCAGTGAATCTGACCGCTCAGGATAATTTTGGCAAGGATGGGTTTTTTGCGTCCTTCTTTCATGGTTTTTCTCCTTATTTTTATCATTCTCCGCCATAGTATTTATGATAGGCGACGATCGCTTCGACGAATTTGACGAAAATTTCGAAATCTTTTTCATCTTGTACTTTGTCGATACAGGCATTGATGACACGCATAAATGGTTTTACAACTTTTTGCCGTTCTGCGGCGTAGGCTAATTGAGGTTTGATCATCATGGCTTCGTCGCGAAAATTAAGAGGTTCTTTTTGTTTGCGCAATTTCAGACGATTTACAGCATCAAGGAATTTTCTTATCTGATTGGTCGTTAATTTTTTTTCTGCAAAGAACTTTCCTAAGGTTTCCGCATTTTTTACCAGCGTTTCGCCGTAAAAATCCTTTAGGGTTGATATTTTTCTAATTTCTTCAGCGATTTTTGGGGTGATATCCTCCTGCTGGCCTTGGTTTTGCTTTTGATATTGTGGCTGATTCATAATGCATCCTCCTTATTTGTTCGATCTGGATAATAAGATGATCCATAACAGGCTGTTTCGTAAAAAAGCGATATTTTTTTCGTTCATGAGTTTGTGGAAAATAGAGGAATCGGGGAAAGCCTTTTTTGCACGTCCTAAGAAATAGGCAAAAAGGGGCAGATACATGAAGCCTTCTTCCTGCCATTTGTTGGCGAGAAGTAGCAATTTACCGAGATCATTATGACTGATGTCTTTGATCTCAAGATACTGTCTGCCATTTTTTTTCACGATTCCGCCGAAGGATTTTAATTCTTTGATGGGCTCGAGGAGATGTTGGTCAATTTCCTGCCACTCCAAGGTTTGTCGAAGATGTTTATCATCGCGCATTGTATCCTTGAGGTTGGGGTCATAGAAGAGAGTGAGGCGGTTTTTGTCGCTTTCTTTTGAAGTTTTTTCCGCTTCGTGGCCGAGGTCTGCCAATTTATACAGGGGAAAGTCGTGATGTTGGACGACGAATCCGCCCGAGATGGTGAGGTTGGGGTTATCGCCGCAGAATTTTGTAAAGGCTTTTTGGATGTCGATGCTGATTTCGGCGACGTCGTCCCACGCACCGATGATGAATAGATCATCGCCGCCGGCATAGACCACGGTGGCATTGCGACCATTCTGCTTGGGATTTTTTTCGCTTAGGTCGAGCGGTTCAAAGCCCTCCGGCAAGTTTTTACACTCCAATAAGCGATCGAGGTAGGTTTTGAAAAACAGTGAAAGGAAGCGGGACAGAGAAGCCAGACGGGTAAAAGTTTTTTTGCCGGCGAAGCCTTTGGCAAAGATGGTGCCGAGATTATCGACATCCATTCGTAAAAGGCCGAGCAGGGGCTTGCCAGTGGATTCGAGAGCCAGCTCTTCAAAGGAAGTCATGGCAGAGGAGTGGGAGGATTTTTGGGCATGCAAATCCTTTTGTCGGCGCGCATACAGACAGGCATTGATGGCTTGAAGATTGGGATGGTTATATCGCAATAGATCTTCTTGGTTAAGGGCATAAGTGATGCGTTCGTTGGCGGGGTTTGGATAGGCATCATAGAAACAGAGCAAATGGGCTTTTTGATCTGTGAGGTCGAATAGTTTGAGAGATGCCTTGGCGTTGGCCTCGGAGGTGGTTTGGACGATGAATTTTGTCGATGGCAAGATCGATCCTATGTGCCACAAATCTTCACAGAAAGGGCAGATGGCGGTAATATCTTGGTCTTGGAAATGACGGTTGAGGGGTTTATCGTCGCAATGGCAAATTGGCAACTGCTTTCGGGTTCTTTGGGTTCTTGTGGTTGTAACAACTCATGCATGAAGGGGCGAAATTTATTCTGTTTCTCGTTATTTAATTTTTCACCAAGGTTGTGCCAGATGTCGCCGATTTCTTGGGTTTTAAAGTCTTTACCGCAAAAGGGCTGGCTTGTCATCACCAGGAGCAAATTTCCGCCGAACTCTTTCATCAGCCACTGATTGACCTGTTGGGACATCTGTTGGATGGTCTGAGAGGTTTTTTGGTGATTGGGGGCGAGAATATAAAACCTGCCGCCACCGGTATAGATGACGTTTGCCAAGGAGAGCTCGTTTAGGCGAAGGAATTGATTTACAATGTGTTCGCAAAGTAGTTCCAAGAAGAAAGACCTTGCGCGCAGGGTCTTGAGGGCGCCACGCGAGGAAATGGTATAGATGAATTTTTGCACACCGGTGAGGTCGCCGCCGACGAGGGCAAAATAGTCTGCTTCTTCGTTCAATATAGCCTCTTCGATATCGGTATGATTGGTTATGTGGCCGAGGCGATCTTCGAGGGTCTTTTTCAGACACAAGGCGATGGCGGCGGTGGATTTGCAATGATCGAAAAGGGAAATGTCCGGATTTTTTTCTTCGTTTTCCTCTTGCCACAATGTTTCAGAGGGAATGAATGAAGCATATTTTTCCAAAAGATGTAACAACGTATTCACATGGCAGCCATTGTCGCACCAAATTGTAAAATCTTTTTCAAAATCAGCCCAGAGAGTTTGATATCGTTCGGGGCTGGCAAGCCCAAGATGATCGAGTTGCGGAAATATCAAATGGGTAGTGAGGGGTTGTAGTGGCCAGTAATGTCGGACTGCTTTTTTCTCGATGGCTACGGTTGACAAGATAGCCGAAAGCGGGGCAGAGGGATTGAACTCGGCATCATCTTTTTCTTCTCGTTCGGATTGGGCGGCCAAATTATCGGCTTGATAAATGATGAGGTTGTCGTTGTACTCGTGAAAGTACTCCCAGTACTTTTTATGGTGCCATTGGATCAGGTGTGGCACATCGTTTGGTAGGCCTTTTGAAGTATAATTTTTCGCCCACTCGGCGCCAATGGTGCTGTGGTCTTTGCCACTCTTTACGTTATCACCGCGCATTTTGAATTTGCCGATGTCGTGCAACAAGGCGCCGATTAATAGAGTTGTGTTTGTGGTTTGCATTTTTTACCTCATTGGTTCTTGATATCTTGCTGGTGCGAAAGTTTTGTCTCGATGTTTTTGGTTATAATATAAATAGGCGTTCCTCTGCTATGAGAAAATCGCCTATCACCATTCTGCAATCTTTAATAAATTTGGATTGGCATGAAAACCCCTGATTTTTTATAATGGTTGTTGGAATTTAAAAAAAGATTTAAATAAAGTCAAATGAATTTTAATTCAAAAGTTAGCTTTTTTAATGGAGCTATCATGGGGCTAAAACATTCGCCCATCAAAGGAGCATAGTAATTGAGAAGAAAACCACAGGTTTTTTAGTTCTTTTTTGCCTCTAAAGGATTAATGGGGGAGATGAGGGATGAGGGACGAGAGGCGAGGGACGAGAGTCGAGAGTCCAGGGTCGAGGGATGAGAGTTGATGGTCGAGGGATGAGGGGCGAATATGGGATGGGTGTTGGTTTATTCAATGTCGTTTTGTCGCTTTGGGGTGGAACGCATAGGGTTACGTTATACGTCAGATAGAGATTGTCAAAGTCCCCCTTTGGCAAAGGGGGATTTCCAAGGAGGAGATCAAACAATCCCCTCTTGCCCCCCTTTGATAAAGATGTTGAAAAAGTTATTGTTATTCCCAAGTATGTTGTTCAAACTTTAGTGGCTGTGCGAAAATCTATAAAAAACGTGTCATGTCGAGGAGCGCCAGCGACGAGACATCTTGAATTACCATCGTAGCAATTAT